>OJJV01000066.1_pt1 | contig 127655 bp, 131 predicted proteins | sample 1596391 | NCBI WGS metagenome assembly OJJV01 (sample SAMEA4350164, study PRJEB24818) | metagenome | biome: human; feature: gut; material: faeces | place: Denmark | collected 2013-09
AAGCTACTGGCAAAACCATAGCGAGCGGAACGGATAAATCCGTTCCCTACATGGTGCGGTGCAAAACTCAGCATCGCACTTGCGTTACGCGAAACGTCACGGTTTCCTCCATTGTCCCGAACCGGGCAACCGGAGATATATGTATCCGTAGCAGCCCCAATTCGCCTCTAAAAAGTAAAAACAAAAGACCGCAGCCTGAGCTGCGGCCTTTTGTTTTGGAGAAATAGAGAGGATATATGTCGGGAGGAAGAGAGAGAACCCTCCCGATAAAGGAGAAGAAACATAGCGTGGTTATTGCTTCGGAATGCCGGAGGCTCCGAATTCGCTGACGCCGTTCGTCCCGGACTCGGGCTTCGACTCGTCGAAGGTGATATTCAGCGTCGCGTACTCGCCGCCGCGATAGACGACGATGTCGGTGCTTTGACCGGCTTTGAAGTTTTTGACTGCGGCATTGAGATCGGAGTAGCCTCCGATGGCCTCGCCGCCGACTTCGGTGATTATATCGCCGGCAGCCAGCCCCGATTTCTCGGCGCATCCGCCGGATTCGACGTTGTACACATACGCGCCCTCGGGCATGTTGTAGTACTGCGCATACATTGATGTGTAGCGGTTGTCGATGTTGACGCCCATATAAGCCTTGCCGCTGACGTAGCCCTTGGTGATGAGCTCGTTTGCGATATCGGCTGCGTCGTTTATCGGGATCGCAAAGCCCAGACCCTCAACTCCGTAGGAGCCGACCTTTGCCGTTGCAATGCCGATGACCTCGCCGCTTTCATTGTAAACAGGTCCGCCGGAGTTGCCGGAATTGATGGCGGCATCGAACTGGAACATGTTTATCGGGGCGCTGCTGTGGTCGGTCGTGATGCTGCGGTCAAGCGCACTGACACGGCCGGAGGTCATCGAAAAATCAAGCTCGCCGAGCGGATTGCCGATGGCAAAAACACTGTCGCCCACGGCGATATCGTCGCTGTTGCCGATCGTGGCCGGAGTCAGATCCGATGCGTCGATCTTCAGCACGGCAACGTCGTTGTCCTCGTCGAAGCCGACGATCTTGGCTTCGTAGCTCGATTTATCCTTGAACAGGACGCTGACCTTGTAGCCGCTTTCTTGTGCCGACTCGATAACGTGATAGTTCGTCAGTATATATCCGTCGGCGGTTATTACAAATCCGGTTCCGGCGACCGCGCTTGCGCTCCGCTGGCCGAATATGTTGGCATAGGTGCTTTCAAGCGAAACGCCCACTGTCTGCCGGCAGCCGAGCTCGTATATCTCGTTTGCCGAGGCGGTTTCGGTGCTGACCTTCTTGATGTTGGTCGTGCTGACGATGGGTTTGGTGGCATCACCGGCCGGCGCGTCGGCCGCGATGCTGCCCTTGACTGCGTTCCATGAAATGAAGCCGCCGGCAAGGCCGCCGACGAGTGCACACACAAGGCACAGACACGCCGTTTTCAGTGTGCCGCTGCGATGTGCGCTGCCCGCCTTCTCGCGAGGCTTCTTTTCCTCGGGAGCGTAGTAGTTCGGCACTTCGGTCGCTTCATCCTGCGGGACGAATTCCGCGTCCTCATACAACCGCTGCTCGGGCCGCACAAAGTGATACTCACCGTCAATTCCGGTGTCGTCGGACGAAGCATGTGTTCTTTTGTCTCTGTTATCGTCCATGACGGCCTCCGTCCTTGCTCGTTTCAATCTTGTGAGTTTATAATACACATTCTTTATGACAAAGGCATGAACAAAAAAGAAAAATTCTATAAACACTTATTTTTGGAGGCGCTTTGACGCACCTACGGATACGGTGATTGCGTGAACCCGGTGTCGAGGGCGCGTGCAAAACCGTGGCTGCCGCGCGTAACGCAAGTGCGCTGCTGAATTTTGCACCGCACCCCATTGTCTTCCCCTCAAGCTACGCAGGGGAAGGCAAAAGGGACGGTCTGTGACCGCCCCAATGAATTAATTAATAGTGAATAATGAATAATGAATAATTGCGGTGTGCCTGCGGCACTTTTTTAATAGCGCCTTTACGCTGGTACCAATACAGTTTTTGCGGTTGCCCGACTGGGAAGTGCCTACAAAACCGTGGCAAACGGAACGGATGAATCCGTTCCCTACAGGCGACCGGTGGCCGCAGCGGAGAGCTGATAGCTGATAGTTAATAGATTTTTATTCAACCCCTCGGCAGCAAAGCTGCCTGCTCCCCTTGACAGGTGAGCCAATGTGGTGCGGCGGAAAACTCAGCACCGCACTTGTGTAGCGCGAGAGCTTTTCGGTTTCGTCGGTAGCCTCGACACCGGGCTACCAGAGATATATGTATCCGTGACTGCGTCAAAGCGCCACTAAAAAAGAAAAAATCGAGAGGACGGACGAACCGTACTCTCGGTTTTTTCTCGATTGGGACTTAGCCCTCGATTGCCTCTGCGGGGCACTGAGCTGCGCACGCACCGCACTCAAGGCACTTGCTGGGGTCGATCTCGTAGTGAAGCTCGCCCATAGAGATAGCTTCGGCAGGGCACTGAGCTGCGCATGCGCCGCAGGACAGGCACTCGTCGGTAATTACAAAAGCCATGATGTAACCTCCATAAGAAATTTGCTCAATAGGAAATCAGGTCTTTGCCTATGTCTTGCAAGTGCATTGTAACACATAATCGCAAAAATGCAAATGTAAATTTGCAGTTAATAACTATTATTTTTGCAAATTGGCAATAATCCCGTATACGACAGTATCGGCGCGGACGATATACTAAAATATAAGCTGACGAGAATTGAACCCATATCGCCTGTCAGCGCGCCCTTTCGGCTGTTTTCGCCTTTTTTGTCTTGATGGGCGCCGGCCCACCTGCACCAAAGAAAGCCGAAAATATCTCGAAAAGCACAGATGACAGATGCTTCGCCTGTCAGCTTACCCAAGGGGGAACGAAACTTTGAAGAACAACGAGAAATTCACCGAAAAGGCCGAGGGCGCGATCGAGCAGGCGCGGCTTGCCGCGTTCGGCCTTGGCCACAGCTATGTGGGAACGGAGCATTTGCTGCTGGGCATACTGCGAGAGCGCGCCGGACTCGGCGCGAGAATACTGCGCGACCGCGGCCTGAGCGAGCACAGCCTGAAGGACGCTATAAGCCGCGCAAACGGCACCGGCGAGCCGGGAGTTCCGACGCAGGGACTCACAAAGCACGCATGGCAGGCGATCGAAAAGGCCGCATCGGACGCCGCGCGCTTAGGCCACAGCTATATCGGCACGGAGCATCTGCTGCTGGGCATACTGCGGCAGCCCGATTGCGGCGGCGCGCGTGCGCTGGCCGCGGCAGGGCTGAGCGTAAACGATATCTACACCGACATCCTTGCCGTGTTCGGAACAGGCTCCTTCAAGCCGCGCAGTCAGCCGCCAGTGCAGCCGAAGGCGACAGTTAAGCACAGCGAAACGCGCATTCTCGATCAGTACAGCCGCGACCTCACGCTGCTTGCCGCCTCGGGAAGCTTCGACCCCGTCATCGGCCGCGACGAGGAGATACGCCGCAGCGTTCAGATCCTATCGCGCCGCAGCAAGAACAACCCCGTGCTAATAGGTGAGCCGGGCGTCGGCAAGACCGCCGTGGCCGAGGGCATAGCCGCTTATATCGCAGGCTCCGACGCGCCCGACAGCATGGCCGGCAAGCGCCTTGTGGCGCTCGATCTTCCGGCATTGCTTGCCGGAACAAAGTACCGCGGCGACTTCGAGGAGAGAGTCAAGGCGGTCTTAAAGGACGTGAAAAAAGCCGGCGACGTGATACTTTTCATCGACGAGATGCACACCATGATCGGCGCGGGCAGCGCCGAGGGCGCGATCGACGCGGCAAACATCCTAAAGCCGGCGCTCGGCCGGGGCGAGGTGCAGATAATCGGCGCGACCACGCCCGAGGAGTACCGCCGCCATATCGAAAAGGACGCAGCGCTCGAGCGCAGATTCCAGCCGGTGAAGATAGCCGAGCCGTCGCGCAGCGACAGTCTGAAAATGCTCGGCGCGGTGCGGCAGAGCCTTGAAAAACACCACGGCGTTAAGATCTCCGACGCTGCGCTCACGGCGGCGGTCGATCTCTCCGCGCGGTATATAAACGACCGCTTCCTGCCGGACAAGGCCATCGACCTTGCCGACGAGGCGGCCGCGCACATCCGCGTTTCCGGCGGCGGCCTGGTAACGGCCGAGGACATTGCCGGGATAGTGTCGATGTGGACGGGCATTCCCGTGGCGAATCTCAGCGCCGACGAGACAAAGCGCCTGTGCAATATGGAAAGTATACTCCACCGCCGCGTGATCGGCCAGAACGAGGCCGTCACGGCCGTGTCGCGCGCTATCCGCCGCGGCAGGGTGGGGCTTTCAGACCCCGACCGCCCGATAGGCAGCTTTCTGTTCCTCGGCCCGACGGGCGTGGGCAAAACCGAGCTGTGCCGCGCCCTCGCCGAGGCTGTTTTCGGCGAAAGCGATGCGATGATAAGGCTCGACATGTCCGAATACATGGAAAAGCACGCGGTCAGCAAGCTCATCGGCTCGCCGCCGGGCTATGTCGGCTATGAGGACGGCGGCCAGCTCACCGAGCGCGTGCGGCGCAAGCCGTGGTCGGTCGTGCTGTTTGACGAGATCGAAAAGGCGCACGAGGACGTGTGGGGCATCCTGCTCCAGATCATGGACGACGGCAGACTAACAGACTCCGCCGGGCGCGTCGTGAGCTTCCGCAACACGATCATCGTCATGACCTCGAACGTCGGCGCAAAGTCGATAAGCGAAGGCCGGCCGCGCATGGGCTTTACGCCCGACGGCGGCGATGAGGCTCAGCTCATGCGCGCGCGCATAAACGAGGAGCTGCGCCGGACCTTCAAGCCCGAGTTTTTGAACCGCATCGACGAGACGATCGTTTTCCGCAGACTCAGCCGCGCCGAGATACGCAGCATCGCCGAGCGCATGCTGCTGACGGTGGCCGAGCGCTTCAAGGCGCTGGGCATGACGCTTTCCGTGCCCGATCAGGTGGTCGATTTCCTCGCCGAGCGCGGCTACGACGAGAAATACGGCGCGCGTCCGCTGCGCCGCGCGATACGCAGCATGATCGAGGACAAGGCCGCCGAGCTTATGCTTACCGACAGCCTCGGCCGCGGCGACACCGTGCAGGCGCGTATCGACGGCAACGAATTGATTTTGACAAAGCACGGCGTTTAGTTTATAATGCTTTCCATGATTTTTACGGAGGACAATTATGGACAAGCAGAGGTTTATAAATGAAGTCAATACGCGCTGCGAATATAATAAATATAATCATATTTTTGCTACCGATATTGAGCCGGAGCTTGCTGTAGTCGAGGCTGAGCTTCGCCCCGAGTCGATGAATCCCCTCGGCATGGCGCACGGCGGCTTTGTGTATTCAATGTGCGATATCGCCGCCGGAGTCGTTGTTTCTCAGTATGCCGGAAAATTCGTAACGCTCAGCGGCAATCTGTATTTCATGCGCCCGGGCAAGGGCAAAAAGCTCCGCTGCGAAGCGCGCATAATAAAGCGCGGTCGCACGGTAAACGTCGTGGAGACAAGCGTTTTTGACAACAGCGGTACCCTCACCGCCAAGGGAACATTTGAGATCTATATAATGGAGTAAGCTGACGAAACAAAAAGAGTGCAGACACTGTCTGCACTCTTTTTTGTATTAATTTACATCAAGACTTTTTGAAACCTGTCAGGGCTTTACGGAGCCTGCGATGCTGCCGAGGTAGTCCTTGAGGCCGTCAACAAAGGTCTTGTGGGTCTTGAGTATGCCCTCGACGTCGCCCTTGTCGTATGCCCGGCCGATATCCTCGAGCATGCCGACGAAATCATCGGTCGCGCTCTCAACGCCGGCCTCGACCTTATCGCCGTAATTCCAAAGGTTTTCGAGCTTATCGACGTCAACGCCGACCTTCTCACCGACGGTCGCCTTGATCTCGCCGAGCTTTGCGGAAACGGTCGCGTGGGTCTTTTCGACTGCGGATGCTACACTGCTGTCTGCCGTGCTGTTGTCGGCAAGGCTTACGGGAGCAAAAACGACTGCCAGAAGCAGAACCGCTGCCAGCGCCGCCGCAAGGATCATAACAGCATTCTTTTTAAGAGTGTTGGTCATAATTTTCCCTCCATTTTTGCGGTTTTTGTTTAAAACTATACTTTTTCCTCTTGATAATATAGATTAAACCATATCATGGAGCGGATTGCAAGAGTTTTTTATTGATTTTAATAAATATTTTCCAAACGGGCAGTTTTTGTCCCAGAACGAATGCCAGCTCGCCGAAGAATATGCCGCCGATAACGTCGGCGATGACGTGCTGCTTAACAAACAGCGTTGACAGGCACACGAGCACCGTAAACACGGCGCAGAACACCCTGTACCACAGCTTTGCGCCGGGCGAGCTCAGCGACTGGCGGAACACGAGATAGGCGAACAGGCAGTGCATCGACGGGAAGCAGTTCGTCGGCGTGTCGAAAAAATACACAAGCGACAGCACCCCTGTAAAGAAGTCGCTGACAGCAAGCTCGGGGCGCGTGATGCAGCTGGGAAACGCGAGGAATATCACGCCGCAGATGATTTCGGCAATGATGACGCCCGAGGCAAAGCGGAAACAGAGCTCTTCATCCTGCCGCGCGGCGAACAGAAGGCCCATCATCCAAAACAGGAACGTTACGACATATATGACCACCCACTCGGGGCGCAGCGGTATCAGCGCGTCAAGCCCGAGCGTCACGTCAAACGCGCGAGAGAAATCTGCCAGGTTTTTTGAGCCCAGCCACACCGCGGCGTGCATTGCCGCGATCGCAAGCAGCGGCGCAACGGCGTACTTATGTATTATCGTCGTTTTTTGCATATACTTCTCCTGAGCTGTAAGCTGACGAGAGCCGATACGTGTTCGACTCTCGTCAGCTTAACTGTATGATTCGAGACCGTACAGCAACTATAACCCCTACTTCTCGCCCCTGTCAAGGGTTTTTAGTGGCGCTTTACCGCACCTACCGATACGCATATCTCTGGTGGCCCGGTGTCGAAGTTGCCGACGAAACCATGGTTGCCCGCACTTTTTCAGAGGCGCATTGGCGCAGCTACGGATACATTTATCTCTGGTTGCCCGGTTCGAACCTGCGGAGAAAACCGTGTTTGCCTCGCGTAACACAAGTGCGGTGCTGAGTTTTAGGGCGCACCACAGTGGCTCACCTGTCAAGGGGAGCAGGCAGCTTTGTTGCCGAGGGGTTGACAGCTATTAGCTCTCCGCTGCGGCCACCGGTCGCTCGTAGGGAACGGATTTATCCGTTCCGCATGTCGCGGTTTCATCGGTACCCACCGGTCGGGATACCGCAATGAATGTATCGGTATCAGCGTTGATGCGCCTCTAAAAAAACGGGCGGCCAATGGCCGCCCCTACGATTCTATTTTACTGCCGTCAAAACCGTAGCACGCGGAACGGATAAATCCGTTTCCTACAAGGGTGCGGCGCGAAATTCAGCGGTGCACTAACGTTACGCGAGGCAGCTACGGTTTCCACCATTGTTCCGAACCGGGCGACCGCAAAACTCAGCACCGCACTTATGTATGGCGGCAGTTTTACGGTTTCGTCGGTAACTTCGACACCGGGACACCGGAAATCACCGTATCCGTAGCTGCGTCAAATCGCCTCTAAAAAGCGTCGCAGTCGTCGAAGTCGAGGAGGGTGGGATCGACGGGCGTTTCGCGCAGGACGCTGGTCATGTACTGGTTGACCTGGCGGCGCATATCGCGGCGCGAGATCGTGCGCGGATCCATAAGATCCTGCTGCACCCAGATGAAATTGATGTTTCTCTCGCGCGCCTGTTCATCGAAAATGCCCTGAAGTCCGTCCATGCCCTTGCAGGATATCTGGTCGTACATGATGATGGTATCGACATTATACTCCTCGGCAACGCGCCACATCTCGTCAACGGCATTGCGATAGCCGCCCTTGGTGTGCTTGCGCATGGTCGCGCGCTGATAGGTCAGCGCAACGCCCTCGAGCATAGTTTCGGGCGTGGAGGTGTCGATTATGACCTGCGAAATATGCGTTTCCATATCCATGACGGATACAATGCCCCAGCACTGCTCGAGCCAGTTGGAGAAATTGGTGTAGTAGTTCGCCGGGCACGACCAGACAAGCGCCTTGTGGCGCATTTCGGCCGAGCACGGCAGGCGCTTTTCGTAAGCGTCGGTCATGAGCCTGCGGACCCTTTTATCGGCCTTGTTGAAGTGCTGATCCATGCCGCCGTGCAGATGATAGGTGTACATGCGGTACAGCCACGGAGTGGGACCGGTCACCTGCGGATAATCGGTGCGGTTTATCTCCCACAGGTCGAGATGGAAACGAGTTACCTCGTTATAGCTCTCGAGAGCTTTGGCAAAGGCGTCCCAGTCAAACTTCTCGCCCGTGTGATCCTCAATGAACTTTATGCAGCCGCGCAGCTCCTCGACGGCGTACTTCTGCGCGTCAACATCGTCGTTATAGCGCAGCGGAACGCCGAGGCAGTAGGTCGGCAGTTTGAAATAGCGATCCTGGAACGAGGTGGTCATGATGCTGCCGTCGCAGGGCATGTTGCAGGCGATGAAGCACTTGCCGAAGATCGGGAAATCGCCTTCGGCGGCAACGCCGGCCTCGGCAGACGGCAGAGGACACACGTCGGCAGGCACGCCGAAATTCTCTATCGCATCGAGATACACCGGCGGAAGCTGCTGATTTATCATCGAGGACAGGAAGATGGGTATGGTCTGCACAGGAATGCCAATGAGGTTCGGGAAGCCTGCCATAAGCTCGGTAGGAACAAGCTCGTCAAAGCAGACGATGCGGTCGGCAAGCGATTTTTTGCCGCCGATGTTCTGATCGGCATTGAAGGAGTCGGCAATGATATCGATGGTGTGCTTTATTATTATGTCATACAGCGCGTGGCCTGCGCGAAGCTGCACGCCGCGCATACCCTCGAGCTGGCGGTCGATAAACTGCGGCAGCGTGAGGTAGGTCAACATCCAGCGATAGCGGAAAATGCCCTTGACGACCTGAAGCGGCGACTGGAGGACAAATTTTATCATGTCCTTCCACATGACGCACCACCAGCCGTAGTCAACGAGGGTGTCCTTGATGCCGCGCCACTCGCGCCAGCGGCGAACGCCGGTCTTATCTATGTAGCTAAGTCCAAGATTTCTCGGTTTTCCTGCCATGTCAGCGCCCTCCCTTTTCCTTGTGGATCTGTTTTATCTCGAGGCTCTCGACAAACGCCTGAACGCGCGTGCGCAGCTGGCCGGACGCGTTGCCGGTGTATTCCCTGTCAACGCAGACGGTCGGATAATTATACAGCTCGGTCATGACGTGCGAGGCAAGCGCGCGCTCATAGCCCCAAAATTCACAGAACTTCATCTGCTCATAGATAATGCCCTGGGCATTGTATTCCTTGGCAAGCTTATCGACAAAATCGTACCTGCCGTGGACCTTATCCTGCGACATATAGCGCGGACACTGGCTCGTTTCCTGATAAAATCGGCAGATCTGGTCGAGCGCAGGCTCAGCGTCGTTGAGGACGATCTCCTGTCTGCCGGGGAACGATCCGAAGCAGAAGCGGTCGGCAACGATGAGCGCGCCGGACTGCTCGACGGTGCGCGTGAAGTCAAGATCGTCGATCTCGCTTCCGACAACTACGACGCGTGCGCGATGCGCAGGCTTCGCGTCCGGAACGCGGGTTTTGACCTCCTCGAGCGTTTCGCGCAGCTTATCGAGAATAAGCGCCTTCGGGCAGCAGTAGGAAACAAGGCACAAAACGTGGAACTCATAGCCCGTTATGGGCGGATTTGCGAGCTTGCGCATATCGCCGATCTCGGTTATGATGCGGCAGACCTCATTGTGCTCGGCAACGGCCTTGCGTATTGCAGCGTCGGAAATGTCCGTTCCGTATCTCTCGTGCAGCGGCTCAAGGACTTTTTTGGTGATCTGGTTTTTGTAATGCTCAAGTCCGTGGGGCGTGACCTTGAACGGCACGTCGATGAAGGAAACGAAAAATTTTTCGTTCTTCACCAGCTGCAAGACCTCAAAATGCTCAAGCGTGCGGTTCATCTCGGTGCATGTCTCGCCGCCGGCAAGCGCCGACAGGAAGTTATAGCCGCCCTCGATGCCGCGCTCGACAAGCGCCTTGGCGTAGCCGCACAGATAGTTTGTCATGTAGTAGGTCGATATCTCCAGCGAGCCTGTGCGCGGCGCTCTCATTCGGACGGAAAAGCAGTTGTCAAGGTTGAGCAAAACCTCGGGCATGTGATAGCAGGTGTAGCCCACCGCATGCTTTCCCTCCGACACCGCCTGCATGACGAGCTCGTTTGCCGCCTCGTCGAGCAGATGCTCGAAGTAGATAAGGTGCTTTAAGTCTTTCATTTTTCCTCCCAATTATTAAAAAATCATTAGTTCGTCCAAGATTTATCATTACAATTAGTATATTATGTATAAAGCTCTGTGTCAACAAAAACCTATTGAGTATATGGCGTTTGACAGAGGCATGACTATGGTTTATGATATATTTATTAAAAGAAACATCGGAGGGATAAGCTATGAGCAAAAAGGAGCTTGCCGCGCAGTATCACGCCTCGGGCTGCAACTGCGCGATGGCCGTCGGCTGCGCGTTCTGCGACAAGGCCGGCGTGAGCGAGGACGAGATGAAGGCGCTCACTCGCCGCTACGGCGGCGGCGCACACAAATACTGCGGCGCGCTTTTGGGCGCTGTTGCCGCGATGAACATGGCAAGCGGTCAGCTCAACGAGGACGATCCCGCTGTGCTCGATGGGAAAGCATCGGACAAGGCCGCCGAGCTTCTGCGCAGGTTCGAGGCGAAAAACGGCTCGGTGTTCTGCCGCGAGCTCAAGGGGCGCGACACCGGCGTTGTGCTCCGTCCGTGCCGCGGCTGCGTCGAGGATGCGGCCGAGCTTGCCGAAGAGATATTCGAGGGAAAATAAATGTACCGTATCTTTATCGTCGAGGACGACCCCGGCATAGCCGAGGGCATAAAGCGGCAGGCCGAGGCCTGGGGACTTGAGGTGCGCTGTGCGGACGATCTGCGCAATGTTATGGGCGAGTTTGCCGCCTTTTCGCCGCACCTTGTGCTGCTGGACATAACCCTGCCGTTTTTCAACGGCTATCACTGGTGCAGCGCGATCCGCGCGGTGTCGAAAGTGCCGATAATATTCATATCCTCGGCGGCCGACAGCATGAACATCGTCATGGCAATGAGCATGGGCGCGGATGATTTCATAGCAAAGCCCTTTGACGGCAGCGTGCTCATGGCCAAGATACAGGCGCTTTTGCGCCGCAGCTATGATTTTGCGCCGGGCATGCCCATCATCGAGCACCGCGGCGCGATACTCAATACAGACGATAACTCGCTTTCCTACAACGGAAAAAGCATTGCGCTGACCAAAAACGAATACCGCATCCTGCTGTGCCTTATGCAGAGCCGCGGCAAGGTCGTCAGCCGCGAAAAGCTCATGGAAAAGCTGTGGGAGACCGACAGCTTCGTGGACGAGAACACCCTGACCGTCAACGTCGGCAGACTGCGCAAAAAGCTCGACGCCGCCGGGCTTGAGGGCTTTATCGCGACGAAATTCGGCGTAGGCTACATCGTGGAGTGATAAAATGAAGCTTTTTGGCGAATATTTAAAAGAGCATGCGCGGCTTATCGCGGCGTCGGTGCTTGCAGCGGCGATATTCCTTGTAAGCTTTGCTCTTTACGGACTGCCGCTGCTGGCGGTGGCGTATCCTGCGCTGCTGTGCCTTGCGCTGGCGGCCGTATTCGTCATACGCGACTATGCACAGGCAAAACGCCGTCACGCCGAGTTCATGGCGCTCACGGAGATAACCGCCGCAGAGGAGAAGATGCTGCCTCCGGCAAGGAGCATAGACGATGCCGACTATCGCCGGATTATCGCGCTTCTGGCCGAAAGCCGCGAAAAAATAAGCCGCAGCGCTCACCGCCGCTGGAGCGACACGCTCGATTACTACACCGTGTGGGTGCATCAGATAAAAACGCCGATCGCATCCATGCGCCTGACGCTTGAAGGCTCCGACTCGCCGGAGTCGCGCAAGCTGTCGGCCGAGCTTGGGCGCATCGAGCGGTATGTCGAGATGGCGCTTGTGTACCTGCGCCTCGATTCCGAAAGCAGCGACTATGTCATCCGCGAGTTTGAGCTTGACCCGTTCATTCGCCGCTCGGTGAAGAAATTTGCCGGCGAGTTCATCTCCAAGCGGCTGAGCCTTGAGCTTGAGCCGTCGGGCGCGAGCGTTGTCAGCGACGAGAAGTGGCTGGCCTTCGTCGTCGAACAGGTGCTTTCAAATTCGCTTAAATACACGCGCGAGGGCAGCGTGAGGATATATCTTGCCGAGCCGAAAACACTGTGCATACGCGACACGGGCATAGGTATCGCACCCGAGGATCTGCCCCGCATTTTCGATAAGGGCTACACGGGACTCAACGGCCGTGCCGACCTGCGCGCGAGCGGACTCGGGCTGTATCTTTGCCGCCGTGTCTGCCGCAAGCTCGGGCACGAGATATCCGCCGTTTCCGCCCCCGGCAAGGGCACGGAGATAAGGATAGACCTAAGCAGCTATGACCTCGACCCGGAGTAAAGCGGCCTTTGGCCGCAGTGAAGAAGTAATAGGTAATAGTGAATAAGTGTGGTGTGCGCAAGCGCAATATGCGTACCCGTAGGTACGTCAATGCACCGCTAAAAAACGGAACGGATAAATCCGTTCCCTACATGGTGCAGATGAAATTTGCACTAATATAGCACAATCTCCCGATGTGCGGAACAGCATGGTTTCCACCATTGTTCCGAACCGGGTTCACGCAATAAACGTATAAGGAGTGCGCCAAGGCGCTACTAAAAACATGGGAGTTTTGATAGATGGGAAAAAACTCGCGGAGAAGCTCTGCGAGGAGGTGAAAAGCGAGGCGGCGGCGCTCAGCCGCAGGCCCTGCCTTGCGGCGGTGCTGGTAGGAAACGACCCGGCATCGCAGATATATGTGCGCAATAAGGAGCGCGACTGCCTCAAGTGCGGCATAGACAGCCGCCGATATGACCTCGCGGCCACAACGTCGGAGGCAGAGCTTCTGCGGCTTATCGCGGCGCTCAACGCCGACGACGGCGTTGACGGAATTCTCGTGCAGCTTCCGCTGCCGGAGCAGATATCCGAGCGTGCGGTGATAAACGCGATCGCGCCGGAAAAGGACGTGGACGCCTTCCACCCGATAAACGTCGGCCGCATGGTCACGGGCGAGGGAACGCTTATGCCGTGCACCCCGGCCGGAATAATGGACATGCTGCACGAATACGGCATCTCGCCCGACGGCAAACACTGCGTCATAGTCGGACGCAGCAACATCGTCGGCCGCCCGATGGGGCTTATGCTGCTCAACGCCGACGCAACCGTGACATATTGCCACCGGCACACTCGGGATCTTGCGTCGTTTACACGGCAGGCGGATATTCTCATCGTCGCGGCAGGCTCGCCGAGGCTTATTCGCGGCGACATGGTAAAAGACGGCGCAGCCGTTATCGACGTCGCCATGAACCGTGACCCCGAGACCGGCAAATTCTTCGGCGACGTGTGCTTTGACGAGGTCGAGCCGAAGGCGGCGTTCATAACGCCCGTACCGGGCGGCGTCGGCCCGATGACGCGCGCGAGACTGATGAAAAACATCCTCGCCGCAGCAAAGTGCAGGGCAGAAAAATGAATGACAAGCGGCTGTACGGCATTGACCTGTTCAAGGCACTGGCTATGTTCCTCGTCGTCGTTCTGCATGTCAACACGCTCGGCACAGCATTCGACAGCAGCGTGCCCGGCTCAGCACAGTGGTGGCTGACCGACGGCATGATGACCGCGGCTTACTGCTGCGTTGACTGCTTTGCTCTGGCGACGGGCTTTCTCATGGCAGAGCGCGCATTCAGACCCGGCCGCATCGTATCGCTCTGGCTTCAGGTCGTGTTCTATGCCGTGGTAACGACTGTTGTGTGGTACTTTGCCGTTCCCGGTGCGGTCGGGATCAAAGATATCGTATCGGCGTTTTTCCCTGTGCTCACGTCAAAATACTGGTACTTCTCGGCGTATTTCGTGCTGTTTTTCTTCATGCCGTTTATAAACGCAATGCTGCATGCGCTCGACAAGCGCGCAAGAGCTGCACTGCTTGCCGCGGTGTTTGTGTTCCTGTCGCTGCTGCCGACCTTCAGGCCGCTGGACGTTATCCCGCTCTCGGCAGGATACTGCTTTTTCTGGCTGGCAGCACTGTACATCATCGGCGCATGCATAAAGCTCGACAGGCTGTATGAACGCGCGAGCGGAAAAACATTCGTGCTTTTATATTTTGCCTCGATCGCCGTGATGCTGCTGTGGCAGCTCGTGTTCGGTGCGGAAAGCGAGACGCTTATAAGCTATGTTTCGCCGACGGTGCTGCTGTGCTCGGTCGCGCTGCTGTGCGCGTTTTGCCGCCTTCAAGTGGGCGAAAGCTTCAAGGGCGCGGCAAAGCTTTTAAGCTCGACCTCGTTCGGCGTGTATCTTATCCACATAAGCCCGTTTATCTTGGCAAACTACATAGCGGACAGTTTTGCATTTATCGCCGGTCTCGATGCGGCGCTCGTCATTCCGTGCGAGCTTGGCTGCGCGGCGGCAATATACGCCGTGTGTACGCTTATAGAGTTCCTGCGGCAGAAGCTTTTCGCCCTGTGCGGCATTGACCGCCTTGCGGATATCGTCGGCCGGAGGCTTGACCGGGCCGCCGCAAGGCAATAAAAAGAGCAGGCCGGCAAGCGGCCTGCATAAACAGGGTTGTGGGATAAAGATATGAGCCGCGGCCTTGCTTTGCAAGACCTATTGGATAAGCTGTGCTTAGATAATACATCGCCGGTGCGGCCTTGTAAAGAGCGAAAAAGCACTGCTTTTGTCGAATGGAAAAATTTTTGCAAATAATTCTTTTCCGATCGGGAATACTGAGTGGGAAAGGAGTGTTTGCAAGTGATAATCGACCGCATCGCACTTATTCTGACCATAATCGGCGGCATCAACTGGGGCAGCATCGGCCTGTTCAAATTCGATATCGTCGCATGGATCTGCGGCGGACAGACGGCGACAGTCAGCCGAGTGATATACACGCTTGTCGGCCTCGCCGCGCTTTGGTGCATTTCCCTGCTTTTCCGCAGCGACGCGCTTCCCGATGAGGCATAAACCATAAAAAACACCTTGCAATGACGCAAGGTGTTTTGATTTTATGCAGCTTCGGCAGGAGGCTCCGTCGGCTCGACCGGCTCCGTGGGTTCCGGATCGACCGGCTCGATCGGTTCAACAGGATCAACGGGCTTCTCGGCCTGATCCAGTGCTCGGTAAAGGAACGTTGCGACCTGGGCGCGGCTTACGACGCTGTTTGGCGAGAACGTATACTCGCCCGTTCCGGTGGTCACGCCGTTTTCGTATGCCCACAGCACCGAGCGATAGCAGAATGTTCCGGCATAGATATCGGCAAAGGGATTTTCGATGCCCGGCTCGGTCTGGCCGAGATAGCGCCACAGAAGAGTAACAAACTGCGCGCGCGTGACCTTGCCGTAGGGGTCAAAATACCCTGCGGAGACGCCCTTTGTTATGCCCTGCTCGACCGCCCACTGCACAGCCTTGGCACAATAGCTGCCGTCGGAAACATCGTAAAAGGTGCAGGTTCCGTTCTTCGGCGCCGGGCGGCCTGCCGCGCGCCAGATAAAGGTCACGACCTGCGCACGGGTACACTGCTCATCGGGCAGGAATTTTGCGGCGCTCGTGCCGTTGGATATGCCCTCGTCGATTACCCACTGTATGCCCTCGGCATAGTCGGCATGCCTGCCGTCGGGGCAGATGTCCGTCGCCGAGACCTTGAAGGGATAGCACTTTTGCATGTAGTTATAGTTTTCGTCGACCGCTTCGATGAACAGCTCATAGCTGCCGGGGCCGAGTGCGGAGAAGCTGAGCTTGCCGTTAAGAGCGTAGAGATCGGCAGTCTTGCTCTTGGGGGATGTCTGCACGCAGGAGAAATAGTCTCCGTCCAGGTTGCGGATATCGGCATACAGCCAGGTTATTGTGCTGCCGGAGCGGACAGTGCCGCTTATACTGAAATCCTCGCCGCCGAGGGTGCCGCTCGGAACGACGGCATCGGATACCGATATTGTGCCCGATGGCGAGCCTATCGTGCCGTACTGCGGCGTAGCGTAGCCCAGAACGGAGTCGTCGCGCGGTCTTTCGCGGCGCTCGACCATGTCGTTTATACTGTTGCCCTCGATGGTGTATATCGTCGTGTCGCTTGCACGCTCGACAATTGCTACATGCTCGGCAAGGCCGTCGCGCTTACCGTTATCTTCAAGCGCGTCGATAAACAGCAGGTCGCCTGCCTGCGGAGTGTACTCCTTCGTGCGCCACAGGCCACGCTCCTTGAACCATTTCACGCCGCCGAAGCAGCCGGAAAAGTTCGGTATAACGCTCTCGGGTACGCCCGAATAGCGTGCACACCAGCTTACGAACATCGCGCACCACGGCTGTCCGGGCAGACCGTACCACGAGCCGTACTTTGTGCCGTTCTGGAATTTTTCACGGTAGCCGAGCTGCGACTCGGCAACGCTCATGAAGCTTTCGCGCCGGCTGCGCCCGGAGTCGGCAAGCGCCGCCGGGGCAAGTCCGAGCAGCATCACCGCCGCAAGGACAAGGCTCATCACTCTCTTTCTCATATCTTCTCTCCCAGTTTCTAAAAAACCGCCGATCGGCATCGGCGGTTTTCATTTTTACTTCTCCAGATTGTTTGTGCGATAAAGGAAGGTCACGACCTGCGCACGGGTAGCCGTAGTGCCGGGTGCAAAGGTGGTGGCCGTAGTGCCGGAGGTCACGCCGTTTTCATATGCCCAGAGTATCGCCGGGGCAAAGACGCTGCTTGACGAAACGTCGGTAAACGGATTGAAGGTGCCGTAAACCGGCCTGTCGAGATAGCGCCAGAGGAAGGTCACAAACTGCGCGCGCGTGACGGTGGCATCGGGCGCAAAATGAGTGTCGTCAACGCCTGTCGTTATGCCGCGCTCTGCAGCCCATGTGACGGCCTTCGTGTAATATGCGTTATCCATGACGTCGGCAAAGCCGCTCTCGGAGTTCGTCGGCTCGGGCTGACCGGCAAGCCGCCAGAGGAAGGTGACTACCTGGCCGCGCGTACACTGCCCGTCGGGCAGGAAGCTCGTTGCCGTGTAGCCGCTCGTGATATTATTTTCCGCCGCCCAGATGATGGCGTCGGTGTAGTAAACGTGTTTACCCTGCGCGTCAATATCGGTGAACGGGTTTTTTATGCCGCAGACCGAGCACACGCCGTTTACAAAGCTGTGGCCGAGCTGGCGCACATAGCTTGATTCAAACTTTTCGGTGCAGCTTTTGCACTCGTATATCGTGTAGCCGCGCTCGGAGCAGGTCGGCGCAACGACGGTGGTCTTATAATCGTGGACATGGTTATCGTAGCTTTCCCAAACAAGGGAGCCGCCGTAGCTTTCGCCCTTGTGATCGCCCCACTTCGTGCCGTTTGCCGGGTAGACGAGGCTGGTCGAAACGCCCTGGAATGCGTTCGGCGCAACATAGCCGTATTCGCCGGAGATGTTTATATAGTCGATCTGCGCGGCCGAGGGGAACGCGTTGTCGTCAAGGATAAGACTGCGGCAGTCGATGGACACGGACTTGAGGCCCTTGCAGCCGGAGAACGCGTTTTTTGCTATGCGCAGGCTGTCGGCGCGGCTGTATATGCCGACCTCGCGCAGGGCGGTGCAGCCGTAAAATGCGTTCGTTTCGATCGTCGTGCCGCTGCCGCCGTAGCTGGAGTCGTCCTTAACGAAGAACGCCTCGAGAGCCGTGCAGCCGGAAAACAGCGAGCCGGACACGGACGAAATGCCGGAGGGCAGCTCGGCATAGCTGAGCTTTTTGCAGCCGGAGAATGCGCCCTCGCCGATGTTCGAAACACTTTTGGGAACGGATATGCTCTTTATCGCCGTGCCTGCAAAGGCATAGCTTCCGACGCTTGTGCAGCCGGAGGGGATACCTATTGTCGAAAGAGCGGAGCAGCCGCGGAAGCACTCGTTGCCGATGATCCTGACGCCCTCGATGCCCTCGATATCGCTCAGCGCGGTGCAGCCGTAGAACGCACCGTCGCCAAGGCGCTTTAGCTCGGCGTTTATCTCAATGGAGCTAAGGTTTTTGAGGTTTGCAAAGGCATAGTTGCCGACGGTTTTAACGCCCGAGCCGATGATAACGGACTTTATAGACGCAGCATAGTCATGCCAGGGCGACTCAAGGCCGTCGGCCGAGTGATAGTCGCTCATCTCGCCGCTGCCGCTTATGCGCAGAACTCCGGTGTCCTCGTTGAGGCTCCATTTGAGGTTGCTGCCGCATTCGCCGCGGATGGTAGTATCCTTCCACTGAGCGTAGAGCGTGATATCCTTCAAAACGGGAGTGCTCGTTGTTACCTTGTTGCCGCCCTCGGGAGCGTCATACCAGCCAAGGAAGCGGAAGCCGTCCATGGTCGGCGTGGGCAGGGAGCTTATCTTGCCGTCTATCGTTGCATAGACATACAGCGTGTCGCACTCGCCGCCGCAGGGGTCGAGCATTATGCACGGAACGCGCTGCCACTGAGCGTAGATGGTGGTGTCCTTTGTGAATTTATACGAGCTTGTGATCTTCGTTCCGCCGGAGGCGGCGTCAAACCAGCCGGTGAAGGCGTAGCCGTTGCGCGTGGGCGTCGGCAGCGATTTCACGGTACCCTCGGCTGTGACATAGGCGTTTGCCTCCGAGCAGGCGCCGCCGTTGGGGTCGAGCTTCACCGTCAAAAGGCCGGGGCCGCCGCCGGATTTGTTGGTTATGTACCAGATCTGCGTGATGTTTGCAATGACGTTATCCTGCGAGCCGCGGTTTGTTGCGTTCCAGCTCTGCGAAAGCTTGATGCGCTTTGCGGCCGTGCCGGGATCGGCGCAGTAGAAGGTGTCGGTATCGGCGTCGTAATCGGTCAAAAGCACCGCGTGGGGGATGCTGCCGTCATAGATCTCGATGCCCTCGGGGTGCTTGTCCAGCAGGGCGAGCAGCGCGGATCTTTTCTCCGCGGCGCTCATGCCGGAATAGCTTTTAACGTCAACGGACATGCCCATGTATGAGTAGTTATATCTCATGCCCGTGCCGCTTATCCACGCGACCGAGCCGAGCGTTGACTCTGTTATCGTTTCCCAGTCGGCGTTTCCGTCGATTATGGCGCGGCGGCGCAGCATCATGACCGCCGAGGTCAGCGTACATTTTCCGCTGCCGCTCTGCATGAGGAAAACGTTGTCGTCGTTTATGGTTTCGGCCAGCGCGCTTGCCGGTATCATCGTCAGCACCAGCGCAAGCACCAGCAGCATGCTAAGTATACGTTTTTTCATTCTTTCCTCCCGTGAATTTGCTGAGAATATTTTATAATTATATCTCACGGGAGCGGTTCAATCAAGGAATTTCAGAGATTGTTTACATTACAGCCGCCTACGCTTGGCATATTACAGCGCCGCTGCATCAAATCAGCAACGGCGCAAGTGTCAATATGCCCAAATTATCCTCGAAAATTTCGTCAAATTGCCCGATCGGCAGAGGGTTTGCTCCCCGCCCGGCCTCGATCGTGTAGCCGGGGCGGTCGAAGTTTTGGATAAACCAGTCCTTATACCCGGCAAAGCCCGAGGCAAAGGGCGTTTCCTCGGCGGCATAGCCCGAAACGGCGGAAAATGTTTCGGCTATCTCGCGTGAGCGCGGCGGCAGAAGGTCGAGATAGCGCCAGTAGATCACCTCGCCCTGGGTGTGGTAGGCCAAAGTGAGCTGCGGCGAGAGCGCGAGCGTGAAATCATACATCGCGCGGCTCTCCGGCGCGGACAGCGGAGACGAGCCGACATAGTCGGCAGGCGCCGGGCCGACAACGCCGAGGGCGAATTTATTCTCCCTCGCCTGCTCCCACCCGGCCGGATATTGCAGATTTAGATCCGTGCCGCGGATATTTGCCTTCCAGCCCGACGGGAACGGCACGTTGGGGTAGCTTTGCGCGATGCGCTTAGCGCCGTTGTAAAATTCGCCGCTTGTAAGCTCGCCGGTGACGAGGTCAACGCCGTCCGGGTCAACACAGGGCGCTATGTAGATTGCCGCGCTTTGGTATATCTCTTTCGCGCTGCGCCCGAAAATTTTTCCGCCTTCGGCATATGCACGCGCTAATTTTTCGGCAAATGAAAGCAGCAGCGGAACGGTTATCCACTCGTTTGCGTGGTGCGCGGCGTTGTAGAAAACGCTTTTTTCGCCCTCGCCGATCGAAAGATACCACAGCGGCCGGCCCATGACCGATTTTCCGAACTGCCCGGTTTTCACAAACGGATACCGCGCCGCGATGCCGCGCACGCAATAGGAAACGAGCGCGGATGTAAAACTGATATTTGTGGGCACAATATCAAACGGGAGCGGAATGACGACCGAGCTTCCGACGGCGAGCTTTTCCGGAGCGATGCCGGGATTTGCCGTCAAGATCGCCGACAGAGGCACATTATAAAGCTGCGAGAGCGCAAACAGCGTATCGCCCCGATGGATGCGGTGCGAGGCAAAGCCCGTGTAATACGGCATGAGCGCGCGATGCGTCGCAGGGCCTGCAACGCCGTCGGCGGCAAGACCGTTATCGGACTGAAAGGTGCGCAGCGCGGCTTTTGTTGCGTTGCCGAAAATGCCGTCCGGCGCAAGCGAGCGAGCGCCTGCACGCCCCAGCGCAAGCTGCAAAAGCTCCACCGACGGCCCGACAGAGCCAAGCTTCAAAACCTTCATATTATAAAACCCCCTTTTTTAATAGCGCTTTTAGGCTGCTACGGATACGCATATCTCTGGTGTCACGGTATCGAGACATTGGTGTAAACCGTATTCGTCTCGCGCTACGTTAGTGCGGCATAGCGTTTTGTTGCCCGGTGTCGAAGTTACCGACAAAACCGTAAAACTGCCGCCACACATTAGTGAAGTGTTAAATTCTGCACCGCACCCCATTGGCTCACCTGTCAAGGGGAGCAGGCAGCTTTGCTGCCGAAGGGTTGAATTAAAACCTATTAACTATCAGCTATTAGCTCTCCGCTGCGCCCACCGGTCGCTTGTAGGGAACGGATTTATCCGTTCCGCTCGCTATGGTTTTGCCAGTAGCTTCCGGTCGGGCTGACGCAAAAAATGTATTGGCAGGAGTGTAAAAGCGCCTCTAAAAAGGTAAAAGTTAAAGTGCGGTTCTGAAATATATTTTACGCTCAAGACCACATACTTTATGTGTGGAGGTGAGATATGACGATCAAAAAAATCATGGCGGCGGCGCTGTCGGCGGTGCTGTGCGTCGTGCTGAGCGCGGCGGCGTTTGCCGAGTCGCTCGTGCCGGGCGGCGGCGCCGTCGGCATACGCATGACGACCGACGGTGTTGTGGTGGCAGGCGTTTCGGAGGTCGAAACGCCAAACGGCAAGCGCTCTCCGGCAGCGGAGGCAGGGCTAAAAAAGGGCGACGTCATAACGCGGCTTGGCGGAGCCGACATCGGCACGGCGCAGGACTTCAAAACGGCGCTCGCGCAGCTTGACGGCAGCAAAACGACCGTGACGATCGAGCGCGGCGGCAAGGCAAAGCAGCTGAACATCACGCCGGCGCAGGACGCCGACGGCGCGTGGAAGCTCGGGCTTTGGCTGCGCGACGGCGTGAGCGGCGTCGGCACGCTGACGTTTTACGACCCCGAGACCGGCGTTTACGGCGCGCTCGGCCACAGCATCAGCGACGAGGCTACCGGCGAGGCTCTGCCGCTCGGCGACGGCGGCATCTACAAGGCGCAGATAGTCGGCATCGTGCACGGCGAGGTCGGCGCGCCGGGGCAGCTTGACGGCAAAACCGACTGCACAAAATTCCTCGGCGATATCCGTATAAACTGCGGCTGCGGCATCTTCGGCAAGGCCGATTTTGACGGTCCGACGCTCGAGACCGGCGAGTTTGAGACCGGCAAGGCGACGATAAGATGCACGCTCAGCGGCGAGGAAACGCGCGAATACGGCATCGAGATCAAAAAGGTGTATTCCTCGGCGGAGGGCACGACCGTCATGCTGACGGTGACAGATCCCGAGCTTTTGGCGCAGACCGGCGGCATCGTTCAGGGCATGTCGGGAAGCCCCATCATCCAGAACGGAAAGCTCGTCGGCGCGGTGACGCACGTTTTCGTAAACGACCCGACCTCGGGCTACGGCGTCAGCATCCGGGACATGCTGAAAACGGCGGAATCGGCGGCGTAAGCGGCAGCAAAAAGCAGCAAAAACCGGGAGTGCGGAAAAATCCGCACTCCCGGCGATCATACTTATTTATTCATTGTTTTGCCCGGTACGCAGAGCGTAAACAGCAAAAACGCCGCGCTCACGCCGACTGCGAGGTAATACGGAAGCTTCACCGCTCCCGAGGCGGTTTGCCGCCGATGACAGGCCCATCAGCCCCTCGCGCTTTTCCGGCGCAAAGTAATAGGTCAAAAGCCCGGTTGACAGCGGCATGATTATGCCGACGCCAACGCCGACGAGCGCGCGCATGACAAGCACTGCCCAGATCGAATTAAACAGGCCTGCCGCAGCGCCGCCGACCGTGTAAAGCGCAAGGCCGACCATAGTCAGCGTGCGCGCGCCGAAGCGCGAGGCCAGGCGGCCGAAGAACATATTCGTTATCACGATAAACAGCGCCGGCATGCACACAACAAGCTGCACCTCGAGCTGGCTTGCGTCGGAAAAATGCCGGCGTATGACCTCAAGCGCCGGAGCGACCGCCGCACCGGCCATTACCGTTAAAAGCGAAAGCGACAGTATGCTTGCCGCCAGCGGCTTCAATTTAATTTCTCTGTTTCTCAAAAAACTTCCTCCTTTTTTAGAGGCGCATTGACGCAGCTACGAATACATTTTTTGCAGCAGCCCGGTTCGAGGTTGCGGAGAAAACCGTGGGTGCCTCGCGCAGCGTTAGTGCGGTGCTGAATTTACGGTGCACCCTTGTAGGGAACGGATTTATCCGTTCCGTTTGCCACGGTTTTGCCTGCACTCAAATCTATAGCTGTAGCGACCAGTGGCCGCAGCGGAGAGCTGATAGTTAATAGCTATGGTGTTTGCTTAAATTCAACCCCTCGGCAGCAAAGCTGCCTGCTCCCCTTGACAGGTGAGCCAATGAGATGCGGCGCAAATTTTGCACTAATATAGCACAATATTATGGGGTGCGAAACGCCACGGTTTCCTCCGCAGTGCCAAACCGGGCAGCAAAACTCAGCAGCGCACTAACGTAGCGCGTGGCACATACGGTTTTGCACGCAGTCTCGACACCGTGCTACCGCAAAAACCGTATCGGTACGATGTGAATGCGCCTCTGAAAAAATAAAAAGAGCGTAAGTCCGGTTTGGACTTACGCTCTTTTTGCTACACAACATCAGTGATTATAGCAGGTTTTTTTTAAAAGTCAAACGTTTTTGCGCCTTATGCCATGGCCTCGTTCTGCTCTTTCTTAGCCATAATGAACTCATAAGCGGTGATGCCGCCAACGAGGATAAGGCCGATCGCGTCGGTCTTCCAGCCGGGGATGATGAGTGTCAGACCGCCGACGATAAACAGAACGCGGAACAGCCAGTTGAGCTTGCGCTTGACAAAGCCGTTGAGTCCGGCTGCGACGCCGTAAATGCCGAGCATAGCGCTCAGGCAGATGGTCACGATATCGACCCAGCTTTCGACGTCAACGAAGAGCATCGAGGGGCTGTAAGCGAAAACATAGGGAACGATGAATGCGGCAATAGCAAGCTTTGTTGCGTTGATGCCGGTTTTCATCGGGTTTGACTTTGCTATCGCGCTGCCTGCGTAGGCCGCGAGGGCGACGGGAGGTGTGATATCGGCAACGATGCCGAAGTAGAACACGAAGAAGTGAGCCGCGACCGTGGGTACGCCGAGCTTCTCGAGGATGGGAGCGCAGGTTGCCGCCATGATGCAGTAGTTAGCCGTGGTGGGAACACCCATGCCGAGGATGATGCAGCAGATCATGGTCAGGAACAGACCGATGATGAGGGTGTTGCCGGACAGGGCGACGATGGCGGTGATGAGCTTGGATGCAAGGCCCGTTACGGTGATGCAGCCTGCTATGATACCTGCCATTGCACAGGCAACGGCGACGGTGATGGTACCCTTGCCGCCTGCTTCCAGCGCTTCAAGGAACTTTTCCGGGGTAAGGCGGCTGTCCTTGTTGATAACGCCGACCGCGATAGCCGCGATGATGGACAGTGCGGCTGCCTTCTGCATGGTGTAAACGTTCAGGCTGACGAGAACGACCAGCAGAACGATGGGAATGAGCAGATAGCTCTTGACGGCAAGCTCCTTGCCGGGGACCATTTCGCTGCGCGAAAGGCCCTTGAGTCCGAGCTTCTTGGCCTCGAGGTGGACTGCGATGAATATGCCTGCAAAGTACAGGAACGCCGGGAGTATCGCCTTGAGCGCGATCTCGCCGTAAGTAACGCCGACATACTCGGCCATCAGGAACGCCGCCGCGCCCATGATGGGGGGCATGATCTGGCCGCCGGTGGATGCCGCGGCTTCAACTGCGCCCGCGAATTCGGGCTTGTAGCCGGTCTTTTTCATCATGGGGATGGTGACGGAGCCGGTGGTGACGGTGTTGCCGACCGAGGAGCCGGAAACCATGCCGCACAGAGCCGAGGATATGACCGCGACCTTTGCAGGGCCGCCGGAGGAAGCGCCGGCTACCTTATTTGCAAGGTCGATGAAGAACTTTGCGATGCCGGTGCGCTCAAGGAATGCGCCGAAGACGATGAACACGACGATGAACTTTGCGCAAACGTTTATCGGGGTGCCGATAACGCCGCCGGTGCCGTAAAACAGCGTGTAGATCACACGGCCGAGCACACGCTCGAGATCCATGCCCTTGGAGAGCATGCTCCAGAACGTGTACACGAGCAGTGCGCCGGCGACGCACAGGATGGGAATGCCGACGCATCTGCGGCACAGCTCGACAAGGGAGAGAATGCCGATTATGCCGATAACAGTAAGGGTCGGGGTCATCTTCGATGCGCTCGTGAGCACCTTGATGATAGCGTCAAAATTAAATGCGTAATAGAAGAAGCAGGCTGCACCGACGATCATGATGATCCAGTCAAACCACGGGATGTAGTTTTCCCTGGCGTGGTGCTTGCTCATGGGGTAGTACAAAAAACCCATGATGGTTACGCAGCCGAGGAAGATCATGAGGCGGACCTCAAGCGAGGCATTGCTCCACAGGGTGGAATAGATGCAGTAGAGCGAGAAAAGAGCCATGATGAACTGGATGACCCTCTTGGGAACTCCGGTCCAGATACGGGTGTTCGACTCGCGGTCGTATTTTTTCATGACCTCGTCAACTTCTGCCGCAGAAACGGTCTCAAACTCGCCGAATGCCGCCGAGCCGTCAACTTTTATCTCCTCTGCCGGAGCCTCTGTGTCCTTTTTCTTGAACAGGGACATATGAAAACAATCCTTTCGTCCCGATACTTTGCTGAACCCGGCAGCGCTGAGCTCAGCAAAGTATCGGGGTGTTTTTTAGCGCAATGACTACGGCGCACAAGACGCCGTAGTCATTAATTATACAATAGTTTGCCGTTAAGCTGCCGTTAAACTTATCAGGCGGTCTTTACGGTGATGTCCTTCTCTGCAAAGTACTTTGCAGCACCGGGATGGTACGGTACGTTGGTGATGGAAGAAGCAAAGTCAAGGCTCAGCTCTGCCTTCTTTGCGTGGCCGATGTCGTTGATGTTATTGAAGATAGCGGAAACAAAGTTGTAGATAGCTGCCTCGGAAACGTCGTTGCGAGCAATGACTACTGCTGCGACAGCAACTGTGGTGACGTCTTCGGGAGTATTGTAGACTTCCTTGGAGATGGTGTACTCCTTGTAGTAGGGGTTGGAAGCGATCAGGCTGTCGATGTGATCCTTGTCGAGGGAGACGAGGTAGACCTGCTTGCCGGTGCTCAGGTCCTGAACAGCGGGGGTGGGAGCGCCTGCTACGACGAATGCTGCGTCGATCTTGCCGTCCTTGAGGCTGTCGGTGGAGTCACCGAAGTTGAGGTACTCGGGCTTGATGTCGTTTTCGGTCAGGCCGTATGCGCCGAGGAGGTCAAGTGCGTTGAAGTAAACGCCGGAGCCCTTTGCGCCGATGGAAACGGTCTTGCCCTTGAGGTCGGCAACGGTCTTGATGTCGGGATTGAGAGTCACGATCTGGACCTGCTCCATGTAAAGAGCTGCGACTACGGAGAAGTCGGTCACTTTTTCGGTGAAGAGCTTCTCGCCGTTGTAAGCATAGCTCATAACGTCGGACTGTACGAAACCGAGCTGAGCATTGCCGCCTGCAATATCCTCAACGTTTGCCTGCGAGCCGTTGCCGGACAGAGCGGTGACGCTGGTCGAGGTCTTGTCGGAGACCTGCTGTGCCAGAACGGTGCCGAAGGCATAGTAGGTGCCCTGCTCGCCGCCGGTCACGAAGTCGAGGCTGACTTTGCCGTCATCCTTTGCGTCTGTGCCGCCGTTATCTCCGCCGTTCGAGCATGCGCACAGCGCAAATACCATCATAACAGCCAGAAGCATAGCTATTATTCTTTTCATGATTTTTTCCTCCTGTTGAATCTGAATTTTCTGTTTTGAATAATGTCATCTGTAAAAATTCATCACGAATGTATTATACACTCTCCGGAGCGGCATTTCAAGTCCGAAAATGAAATTCAGACTTTGGAAATTTGCAAAAAATTTCGCAAGCTAATGTATTTTTAATTAAATTTTCGCCGTTTTTTCAAGCGTTTTTGCAACATCTTCCCCTTGCTGAGGAATTTCAAACTACATGTAGTTGCAAAACCGCAGGATGCGATTCTGCAAGTTTTCTGCCCGTGAATTGCATTTTCGTCATTGTGCCCTATTTTGCGGTGGACTTATTGTTGCTTTTTTACATGGTTTTTGAAGAAAAGACTTGCATAATGCTGATATGCATGTTATATTGTTCTCAGCTCAAAAACATATGTTTTTGACTGAAAGACACATAAAGGCGGTAAAGATATGAACATTGCACTTTTGGGCTGCGGAGTTGTCGGCGGCGGCGTTCTGGAGATCGCGGATAAGCGCGCGGATATGGCGGTCAAATACGTTCTCGTACGCAGGGACAAGCCGGAGCTTGGCGAAAAGGCAGTTAAGGACATAAACATTATATTAAATGATAAAGAGGTCGATACGGTCGTCGAGGTCATGGGCGGTCTGTCGCCGGCGTTTGAATACGTCGCGGCGGCGATGAAGGCCGGCAAAAACGTCGTAACGGCAAACAAGCACCTTGTTGCACATTATTATAAAGAGCTTGTCTCGCTCGCGGCAGAATGCGGCGTTGCGTTCCGCTGCACACCGGCAGTCGGCGGCGGTATTCCGTGGCTGGTCAATCTCGAGCGCGTAAAGCGGCTCGACAGCGTGCAGTCGTTCTGCGGCATCATGAACGGAACGACGAACTTCATCCTCGACGCGATGCACACTGACGGCTCGGACTTTTCCGAGGTCCTCGCCGAGGCGCAGAAGCTCGGCTATGCCGAGGCAGACCCCTCCGCGGACATCGACGGACTGGATATCCAGCGCAAGGCCGTCATATCTGCAAACGTTGCGTTCGATGCCTGCCTCTCGGAAGCGGACGTTCCCGTGTTCGGCATCCGCAGCATTTTATCCTGCGACATTGCCGCGGCCGAGAGCAGATCGCGCATCTGCAAAATGCTCGCCTTCGGCGAAAAGAGCGCATCGGGCGCCGTGAGCTGCTATGTTGAGCCGTGCTTTGTGCCCTCGGGCGAGCTTGAGGCTGCGGTCTCGACAAATCGCAACGTCATTTCCTTCGTCACGGAGCTTACCGGCAAGGAGAGCTTCTACGGTCAGGGCGCCGGGCGCTATCCCACCGCGTACAACGCCGTGGCCGACTGCGCCGACATAATCGGCGGCGTGAAGGAGTTTTACACCTCGCTCGTGCGCGACGTTCCCGTTGACAACAACGCGGCTTCTCACCCCTACTATGTGCGTCTTTCCGGCAGCGACGAATTTTTAAGCTCGATCGAGGCCGAAAAATGCGGCGAGGGCGTCGTAACGATGCCCGTTCCCGTTGCGAAAATGCACGCATGGGCAGCAAAGGCAAAGGAGGCAGACCCCGGAGTGTTCATAGCCGGGCTGATATAATTATAATGTTAAAGGTTGCAAAATTCGGCGGCTCGTCAATGGCGGACGCCGGGCAGTTCAGAAAAGTCAAGTCCATCATCGAGGCGGACCCGGCGCGCAAGGTCATCGTCGTTTCCGCGGCCGGCAAGCGCTTTAAGGACGATCACAAGCTTACGGATCTTCTGTATCTGTGCCATGCGCACAAAAAGTACGGCGTCAGCTGCGATCCGGTGTTCGACATGATCGCCGACCGCTATCGCGAGATCTGCGCCGAGCTTGGGCTTTCGGTCGATATCGACTCCGAGCTTTCCGCGCTGCGCGAGGAGATCGAGGCCGGCATATCCAAGGATAAGCTCGTATCGCGCGGCGAATATTTCTCGGCAAAGCTCATGGCCGATTTCCTCGGCTACGACTTCCTCGACGCGGAGCTTTGGCTGCATTTTTCCTTCGACGGCACCATCGACAAGGAGCGCTCCTACGAGGAGCTTGAGCGCCTTGCCACCGGCCGCAGGATAGTCACCCCCGGCTTTTACGGCGCAATGCCCGACGGCAGCATCCGCGTGCTCACGCGCGGCGGCAGCGACGTGACCGGCGCGCTGGCAGCGGCGGCGCTGGACGCTGACGTTTACGAAAACTGGACAGACGTTTCCGGCATACTCATGGCCGATCCGCGCATAGTTGACGATCCCGACACCATCGAGCGCATAACCTACAACGAGCTGCGCGAGCTGAGCTACATGGGCGCGCAGGTGCTGCATGAGGGCGCGGTGTTCCCTGTGCGTGAGAAGAATATTCCGCTCAACATCCGCAACACGAACGAGCCGGATCACCCCGGCACGCTTATCATGGAGCGCTTTGCCGACGAGGAGATCAGCGACCGCTTCATCACCGGCATAGCCGGGCGCAAAAATTTCTCCATCATCACCGTTTCCAAGGCCGGAATGAGTTCGCAGATGGGCTCGCTGCGGCAGATGCTCGAGGTTTTTGAAAAGCACGGCGTGTGCGTTGAGTACACTCCCTCCGGCATCGACAGCGTATCATTCGTCGTTGCCGCAGATAAGGCAAAGGACCGCATCTATTCCATCGTCGGCGAGATCCGCGATGCGCTCAGCCCCGACAACATTCAGATAACCGGCGGAATTTCCGTCGTTGCCGCCGTCGGCCGTCAGATGGCCTTCAAGCCCGGCACATCCGGCCGCATCTTCGCCGCGCTCGGCAAGGCCGGCATCAACATCCGCATGATATCCCAGGGACCGGACGAGCTGAACATCATCGTCGGCGTAAATAACGATGATTTTGAAAGCTGCGTGCGCGTACTATATAATAGCTTTGTAAAATAAGGAGTAAGGTCAAAATGAAAAAATACAACATAGGTATTCTCGGCGCGACCGGCGCCGTCGGACAGGAAATGATGAAAATTCTCGCCGAGCGCAGCTTCCCTGTCGGCGAGCTGAGGCTGCTTGCAAGCCGCAACTCTGCGGGCAGGGAGATAAACGGCCACGTCGTTGTCGAGGCGTGCAGAGAAAACTTCGAGGGTCTGGACATCATCCTCGGCGCTGCCGAGAACGATATTGCCGAACGCTTCGTCGATGATATCAAGGCATCGGGCGCGGTGTTTATCGACAACTCCAGCGCGTTCCGCCTGTGTCCCGATGTGCCCCTCGTCGTTCCCGAGATAAACCCCGAGGACGTTAAAAAGCACAAGGGCGTTATCGCAAACCCCAACTGCACCACCGTCATCTCCTGTACCGCGGTCAACGCGCTCAACGCGGTCTCCCCGATAGAGAGCATGGTCGTTTCGTCCTATCAGGCCGTTTCCGGCGCAGGTGCTGCCGGTCCGAAGGAGCTTTTCGGCGAGGTCGAGGCGCTCGCCAAGGGCGAAAGCTACGAGCCGAAGGTTTTTGCGTACCAGATCGCCTACAACGTCATTCCGCAGATCGGCGGCGAGCAGTTTGCCGGCTATACCTCCGAGGAGATGAAGCTTCAGAACGAGGGCAGACGCATCATGCATCTTCCCGAGCTGAAGGTCAGCTGCACCTGCGTGCGCGTGCCCGTCGTGCGCAGCCACAGCGTTTCCATCTGCCTGAAAACCAAAGAAAAGATCTCCGTCGAGCGTGCGCGCGAGGTCATCGCAGCCGCTCCCGGCGTGAAGCTCGTTGACGATCTCAACGCGCTGCAGTACCCCATGCCGCTGGACACCCAGAACCAGGATCTCGTTTTCGTCGGCCGTATCCGCGAGGATCTCACCGACGAGCGCGGTCTGAACATCTGGTGCTGCGGCGACCAGGTCCGCAAGGGCGCCGCCACCAACGCCGTCCAGATCGCCGAGATTCTTTTAGAGGCGAATTGAGGCACCTACGAATACATTTATCTCTGGTAGCCCGGTATCGAAAGTACCGACGAAACCGGGAAACTGCCGCCATACGTTAGTGCGGTGCTGAGTTTTGCGATATCTCGGTTCGGAACAATGGAATAAACCGTGACGTTTCGCGTAACGCAAGTGCAGCGCTGGATTTTTTGCCGCGCCCAATTGGCTCACCTGTCAAGGGGAGCAGGCAGCTTTGCTGCCGTGGGGTTGAAGTTGAACACCACAGCCATTAACTATCAGCTATCAGCTCTCCACTGCGGCCAACGGCCGCTCGTAGGGAACGGGCTCGCCCGTTCCGTGTGTTGAAGTTAAGTCGGCACCAAAACATATAAACATATAATCGTAAGGGGCGAGCATTGCTCGCCCGTTTGTTATAATGTAGCACCTACGGCGCGGATATAATAACACCTCATCTGCCGCAAGCGGCATCTTCCCCTCAAGCTCCGCAAGGGGAAGACAAAAAGGGACGGTCTATGACCGTCCCAATGAATAATGAATAATTGCCAACGCATTTATTGCGTCGGCACCCACCGGTCGTGCTGTCTAAACCGCGGTGTGCGGAACGGATAAATCCGTTTTTTCAGTGGCGCTTTTTTATAGGCGCATTCACATTGTACAAATACATATATTGCGTCAGCCCGACCGGAGGGTGCCGACAAAACTATAACGCGCGGAACGGATAAATCCGTTCCCTACAAGGGTGCGGTGCAAAATTCAGCAGCGCACTTATGTAGCGCGGCAGTCGCCCGGTTTTGTCGGTACCCTCGAACCGGGCTACCAGAGATATGCGTATCCGTAGGTGCGGTAAATCGCAACTAAAAGAACGAAAAAAGCTCGCCGTTATGGCGAGCTTGTTTCGGGTAATATCAGGTTATTACACAGCGCGGGTGACCTTACCGCTGCGCAGGCAGCGAGTGCATGCATAAACATGCTTCGGACTTCCGTCCACGATCGCCTTGACGCGCTTCACATTGGGCTTCCAAGTACGGTTGGAACGCCTGTGGGAATGAGACACCTGAATGCCAAAGGCAACGCCCTTGTCGCAAAACTGACATTTTGCCATAAGTTGAAGCACCTCCTTGCTTGTGTTTAACTGCGTGCAATTTGCAGACAGCTTATTAATAATAACAGAATAAGCCTGTAATTGCAAGAAAAATTTTCGCCGTTGTAAAAATCGTTGCAAAATAATGCATTTGAGGTTAATATTAATAATGAAATAATATAGTTAAAAGGAGATCGGCAATGGCGAGTAAATATTCTGTTCCGCTGCGGACGATCGTGGAGGAAAACGGCCTTGAGCCGCTGCACACCTCGAGCGATTATGATACGCGGCTTCTGACGGTGGCGGACGTGAACCGCCCCGCGCTTCAGCTTGCCGGATTTTATAACTACTTTGACCCCAACAGGCTCCAGATAATCGGCCGGGTCGAGAGCACATATCTTGAGCTCAAGACCGAGGCCGAGCGCCGCAGCTGCTTCGAGGAGCTTATGCGCTATGACATATCTGCGCTGGTGATCTGCCACGGTGCGTCGGCGTTTCCCGAGTGCCTCGAGGTCGCGGGGAAGTACGACCGCAACCTGTTCGTAACGCCCGAGGATACCTCCGACTTCATGGCCGATGTCATAAGCTCGCTGCACACGCACCTTGCGCCGCGCACGACGATGCACGGCGTGCTCGTTGAGGTACACGGCGAGGGCGTGCTTTTAACCGGCGACTCCGGCATAGGCAAAAGCGAAACTGCGCTTGAGCTTATAAAGCGCGGACACAAGCTCATTGCCGACGACGCGGTGGACATTCGCCGTATCGGACGCGACAGGCTCGTCGGCACGGCGCCGGAGCTTATACGGTATTACATGGAGCTGCGCGGCATAGGCGTTGTCGATGTCAGGCACCTTTACGGCGTTGGCGCCGTAAAGCCCGAGGGCGCGATCGACCTCGTTGTGAACCTCGAGGTCTGGGACGATCAGAAGGCGTACGACCGCCTTGGCCTTATAAGCGAAACGCAGGATATCCTCGGTGTGACGGTGCCGAGCTTGACGATCCCGGTGCGTCCCGGCAGGAACCTTGCCGTTATCCTCGAGCTTGCGGCAATGAACAACCGCCAGAAGAAGATGGGCTACAACGCCGCGGAAACACTTGCGTCAAACGTAGATCACGCCGTTGACAACGGCACGTTTTAATAGGAGATATTATGGAAGGTCTTGAAAAAGCAATTGGACAGATAAAGGAGAACATGCCCAAGCTCGATCTGAGGGAAAACGAGCCGATGCGCAACCACTGCTCGTTCAAGGTCGGCGGCGAGGTGCGCGCGTTTGCCGTGCCGGGCGATCTTTTCGAGATGTCGAAGGTCATGTTCTATCTGCATATGAACGGCGTTTCGCCGCTGACGCTCGGCAAGTGCACCAACGTCATTTTCCCCGAGGAGGGGCTTGATATCATGGTCATCAGCACGGAAAACCTGCGCAAGCTGCGCCTTGGCGAGACTGAGAACACCATCTACGCCGAAGCCGGCGTATCGCTTGCAAAGCTCGCGCAGTTTGCGCGCGACAACGGCCTTTCCGGGCTTGAGTTTGCAAGCGGCATTCCCGGCTCGGTGGGCGGCGGCGTTCTGATGAACGCCGGAGCTTACGGCGGAGAGATGAAGGATGTTGTCGAATCCGTCGTCGTGTACTACGTTCCGACGCAGGCGCTGACCGAGGTCAAAGGCTCCGACTGCGGCTTTGAATACCGCCGCAGCGCATTTGAGAAGATAAACTGTGCGATCATGGGCGCGGTGTTCAAGCTTACTCCCGATGACCCCGAGGCCATCGGCGCGCGCATGAAGGAAATGAACGAAAAGCGCACGGCAAGTCAGCCGCTGGATATGCCCTCGGCAGGCAGCGCGTTCAAGCGCCCCGTGGGCGGCTATGCCGCGGCGCTCATTGACCGGTGCGGTCTGAAGGGCTACACCGTCGGCGGTGCGCAGATAAGCCAAAAGCATGCCGGCTTTGCGGTCAATACGGGCAGCGCAACATACGACGATGTCGTTGAACTGCTCGACCACGTCCGCCGCGAGGTCTATGCGCAGACACAGATCACCCTCGAGCCGGAGATACGCATCTACCCCAAGGGCATGATGCTTGTTGACGACTGGCGCGAGAGAAAGCAGACCATAATCGACGGTATGCTCGAACAGGCAAAGCAGAATGCCGCAGACTCGGCGGCCGAGAGCAGAGACGTTCGGCCGAGCTGAGCGTTTTGGAGAGAAGATATATGGAGTTTCTTATCATAACCGGCCTGTCCGGCGGCGGCAAGAGCCAGGCCGCGGACATAATAGAGGATCTGGATTACTACTGTGTGGATAACATGCCCGTTGCGCTCATTCCGAAGTTTGCCGAGCTTTGCGCGGCGACAAAGGGACGCTATGAGAAGGTCGCTCTGGTGACGGATATCCGCGAAAAAAACGGAATAAAGGACATTTTCAACGCACTCGAAACGCTCAGAGAGATGGACTTCGGCTATAAGATCCTGTTCATGGAGGCAAAGCCGTCGGTCATCGTAAAGCGCTATAAGGAGTCGCGCCGTCCGCATCCGCTGGCGGCAAAGTCCGGCGGCTCGATCGAGGACGCGATACTCAAGGAGACCGAGCAGCTGCGCCCGATACGCGACATTGCCGATTATATCATCGACACCTCACATCTTACCCTCGGGCAGCTGCACAACGAGCTGTACACTTACTTTTCCGACTCCGCGACCGACCGCGCGATCATGGTAAACGTCATATCCTTCGGCTTTAAATACGGCATGCCGCTGGACGCCGACCTCGTGTTCGACGTGAGATTTCTGCCCAATCCCTTTTACGTTGAGGATCTGAAGCTTTTAAGCGGCCTTGACGCACCGGTCAGGGACTATGTTTTCAGCTTTGAGCAGTCGAACGTTTTCATGGACAAGCTCACGGACATGATAGAGTATCTGCTGCCGCTGTACATAGAAGAGGGAAAGTACAGCCTTACGATCGCCATCGGCTGCACCGGCGGCCGGCACCGCTCCGTCGCCGTGGCCTCGGCGCTTGCCGGGCATCTTAAGTGCTTCGGCGTGCCGACGGTGAGCATAAACCGCGATATAAACAAATAAGCATGGAAAAAACCTTCGCACAAAAAGTTAAAACAGAGCTGTGTCAGCCTCGGGTCGAGCGCAAATGCTGCGCTGTTGCCGAGGCCTACGGCGTTTTGCTGTATGCCCACAGCTTTTCGGCAAAGGAAATACGCATAACGACGGCAAGCGACGAGCTTGCCGCGCGTCTTCCGCATCTGATGCGCCGCGCCTTCGGCATCGACTTCGACGAGCCGGAGAAAGGCCGCGGCGTGAAGCATTCGTTCCGGGTAAATGATCCGGACAAGCTGCGCGCGGTGTTCGACGTTGTCGGAAACGACATGAACAGCCCCTCGCTGCACATAAACTTCGGCGTCATCGAGGAGCCGTGCTGCAAGGCCTCGTTTATCCGCGGCGCGTTTCTCGCCGGCGGCTCGGTGACAGACCCGGCAAAGCGCTATCACATGGAGCTTGCCACGACGCACTACAGCGTAAGCCGCGAGACATACTCGGTGCTGCTTGAGATGGGCTTTTCGCCCAAGGAGGCGCAGCGCAAGGGCGACTACCTGCTGTATTTCAAAAAAAGCGAGCATATAGAAGACCTGCTGACGACGATCGGCGCGCCGGTCGCTGCGATGGATATCATGTCCGCTAAGGTCGAAAAGGACATGAAAAACAGCATAAACCGCAAGGTAAACTGCGATTCCGCAAATGCCGACAAGGTCGTCGAGGCCGCGGCAAAGCAGATGGAGGCCATCCGCCGCATAGATAAGCTCTATGGGCTGGATTCCTTGCCGGATAAGCTTCAGGAGGCCGCGCTTCTGCGCTACGCAAACCCCGAGGCGAGCCTTGCCGACCTTGCCACGCTCTCGTATCCGCCGGTATCCAAAAGCTGCCTGAGCCACAGGCTCAAGAAGCTGCTGACATACACACCCGAGGAAGACTGAATATGAGCTTTGTTCACCTGCATGTTCATACCGAATATTCGCTGCTCGACGGCGACTGCCGCATCGAGCAGCTCGTTGACCGCGCAAAGCAGCTCGGTCAGACCGCGCTTGCTATCACCGACCACGGCGTCATGTACGGTGCGGTCGCGTTTTACAAGGCCTGCTGCGCTGCCGGCATAAAGCCGATCATCGGCTGCGAGGTCTATGTTGCGCCGAGATCGCGCTTTGACAAGGAGCACGGCGTTGACTCGGAATACACGCACCTTATCCTGCTGTGCAAAAACGAAACGGGCTACAAAAATCTGTGCTACCTCGTTTCCATGGCCTTCACCGAGGGCTTTTACAACAAGCCGCGCATAGACTGGGAGCTGCTGCACGAGTACGCCGAGGGGCTTATCTGCCTTTCCGGCTGCGTCGCCGGAGCTATACCGCGCATGATAAACGCCGGAAACTACGAGGGCGCAAAGAAAAAGGCGCTGGAGCTGAGCGAGCTTTTCGGCAAGGACGGCTTTTATCTTGAGATCCAGGATCACGGCCTTGAGGCCGAAAAGCGCGCGGCCGAGGGGCTTTTGCGCATCCACCGCGAAACCGGCATTCCACTTGCCGTCACAAACGACGCGCACTATGTTGAAAAAGACGACGCATATTATCAGGACGTTCTGATGTGCGTGCAGATGCAGAAAACCATAACCGACCCTGCGCGCATGAAATTTGAGACCAACGAATTTTACCTCAAGGACGAGGCCGAGATGCGCGCGCTGTTTCCCGAATACCCCGAGGCTGCCGACAACACCGCAAAGATCGCGGACATGTGCGGCTACGACTTCGAGTTCGGAAAATACAAGCTGCCGCGCTTCAAGCTGCCAGAGGGCGAGAGCGACAGCTTTGATTATCTGCAAAAGCTCTGCCGCGCAGGACTTGCGCGCAGATACCCAAACGACGACGGAACCGTTGCAAAGCAGCTCGACTATGAGCTTGCCATGATAAAAAAGATGGGCTTTGTCGATTACTTTCTCATCGTTTCCGACTTCATCGCCTACGCGAAAAGCCAGAAGATCCCCGTCGGCCCGGGGCGCGGCTCGGCAGCCGGCAGCGTCGTTTCCTACACTCTGAACATAACCGACGTCGATCCCATAAAATACAGCCTTTATTTCGAGCGCTTCTTAAACCCCGAGCGTGTGAGCATGCCCGATATTGATATCGACTTCTGCGTCAACCGCCGCGGCGAGGTAATCGACTACGTAAACCGCAAATACGGCCACGACCACGTTGCACAGATAGTAACCTTCGGCACGATGGCCGCGCGCGCTGCCGTGCGCGACGTTGCACGCGTGCTCGACATAAGCTACGGCGATGCCGATGCCGTTGCAAAGGCCATACCCATGGGGCCGAACATGACCATAAAGGACGCGCTGCGCGTATCAAAGCCCCTGCGCGACATGTACGAGGGCGACGAGATGCTGCACCGGCTCATCGACGTGGCCGAAGCGCTCGAGGGCATGCCGCGCCACGCGAGCATGCACGCAGCCGGCGTTGTAATAACCGATAAGCCCGTTTACGAATACGTTCCTCTATCGAAAAACGACGAATCGGTCGTCACGCAGTATCAGATGACAACGCTTGAGGAGCTTGGGCTTCTCAAGATGGACTTTCTCGGTCTGCGAAACCTCACAGTGCTCGAGGATGCGGCGAAAATGGTGCGTCGCACCGAGCCGGATTTCGAGGTCGAGAAGATCCCCGACGGCGACGCAGAGGTTTTCAAAATGCTCTCGGAGGGGCACACGAGCGGCGTTTTCCAGCTTGAAAGCACCGGCATGACCGGCGTTTGCACCGGCCTTAAGCCCAAGAGCATTGAAGACATCACCGCAGTCATAGCCCTTTACCGCCCCGGCCCGATGGACAGCATCCCGCGATTTATCGAGTGCTCGGCGCATCCCGAGAAGATAAGCTACAAGCACGAGCTTCTGCGCCCGATACTCGAGGTCACCTACGGCTGCATCGTCTATCAGGAGCAGGTAATTGAAATTTTCCGCCGCCTTGCCGGATTTTCGCTCGGCCAGGCGGACATGATCCGCCGCGCGATGAGCAAGAAAAAGCACAAGGTCATCGACGCCGAGCGCGTCGCCTTCGTTCACGGCGACGAGAGCCGCGGCATCGACGGCGCAATAAAGCGCGGCATCCCCGAAAGCGTTGCAAACAGCATCTATGACGAGATCCTTGACTTTGCGTCCTACGCCTTCAACAAGGCGCACGCGGTGAGCTACGCGATAGTATCCTACCGCACGGCGTACATGAAAAAGCACTATCCGCGCCAGTACATGGCCGCGCTGCTCTCGTCGGTGCTCGATAACAGCACCAAGATCGCCGAGTACATCGCCGAATGCCGCGAGATGGGCATAAGGCTTCTGCCGCCGGACGTCAACGAATCGTTTGCCGATTTCTCCGTCAGCGGAAACGATATCCGCTTCGGCCTTGTTGCGATAAAAAGCATCGGCCGCGGCTTCATAAACGAGCTTATATCGCGCCGAGAGGAGGACGGGCCGTTCCGCAGCCTTGAGGATTTCTGCCGCCGCATGGCAGGCAGGGAGCTGAACCGCCGCGCGGTCGAAAACCTCATCCGCGCCGGAGCGTTCGACAGCATGGGCTTCAAGCGCAAGGCGCTGCTGCGCGTGGCCGGCGTCATGATCGACGGCATCCAGCAGGAAAGCCGCAACAACGTCGAGGGGCAGCTCAATCTGTTCGGCGAGCCGGACTTCGAGGAGGCCGGTGCCATAAGCATCAAGATCCCCGAGGTCGAGGAATACACCCGAGCCGAGCTGCTTGCAATGGAAAAGGAGACCGCCGGTCTGTACCTGAGCGGCCACCCGATGGACGAATACCGCGCCGCTGTGCGCAGAGCCGGGATAGTACCCATAGGCGCGATTTTGACAGACTCCGCCTCCGAGAGCGAGAAAAAGGCATATCCCGACGGCTCCGTCGTCACCGTTGCCGGCGTCGTTCAGTCAAGCCGCACGCGCACGACGAAGTCGAACACGCTCATGAGCTACATTAATCTCGAGGACGACACCGGCGCGATGGAGCTGATCGCGTTCCAGCGCGCACTGGACACCGGCAGCATCTATATCAAGGATAACGCGCCCATCATCGTGCGCGGCCGCATATCCATGCGCGATGAGAAGGAGCCGCAGCTTATGGCGGACAGCATCCGCCCGATAGCCGATCTCGGCAAGCTCAAGCCCGAGCCGCCGAGGACAAACGCCGACTCCAAGCTCTGGGTCAAGCTGCCCGGCGAGGACGATCCGCGCCTTGCGCGCATCGAGCTTATCCTCACCATGTTCCCCGGCCAGCAGCAGATGATAATTTATCTTGAGCGCGAAAAGCGGCGCATCGGCGCAAAGTGCCTGATCCACCCCTCGCTCATCGCCGAGCTGAAAGAGCTCTGCGGCGATGCCAATGTTTTCTTGGAGGCGCATTGACGCCGCTACAAATCCGCGCAATAAACGCGCAATAAACGCGCAATAAACGTATAGGAGGAGCGCCAAAGCGCTACTGAAAAAATGAGTGTTAAAAATGCAGTACATAAGACATCCGGATATGCCGCGGCGGCCGCGCTGTCGGCACTTTTGGTGAAATACCCACTGCGGAAGCTGGGCATGCATAAGGCCAATGCCGCGCTGATGCAGGCGCATGAGGCGGCCAGCGGTGCGTACTTCCTCGCCGCGCTGCTGCACATGGCAACGTCACCGAAGACGAGCGGCTGCAAGGCCGCAAGCGGCGCTGCCGCATTTGCCGTCAGCGTCGTGCTCATCGCCGACTGCCACATGGCAAAGGATCAGACCTCGAAAATGCAGCGTCATCGTATCTATTCCGCGGCTCTGGCCGCTGCCGCCGCCCTCCATGCTTTTTAGCAGCGCTTTACTGCACCTACGGATACGGTTATCTCCGGTGGCCCGGTATCGAAACTGCTGACAAAACCGTGACGTTTCGCGTAACGCAAGTACGGCGCTGAATTTTGCACCGCGCCATGTAGGGGCGAGCAATGCTCGCCCATCGCCACGGTTTTGTCGGCACGAAAATCGACAGTCGTAGGGAACGGATTTATCCGTTCCGCTGTGATGGTTTCGTCGGCACCTACCGGTCGGGCAACCGCAAAAAACGTATCGGCACCAGCGTTAATGCGCCTCTAAAAAAATATAGCGCCTACGGCGCGGATATAATTACACCTCATCTGCCGCAAGCGGCATCTTCCCCTCAAGCTCCGCAAGGGTAAGACAATTGGGTGCAGCCTAATTTTGCACTAATATAGCACAATCTAATGTAGCGCGAAGCGCACACGGTTTTGCACGCACCCTCGAACCGGGCAAGCGCAATATATGTATCCGCAGCTGCGTCAATTCGCCGCTAAAAAACCGGACACTAACATAAACGTATAGGAGAAGCCTTAATTCGCTATTAAAAAATGAAGAAGATCGGAAGTTTTAATTTGGGTCTGGCGTTTGCCGGATGCTTTTTGGGGGCAGGGTATGTCTCCGGGCAGGAGCTGTGGCAATTTTTCGGCTCGTTCGGCGCAAAGGGCGTCGCCGGGCTGCTGGTGGCCGTGGCGCTGCTGTTTTTCACCGGGATCATAATGATCCTGCTGGGCAGACTCACGAGGCTCAGCGAGATCGACAAGATAGTTGTGCGCCGTGACTGGCCGCTGCTGCGCGGCGCGGTGACGGTGCTGGAGCTGCTGTTTCTGTTCGGTGTGGGCACGATAATGTCGGCCGGCGTCGGCGCGCTGCTCGAGCAGCTGTTCGGCCTTGCGCCGTTTATCGGCTCGGCGGTGTTCGCGGCGCTTGTCGCGGTCGTGTCGCTTGCCGGATTTTCGGGCATGGTCTCGGCGTTTTCGGCGACCGTGCCGGTGCTGTCGGTCGTGACGCTCATATTCGGCATCATGAGTATATGCTCAAACGGCCTTGTTCTGCCGCAGTCGGGCGGCGGCAGCAATCCGCTCATGAGCTCGTGGCTCGTCGCGGCGGTGAGCTTCGCCTGCTATAACGTGTTCGGCAGCATTGCCATGATCGCGCCGCTCGGCCCGTATGTAAAAAGCAAAAAAGCCGCGGTAGGCGGCATTGCGATAGGTGCGTGCGTTCTGCTGCTGATAGCCGGAAGTGTGCTCGTTTCCGTCTCGGCCGCGCCCGAGACCGCCGATGCGCAGCTTCCGATGCTCGCCCTTGCTCAGAGCCGCGGCACCGTGTGGGGATATGTTTACGGCGTTTTGCTTCTGCTTGCCATGTTCGGCACGGCGCTTTCGAGCCTCGTCGCCTTCGTTAGTATGCTGGCGGCAAAATCTGCGCGCATTTCCGGGCATAAAAATAAGTTCACCGCGCTGTGCGCTCTGTGCATGTTCCTCGGCAGCCTGTTTGGCTTTGGCGACCTCATCGGCGTTGTGTATCCCATATTCGGCTATTGCAGCAGCGTGTTCATCATCCTTATGGCAGTACACTATTTTAAGATTAAAAAACAAAATGCACAAAAGGCGTGACCGTTCGATCACGCCTTTTTTCTATCTGTATCGGGCAGTCAGGACGATGCTTATCAGTGCTGTGATCATCTTTGCGAAAACTGTGCTCCACCAGATCATTATCTGGCCGCCGAGCAGAGGCGGCAGAGCGAGCATCAGAACAAGCATGAGCACGGGCTCGGCGAAGGTAAGGATATAGGACAGCACGTTCTTCTCGGTTGCGTAAAATGCCGCCGTTGAAACTCGTGTTATCGCGTCAAACGGCACCGAGACAAGAAAGATCGGCATGACCGCTATGACCCCTGCGTTCACCGCGGCGGACGAGCCGAACAGCAGCCCGATCTTCCCCCTGAGCAGATAGATAAGCAGCCCTCCGATAAGCGCCAGAGCCATGGCAAATTCATACGCCATCGTCTTTGTGTGCTTGAGCGATTTTTTGTTGCCTGCGCCGTAAAAACGGCTCATAAGCGGCTGGCTTCCGTCGCCGACGCCCTGCAGGAGCAGATAAACGATGCAGATTATATACGATATGCAGGCATAGACCGCGATCGCCTCCTGTCCGCCATAGGACACCGAAAAGCGGTTTATGATAACAAGCGATATGTTCGGTGCGAGGGTAAGGCCGAACGGTGCAAGGCCGATCTTCAATATCCGAAGTGCCGTTTCCGGAGCGTCGGCAGCTGCGACCTTCAAAACGAGATTCTTTTTAGCCGCGCAGTAAACAAGCGCCACGGCCATCGTTATGCCCTGCCCGATAACCGTCGCCAGAGCCGCGCCGTACATTCCCTGGCCGAGAACCCACACGAAGGCATAGTCGAGGACGATGTTCGCGGCAAAGCCGCATATCATGGCGATCATTGCCCACAATGAACCGCCGTAATTGCGCATAAACGGAACAAGTCCGGTGCCGAATATCTGCAAAACCGCGCCGAGCGCGATCACCCTTATATACTCATCACCGAGCGTGAGCAGCTCGCCCGATGCGCCGAGCGCGGAGAGAATGCTTTTTGAGGCGAAGAACACAGCGCCGGTCAAGGCCGCGCTGAAAATCAGCATCAGCCACGTTGCCGCGGCAATGTATTCCCGCGCCTTCTCCGCGTTTCCCTCAGCCTTCAGGATCGAATATTTAACAGCGCCGCCCATGCCAAGCCCCGTTCCAACGGCTTGAAGGACAGCAGTTACGGGATAGGCAATGTTTATCGCGGAAAGCCCGGCATCGCCGATGGAGTTGCCGACAAAGAAGCCGTCAACTATGGCATACACGCCGGAAAGTGCAAACGACAGAACGGATGGGATGACGTATTGGAAAAACGTCCGTCTGTTATTCATTGCCTAAGCCTCCGTGTGTAGTGATATGTTCCGATAATAGCATTTGCAGATCCAATAGTCAACGACGCTCGGCGCGATGGCACTCCGGCAAAAAACATCCGCGGCAGAATGCTCTGCCGCGGCTGCTTGCTGCTTAAATTATTTTGCTCACGCCTTGGTCTCGGGCGGAACAATGTCGAAGGTCGGAACGACCTCGATGCTCAGATCGCCGTCGCCCACTTCAAAGTTTGTCAGAACGTCGCTGCCGGCGATGACAAATGTGAAGGTCTCGATATCGTTCGCTCTCATATTGATGCCCACCATACGGTTGAGGTCGGATGCAACGAGCTGACCGTTGAGATAGACCTTTACGATGTACGAGCGGAGGATAATCTCCGAATCAAGCTGGTTTGTGTACTTCGTCTGCACGATGAAATCGCTGCCGCGCGAGAATGCCTTGGTAACGGTGATCGGCAGATTGGAAACCGTGCTGACGCTCTCGGTCATCGAGTAGAAGCCCTTGCCCTCCTCGGGAACGAAGCGCGCGCCGGTGTAGTAAACGCTCTGGCCGAGCCAGTCGCCGTAAAGCGCACGGGCGGCAAGGCTCTTGGCGTTATACACCTTCAGCTCGTTCGGGTTGCTCGTTGTGAGCGTATTGGGGATGAGCACGAGCTTGTCGGCAGTGAAGTTAAGGTTGTCGTAAACGCCGCCGCAGATAAGGGCAAGCCGGGTGCTGCCGGTCTTATCCATGCTGTAAACATAGCGGTTGAAGGACGACAGGCAGTAGAACTTATCGCCGAATTTATACAGCGAGCGGTTGCGCACGTTTGTTGTCTTGGGGAACTCGCCGACGAGAGTTATCGCGCCGGGAGCCTCGACGGAAACGGCGTAAAGGTTCAGGTCATAGTTGCCCTCGGTGTCATATGCGAGGAAGTACATGACGTGTCCGTCAAAAAAGCTTGTGTTGATCTTATAGTCACAGACCTTTGAGATATTGCCGCTTGCGATGTCGTAGGCATAGAGCTTATCGACGTTCACGCTTGACTCCACGCCCTGCTCGTTTTTGAACACCATAAGTTCGGCCATCTTGAAATAGATCTTGCCGTTCCAGCCGTAGGGCACGAAGTTCGGCACCTGGGAATAGGGGATATTCGAGCGTATCGCGTTGAACGCACCGTTTACGATCCTGCCGAATGCATATGTATAGCCGGAGGGCTTGTCGGCATATTTGGTGAATGCAAGCGCGTAAAGCTGTCCGTCATAGAAGCAGTAGGACTCGATGATATAGCCCTCGTACACGGCGGAGGTAATGCCGCTTGCCGGGTCATAGCACATCAGCGCGCCCTTTTCGCTTCCGGTCATGCTGCGGCAGAAGTACACCTTGCCGTTATACACGCTTATGTTGTCAAGATACTGGCCGACCGCGGCGCTGTAAAGCTTGGTGCTCACGCCCGAGGAGTTGACCGCGTACAGGCCGTAGCTTACCGTGTCCACGGTGTCGTAGCCTTTATACAGACAGTAGTTCGTTTTGCCGATCTGGACGGCGATGCTGTCGTTTTCGAGATTTGCCTCGTATGCGGCCATGTCGGTGTTGACCTTGGAATCGTGGCCCTGGCGCAGCGCAGGCTCAACAAGGCGCGAGATGACCGTGGCTATCTGGCCGCGGCTGGTCGTGCTCGTTCCGCAGAAGCGATAGGACGAGTCCATACCGATCATTACGCCGGCGGCATAGAGCTTTTCGACCGAGGCCTTATAATAGCCGGGGATGCTGCTCAGATCGCCGATGGCGTAGTCGCAGATCTTCGGCATATCCTGATCGTCGATCGTCTTGGCGAACAGATACGCGAGGTTATAGCGGTTGATGCTCTGGCTGAGCTTGCTCACCGCCGGGGTTGCCGAGGGCAGCATGCCGCGCTCGGAGCAGTATCTGTAATAGGTCATGAACCATGCCTCGTTCTGGCTCGGCTCGGCAATGAGATTGTCGTTATACGCGGCGTGGATGCGCGCGGCTATCGTTATGGCCTCGGCCCAGCTGACGTTGTTGTTCGGGCGGAAGGTCTTGTCCGTATAGCCGAGCATGATGCCCTTGTTATAGGCGGTCTTGACGCCGGAATAGCACCATGTTTTTGAGCTTACATCGGTGAAGGTGCTGCTGTTCATCTGGCCGATATCGTCAAAAACGGCGAGTCTCTGGCCGGGGATCGCATCGGCCAGCGCACCGACAGACGCGACGGCGAGCAGGCTGCTTACAACAAGCACCAGCGCCAACACTCTGCGAATTTTTTTCATATAGGCAAACCTCCGGGGCAGTAGATTTGTGGTTACAAAACGGTGTCATTTATTATATCAGGTTACATAATATTTTGCAATACCATTTTATAATTATTGTATAGCCGCGGCGATTGCGAAAACGGCCGCAAGATGGTAAAATGAATGCAAATACCAAAAAACTAAGGAGTGTGCGCTATGAAATACGGCTTCATCGGGCTCGGCAACATGGCCGGAGCCATCATTGCAGGCATGGCCGCCTGCGGCAAGTTCAAAAACGACTATCTCTACGGCTTCAACCGCAGCCAGGGCAAGACACTTGCGCTGAAGGAAAAGCACGGGCTGATCCCATGCGCGTCGGCGGCCGAGGTCGCGGAAAAGGCCGACGTGATCATCCTCGCGGTCAAGCCGCAGGTGCTGCCCGAGGTCATGCCGGAGATAGTCAAGGGCGTCACCAAGGACAAGACCGTTATCAGCATCGCCGCCGGCAAGAGCACCGGCTGGTATGAGGAGCGCCTTGCCAAGGGTGTGCCCGTCGTAAGGTGCATGCCGAACATAAACGCAAAGGTCAAGGCCTCGGTCACCGCGATCTGCGGCGGCAAGGGCGTAACGGCCGACGATATAAAGATCGCCGACGGCATTTTCGCGTCCGTCGGCAAGATATATCACATTGAGGAAAAAATGTTCCCGGCGTTCGGCGCGCTGGGCGGAGCCTCGGGCGCGTTCGTTCTGCTTTACATCGACGCGCTGGCCGAGGCCGGAGTGCGCGCGGGATTTTCGCGCCCCATGGCCGAGGAGATCGCAACGGCTACCGTCATGGGCAGCAGCGCTTTGGCTATGGACAGCGATGAGCACCCCATCGCGCTCATGAATCGCGTATGCTCGCCCGGCGGAACCACCGTCGAGGGCGTCTGCAAGCTCAAGGAGCTCGGTTTTGAAACCGCCGTCCAGCAAGCCCTTCAGGCCATAATCGACAAAGACCTTTTTTTAGAGGCGAATTAGGGCACCTACGGATACGGTTATCTCTGGTAGCCCGACCGGTGAGTGCCGACGAAACCGGGAAACTGCCGCACTACGCAAGGTTGTGCTATATTAGTGCAAAATTTGCGCCGCACCTCATTGGCTCCACTGTCAAGGGGAGCAGGCAGCTTGCTGCCGAGGGGTTGAATTAAAAAACTATTAACTATCAGCTATTAGCTCTCCGCTGCGGCCAACAGCCGCTCGTAGGGAACGGGCTTGCCCGTTCCGCAGTTTGTCGAAAAACCAATCCCATTCATCAAGCTACAGCCGGATTTCGTTCAAGAAAGAGGAAAACGGCTCGAAAAAGCGGATAGATAAAACACTCCTTCCACTTCCGGGTTGCCAGCTTTTTCAGATTCATGGCAGCAAACTTAAGCTTCACTCAGTTCGTCACCTGGGCCAAGCCTCTGTACTGCGTATAACGCATAGCGTGTTTTTCTTTGGCGTCTGCAAAGACGCGTTCAATGGTCTCTTTACGCTGCTTGTAAAGATCCTGGTACTTCGGTGTATAGCGTGCGTCATCTGCCAGCTCTTCGTAATGTTTCCAGATATGCCTCTGTACGGTTTTTACGCAGTCTTTGGAGTGGGGGCATCGCTCTCTGGAGGGACAATTTGTGCAAATCTTGGGATCGCTTTTGTATTCCCTGTAGCCGTCCCGGTTTGTTGTCGCATATATGGGGCGTCTTGTAGGCAGAATCGGCAACAATGGTCTCTGTTTCGGGAAATGTCTTCGTTACCTTGTCGTACACCTCGTCAAAGGCAACGCTGTCGTGGACATTTCCGGGCGTTACCACTGTCTCAAGCACGAAACCGTGGCTGTCACAGGCCGTATGGGCCTCATACGCAAACTGCCGCTCATGGCTGCCCTTTACGAACAAGCCACAGTCCGGGTCGGTCACGCTTTTCGTGACTATATGCGCTTTATCTTTCTTTCGCCTCGCCAGCTTCTTCTTGGATGTGTTATCTCTGCGTTTTTTCGGTGGCTTTGGAGGCTCATCGTCGTCATCAAAAGGCTTCTTCCCATGAGCTTCCCGGTCTGCGTTGACTTCCTCCATCAGTTCCTTCGCGTAGTGCTTGGACGCCACAGGCACCTGCTCTTTTATCTGCTTCTTTGTATTGGCATTTGCCTTAATATGGGTGCCGTCTATGAAGACTGCCTTCGGGGACAGATATCCCGCTTCCGCCACCTCTTCCAGTATCCACGCAAAGACTTCGTCCACGGTTTCTGCTGTAAACCGATGACGGAAATTATAACTCACCGTGGAAAAATGCGGCGTTTCCTCTTGGAGTGTATAGCCCAAAAACCAACGGTAGCAGATATTTGCGCTGATCTCATCCGCCGTCCGCCGCAAGGACGGCAGGCCGTACAGATGCTGGATCAGAACCATTTTGAACAGCACAACAGGGTCCACACTGGGCCGCCCGTTATCTTCGCTGTACAATGGTTCCACCATTTCATAGAGCCGGTTAAAATCTACTGCTTCATCTATTTTTCTCAGCAGATGCCCCTTGGGAACCAAGCTCTCTGTATCGACGATTTCTATGACACCACGATCCATTTTTCCGCGTTCCAGCATCTTTCATCACCCATATTTATTATACCATATAAACGCAAAAAAGCCCAGCCGTTGCTGGACTTTTTCGACACGCTGACAGCTGACGTGATTTTCACGTCAGCTGTTTAATTCAGCGCTTTATCTTGTCCGTAAGCTTGCGCACGGCATCTATGAAGCCGCGCAGCTCGCGGTTTGAGCGCCCCTCGCAGCCGCGAACGGCCTGCATGAGCGCCTCGGCGGAGTGCAGAAGCTCGGTGAACAGCGGATTGACCCTGCGCTCGGCCGACGGAGCCTTCGGCGTTTTAACAATGGGCCTGCCCTGCGTCACGACTGTGAAGCGGCCTGCGGCAATGTCAAATTCCGTGCCGCTGTACGGCGCGAAGGCGCGGTAGCCAAGCTCATTGTTGAGGCAGGCAGTGAAGCTGTCGGCGCTTTCGGGGTCGCCGTGGTTGACGAAAACAAGCTCCGGCTTTTCGGAAAAGCCCTCGAGCCACGCGATCAGGCCGCGCTTGTCGGCGTGTCCGCTGACGCCGGGGAGCGAGGATATCTCGGCCCTGACCTCGATCTCCTCATTGAAGAGCTTAACCTCCTTTGCGCCGTCGTGCAGCGCACGGCCGAGCGTTCCGACCGCCTGATAGCCCACGAACAGCACAAGGCTTTCCGGCCGCCACAGATTGTGCTTGAGGTGGTGGCGTATGCGGCCTGCGTCGCACATGCCGGATGCGGAGATTATGACCTTGGGCGTTTTGTCCTCGTTTATCGCCTTGGATTCCTCCTGGCTCACGGCAAGGTGAAGTCCGGGGAAGCAGAGGGGATTTTCGCCCGAGCGGATAACGGCCTGCATTTCTTCGTCAACATAGCTCGAGTCGCACTGCAAAAACACGCTCGTTGCCTCGATGGCGAGGGGACTGTCAACGTAAACGGGGAAATCGGGATGCCCCGTTACAAGGCCGCGATTTTTGATCTCGCGGATAAAATACAGCATCTCCTGCGTCCTGCCGACGGCAAACGAGGGGATAACGACGTTGCCGCCGCGGTCGAGCGTGCGCTGGATGCAGGCGGAAAGCCCGGCAATATAATCGGGGCGCTCGTCGGAGTGGTTGCGGTCGCCGTAGGTGGATTCGATTACGAGGTAATCGGTTTTGTCGATATGCTTCGGGTCGCAGAGTATCGGCTGATCGAGGTTTCCGATATCGCCGGAGAAAACTATCTTTTTCTCGCAGCTGCCCTCCTTGAGCCAGATCTCGATAGCTGCCGAGCCGAGCAGATGCCCGACGTCGGTGAAGCGTATCGTGACCGATTCGTTCACCTGGATCTCGCTGCCGTATTCGCAGGGGCGCAGCAGCTTCATAAGCCCTGCAACATCGTCAAGATCGTAAAGCGGCTCGACGGCGGCTTCACCGCGGCGCATCGCCTTGCGCGATTTCCATTCGGCGTCGGCCATCTGTATGTGCGCGCAGTCGCGCAGCATTATGTCCAGCAGCGAGCATGTAGCGCCCGTGGCGTACACGGCGCCGCGGAAGCCGTTTTTATAAAGCAGCGGCAGAAGCCCCGAGTGGTCGATGTGCGCGTGGGTGACCAGCACAAAATCAAGAACGCCCGCCGCGACCGGCAGCTCCTGATTTTCAAAAAGGTCCTTGCCCTGCTCCATACCGCAGTCGATAACACCTTTTTTGTCGCCGACTTCGAGAAGAGTGCAGCTGCCTGTGACCTCATGGGCAGCGCCTAAAAATGTTACCTTCATGCTTCTGACCTCACAGCTCGGGCGTCCACCCGTCGGCAAAGCCTGCGTCGGCCTTGGGCTTTGTAAGCTCAACATAGTAGCCGGCATAGGTCAGATCCATGTACGGCAGCACGAAGAACTGCACCAGAACACCGAAGCCGACAACGCCGATTATCTGTGCGATGATCGACGGTCCCATTGCTCCGGCAAGCCATTCGCTGATCGAATCGGCAATGCCGACAAGCAGCGCCCAGCCGAAGAAGGTAATATCCATCCAGAACAGCTCGCCCTTGTGGCCGACCATAAGGCGCTTGCTTTCGCTTATGCACTGCAAAGCGCTCATCTCCGGGTGCTCAAGCAGCAGATACAGCGCCATGCGGTAGCGATACATTGCGATTATGCCGGGAACGAGGAGCAGCAGCGACCAGAGGAAAATGAATATGCCCTCGAGGATGTACAGCCAGATGACGCGGAAGAACATGCCGAACGCGTCGAAAAGGTTCCAGTAGCTTGCCTCCATGCCGCGCACTGTGCGCAGGCAATAGATCGTGAAGCCGGCGCCGATCATAAGCGCCACTATGCTGACCGCAAGATTCAGCAGAGCCGCGCCCGGCGAGGGCATAGCCTGCTCGATCGCATAGGCAAACTGATCCGGATCAAAGCTGTCGTATGCGCCTGTGCCAAAGCCGACGTCATAGCCGATACCAAACTGCTCATAAACCGACTGAAGCTCAAACGACGAGCCGCCGACAAGCTTATACGATAGGAAGCCGAGCACCGAGATGATGAGAAGATATATGATCGCGGTGACAACGGGCTTGGGTTGGGCGGTGCGAATGAGGTTTTTCGACTGCGCCTTCAATTGCTTTCTGTCCATATGTCAGACCTCCTGATAGTTATGCTGCAATTATATCATCATATGCCGCAAAATAACATAGCAGTATCAAAAAAATATTAAACTATGATAGTTTTTCGGGTTCAAAGCAGCTTCCGTTGAAGTACCACAGCTCATCAAAGCCGCAGCTGCGAGCTATCTGCTCGCACAGGTCAAAGGCGCAGCATATGCTGCTTGCCGAGTGCGAATCCGAGCTTATCACGATGCGTCCGCCTATATCGTGAAGGTGGCGCAGAAGCTCCGGCGAGGGATAGGGTGTCGTTCTGTAGCCACGGCTTATAGCGCCCGTGTTCATCTCGAATATTTTCCCGGCGGCATTGAGCGTCTCCATCGCGGCAAAGGCTGCGTCGCGGTACCATGAGCTTTGCGTGTCGTACAGTGCGCCCTGCTCGTTGTACTTCGTCAAAAGGTCGAAGTGCCCGACGATGTCCACCTCGGGTATCTGCGCCATAGATGCGTAGTTTGCAAAAAACACATCAGCGGCCTTCTCGGCCCCGCCGAAGTGCTCGATGAGCGCAATTGCCCGCTCGCGCGTGGAGTCAACATAGAAGCCGTCGAGCACATGTCCCGAGCCGATGATATATTCGTAGCCGTCGAAATTTTTCTCGGCCGCGGCATCGTATTCAAGGCCGGTGTACAGCGTGATCTTTCCGGCATATTTTTCTTTCAGGCGCTGCATTTCCGCCTTGAAGCCGGCCTCTTTCTCCTTCGGAGTGCACCAGTCCTCGCCGTCCATCGGAGCGTGCGCGCTTATGCCCAGCGAGCTTAGCCCGTGCTCCATTGCCGCGCAGACCATCTCCTCGGGCGTGCTCGCCCCGTCGTCAAACGTCGTGTGGCAATGCAGATTTTGTTTTACCATGAATTAGTATGCTCTGCAACGCTCCGAAGCGCCCAAATACTGAACATTTCAACCCACGGAAACCCGGTAAAATCGGGGCCGGTAGTAACAAACTATTAACACGGTATCACAGGGGTTTTGTGTAGTCAAGGGAAATCCAACCGGCCCCACTTTTCAGCTTGCCCCACTTGGTAGCGCCGGTGCCGGTGCTTTCCGCCACGATGGTATAAACACCCGGCTTGATGAAACCATTCTTCCCATAGTTGGTGCCGGGGCCTTTCCTGATATACAGATCAGAAATTGTTACCCGCACCAAATACGGCTTCACCGTGGCCCCTGCGCCGCCCGTGGCGGGCTTTTGGGTGCCGGGGGGTGTAGTTTCATTGCCGCCCCCGGAAACCCCGCCAGAAAGCCGCCTATTGACCTCTGCGGCGATTTCGTCATGAAGGTTATAAAGATAATCACCGGGGCAAGACTTGTTTGCAAACCACCGGTGAACCGTCATAACCATTTCATTTGCCTTGGGGGTATAGGCAAGGGTCTTGTTCTTATCCCCGAACCACAGGATTTTTGTTTTCCCATTGCGCTTGCAAATATCGGTGACAAGATCAAGAAGGGCGTTGTATGCCTTATCCGTCACCTTGTAGGGGGCCACGGTTTCACTTGCCGTTTCGATGGTCACGGCCCTATGGTCATTGGCGCTGTTGGAACTGCACCAAGAACGATCCTTTTCTTCCACACACAGGCCAATGGAACCATCATAGCCCACAACATAGTTGCAAGACGCTTGCTTGCTGGTAGGCTGGAACACTTCACAACCCCGCTTTGCCGTAACCTGACCAACGAAACAGTGAATGGTGATCCGGTCAATGGCATGGTTCCGGGGGCTGTTCTTGTTCGGGGAAATTTGGGTGACGGTGACAAGGTTACTGTTGCTCATTTTCGGTTTCCTCCTTCACGGGTTCAAGGGCGGGGATTTCCTCATAGTTCACAATCTTGGTCATGTCACACAAGGAATCAATCAGGTCACCAAGGGCTTCAGTGTCCACGGGATAATTGATATACTCGGCGGAAGTCTGAACCATAGCCATTACCCATTCCTTGCGGGTTGCGCCATCTTCAAACTTCTGTTCCGCTTCCTCCATCAGCTTGATCACCAAGCCCAACAAAGCGGCCCAATTCTTTTCCTGCGTGGCTTTCTGGACATACTGCACCAGCTTATAGGCCAAGGGAATACAGGTGGACAGACCAGCAAGAATGGCAACGATCAGGGAAACAATCTGTTCAGCGTTCATGTTTTTCTTCCTTTCTGATTTTGTATTTTTGGCCGGGGGTCACAGTTCCTTGGTATCGTTGTAAATTTCCGGGCCATACTGTTTCCGCAACTTGATCCGGTTTTCAGCCTTGGCCTTGGAATAGTAAAAACCGGTTGCTGTTGCCAATTCAGCGAATATGGCCGGGATCAGATACGCAAGGGGTGAAGTGTCCCCCGTTTTCCAAACGATAGCAAGAGTGAAGGCCGTCACAACCAGCGTGACGGCCCCCACACAACCCAAAATGATTTTGGAAAATTCCTTTTTCGGTTTCTTCTTTACACGGCTCATTCATCCGGGGCTTCCGTGGGCAACTCCAAGAATTTCTTGTGTAGATCGTCCATTACCCCATTCACCCCCAACGAATGATATTGCTTCCAGCAGTTTTCAAAACTTTCCCTTGCATAAATCGGGGCAAAGCCTTTTTCAGTGTACTTGTTAAAGTCACTGATCATTTGGCTTCTCAAAAGCGCCTGAATTCCAGCTTTCAGGGCTTTGGAATCTTCCATGTTGCGCTTGATCAGCCCGTGAAGGTATTTGAATACTCCCGCAATCAGGGCCGGAACCCCGATCAGGCACAACCATTGATAAACCGTCATTGAACCACCCCTTCCCGCCTTTAGGCGCTGATCAGGCGGAAGATATATTGCAAATCTTCCACTTGGGCGTTGTAGAAGTCATAGTTCCAAATCCAGTGATCTTCATGCTCCGGCCTTTTGAACCTCTGACAGAAGGGATCTTCCCAAATCCGGTTCCAGCGTTCTTGGTAGGCGGGATCAGGCTTTTTGGGGTTCTTCTCCAACCGCAACAGGATAGCGGAAACCAGTTCCCCACGCTCTTTGCCCCGGCCATCATCATTGTGGCTGAAGTAGTCATAGGCAATTTGGCTGGTGTCCGCACACATCAGCTTGTTTTTCCACACAAGAAAACCGCCCTGAACAGTCAAGGCGGTTCCATAAGGAATATTGACATTTTCACCGCAACCGGCTTTGAACCTTGCCCTTTTCCGGGCAATATAGGTTTTATGCTTCATCGGTTACTTCCTCCCAACCATACACACCGGGTTCCCATACATTGTTTGCCACGGTGGAAGTCCAGTGCTTTTCATTATGGCTGACTTTAGCCCCCAAGGGGTAGGCATCATGCGCCCCAATGGGCTGAATCCATTCCGGCCATTCCTCGGTAGGATCAGCGGTCAGGCTCCACAGGCTGGGGGCGGCGGGGGGTGTCCAATCGGCTTGGGAAGTATGGGCCTGAACACACTTGTAAAGGGTTCCATTATAGCGCCGGATTTGCCCCACCGTGTAGGCGATAGGATAGGCCCATTCAGCGAACAGATCAGCGTGTTCCGCCGCCGTCACCGGGTCGATGCTTCCGGCTTCCGCCATCGTCACAAACACAATGCCGTTGGTGGTATTGGCTTTGCTGATTTCTGTCCCTGCATCGGTTACTTCCAAACTGACGGTTTCCAAGCCCTCCATTTCATCCCGGCCAAGCAAATGGTACGGTGTCCCTTCAAAAACAATGCCCGAAGCATTTTGCTCCGGGCAAAGGACATAGCAACCATTTTCGGCCTGCACAATGTAGTTCAGATTTTCCGTCAAGCCAAGTTCGGCCCCGTCTTTGATAATTCTAAACATTTTGTAGCACCTCCGAAAAAGATAGCATAGTAAAGCCGCCGCAACCGCAACAATCTTCCGTGATCATTGAAGTTCCGGTAGTATGCGCTTTGGCATTCCATATACTGTTCAATATCGGTGAATTGCCGTTTTCCTTCTATGAACTCTCGGTGGAACAGCTTCAGTTTCCTTCTTGCCCGTTTCACACCATCCCGGCTTCCATTCACCTTGATCTTCCCGGTTTCCGTTAGTGTGAACCGGGCTTTGCACCATCTGAAGGGCTTTGTCAAGGGAATGATTTTGCATTTCCGTTTATTCACTCGAATTCCAAGGGCTTCAAACCGCCGAACAATTTCATGCCCAAGTTTCTTCAGGGCTTCCACATCGGGCAAAATCAAATAGTAATCGTCCATGTAATGCCCAAAACAGTGAACCCCGGCTTGACATTTGATCCAGTTATCCACGGCGCTTGGCAACGCCACCATTTCCTGTTGTGACGGCTCCACACCCAAAGGCAAGCCCCGGCCCGGTGTCGGGCAAGGGGAAGTTTGGATCACCATATCAGCAAGCGCCCGAAGGTCAGGGTTTAAGATCAGTTCTTGGTGCCGCTGATACAGAAGCGCATGGGGCGCATTAGGGAAGAACCCCTTCAAATCCAATAGCAGAACCGCACCTTCCCGGCCATAGCGCCGGAAATGCCAATGAAGCTGATCTTTTATGCGGCGAAAATGCCAGTGAAGGCCCTTTCCCCTTTGGCTTGCCCCGTTGTCATAGATCATGCCGGGGTTGTAAAGGGGAATCAGAACTTCATTACAATGGGTTTTGTGGATTTGTCGGTCAGTAATGTGTGGCGCATCTATGGGGCGTACCTTCCCACGCTCTCTTAAAGTGAAATGGGTACACTTCATAGGGTTCCACGCCTGATCCAAAACCTTCTTCCGCCGTCTTGCTGTCCCGGAAAACAGGTGAATTTCAAAGTTCTGAACACTTTGTTTCCACCGTACCCCGTTACAGCATTTCCGGCCATAGAAGAACATTTTGCGATAACTGAATACTTTGTTCATTGGCCCAAGTGCATCACACCGGGCCTGTTTTCTTTCTTGCCGCTTGGCTTTGCGGCGCTGGTATCTCGCTTCATGCCGTTCTTGGCTTGTCATACAAAAAAGTATTCGCCCTCCGTACAAATATCTTGTTGGGTGCCGTCTAACTTGCTTTGCCCTTGCACATGAAATGGGTTAAGGCACAATCACCCACCATGCAAGAAGCGTCCGTGTAAGGGCATCAAAGGGCAGTTTTAGGGATTGGCTACCCAAGGAAGTACCTCTCCTTTTGCGAAGGTCGTCTTTCACCTGAAATCCAAAAGCCGGGTTTCTGTTACTCCATTTGACCTCGCAATCGCAAAATCCGGGCCGCACGCCACCAGAATTGTTAGCGTTATTGTTGTTGTAGTTGCCGTCCGTATTGACAATGAGGAAGTTATTGTTGTTGTTGTAATTAGGGGAACGCAACCACCACCACACCGCCGAAGGACGAGTTATCAGAGGTACACCTAATTTTTTTGAAGTTAAGTTTTCAATTTTCCGCTTACATTTTTGATAGCCCCTTTCAGAAGTTCATTTTCCTTGTCGATCAACTCACCAAGGCTTTGTGCCATCTTATCCAATTTTTCTGTTGCGTCCTGCCCCTTCACCGGGTTCCCTTTGGAATTGGTGAAAGCCCCTTCAGGATTTTGGTTCAAAATCAGATATACATGGGTCAACCGAACATCAAGCGCCATCAGAGAAGCCCTTGCTTCAAGAAGGTGGGCTTTCCGAAGTTCTATGCGCTGGGGATCAGAAGGAAAAATGCTGTTGCCCTTTTCCGCATGGTCGATAATCTCACCGGCCAGCTTTGCAATGGGTTCCGCTACAAGCCGGGAATATCGGGCGGAAAGACGGGTTAGAAAATTGATGGTTTCCACATAGATTTGATTGGTGGTGTTGATGAACTCCGCCTTGCTGGTTGTTCGTTTCTGCTTCAGTACAGACATTGGTTCACCCCTTTCCGGGCCATCCTGATTAGTATAGCACAGAAACGGGAAAAAGCCAATTTTGAAAAATCGCGTCGGGCGCTTACGCGCCCGAATTGTTTTATTCCCTTCACCCCGGCTGTTCCGCCCCCTTGCGGGGGCGGGATGGGGCCGGGATAATCCTGCGGGGGATTAGACAGCAAAGCCGGGCCGCAACCCACCAGAATAATAGGCATAGTAATTGTTGGTGCTGCCATCCGTCCAGACAATAACGAAAAAGTTGTTGCTATAGTAATAAGGGGAACGAAGGCCCCACCAAACCGCCGAAGCGGTGCTTGTGTGACGATAGGCAATACGGGAATTACCAGCCTGATAATAGGCATATTGAACTTGGTAATTCTGTTCATAGCTGTTGGCCCAATTTCTTGTGCCGAACACTTCAAATTCCGCCAGCAAGAAAAGATAATCTTGGGTAGAAGTCACATTGCTTTGAACATTGCCGGTATTGTTGCCCACATTGTCTGTGTACTTGGTTACGGCCTTCATCACGGCTCGCAAAGCGGAAGGCAAAGCCGCCATCAGACTGTTTGCCGTGGGGCTGGAAGGGGTGCCGCCGTTGCCCAAAACCGTATTCCGCATATAAGAACTTGCCCAACCCCCATTATTGGTGTTGCTGGTATTCATGCGGAATCCTTGGCTGGAATCAGAAGAACCATATTGGCTATCACACAAAGCAACCGGGGTGGCTCCGATCTTGCCAATTTGGAAGTGAATGCGGTTACTGCCTTCACGGGAAGCATTGTGATTGAACCCCAAAATGAAAACATTCACCGTCAGATTGGTGATCCCGAACCCAACCACATTGCCGTTGATCACAATGGACTTGGTATCACCCACGGCCCAATAATCATCCGCTGTCCCTGCGGCGCTTGCCTCGCTGATCGTGTCCCAATCATTGTCATTCAAGGTTGTGGTGGGAAGGGTCACAGACACGGAACAAGTCTTATTGGCCGGGGCCGTGTAGTTGGTGCCTTCTGCCACGCTCACAGTGATTGTGGCGTTGCCCTTGCCCACGGCGTTCACCGTTACCACCGAACCGGAAACACTCACAGAAGCCACCGTGGGGGCGCTGGAAGTGGCTGTGATTGTGCCGTTACCGGCTCTTGTCACGGTGATGGTGTCCGTGGTCTTTGCGGCGGTCAGTTTGATGGAAGTCTTATTCAAAGACAAACTACCAGCGGCCTTGGCAATGCTCCAAGCAACCGTTTTGGCCCCGGTGCTTCCATCAGCCCACTTGTAGTTCGTTTTCGGTGTGAAGGTGGCATTGTAGGAACCGGCGTTCGTGCCGCTGGTAATTCCTCCAAGCGTCATTTTCCCGCTGTCATAGTTGTTCCAAGTGGGGCTTTGTGCCGAACCGGTATAGGTCAGACTGTTCTTCTGCGTGGGAACCGTCATGGTGGCGGCGTTGATCGTCCAAGTCACTTCCTTGGCGGTCTGCGTACCATCCGCCCACTTATACTGCCCCTTGGGGGTGAAAGTGGCCGTGTAGGTTCCCGCATTGGTGCCGGTAGTCACGCCGCCCAAGGTCAGCGCATCGGGGTTATAAGCGTTCCAAGAAGGGCTTTGGGCCTGTCCGTTATAGGTCAGGGTGCCATTCTGCGAAGGAAGAACATTGATGGTATAGACGATACCGGACACAGCATCCAAGGCCGCATTTGCGGCATCCTGTGCGTTCTGTGCCGCTTCCACACAGGTTCCGATCTGGTTCAACAGATACGGGTGGGCGGTTTGGTCAAAGTTGTGTTCGCTCACCTTGCTTTCTGCCGTGCCTTTTTCATCATAGTTCATGTTAGGAAGCTGTTCGGCGGGAACCTTACCGTCCACCAGATCAGCCTTCCCGGATTGACCTTTCTGAAGGGCTTCAATGGCATCCGCATTGGCCTTCATTTGGGTATCAATCTTATCCATGTTTTCATTCTGAACCCCTACATCATAAAATTCAGATTCAAGGGGTTTAGTCAGCTTGTAGTTGGTTGTTTTATTCGCCATTCTTCAAAACCTCGTTTCTCAACTGATTATGGGTATAGGCGGCAAGCTGGGCATGGGTAAACCGCCCAAGTTCCGCATGGGTGTTATAAAGCTGAAGCAAGGTCACAACCATGTTTTGGGGAACAACCCGGTTCAGCAAAGATTCAACATCATTGAAGTTGTTCTTTGCGGCCAACCCGATTTTCACAAGAAGCTGATAGGTGCCTTCTTCCACATCAGCGGAATAGTTTCCCTTCCCGCACAGCGTTTCAAGGATGTTCCGAAGCTGGGGCAAGGTGTACGGAAGTTCTTCATTGATCCGGGTCAGAATACGGAACCGGCGATCTTCAAGACTGTCCGTGCCTTTGGGGGTGATCCCCAAAATCTTTTCCCACCGGGAAAGGCCCATGTTTCCAGCGGTGGGAATGAACTGGTTATCAAGAAGATCATCCGTGGTGTTCCACGCCTTTTCAATTTCCGGCTGTTCGCTCCCCATGACCCCCTGAAACTCCGCATAATCACGAATGACATAGGGAAGATAATCAATCAGTTTGCGTTCCATGCTCCCGGCCCCCTTATCCGTTGATCACGATGGTTCCCGGCTCAATGGTTCCCAAAACCGGGATGTGATCAAGGGTCAGGGTACAGTTCGCCGCTTCACCGTTGATCTTGGTGTTGGCAATATCCAGAATACCGGTGATCCCCAACAGGCGGCTTTCCACCTGACTGATACGAACCACAAGGGCTTCATTCTGGTCTGCCCAACTTTGGGCCAGTTCCAAGAAGTAACCGTTGATTGCTTCCGTGACATAGGCGGAAACATCATCCCAACTCCATTCCCGCTGATAGTACAAATCGAAGGAAAGGTTGATGGTATCTTCACCCACGCCTTCCACCCTCACCACATGGCCGATGGGGGCAATGCCCACACCTTCACCGGCGTTCTGAAGGGGATCAACTGCGGTCTGCACTTGACCCACAAGGGTTTCCGAAGGCTTCTTGAAAGAACTATTGATGATCACCAGCTTCACGGTTCCGCCCACGGTCAGCTTGCTATTGGCTCCCGCCGCATACACGGCATCCAACCACGCCTTGATTTCCTCGGACACACCGGAAAGGCCGCTGATCCAAGTGTCGGTTCCCGTGGGCGGGATCAGCTTGGCCGGGTTCAAATCGCTGTTCCAAACCCGATATACCTTCACACCGCCCACGCCGGGAATGGCGTTCACCTTTTCCAGATAATCCGCACGGTTGCCGCCGAAGGCTTGGGCGTTCAGGCTATCCATGTAACGCTGTCTGAAAACCTCGGTATCTTCTTCATCCTCACCGGGGACCACCACGGCGGAAATGGAACAGGTTTCAAGCCCGTCCACATACTCAATGGGAATCACCGTTCCGGTGTAGTCATTACCGGCTTCACCAGCGGTTTCACAGGTGATTTCATACTTACCACTTCCACGGTCAGCCGAAACATAATAGTTCAGTTCTCCGATGGAAAAGCGGGTGTTCATGGGAAGGTGCAAGGTGGTTGGTGTAATGCTCAACTGCAACACGGCGGGGCTTGCCGGTTGCGGTTTCAGGCCCCTTTCTGCCGCCCTCAAAATGAGATAAGGGCGGGTTGCGGTGTCCGCAAAGGTTTCATTCAGCACCGTATCAAGGGCAATATAAAGGTTCTGCAATTCCACGGCGGCGGGGGCGTCACCGCACCAAACCAACGAACCTTCACGGGTGTCCAAATTGCCATTGATGGAAAGCGCCTTCTGAAGCATCCGGGAAAGGATTGCTTCATAGGTCTGTGCTTCATACATCAGATTTCAACCCCCAATTCTGCATTGATTTCACCAAAAATGCTGACCACCGTGAAGGTAGTCAGCACTTTCTTTTTGTTCACCGTAAATTCAAAGTTCTGAACCGCCGTGATCCTATCATCCTGAAGCAAGGCTTCACGAACCCGGCGTTCAATTTCGGGAATACAATATTCCACATCTTTTCCGATCAGATTATGAAGTTCAACCCCATAATCCCAAGAATGGATCAACCATTCATAGCGTTCCGTGTTCAGGATCAGGAAAACCGCCTGTTCCACGGCTTGGATTTCATCAATGGTACCGATGATGGTCAGGTTATCGTGGTTCATCCTGAAAGTACGGCTTGGAAGGGTTTCAATGGTGAAATCCTGTTTAATATCATCCTGCACTTGCGGAATCATCATCAAGCCCCCTTTACTCGGTCAATGACCACGAATTTCTTTCCTTGCTGAACCCGGATCAGAAGCACCTTTTCACCGGCCTTCAAAGCGTTGTGAACCTTGAAGGTTTTCTTGCCAACATAGGCGTGTTTGTGGGCTTCATACGCCGCCGCACCAGAACCGCCGCCCTTGTCCTCGGTGGTGTGGTTTACCGTCATATCAACTTCAAAATCAGTCACATTCCGGGTCAGGATCAGCATTTTAGAAGTGTAGATGGATTTCTGATCCACCTGAATTTTCAAGGGTGAAGCGGAAAGGACAGTTCCAAACAGGATGTTCACCGGCTTTCCGGCTTCCACAGCTTCCACCGCCGCCCGTTTCACAACTTCAACAGGATTAGGCAATAAATTCACCCCCGATCAGGTCAAGTTCCATCATGTGTTCATCACCCCTGAAGGTGTGGGTGACTTTGTTCACCACCATGTAATTGTTGGTGACAATATCCCCAAGGTTCAGGGCCACCACCACGGCGCTTCCAGCACGAACCCGCACATCACCGAAAGCGTTCTGAATGGTCAGCTTGCGGGTTTTCTGATCGTACAGCTTCAACAGGGCATCCGCCTTGGCGGAAGCGCCCGTTTTGGTCTGAACTTCTTCAAAATATTGAAGAACCCCCCATTGGTTCATTTTCGCCCCGTCCTGTGCAATGAACAATTCCCGCTTACCGGTTTTTTCATTGTTATAGGCCAGCTTGATCTTGTTATAGGTCTGTTCATCAATACTGGATTCATAGCTGAAGTTTTCCCCGGTTTCTTCATCAATCAGAAGGTTCAGCTTCATGGTATTGATGTTCTTCAGGGTCAGCTTCCCGGCATCGTCATACAGAACATAAAGCTGTTTGGTATTCATCAGGGTTTCATCAAGGGCGCTCTGGATCATATCAAACAGGGTTTGGTTTTCTTCCACGATGGTTTCAAGGGTATAACCGGTATCTTCCACCGTGCCAAGGTTCAACCGGAAATCTGTTGCAATGCGCTTCAGAAGGTCGGAAGCCTTCAGCCCTTCTTCCGTGATGGTGTCCTTGTTCTTCAGATAGCGCAACTGATCATAGGCCACAACATCAATGGTGCCGCCCTTGTCACGCTTTTTCTTGAACACAAACCCATAGAACATGGCGGTTCCGTTCACAGTCAGCTTCACCGGATCACCTTCAGCAAAGTTCAGCCCCGGCCCCTTGACAACGGTGAACTCTAACTTGCCGGGGGTTCCCTTGCGTTCCAAGGTCAACTTTGCGCCTTCCTCGACAACGGGGAATTGAATGGTGCTGTTATGCTGGATGAACAATTCAACTGCCAAACGGAATCACCCCTTTCAGGAAGGCAAAGTAAGAACCTGACCGGGATAGATCAGGTTCGGGTTCTTGATTTTGTCCTTGTTCAGATTATAGATTTTCGTGTAATCGGCCCCGTTGCCCAACTGCTTCTTGGCAATGTTCCAAAGGCAATCACCAGATTTCACCGTATAGGTGGCGGCTTTCGGGGCCGTTGTGGTGGGCCGGGGTGCCGCCTTAACCGTTGCGGTGGCGGTTCCCCCGGAAGTCTTGGCCGGTTGCACGGCCACGGTCTTGGTGCCATAGGCTCTGTACTGTTTCAGGTTGATCTTCACCTTCACATCAAAGCCTTCACCGGCATCATCGGTGATTTCATAGGTTTCAAGGCCAACGGTCAAATTGGTGTAATGGAACATCCCGCCACCGGGCTTCTGCCGGTTCAGGATGAATTGGAACGGGGTCTTGCTCACCTTCAGCCGTTCAAACAAGGATAGGTAATAGGCGGCGCTTTGCGCCCCACCGTTGCTGAAGGGATAGGACACTTGGGGAAGAACCAATTCAAAGGACACATCCGAAAGGCCAGCGGCCTTCAGAATGTTGATTTCTTCCCCGTTGATCAGGGTCATGGTCTTGTTCTGGTTATTGATCTTCACCGTCACCTTGGAAGGGGTGATGGGCATAAGCGTTCCCGCCATATACAGTTTATACGCCATTACTCATGCACCCCTTCTTCAGAAACTTCCAGCTTTTCAGCAAAGTCATTGGCCCAAGCATCCATGATCCCATCCAAATCAGCATCTTTGGAAATGTGGTTTTCATTGTGCTGTTCAACCTTGATTTCAGCGGTAGTGAACCGGTTGATTGCTTCACGCTCCGCAATGTCACGAAGATAGGCCAAATCTTCTTCAGCAATATCCAAGGCATCAGCGGTGGCCGCTGTGTTGTTTGCAATATCGCCGGTGTTCCCGTAAATGCTATCAAGATCATTGCCAAGGTTGAAGGCATCCAAAGAATCAGCCCCCATAGAATCCAAGGCGGAAAAATCAAACATACCGGAAACCTTATCGGCCACACCATCACCCCAAGCGGCACCGGAAGCAAAGGCATCAGCGGCCCAACCATCTTGGAAGGTGTCAAAGGTAGACATTCCTTCATTGAAAGCATCGGCAACGCTTTTATATTCCTCAACATTCCCATAGGCTTCAGCGGACTTAGCCGCATATTCGCTTGCTTTGTTGGTAATCCCGGAATAGTCGAACTCAACGAAGGGCAATTTGTTCAGGGCTTCACAGATACCCGCCACAACAGTAAGGGCCGTAGAAAGAAGGTTGTAAAACCACCCCTGAACATTGGAAATAACATTGTGGAAGGCCGTTCCGATATTGGAAGCACAAGCCCCCAAAGCGTTCCAGATACCCAAGGCGATATTTGCCACGGACAGGCCAAGGTTTTTGAAGAAGGCAATTACCACCATGATTCCGCCACAAATCACACCGAAGCCGCTATTGGCAATACCGGTGAACTTTGCAACCGCCGCACAAGCCGCATAGATAGCCGCAATCACGGCGATAATCAGAAGGATGATCCATGTAATGGGGCAAGCCAAAAGCGCCGCATTTAGGCCCTGCTGGGCCGCTGTTGCGGCAAAGGTGGCAACGCTCCAAGCGGTGGTCATTGCTGTGTGAATTGCCTTAACTGCGGCCTGAACCGCCATAATGGTATTTCCAACCAACATGACACCGTTATAGATCAGCATAGCGGCCACAATGCCCATGATAATAGGCTGAATCCAACTCCAATTATCAACGATCACGGAAGCAATGGAAATCAGAATATCCAGCACCGAAGAAGCAATATTGGCAACCCCGGCAAGGCCATTGATCAGGGCCGTGGTCACTTGTTGGAACTTGGAACTATTGGCAATCTGATTGATTTTGGTCAGGATCGGGGCGAACATGGAAAGGGCCTGATTCTTCATCCCGGCCCAAATCTGCGCCCAAGTCTTGGGCATGGAATCGAACTTTGCGTTGGTTTCGTCCGCCATAGCAAACATGGCGTTCTTCACCACTTCAGCCGTTACCTTGCCTTCCTGTGCAACCGTCTTGATGGAACCTTCCGCAATGCCCATATATTTTTCAATGGCTCTTGCGATACCCGGCGCACCGTCCAGAATAGAGTTCAGTTCTTCACCACGAAGCGCACCCGCCGCCATTGCCTGTGTAAGCTGGATCATGGCGTTGCTCTGTTCTTGGGCCGTAGCGCCGCCAATAACGAACTGCTTGTTCACCTGTTCCATGAAGGCAATGACCTGATCCATATTGCCACCGAAGGCGTTACCAGCGTTCAGGCCAAGTTTCGCAACGGCGGAAGCTGTGTCAAAATAAACGGATCGGGAACGCTGGGCGGAAGCCATGATCTTCTGTTCCAAGGCTTCAACGGAACCGCCATCATCCACAAGCAAATTCAATCGGGCCTTGGTGCTTGCCAATTCATCCGAAATATTCAGCGCCTTATTGATCCCGGCAATACCGCCAGCGGCAATGGCAACTTTCTTGATGATGGACAGAAGCCCGTTGGCGGAATTGCTACCCCCACGGATGGAATTGTTGAAATTCTGCTGTTCGTTGTTGGCGTTCCTGATATTTTCTTCAATGGTATCAAAGGCGGTTCCCGCTCTCGCCCATTCTTCACGGGCTTCCCGGATTGCCGCCGTGTCAACGGCTCTACCGGAAGCCTGTTGCATGGCTTCAAAGGTGTTCAGAACAACCCCCATTGCCTTGTGCATACTCTGAAGGGGGCTGGTAACACCATCATAAAGGGCAATAGCGGCCCGGATGTTTCCCACAGGGATCACCACCTTTCTTGGAGAATAGAAGCCGGGGCCTTAATGGTGGCGGCCCCGGCGCTGTTTTCGTTCAATTTCCTTCTGCTTCTTCTTTTCAGCTTCCACCCGAACATCAATGGCCGCAATGATGAAAGCCCGTTCACGGCGGGGCAAAGCATAAAAGGCGGAAGGTGTCAAATGAAGTTCGTGAAGGCAATAGTAAGCAATGTTCGCTTCACCATCACCTTCACAGATTAGTTTTTTGCTTCATCAACCTCATCCTGCATGGTGGTATCAAAACCACACACTTCCTGAATCTTGGTCAGGTATTCGGCATATTCGCCGGGGGTCAGCATGGTTTTCAGAAGGGCATCAGCGCCCATGACCTTGTAGCTGTCCTGAAGTTCCTTATCATTCAGATTGGGGAACACAGTACAAGCCACGGCCAGCTTGCCAAGGTAAAGATCATAGTCGGTTTCCTTCTGATACTGGTTCTTCTTGCCGGGAACCGGAACACGCTTGGCACAGGACTTCCGAAGGGCTTCATCCTCGGTGCCGGTGATGGTCTTGATCTCCCAAGGAATGGGGTTGCCATCCTCACCCAAGAAGCGTTTAGAAGCAACAAACTTGATGTTCTCAACGGGAACGGCGTTTTCAGCCAAAAAAGCGGACAGGCTCATTGTTTTTTCCTCCTATATTTTGATACGAAAAAAGGCCCCGGCCCCTACCGAAGTAAGGCCGGGGCGCTCTGCTTACTGCATACCGGCCAAAAGGCTGAAGGTTTCGGGCATCTCGAAATCTTCAAAGGTGAAGTCCATATCTTCATCCAAGTATTCCGCATCAGCATCAAACTTGGCAAGCAAGCCGCCATCCATATTGCAATCCTTCAGGATCACGGTCTGACGGCCCACGGAAGAAGTGGGATCTTCATTTGTCACCTGAATGTCAAAATAGACATCCTCGCCGGTGTCCTTATAACGCTTCATCAGCTCACGGAAGATGGAAGTGTTATAGTGGAAGGTGGCGGAACCCGTACCATTCCAGCCGGTGGCCTTATTGCCCTTGCCGGTCTTGCCCAAAATGGGAACTTTCGTTTTGTTCTTCTCAAAGTTGGCTTTAAGGTTGATAGCCTGCATGAAGTTGTAACGGTTATCCCCGATGGTCACGAAACATTCAGCCAAGGAAGCGGAAACAGCATCCTTGGCGTTCATGATGGTTCTATCTGCCATGATGGTTGTACCTCCTTACTGAACATAGACGGTCATATAAAGCTGTTCCATAGCGTTCACGGGGGTCACATAATCAGTAACCACCACGGATTTCTTGGTATCGCCCTTTTCAACCGTCACATTTTCACCGCTGAAGTTCTCAATGGCCCGAATATCCTGAAGTTCCGTGTGGTGCTTCACAATATCGTTCCAAAGGGAAATCCGGCCAGCGGCATCATTGGGAACCTTGCCAAGATACTTCTTGCCGAACAGAACGGCAATATCATTGGCGATCTGATCCAAAACTCGGATCGTCTGGTTGCTGGAAAAGTCGCTGGACTTTTCATCCGTGATGGAAATGAAGCTGTTAATGTCAGTCAGGACACACACCGCTTCATCCACACGATGGAACATGAAGGAACCTTCCTTGATACCGTTTTCAAGCTGGGTCTGCGTGAAATCGGTATCAACATCATATTCACCATCATAGGTCATGTTGGTGGCGCTCTTATTGACCGCCGTTCCGCCGATCACGCCCGTAACCCAAGGGATCAGGGCGGTGGAAGTCTTGTCGGAAGTCAGGCCGTTCTTGACGCTCACAACGCCTTCATAATCGGCCAGCTTGCGGAAAAGAACCACCTGAAACTTCTTGCCCACATCATCACGCATCCGCTTTGCGAAGGCCGCAAACAGGGCGGTGATGGTGGCCTTGCTCTCGGTGCAACCCATAGCGTTGAAGGTGTACGCTTCCGCCTGATCAAGATAGGTCTGATAGTCGGAATCGGCCACGGTGCCATTGGTGCCGCCCGTCAGGGGCAAGGAAGCGGTCAAAGAAAGGGTTCCGCTGGACTTCCAATCCACATAGGCATTGGCCTTCAGATCGGTGATAGCGGCCACACCTTCCTGAAGATCAACCTGAACGGTTCCCAAGAAGGTTGCCACATCGAACAGCGGCTTCTGTTCTGTGGTGTTCTCATTCGCCGTGATAACGGTACGAAGATCATTACCACGGGTGCCGGGGTATTTGGCCGTTGCGTAGGTGTTAGCCGCCTTCACGCCGCTGGTGCCAAGGCGGAAGAAATGAACGGTTTTGGCGTGAAGGAAGATTTCACGCATAGGCTTCAGTTCATCCGCCGTGTACGCATAGCCGAAAATTTTCTGACTGTTCTTGATAAAGTCAGCCTGTTCCACCGTGAAAATCTTGCCTTCAGGCCCCCAATTCATAGCAAGGGGGATGGTGACAATGCCACGGTCAGAAAGGGTGGCGCTTGCCTGCGCCACAGAAATAAAGTTGATATATGCACCGGGCAGAACCTTGTTCTGCACCAAGAAGGTGCCGCCGCCAAGGGCCATATTATTTCACCTTACCTTTCATAAAGTCATTGATCAGCCCATCAATCTGATCGAAGGTGTATTCCTTCCCATCTTCCAAAAGGACAGACAGAAGATCACGCCGGTCAGCGTAACGCCTGAAGGTCAACACCCGTTCTTTGGGGAATACCACCGGGGCCGTGATGGTCGGTTCCTGTGCGGTGGCGGCTTTCTTTCTGGTAGCCATTCAATCACCCTTTCTTTGGCTCCACAGTAGTTTCCAAGGTTTCCATTGCGGTTTCCTCGGTTTCTCTGCGAAGTGTCAAATTGTAGTTCACGAAGAAGTGAAGAACCCCGTCTTGCACTTCATAACTCATGGAAGTTCCGTGAAGCACATCCCCATTGGGAAGGGTGATGAACTCCAAACATTCCATCAAATCCCCGGCCATAGTGAACAATTCAGCGTTGTTTCTCCCGCTGGTTGGGAAATAGTGAACATCCAGCGGGTTCCGGTTCATGAATCGGTTCTTCTGCAACGGGGAAATGTCAGGCTTCAGGACAGCAATGAAAAAACAGGGTTCCTTGAAGCCCTGTTCCACATCATTCTGATAGATTTTGTACCCGGCTCCAAAGGTGGCGTTCAGCTTCATGGAAACACCTTTGATGATTTCATTGATCAACTGAACACCCCCTTCAAGGCTTCATACAACATATCATTCAGAACGGACGGGGCCAAGGTTTTCACTTCCTGTTCGGAAATCGTCAGCATGAACCGCCCCTTCACCCAACTTGTCTTCAGGGTCTTTCCCAAGGCTGGAACATAGCGCCCCGGTGTTTGCCGGTGGCCGTATTCCACATAGGACGCATATTCCAAATTGTTGATGATGGTCACGGTGTACTGCTCCCCATGTTTTTCAATGGGAAGGATCGTCCAAGCGTCACGCAAGGAACCGCCACGATAACCGGGCCAATATTCTTCCTTGGCTTCATCCGTGGCATACGGCGGAACCACACCAACGGGGGTTCTTTTCTTCACCTTATTCAGAAGGATTTGGGCAATCTTCTTGGCGGCCTCCCGGCAAAGCCGATCCATGTCAACTTCCGAAAGCTGTTGAAGGCGTTCATCCAGCTTCTTCAATTCCCGGTAATCACATCGGCCCCATCTTCCCATTAGGCCCACCCCCTGAAGGGTTCAAGCATGATTTCTTGATGGTTGGAGAAAACACCCGGTTCACCGGAACGGGAATAGGTGAAGGTTCGTTCCACATCGTTTGGCCGGGTGACAATGATCTTGCATCCTGCGGGAACCTTCACATCCGGGGAAAGGAACAACTTCACCACCTGTTGGGCGGTTGCCACTTCATCCCCATTGGTTGAAGTTAATGTTTCAAAAGACAGCTTGCACGGCTGATCCTGAAGAAGCGGCTTTTCTTCAGAATCCGTCAGGTGGGTGACAGGATCGGTGACTTCCTCACGGATGAAGATAGAACACCGATCCTTCCACAACCGTTCCAAGGCGGTTCGCACGGCCTTATTTACCATACCAACCGCCTATAACGGTAGATTTCACCAATGCGCCCGTTGATCAGATAATCAATCAGGCTGTTCAACCTCTGTTCAGGGGTTGAACTACCTTCACCAAGGGCAAAGGTAATGTTGGTGTCACCTTCCTGAATGGATTTCACCGCCGCATCCAAATCAAACCCTTCAAGCTGTCCAGAACACTTCTTCATGTTCAGGTATTCGCCCACGGCCATAGAAACGGCCAGACTTTCCAACCCCTCCGGGATTTCGGAAAGGTTGGAAAGGTTTTTGATCCTCCATTGAACATTTGTCAAAACCATATCCAACAACGGATCATCAGCGGCCCCCGCCACGCCAAGGGCCGTTAGCATTGCAACCGCTTTATCACGCAACGGGGTTCACCGCCTTTCTTACGCCGCCGTGATTTCGTACCAACCCTTGGTCTTGGGGTTGTCACCGGAACCGGGCGTGACCTTCACATAGCCGATACCGGAAGCGGCGTAATAGGTCTTGTCGCTGGAAACCGTGGTGTCAGCGGTGACAGCGGCGGAACCGGTGATGATCTTCACCGCCTTGGCTTCATTGGTCATGGCCGCAAGGTAATACTTGCGGGAATAAACCGTGTTGCGGCGGATGTTGCCTTCACGCTCCTGTTCCACTTCCGTACCCTTCTTGTTGAACAGGGTAACAGCTTCCTTGGTGGCAATGACCACCTTGCCGGTTTCGGCGTTCTTCTTGGTGTAGATGTTGATACCGCCCACGGTGCCAACATAGCCCTGCTTGGCGTATGCTTCCACATACTTCAGATCGTCCTTCAGGGCCTTACGAAGCTTCGCCATATCAGCGGGGTTGACGAAGCCGAAGATGGTCACGCCTTCAAGGTTTTCCAGATTCAGCATGGCCGCACCATCCACAAAGGCATCAAAGCCAAGGGCGGTGGTCACGATGGTCATGGTGGCCTCGTTGAAAGCGCCGAAAATGTCAGCGTTCACGGTGTTGAACATATCCGTACCAGCGTGACGGGTGCCGGTGGTGATCACCATGGGATCGGTCATGGCTTCCTCGTCATAATACTGGAAGCGGTTCTGGGCCATCTGAATCCGGTATTCCTTCTCGGTGTAACCGGCTTCAATGGTCTTGGTGTTGCCGTTGCCCATGGTCAGCTTCTCGGTGCCATCGGTGGCCTTGTACTTGTGAATCTTGCGAACCATGCCAGCAACGCCGGTCAGGTTGTTGTCCACGGTGCAAAACTGCTGAAGATCAAGGTGGCTCTGGTACTGATCTTCAATTTCGTTGGACAGGAAAAAGTTATCGTAGCAAGTGTTTGCCATTACTCATTACCTCCATAAAGTTCTTTGTATTCGTCAGGATGGTTGACGGAATAGTTGTAGCGATCCAAGGGGTTCATGGCCTTCAGCTTTTCAAGGGTCATGCCGCCTTCAGCGCCATCACCCTTTTCAGCGGATTTGGCCCCCTTGAACTTGGTGCCGGTGGACTTCTCAAAAAGAAAAGCCGTGTCCTTGCCTTCCACCAACTTCTTGACTTCATCATCAAGGCCCTTGACGGTTCCATCCTCCGCCAATTCAGCCTTACCGATGAAATCAACCAACAGCGCCTTAACAGCGGTGTTGTTCTTGGCCTTTGCGCCGGTCAGGGCCAGTTCAACCGCATTGCTGATTTTCAGATTCTTCAGTTCAGCGGCGTGATCCGTGTCCTTCTTCTTGTTATCGGCCTGAAGCTGTGTGATCTGATCCTGAAGGGCCTTGGTGTCACCAGAAGCCTTCTTCAGCGTTTCAAGCTGGGTGTCACGCTCTTTGATAGTGTTCTTGGCGGTGGTCAGTTCGGTGTTGACCTCATTGAACCGGGCCTTGGTGACGAAGGAACCGTTCAAGCCCTCCATAACCTTTGTGGCCTGTTCTTCAGTCAGGCCCCATTCCAACAGCTTTTCTTTAGTCATTGTTGTTACCTCCAAAATCCTTTTTTACCGTGGGTTAGGAACCACGATTTTCCCGGTTCTGTTTACCGCCCACCACCGGGAAACGGCGAAAATGGTATGAAAAAACCACCACCGGCCAAAGGCCGGGGTGGTCAAATCATCAATTAAGTTAATGCGTCAATGATAATGCGATAGCGTTCACGGTTCGGCTTGTAAATGCCCCGTTTGTAATAACTTAAAGACGCTTTGCAAATGTTCGTCAGCTTGGAAAGTTCCGTTACGGAAATGCCCCGTTCATCCATCAGTCTTTGAATCTCCGTGCAATCCACAGGCCCATCCAAGGCCGGGGGCGTGGCGGTCACTTCCGGGATATTAAACCCGGCCTGTTCCAGAAATCCAAGCACATAGGGAAGCCGTTCATTCCGACAGGTAGCGGCCAGTTGTGCCGCCTTCATGTAATCGTCTGTGGTCAATGCTCTTGCTTTCGGGATGATGGAATAACTTCCGGTTTTGCGGATTGCGGGAAGAACATCATGCGTCACCCAATGCTTGAACCGCTTGGCGCTTTCCAGCTTGCTTCCGAAGATCAGGGCATACAAGCCGGATTCGTTGATGATGGTCATGGTCTGTTCACCGGAGGGGGTCGTGATTTGCGACCCCCCTTTATCTTCCGGGTCAACATGACGGTGAAGGGCATCTTTGGTATTGGAATATCCCAAGGCAACCGCCACATCCTTACCCACGAACCAAGGTTCTTCCTCAATGGTCACGGTTCGCACCTGTCCAAATTCGGGGTTGGTGAATACCTGAAGTTCATTCATGCCTTCTTCACCGCCTTCTGTCCACGGGCAAAGCCCAGCTTGAACACCACGGCAATCAGCTTGAAAGTGTCATGATGATATGCGTCATAGAGTTCATCCAGTTCATTCCTGCGAAGGTCATACTTACCGGGGTGTACGCCTTCAATGCTCTTGATCAATTTTTCCATGTTAAACCTCCATCAATTTTCACTTGATAGAAGTTCCCAACTGTGATAGAATGGATTTATCCAGTTGGGGAACCTCTGGTGGTTTAGGGTGTTGGTGTACTTTAGCGGGTAGCCAACACCCTATTTCTTTAGTTTGCTATGCTGTTCCTGAATCCCCTTCCTTACTACTTCAGATCGAGAAAGATTTTCAGCTTCACAACATTCATCAAGCTGTTGCAATGTCTGTTCATCCATCCTCACCCGAAGCATATAATCTTTGGGGTTCTCTGAAACAGGACGGCCTTTTGTAGCAACCATTTATTCACCTTCTTTTCTGTTGCTACAACAATTATATATTGTAGCAACAGAAAAGTCAAGAGGTTTTTGGAAAAATTTTAGGCATAGAAGAAGGGAACAGGTTTTCACCTGTTCCCTTGAAGATTGGACTTTGGCCGGAGCGTCACTCCCGGCATCTCTTTTGCCCACTACCAAAAGGCGTGTGGCGTATGGGAACGCTTTTTCCACCTCAAAGCCCGTTCTTATCCTATCTAAAGTATAGCAGTATTATTCCCGCTTGTAAAGGATTTTCTTGTTCTTCACATTCTTCTTCCATGTGGTTTCACCAATTTGCCAGAAGGACAAGATGGAGTTTCGATATTCAGCGGGGTCACTCTCTACCTTTACCCGTAGAATCACTTTGAACTTTTCGCCATTTTCTTCAATTTCTTTCAGAATCACACCGGTATTAGGCTTGTTTGCTTCCAAGATGTAATCCGGGTTTTCCAGAATATCCGCAACATACTTAACGAACTGTTCGTAATCTCCGGGGTGGCGTTCTTCAATATGCTGAATCCGTTCCGGGGTGATAATCACTTCATCGGTGGCGATCTCGTCCGTAATGCAACGGTATTTTTCTATATCAATACGGCCTACCGTCTGCACATTGGAACCCTCGCTTTTTACCATCGAAACTGTATTTTTAATTATACTCCCGATGGTTGCAAGGGTCAACCCATCTTTGGAACCGTTGTCCACAAAAGTTTTCTTCCATTCGGAATAACTCATATTACCGGGGACATAGTAAACTTTTCCATCCTGATCCCTTGCGGCTCTTTCACCCATATATTTTTCATCAATGGCGGGAACCGTAGTTCCTCGGCAATGTGGATGAAACGGGGGAACGGTAACACCCGGTTGAAACTCCGACATGGGAACCACTTTTCGATCCATACTTGCACAAAATGCACAGGTGATGGAATCCAGCGTTTCCAAAATCTCCACATTCTTAACGCCCAATTCCTTATAGGTCTCTTTTGCGGCAAGGGCGTTGAAATAGCTTGTTTCCGTATTTACAAGTCGTGCGGCTTGGTACCGGGAAACTTTGAACTTCTTCTGAATGGCATCCGTGATTTTTTGGGGGCTGTCACCACGAAGAAGGCCCTGAACCAATTCTTTTTGAAGGCTGTCAACCAATTCTTGTTTCTTGAACCAAATACGGTCACTAAAGGTTCGCCCGTCCGTTGTCCAAGGCTTTGAAAGCAAAGTTTCAAGTTTTTTCTGATCCAGCCCGGTAATATCCCAACCAAGGCCCACGCCCTTCTGAACCTCAAAGGCCGTGTGAGTGTAGCCATTGCCCACAACTTTCTTCAACAGGGCATCCAGACTATCAACCTGATTGCCATACAGCAATTCAAGCTGTTGCTGAATACCTGTCTGAACAGCTTCAAGGCGGGAAATGTGGAACCGGGCGGACGCATTTTCCAGCTTCTTCAGCCATGCCGCATCCAACCCGGCCTGTTCACCGATCTTGATATACTGTTCAACGCTCCAATGAAATTCTTCAAGCTGTCCAGCGGTCAGCCATTTCCGGGCATCGGTCAGGCTGATTTGGTTGTTCACCGCAAAACGGGCATACCAGCTTTCAATTTCCTTCTGAACGGAACGCTGTGCATCCAGATACAGTTCTTCCATGCCCTGAATAGTCTTTTGGGCTTCTCTGTGGGCGCTGTCCTCCAAGATGGAAAACCGCCCACGCCAATAATCCGCATTTCTCATGGGCCGTTCCTCCAATCCTGAAAAATGGTGCTGAAGGTGGGATTTGAACCCACACGCCTTGCGGCAACGGATTTTGAATCCGCCGTGTCTGCCTATTCCATCCACTTCAGCAAATAAGACTTCCCCATCAGGGCTGAAGGCCCCGCAAGCATTTTCAGCCAAGTCCAACAGGGAAGCATGGTAGCCCGTGCCGGGATCGAACCGGCGTTACCGCCGTGAAAGGGCGGTGTCTTAACCACTTGACTAACGGGCCATGATGGGCCGGGGAAGGGAATTTCACCCTTTGGCGGGTAGGAGTAATAGCACCCCGCCACACTCAAGGTCTGCCCCGGCATATATTGTGAAACGGCGGGGGGGGGTTATTCACCCTCGCCATTGTCACCTTTGTTCTGGTTGCCGGTCTGGAAGGCCCCGGCGTATTCCTGTGCTTGTTCCATTGCTTCATCCTTTTCCTTACGCAACCGGGCCAGCTCCACTTCAACATCCGTCACCCACGGGTGCTGTTCCACAATGGTTTCCGTGGACAGAATACCAACGGACTTGGCACAGTTTTCAATGGATTCCGTTTCATTGATTAGAATGTCACGGTTGAACACGATCTGAAGTTCAGCGCCTTCATAATCGCCCAAGCCCCTGTTGCTGAAATCCTGATTGATGAACCACAACAGTTCTTCAAAGGCCGCTTGGAACTCGGTTTCCATGCCGTTTGCGTCAAGGTCAATGTCAGAATACATGGATTGAATGTTCATTTGATTGGGGTTGCCACTCAAACGATCATCCTTGGCATCGTAACCACGGGCATTTTCAATCAAGGACTTCTTCAAAAGTTCCAAAATGCCCTTGTAGTTCTCTGCATTGATTTCAACCTGAAGGGTTTCAACCCCGCCATCCTCACGAACCTTCACGGCTCCATAGGTGGAAAGGTTGTGGCGGAACTCACCAAGATTTTCACCATCATAGTTCTTCAGAACCAGAATGGTGTTCCGTGCGTCCTCTTGCATATTGTTTTCAAAGTCGGAAATCATGGTGTTGATTCCGTCCTGAAGGGTTTTCACACGGCGGATCAGGGGGATTTCCTGTTTGTTATACTTGAAGGGAACCAGCGGAATCCTTGTCCAGTTGAACCCCTTGGGTTCTTGGCCTTCTTCCTCAACCATGAAATAGTTTTCGTGTTCACCGGCTTCCACATCGGCAATCAGCATATCATTCTGATAGATATATCGGTAAATGCCATCGGCTTTGAAGATTTCCACCTTCTCCACCTTTTCCTTCTGGTAGCCGTTCCACACTTCTTGGGTGTAGTAACGAATCGCACAATCAAGGATGGTGTGATCATCGTCAGCCCAAAAAGGAAGAATGTCATAGGCCGGGAAATGCTTGAAGGTCAATTCACCAGCTTCATTGTAGTAAGGATAAAGCCAGCCAATGCCACCGTTCAGGGCATCTTCACAAACATATTTCAGAAGCCGGTAAAACCGTTTGTTGAAAACCTTGCCCAAAGCATCCGTGTAACCCTTATCCTGACAGTTCAGGGTGAAGGGCTTGCCCACAAGGTAGTTGGTTTTCTGATCCACCATCAGGGCATATTGGTTATCAATCAGGCGGTTGTTCGGAAGGTTCGTCACCACCTGAAGTTGACCGTTTTCACCAATGATTGTGCGCTGACGCTGAAGAATGTCATGCTGTCCTTCATAGTACAGATCACCCATAACCTGATCCTTGCGGCGCTGACTATTCTTCCATTCCTTGATTTCAGCGGCGAAGAACTGATTTTCAGTCATGCCGGTTCGCCCACCCTGAAGGATCAGGCGGTTGATACGCTCCATAGCGTTATCCAGAAACATATTCACTTACCGCCTTTCTTCATTGCTTAATAAACGCAAACACACGGAAACCGTGTGTTTTTCGTGTGTTTTGTTACTATCATGTTGTTAGTCGAAGCTGAAGGCGGGGCCAACCAACATATCTTCCAGCCCGTAACGCATAGCGTCCATCAGGTGGTTGAAATCATCAATGGGAACATTGATCTTGGCCCCGAACTTATCTTCTGCCCATGTGTAGTTTGAAATCTCGGTGATGAAGTTCACACACCGGGGATGAACAATGATGGTGTAACCCTGAATGTACTGGATTCCGTTGTTCACGCTGTCCTTGCCCTTCCGGGCGGCTCTGATACGATGAAGGCCAGCATCCCGCAATTCATCAATGCTCTTGGGTTCGGCACAATCGGCCTTGATCCGTTCCTTGCCGTAACCCATGCCGGTGATCCGGTCACAGATTGCCCGGTTCGTCAGGGCTTTTTCATACAGTTCATCAAAAACCCAAATGGTCTTTTCTTCTTTGCTCACCAGCCCACAGAACAGGGCCGTGGGGTCATTGGTATAGCCGAAGTCAAGCCCAAAGGCCGATTTCACACCCTTCCGGGCGCTGATTTCAGCCGGATTGAAGGCTTCTTCTGTCCAGTTCTCATAAATCAGGCCATCCACAATGCCCCAACCACCCAAACCGGCCACTTTATAGCGCCGGGGGTTGTTCTGTTTCATGGTTTCAAAAACCTTCAGATCGGCTTCATCCAGCCATTCATTACACAGGTAATTGGTGGTTGTGGCGTAAATCTGCCCATCCGGGCTGATCCAACTATCATGAAACTGATATGTGGGGTTCCCTTGGCCATCCTTGCCGGTGATTTCCCCGAAGAACCGCTTCCTGATCCAGTGTTTTTCATTCCACGGGTTGAAGGTCAGGGTGATTTGCTTGAACAGGCCGGTTTCTTCCGGGATAGCACCACGAATGCTTTCATCCAGCATATTGAAATCATCTTCATTGGTGATTTCATAGGCTTCTTCAATCCAGCACCAACACAAATACCCAATTTCAACCGTGATAGAAGTTACCTTCAGGGGATCATCAAGGCCCCTGAAGTAAATCTTCTGACCGGTTGGAATATAGGTCATTTCAAGGGGGCTTTCTTTGACTTCCCAATAAGACTGAACCCCAAGCCGGTTGATTGCCCACTTCAATTCCGTGAAACAGCTATCCTTCAAGGTTCTGAACACTTTACGAACCACAAGGGTATTGGCTTCCGGGTATTGCATCATTCGTTTGATGATGTTCAGGGCCGTGGTTTTGGATTTCTTGCTTGCTCGGCTCCCTTTGCAAACCCGGTAACGGCCTTTGAAGTTCCAGAAAGTGGCGTAGCCTTTGCCAACCACTTCAGGAAGGCGGATCACCTTTGCCTTGGGGTTAATCTTCAAGCTGATCATCCCCCGTGATAACCACCGGGACGGCTCCGCCCAAGTCCATCTTGTCACTGAACAGGGCATAACGCTTGCCAATCAATTCAGCGGCCTTCAAGCGTTCCTTTGCGGAAACTTCAATATCCGTCACAGTCTGAATGCCATCACCCACCAGCTTCAACACCTGTTCGGTGTGTTCGCCCCGCATAACAGAAGTAAGGTATTCAAGAACTTCTTGGGCATCAGCGATCTTGGCAGAATGCAATTTGTCAAGTTCAGCTTCAATGTACTGTTTCAAGTCAGGTTTTGCAAGGTTTTCTGAACCTGTCTGCTTTGCGGTCTTGGGCGAATACCCCGCTTTGATTGCCGCATCGGTGGCATTGCCGCTGATCAGGTATTCATCACAAAACTTCCGCTGTTTCGGTGTCAAGGTATTCACCCCCTTTGAAAATCAAAAGAAAAGCGCCGAAGGTTCCCCCTCGGACGCTTTTTCACTCTATATAATAGCCGAAAAAATACTAAACTTTCAACAGGTGAAACTAAACTTTACTCGGTTCTTTCAAGAAATCAGCATTTTCCTTGGCAAAAGCAAGTAAAGCCTTTCCGTGAATTTCAAAAAGCCATTGGGTGGTGTACTCGAATTCAGCGGCTAAATCCTCCCACTTTTTCAGTTGGATATACCGGCCTACAAGAACATTTTGCTGATCAAGGTCAGGAACCTTGCTGATCATGCTGAAGGCTTCCTTCTTCATGCTCACAAGTTCATCAATCCGGGTCTTAATATCTTCTTCAAGGGACATGATTTTGACAATCGTTTCCCCTAAAGTATCTTTTGGCCCGGAAGTCTGAACCTTGTCCGGTTTCAGTTCATAATTTTGGCTTGTCAAACTGGATCGAAGGGTATTCACCGTATCTGTCAACCGCTGGATCAATCGGTCAGTTTTTCGGATTTGGGCAAAATATTCTTTAGCCCGCTGGGAAAGTTCCTTATCAGTCACTATGTAACACACTTCCTTTCACAATCATGTTGAAGGGCCTTAAACCCGCATCATACAAGGGCTTCCGGGATTTCCTTCAACATTCAAGATCAAAACGGCATTCTTCATCATTTATAATTCTTCTTTCTATATATTTTTTTCTTATATTTGATTTGAATATCTGTCACATCTTGAATGTTGAAGGTTTTTCCCAAAAGTCCAGTAAACACAAGGGTTTGAAGCCCTTCAACATCTATTCAATATCGCCACTTCAACCCCAACTTTTGAAGGATTTCCACGGCCAGCGCCTTCAACCGGGCTTTGAAAATCCACCACGCCAATTTCCACCGCAACCACCGGGGGCAATCCATCGTAACGGTAAAGGAAACATCGGTCAGGATTGGGGGAAAGTCTGACGGCTCCACTTCCATTGAAATTTTGATTTCATCAACTTCAGAAATAGGTTCCCCGTTGATATATAGGGTTCCTTTCCCGGCATCACTGTTTGGCCCCATATTCGCAAACCCTCACTTCCACATCTTCAGGATGAACCTTTATTTTTTCAATTAGTTCGCCCAATGTATCTTCCAAGGTAAGCTGATCATTATAGCGATAGTCCGCCACTTCTTGGGCATCTTCACCCCATTCATTTGGCACATCAATAACGCCAGTAATAGTCACACTTAATATCACCGGTATTCCCTCCCGTTCCGTTTGTCCTTTAGTTCAATCCGGTTCAACAGTTCAAACCCGGCCAAGCGGATAATGTACTTCAGAACAAAGATCAGGTTATTCAACCGCCGTTGCTGTTCTTCATCCTCTCGAATGATAGGCTTCAACCCCTCATAGGCGGTGGGGTCGGAATAGCCTTCACTATTTTGCCAAGGTTTGGGCATTGGTTTCCCTCCATTCCTGATACCATGCTTCCACATCACAGCCAATTTCCTTCAGCTTTTGGCGGGAAATCCAAGGTTCATCCCCTTCATCAAGAAGGTAATATTCCCGCAACTTCTGACTTTCGGAATAGAACAGTTCCCAAGCCCGTTTCAGTCGCTTGGGGCCAAAGCCAAATTCCGTGTGAAGCATCCACAGGATCATGCTTTCTTTGTCCATATCGAAGCGGTGATCATTTTCGACAATCTGCCTTTTGATTTCCTGATCCAAAGCCTTCTGTTCAGCCTTATTCAGCGAAACCCCAAAGATACTGCCGCCAGCTTTCTTAAAATACATGGTATTCACTCCAAATATCATCAAAGCAAACCGGGATCAGGTCATGAACCTTTTCCAACAGGATCAGGGCCACTTCCCGCATTTGCGGGTGTGCGGCGGGGGAACAGCGAAGTTTCAGGAAATGCCGCCACTCTCGAATGTTGGCGGTCATAACCACTTCAGTTTTCAAGCTGTTGGGCAGAACTGACCGGGCTTCCTGCGGCGTGGCTCCCTGCTCCAAAAGAAGGAAATAGCTTTCTTCAGCCGCTTCACAGCCATCTCGCCAAATTACCCAAGGGCGGGAAAAGGTTTCCCAAAAACACGGTTCAATTACAGTGATTTCAGAACCAAAGCCTTCCTTGCTGTAATTGCAATACCGGGTGCTTTCCTGACAGTAGGAAGCCAGCCGGTGACGCACAAGTTCATGGGAAACCCCACGATCACAAATGAACTTCACCGTGAAGGAACAGTGTTCAAGAACTGCTTCATGGCCCCGCTTGATGATACCAGCCACAAAAGCCGGGGCGCTGGTGTCAGTGATCTTGGCTTCAGACTTATAGCAAACCCGCCCACACTGTTCAAGGCGCTTCAGGATTGCGGCCCCATCAACCGGGGTAATAAATTCCACATTGGCATTGATAATTTTCATAGCGGGTCAACCTCCAATATCATTTCGGTGTTGTGAACGGTAAGGATCAAACCCTTCCGGGTATCTCTTTTCCAGCTTTATCAGGTTTTCTTCCATCACGGTATGAAGATCGGAACCAATGGCATCACACAGAACGGCCAAATACCATGCCACATCACCAAGTTCTTCAATCATGTGGCGCTTGTCCAGCGTGTGGCCGTGGAAATAGTGCTTTTTCACCTGTTCGGCAACCTCCCCGGCTTCACCGCAAAGGCCCAACGCACATTCCAGCTTCAATTTATCCTTGTCGGAACGGTCAGCGGTTCGCAATGCGTCCCGCATATACCTATTTGCATTCATCCGAAACACCTTCTTTCAGCTTTTCTTTTGTCCATTCCAAATACATCAGGGCATCAATCAATTCTTCCTGAATGTATTCAATCCGTTGAACGGCGTTTGGGGCGCTGAATTGTTCCAGCCCTTGGCCGTAGGTGGAAATTCCCTTTGTTCTCTGCCGGTCAGCCATTTCAGTAATCCGATCCCAATAGGGGTTTCCCATTCAATCACCAGCCTTTCAGTTAAACCACTTTATCACCGGATCACCGGTGAAACCCTTTTCCCACACATACCACGCATAGGCAATGGCGCTTTCAGGCTTGGCGCTCATATCCCCGTTTTTGTAGCAAGCCAACCGGGAACGGGATATGTAAACGGTTCGGGGGGGGGGTGTCTTTGAAAAAGGCTCCCCGCTTTTGCCCCTCCAAGAACTGAACCTTCAAGAACATTGCCACTTTCCCACCGGGACGGACGCTTTCAAGCGCCCTTTGAACAAATTCAAGCCCCGCTGAATATGGGGGATTGGTGATAATATCGCCTTCAAACCCTTCCAAAGTTTCCTTCAGGAAGTCCAGCGGTTCAGGATCACCAAACCCCCGGTAAACAAGATCGGTGCTGATCACTTTGTAGCCGTGGGCCTGAAGAACTTTGGAAATATGGCCTTCACCACAGGCCGGTTCCCAAATCACCGGGGCAAACTGTTCCAGTTCCAACAGCATTTCCACGGCTTTTGGGTCTGTGGCGTAGTAGTCAAAGGCTTCCCGTTCTTCAGGCACATGGTTTGAACTCCCAAGGGTGGTGAACACCTTCTTTGAAGCGGCCATTATGAATCACCATCCTTTCCAGACACAAACACCCGGCATTTCCCAAGGCGACTGATCCACTTATCAACAATAATGAACCCACAGCGTTTGGTGATTTGCCGTGAAAATTCGATATTGGAAAGCGCCTGAAAGTTATTGGAAATGCAGTATTCTTTGTATTTTCGATAAACTGTCTTTGTGGGTTCATTTTCAATCCCTTCAAGGCCAACTTCCTTGATGAAACCAATAATGGGGTTGTTGTTCTGTTCGTATTCGTCCAACTGTCCCTGAACTCTGCTGGAAGTGGTGAATTGGGCATTCATCAGAACCCGGCGCAATGCCTTCAGGCCCAAAAGAATCAGATATTCCATTGAATCCTGTTCACAAAGTTCATCTTTGATGAATGGACGAAAGTCAGGATCATTTGGGGTGAATTTGGCATCAAAGGGGACAATCACAAGCCGCCTTTGAACGGCTCCGGTTTTATCCTTCATGCGGGGAATGTTGTTGGCGCTGAATAAGAACTTGGCGTAGTTGTTGAACTCGAAGGGGTCTTGTCCTTTCCGCTCCACATTCACCCGATCACCTGTAACCAGCTTTTTGAACACTGACGCATTGGCAATGAATTCATCCCCAATATCATCACCGATGTTCGCCAGCTTCCCAAACAGTTCAGCGGTTTTGAACCTGTCCCCAAGTTCTTTCAGGTCAAGGGAAGCAATATTCCGATCCCCCAACATATTTTTGACCACATGAAGGAAGGTCGATTTGCCGTTGCTCTTATCACCGATCAGGATAAAGGCTTTGCCAAGTTCATTGCGCCGATACAAGCAATAGCCCACCATTTCTTCCAGCAAGGCCCGAACTTCAGGATCATTACAGGCCAGCCGGTCAAGGGTATGATCCAGCAAATCAGAATAGGCGGCGGGGTTGTAGGGCCACGGGATCTTGTTTGTGATCACAATTTCCGGGGTGAAGTCAGTAAAGGAACCATCCCGGATATTGAATAGGCCGTTGCTGAAAGCAATGATGTTGGGGTTGGTGGCTCTGGTTTCTCCCTCGGTCTGGAACATAACTTCTAAATAGGCCAAGACTTCTGACCGGTGCGCCCGCTTCAGGTTCGGAATATGCTTGATCATTTGGGCTTCAATTTCCATAGCACCGGGAACATAGATACCATCCCGGTAAATGTGAAGCTGGTTATTGATCTTCACAATATGGTTGTTGTTCTTCAGGTACACCGCAAACTTATCAAACAGGAAGGTTTTATCTTTGAAGAAAATGGGCTTTTTGAAGGCTTCATCCCGAAGAATCGTTTCAAGTTCCCTATCTGAAAGGGGTTCATCCAGCACATAGCGATTGATCAGCCGGATAGTTTCACGGGCTTCTTCCTTGGTGAAATCCTCGCTTTGAAGGGTCAGAATATAGTTGAACAAGGCTTGGTTTCGCCCGTCCCCGGCTCTCATATCCAAGAACTTCATGCTGGTTTTTACAGGGGTCAACCATTTGGGAAGGTCTTGAATTTCATCTTCCGGCCAATCGTACAGAATGGGCCGTTCAACACCTTGGAACTTCAAAACCGAATAGCTGTTATTCCTGCCCACCTTGGCATCTGACACAATCCCAAGGGCCAAGGTCTGTTTTGTCCAGCTTTTTTCCACCAGCCCTTCCGGGTTACGGAACAAGAAGTGTTTTCCCCGTGTGGTCTTATACACCCGGCATTTCAAGGAAAGGTCTTTGACGATTTGGAACAGAAGATCACTGGTTTCCCCATCGTCCACATCAATCAAAATGGTTTCTTCCCCAAGAATTCCGGCGTATTCGTCAAGGTCTTGAACATCTTCAAGGCGGTTCAACCGTTTCCGCCCTTTGAACCGTTCAAGGCATTGTTTGTCTTTGGTTGGAACATAGCCCCGGAACAGTTGCATTGCTCAAATCCTCCCCTTCTTTGTCAACTCCAAAATCGGCTAAACGGCTCCAAGCCGTATCAATGTAATATTGCTTGTCCAGTTCGTCAGGAATAGGAAGGCCGGTCACATCGTCATTGATAAAGAAGCAATGTTCCGGGGTGTTGGCAAACTGCTCCGGGTTCTTCTGCCGCCCTTTGACCACCTTCCCGGAAACTTTGAACAAGCCCCCTTTGGAATGATCCTTGGACGCAAACACCCGGAAGGTTTTATCTGTCTGAACTTCACCGCCCCTGAACCTTTTCACAGTCTTTGAACGGCCCTTTTCATCCCTGATTTTCTCCATCGTGATCACCGGGGAATAAAGCGCATATTTGTATTTGCTGGAAACCTTCACCACCTTCTGAAAATCTCGAAGGGAGTTGCAATTTCCAATGGTTTCTTCCGGCTTGGTGCCATACAGGAAGAAAGAAATAATGGCTTGATTGACAATGGGCAAATCATAATCAAGATCGGACAGTTTTTTTACATAGGCCCCCTTGCATTTCCAGCGGGGCTTCCCCTTTTCGTCCAGCAACGGGCCAGCGGGAACAATCAGATAGTTGTTCACATCTTTCTGAAAAACCTTCTGAAATTCATCAAATTCCAGTCGCATTCCGGTTCGTTCTTCCCACTCCCAACAAATATCATCAATCAAATCAAAATCTTCATAGCGCCGCAATTTGATCAAGATACCATCGGTATTGCTTTGGATAATGTCACAGTGATCTTCCAGCCGCTCTATCAGGTCAAGCAAAAGAAGCTGACCGCCAACACACACATTGTTTGCTTGCCGGGGATCATACATGGCATTGTGGCGATCCTTCATGGCTCCATAGGTGCTGTTCAGAACGATTTTATAAGGTTGTTGCATGGGGTTCTTTTCCGCCTTCAGCTTCAGGCGGGTGTGGTAGATTTCATCATACTTGGCCGGGTCTGCAACATTCCGGCTGATCCACCCATACCGCAACATTAAGGAAGGGTAATAGGACGCCACATCAACATTGATATACCATCCTTCCCCAAAATACTTGGGAATGGCCCCGTGAAGCCCACCCCAAGCGAATACATGGGGAACACCGGCCACATCAATTTCAAGAGATTTGGAATAGTCCCGGTTCAGCGGATTTTTATACCAGTTCAAAACCTCTGTATAGCGTTCAATCCGCAAGGTGTCAGGAAATTCAATTTCAAATTCATCATTGTGATCCCGCTGAATGGCTCCAAGGATTTTGGCCGAAAGCTGGGCTTTGGTTCGGCCAATATCGGATATGGGAAGGTTGAAGGTTTTCACAAGTGACATTTGGGCATCGAATTCATCAGCCTTGCGCCGCAACCACACTTCCACGGTTTCTTCCACATCATGGCGGCAATATTTGACAGTTTCGGCCAGTTCTTCTTCCGTCAAGGGCCGGTTAATATCGAAGGGAACCGTGGTTTCTTTGATGGAATGCCCCATGAAGGCTTCCAGCGCCTTTAAGCTGATAGGTGGATTGGGCATCACATCATAGTTGATCAGGGGGAAGTTCCTGAACAGGCTGGAAAATCTGTAACCGGGCTTATCCTGCAAAATGATCCAGTCGTTCACCTGTTTGGGGTTGAACCCGCACAAGATACCTTTCAAAATGTACTGGTCATAGTTGCGGCTATTGTAACCGGCCCAAATCGTCCCTTTCTGCTTCTCATAGAAGCCTTTCAATTTTTCAGGGTCATTGATGATCACGGTTTCCTCTTTGGCGTTCAGGTCGATCAGAACAACCAGCCAATCATAAGCGAAAACCTCAAAGTCATAGAAGATCATCGTGTCACCCACTTTCTGAAATTCTTGGTGAATTGGTGAAAACAGCCCCGCCACGGGAAGGCTTCACCTTGGGGCCAACCGGGGCGCTTGCCCCGGCATTTTTGAAAGTTAAGGTTCAAATTTTTTACTTTGTTTGTAGACTTTTTGCCTACATTCATTGTAAAAAAATTTGCGCTGGTTTTCAATCCTCAACTTCAAAAACTTCATCAATGGAAACGGAATTGAAGCGGGTATCATCGTAATCAACCGCATACTCCAACTTACCATCAATGGCTTCCGCCACATCAAGCACCAACTGACGGAAAGGCTCATAGCCGTTGAAGCTGATAGGAACACCGGAATCCAGCTTTTCAAGGAACCCGATTGCGGAAGCAATCATGTTCTTGTCGTTCTTGGTGCCGTACAGAACCCGGTTCATAAAAATCCGCTGGTTCTTGTACTCACCGGACAGAATCTTGAAAGACACAGACAACATAGGACGGCCATCAGCCTTGGTGCCTTTAACCTCCAAGGTTTCCACCCTCACTTCATACTTGCCAGCGGGAATGGTGGGGAAATCCCCGCCGCCGTTCTTCTTGGCTTCCTCCACATCGGCCTGAAGGCCCTTCAGATCAACGGTTTTATCAATCTTGGAAAAATCGAGTGCCATAGTTTTTTACCTCCAAAATGTAATTTTTAGAAACGCTTCAGAATGTTGAACAGGCCGGAAAGGGCTTTAGCGGTTTCTTTTGCTTCCTCCATTTTGTCCCGTTCCTCGTCAGTAGGGGTGAACCCCTCAACCGGCTTGAACAAATCATCCGTCAGAATGGTGTCAAACAGGTTGTCGAAGGCCGCTTCTGCCATCAGGTCACAGAAATCATCATGCTTGTTGGCATACATGGTCAGGGCTTCCTTTGCGGCCATCTTGTGAAGGGTGATCACGGCTTCCGGGTCAATACCGGGCGGGGGGGGATCAGGTTAGCGGCAACGGTGATCTTGCGGAAAAGTCCCAACTTCTCCATTTCCTCTTTGAACTTCTTCATGGAATCGCACATGGTTTTTACCTCCTAAATCTGATTGGAAATAATTTTTCCTATTTCCCTCACGGAATGGGCGATTTTTTGACGATCAACCCGCTTCCCTTGAAGAACTTGGGTAATTGCGGCGGCTTCCGTCTGAATATCCTGAAAGGCTCTGCGGTTGCTCTCCAAGTCGCTTTCATAAGCGGTCAAGTCGGTGTCAACCTTGGCTTGAGTATAATCAGCGGCCTTTTCCGCCTGTTCTACATGGGTTCTCAACCACTTTGCGGCATCATACCCCATGCAATCTTCCACCAGTTCCAAAAAGTGGCGGAACTCAAACAGCGTGTGAACTGAACCATCTTTCAGGCTGACCACACAAGGACAAGGATCAATCTTCATCAGGCATCACGCTTCTTCCGGGTGCGCCGGGGCGGGTTCACATCCATCATGGGGGCGGGTTCCGGCTCCTCCACTTTGGGGCGATCCCACAGGGGGCAAGCATCGGGGCCGCCTTCCTTGTGGCAACGGTGGCCGGCATCAATATTGGGGCAAAGGGGGATTTCCGGGTTTTCGTTGTGCTGGGCAAAAATCCGATCCCCGTCAGGGCATTTGGGAAGAGTTTCCGGCTCCGTCTGTTCCTGCGGAATGTCAGGATCACCAGCCGCCGCCCGGTCAGCATCTTCCACGGCTTCCGGGTCAGGGGCCGGGGCTTCTTCCTCTTTGGGCTTTCTGCCCCGTCTGCTGGGCCGCTGTTCGCCGCTGTCAGCCGCTTCCGGGGCGGGGGTAGCCGGGGTATTGCCGCCGTGCTTCATGGCTCCTGCGGCCCGCTGATTGGCTTCCTCGTAGACTTCACAGAAGGCTTCATAATCCAGCGGGATTTCCTTATTGCGGACAGTCAGCCGTCCACCGCCAAAGATCACTTCCGAAGTCTTGAAGGAAAGAACCCGGTCATTATCATCTGCCACGATCCGGGCCACAAGGTCAACCATACCGGCAACCTTATTGGCAACCTTTTCCCGAAGGTTCGGGCGGATAGAACTGATCTTGTCACCGCTCTTGCGGGTAAGGTCACGGCTTCTGTCCTCATGGCTGATCAGGATGATGTTTTCATAATCCAAATCCACCAGCCGTTTAATGGTGTTCAGGAACTCGGAAGTTACCATATCCCAAGCCCGGAAGGAATCATCACTTTCATGTTTCCACCCTTGCCGGTCACAGATATACACACGGCAAGCCTCATAGGTATCTTCCAACAGGTCAACCACAATGGTTTTGAAGTCGTTCTGCTTCTTTTCCAGTTCGGCCACGGCATCGGAAAAAACATCCCACGCCAACTGCCGTTTGGTCAACCGGCCTTCCACCGTCACCGTGTCCCGGATTGCGATATAGGGGGCATCAACAAACTTGATGTTGCCATCCGTATTCAGCATCAGGGGATCAGGAAACTGGTTGGCAAAGAAGGTCTTGCCGCTGAAGGGTGCGCCGTAAATCCACACAACCTTCTTCTTGGTGGCGTTCAGATTGCGCCGTTCATTTTTGGGAAGCAACATATAATCCCATCCTTTCTGACAATATTCTTCATACTCACACCACCCGCAAAAGTGGTTTGGGTGCTTTTGAAAATCGGTTTCTTCAACCATGTGTTTTACATCGGTCAGGAAATCCACAACCTTGTAAAGATTGAAGGGAACCTGTTCAAGCCACGGTTCAGCCCCGTTCAGGGCTTCCCGCAACCTGTCCCGGAATTGGGCCAAGGTTTCTGTTTTCTTCTGTCTGATCTTCACCTTGGGGACAAACAGAAAATACATATTCCTGATCCGGTGTCCGGGGTGGGTCAGTTCATAGAAATACTTGTATTCATGCAACTGACCGGAAACCATGTAGCTTTTGGAATTGCTGGAATATTTGAAGTCGTACAGATCAAAGGTTCCTTCATCCACCGGGGCCAGATAATCCATGAACCCGATGAAGTCAGAATTGCCAATGGGAAGTTCAAAGGTTCCGCCCGGTGGCAACAGGGCCTTTGCTTTTGGGATCAGGGCTTCCAGCTTCATCATTTCATGAATGTGATCATCCGTCAGAATGGGGAAGCTGTTGGTGTAGAAGTCCAAAGCCTGATCAATGCCTTCTTCAATTCCAGTGTGAAGGGCCGTTCCCAAAATCAAAGCGTTGTCCGGCTCTGTGTTCGGGATGGTGTCTAATCCCTCAACATATCGCAACCGGTATTTGAAAGGGCAACGGTTGAAACTCTCAACCCGGCTATGGGAACATCTTGTGGACACGATTTCACCCCCTTTATCATGGCTTTGAATGTGTTAAACCCTTCTGGATAAAGCACCATTGCTATTCCGCCGCTGTTATTGATTTGGCAGATATTGCGCTTTTGAAGTTCTGAAGGGGTGCCGTTGGTGGCCTTCAGTTCCACTTCAAAGGCTATCCCGTTCACAACAACCCGCATATCAGGAAGGCCGCTTTTCACATACCTTCCGCCGCCCCAACGCTTTTCCCAATACCCACAGGGGGCAACGGGCATTTGGTCTTTTGGGTGGCCCAAGGGATAAATTCCTTCACTTTCCAGCCACTTTTTCAGGCGGGTTTCAAAGTTCTTTTCACCGGCCATCAATACACCCCTTCTTGGTGAAGCGCCCCGGCCCGTTCAAAGTGATCAAACACCAGCTTTTCACCATCCAGAGTGTAAACAGGGGCGCTTTCATTGGAATTGCAAAGGCGCAAAGCGGTTAGATCAAGCCACATTTCCAGCCCGTTACGCTCCAACCGGCAATACTGGTGGCGGTGCTTTCCTTCAGGGGGAAACATCCGTCTGATTTCATCTTCCATCGGTTCACCCCTCCAATATCTTGATCAGGTTGTTTCGGTGGGCGTGTTCCTTCAGGGCATCCCAAAATTCATCCCTTGGCATGGGCTTCACCGCCTTCCGGCTTGGGGATATAATCTTTGGCCGCTTTTCCCGGCTCACAATGCCAGTGACGGGAACAACAATGGGGGATAGTTCCAATCACAGAACAATAACCGGGTTCGTCATGAATGCAAGTAGCGCAAATATCAATCTGCTTTTCCATCACTTTTCACCACCTTTCAGGGTGATCTTCACATAACCGGCCTTGGGATTAGGTTTGGAACATTCCGCCGCAATAGCGGGATATTTTTTCTTCAGCTTGGCAGAATCAATAGCGGTGGAATTGCTTGGTGCAACCAAGGTCAGGTTCAGCACATCACTTTCAAACTTCTTCACTCCAAACTTCATCATGGCATCATACAGGGCCGCTTTCATGGCCTTTTCCTGTTCTTCAATGGCCTTCTTGTGGACAGTCAGTGAAGCAATAGCGTTCAGGGTGGCAAGCTGGGATTGCTGGAAAGCCTGAAGCCCTGCTTCTTCATCGAACTTGGCTTGTCCGCATTTCTCCGGGTTTTCCGGGCAAGCATCAGCACAAGAAGCACGATCCGGGCAGAAGTGGCAACAGCCATCAAACTTGCCATAGGGACACGGGTTTTCACATTTGATCATTGTCTGCACCTTCTTTCATGTAAACATCATGGTATTGAAGCCCAAATTCAAGGGCGGCTTGGTGATCGTCAAAGTAAATATCCACAAGGTTTTCCCCGTACTTGTCCACCACCCAAGAAGCGGTTCTATCCTGTACTATGTAGGTTCCAACCCCTTCAACCTCTAACACAGTTCCGAAAGGCAAGGGGGACGCACAGGACACGCCAGCAACCAGTTCTTCACCGGAAGCCCCATACACAATTCCATTGGGGCGGTTTTCTGCCCATTGCCCACAACAAATTTCACATGAACAATAAGCTGTTACCCTGAATTCTCCCAAATACACAGGTTCCGGCTCCACAGGCTCCAAAGACATTTCAGGGGTGGGAAGGATGGTTTGGGTGGGCTGAACATCAGCCGTGGTGGAAGGCTCTGTGTCCGGCTCTGCCTGGGTTCTGCCGAAGGCATGGGCTGTGAACCGGCCAAGTAAGAAACCAACCACCAGCCCCATCAGAAGGGCCACGGTGAACATTCTGCGGAACCATTGGTTCCGTTTAGCCCTTTGGGTGGCCTTCCTCGTATTTTCTGAACAGTTCATCGTTATAGTCCTTTCTCATTTGAAGGGTGGAATAAATATCTTCTTCCACCGTCCCCGGACAGATCATCCAGTAATAGAAGCAAGGGCGATTTTGACCGATCCGGTGAATGCGTTTTTGGGATTGCTCCCACAGTTCCCAACCTTGGGGAAGGCTGAAATAAATGATCTTGTTGGCCTTTTGGAAGTTGCCCCCCATAGCCCCGGCCTGATATTGAATGAAGGTCACAGAATTGGAATGGAAGTTGTAAGCGCCTAAATCCTTCACTTCACCGGATAGGATGGAAACAGGGCGGTTCATGGCTTTCACCATCCCCTTCATCCGCTCCATTTCTTCCGTGAAGTTATAGAACACAATCAGGCGATCTTCTGTACTCTCCACCAAATCCCGGAAGGCTTTATACCGGTTCGGGTTATACAGGCCGCAAAGCTGACGGGCATACAGGCGGCGGGTTAAACTGGTGTCACCAATCAATTCTTTTTCAGCATCTTCATTGGAACCCCAAAAATCTGAATCCAGTTCAAATTCCTGAAGGGTGGTTGTGTTGATACTCACAACCCGTTCCCGCCAGAACTTCCAATATTCCTTTGCCGGGGGCATTCTCACCGGGATCATGGTTTTTTCGGGAAGGTCAATCCCGGCATCTGTGGTGGTCATAAATACGGCCCCATGTTCAGCCAGCTTCTTTTTCAGTCGGTCAACATTCTTATAGCCAACGATCCTTTGCCGCCAAAAGCCATCATCTTCAACCCATTCCGTTTCAACATACTGTTTCCAAAATAGTTCCTTTGAAATGCTCCACCCCAACAGTTGGCATTGGCTCCACAGTTTTTCATATTTGCCCCCGGTAGGGGTGCCGGAAAGAAGGATCACATTGTCGGGCTTCAGGCCAAGAATGAACTTTGACCGCTTGGCGTTCTCATTCTGAATCAGGGAACTTTCATCAAGCATCAGCGTAAACCCGGAAAGGGTTTTCAAAATCTTCCGCCTGAAGGTCAGTTCATAGTTGATCACGCCAATCATCAGGGTTGGAACTTCACACTGAACCTGCTCCATGAAGAATTTGAATATTTTGGGGTTGGTCAGGTCAAAGACACAGTTCCGGGTGTAGTAGGCTTGAAAATGTTCAATCCAATCAGAAACCTTTGAACACTGACACACCACAAGATTGATCCGGGTGTTTAGTTGCTTCATTTTCTCTGAACCAACGAAAGTTTTGCTAACCCAAGCCCATATCAAGGTAATAGGCGCATCGGTTGTGGCCTTCCGTCAGGTCAAGGACCTTTTGTTGGTGGGCATAAAGTTTCATCACATCACCTTCTTTCAGATCACCATTTTCAGGGCATCAATAGCGGAAAACACATCAGCCAATTCCTGAAGATTTGCATATTTCTTTTGAAACGCTTTCAACTCGTTCAATGCGTTCTTCAGAACTTGGTTCTTCATATCGCTGTTTTGCATTGCGGTTTTCACGGCAATATAAGAACCGGCATCAATTTCAGAAGCAACATTAACATAAGCCCTGACAACTTGCGGTGGTGAATCATCCCGTTCAACAGAAACAACCAAGTTCCTAATCAAAAACCGGGCCTGAACTTCTCTGTACTTTTCCGCCGCCACACCATCATTCCATTCAAAGCATGGATGAAGAAGCGCATCTTCAGAACGGGAAGCATCCAGCACAATCTTGGGGGTGATTTCTCCATGCTCTTTTTCAAGCTGTTCAAAATATTCCCCCGCCGCTTGTGCTTTTACGGGCATATTCCGTTTCCAGTCGTATACCATACCTTTCACCCCCTTTCAAATAAATCCAGCCATACTACCCTCAGCATACCTTAACGGGCCTTACCTCACCTGAACTTACCAGCCAAGCCGAAACCCACCATAACGGGCCTAATCTCAACCTACCATGCCAGCCATGCCTAAACTCACCGAACCACCCCATAACTCGCCTCACCAGCCTTATCGCAACCCACCGCACCCGAACTCACCTAACCTCACCTTGCCCTACCTGCCACACCATGCCTTAACTCACCACAGCAAGCCTTACCGGAACCCGCCAGCCATTCCAAGCCGTACATTGCCCCAACAGGCCCCGGCATACCTCACCGGCCAAAAATCGTTTTATTCAACATGGAACATTCCGTTGGAACCGTCTTTTCCGGGTCGCCATTCACCTACGCCGCAGGCAAAACCACCAATGTTAAACAGGTTAATAATCTGCTCCATGCTCATTGCTCTTGCGTTATACCGAACATGAAGGGTGGTGGCCCAAGTCTGAAATTCGGCCCTGTAACGCAAATCAGCGGTTCCCATCCCGATCCGCACCATATCTTCCCGCATGGTGGGAATCCCTTCAATTTCAGCCATTTCACCGGAAATGTGGAAAGCACCACGGGCAGTTGTTTTCTTGTCCAAAACACCAGATTGAAAGCCGCCATCAACTGCCGCCGCTTTGAATGCAATTACAGGGAAACCGAACTTCCCATTCATCACATCATCCATAGTGGGTTCTTCAGGCTTTTCAGAAAGCCAATACAAGGAAGAAACAAATTCTGCAAACGGGTCACGGGCTTCCCGTCCATTAGTGGCCTTCTTCATCTGCTTCTGAAGCATCATCAACTTTGCCTTTTCATCCCAAGCGTGAGAAATCAACGGGGTATCACCAACAATGCGAATGTCAAATTCCCGAATATCAAGGGCGGGGATAGAAACGGTGGTCTGCTCAACTTTCTTTGCGTTTGCCATTGTAATTTCCTCCTAAATCCGCTATAATAGCGGTGTCATAAATAATCTTCTTTTGAATTGCCCTGTTCAGTTGCCGCTGAATGGGGCAATTTGCTTTATGCAGTCAGGCCGAAGAAGTTGTTGAACACTTCAGCGCCCACATACTCCCTGAACTTGGTGGGGTTAATGTAGTAATTCCAGTTGTTCCCGGTGCCGGGAACCGCATTGCCGAAGGGAAGAAGCCCACGCTGAAGGCCGATCCGCACAAACTGATCAGATTTGCCCATACACCGGGCCGCTTCCTTCACGCTGATCTTCTTCACCGGGGGCGAGGCATCCTTTACCGGGGCGGCTCCATAGCCCATCAGGAAATCAAAGGTCACGCCGGTAACATCGGCCAGCGCCTTGATCCGCTCCGGGCCGGGGGTGTTCTTCCCGGAAAGATACTGACTAATTGCGGCCTTGGAAATCCCGGCCTGTTCGGAAAGGGCCGATTGCTTCAAATCAGCCTGTTCCATTGCGTACTTCAAACGCTCTGCAAAGGTGTTCACGCTTATAACCTCCTTCTTATGTAGGGAAAAATTAACCTTCCCAATACTGATCAACCAGCTTGTGGGCCAGTTCCGGCCCAAGGGCCTGAACCCATTCCTTCCGGGCTTGCTTGGCTTCATCTTCCTTTTCGGCATCTTCCGCCACATGATCCCGGTTCAGGGTGTCGGGGTGGTAATAGCGGACAATGGGGGTTCCGCCATCCACATTGGCAATGGTCAGTTTGATCCGACCATTGTGGTTGAACCAGTCGTTTTCACACCGGATTTCCAGCCCCTCCGGGCCGGTGAAAGCCTTGAAGATTGCCACATCAGGCGGGGTGGCTTCCTGTTTGATGTTCAACCGGGGATGAATCCGGCTGATCAGTTCCCAAGCCTTCCGCTTGGCCAGTTTCACATTCATTAGATTTCCTCCTGAAATTCGCAATCGCAATCAGCGCAGATCACATGAACTTCTTTGGTGGCCCGGATAATGGCCCCGCAACAGGGGCAAACATACTTCCGGGAAGTGTTCTTCTTGCTGGAACCCTTCAGGCCGGTGATCCTTGGCCGAACAAGGGAAAAGCCAGACTTTCCAAGGCTCTGAACAAATTCAAGGGCTTCCGGGTTCAAGGTGGTTTTGTGCCAACCGTACTTTTCGCCTTTTTCCACCGTCAGGCCGTGGGCTTCAGCGGTTTCCCGGAACTTCTTGTTGTGGTACAAGCCGGAACGGGAAGTGTCCTGAACACCATCCTGAAGGTTCTGAAGGTGAACCATTTCATGAAGCAAGGTTCCACAGGTTTCTTCAAAGGGCCGGTTCAGGTATTCGGCACACAAGTTGATTTCATAGTGGCCTTCATCCTCTCCGGCCTTCCAAGCCTTCCAGCCGGTACACCAGCCGTAGGCCCCACGGGTATGATCCGGGGAAACGGTGATCACGGGCTTTTCCAGCTTGTCAGCGAAGAACCGGGCGTTGAACTTTGAAAACAAATCTTCAAGTTCTGCAATCACCGGCTTCAGGCTTACTTCATTCATTGTGGTTCATCCTTTCCAAAGTGTAGACTATTTGCCTACTTATGAAGCGAAAAAAATAGCCACTCGTTCTTCTTCCGTCAGGCCAAGAAGATCATACAGGGCTTGAATCTCATTGGCCCGAAACTCGCTTCTGTTATTGATCTTATTCAGAAGGCCCTGATAAGTAATTCCGATCTTCTCGGCAATGAACCGAAGTTTATAACCGGATTGCTCGATCTTCTCACGCAACAGCTTTGTGTTGGTCATAAGGCGTTCACCCCTTTCATTCTTGGTGTAGGCGTTTTGTCTACATTCACATAATACCACCTTGTAGCCCGAATGTCAACATCTTTTTTGAAAAATCTAAAAAGTTGTTGACAAGACGCCAACAGCGCCGTATAATTAGTAACAGAAAGGGGGCTATCAACTTGTCTACCATAGGAAATAGAATCCGAAACCGCCGTGAAGAACTCGGTTTATCACAAGATGAACTTGGAAAAAGACTTGGGTACAAGTCCCGTTCTTCAATAAATAAAATTGAACTGGATCAGCGGAATTTAACCCAATCTAAAATCAAAGCCATTGCAGACGCATTGGAAACCACCCCATCCTATATCATGGGCTGGGATGAACCTGATCAGAAATTCGATGAAGAAAAACTAAAGTTCTTTGATAACCTTTTCCCGATCACAGTTAAGAAGTTTCCGTTACTTGGAAATATCGCTTGCGGAAAGCCTATCTTTGCCGATGAACATTTTGAAGCGTATGTAGAAGCCGGGGCCAATATCAAGGCTGACTTTTGTTTAAGGGCAAAAGGGGACAGCATGATTGGGGCCAGAATTCAAGATGGGGATATAGTGTTCATTCACAAACAGGAAATGGTGGATGATGGGGAAATTGCCGCCGTTCTAATTGATGATGAAGCAACCTTGAAACGGGTCTATTATGATCAGGAAAACGGAATTCTTCAGCTTTTCGCTGAAAACCCCCAATATAAAACCATGCGCTTTACTGGTGAAGAACTGGATCATATCAGAATTTTGGGGAAGGCGGTTGCTTTCCAAAGTGATGTTAAGTAAGGGGTGATCAGTTTGTTTGGAAAGAAGAATGTGTGTGACTGTTGCGGGCTGAAACTTCATGTAAAGCCCATTCAGATCAGTGACGGCGGCATTTGTGGGCTTTGCAATACCATCTGTACCGGCTCCCCAATGACAACCGTTGCAAAGGTGAAAGCGGCTTGGGATGAAAACAATGCCCGGTTACAAGTCTTTAATCCCAATATGACAGTTACCAATTTAGGTTGTGGGTATATTTTCATTGATACAGAACACAAAATGGCCTGTATTTCCAATCAGAAAAAGTTGCAACCACATTCAATAGTGTTCACCTTTTCTGAACTGGAAGAATACCGGATTGAAAAGGTTGGTGAAAAAACGATCACCAAAACCAAAGGTGGAATCACAAGAGCTGTTGTCGGCGGTGCCACTTTCGGACTTGCCGGGGCCATTGTGGGCGCTTCCACCGCAAAACAAGAAACGGTGAAGAAGGGCGGGGTTCCAATCCTGTATCTTGATTTGAACTTGAACGGGTTGAAAACCACCCTTTCTATCAGCAATCCGCCATTCAAAGCAACTGAATTCTTGAACAACATCATTGATGAAAAGTAAAATCCTTCAACATCCAAGATCGAAGCCCTATTGCTGATATTTTCTTCTTTCTATATATTTTTTTCTTATATTTGATTTGAATATCTGTCACATCTTGAATGTTGAAGGAACCCGCTGAAAATTCGCATCACTACAAGATTTCAGCCTTCTTCAACTTCCTTCAGGATAAAAAAAAAAGACCGCCCCCGGTGGTGGCACACCGGAAGCGGTCAGGCGAAACAAACCCCTTTTGAAGTTAATGTTTCAACCTCCATTGAACATTATATCACACTGGGGTTGGCTTTGCTATACCCATTTTCCACGAAAGGACAGGTGATATAATGCGGAATCCCAATGGGTATGGGACAGTTGCGAAGCTGTCAGGCAATCGCCGCCGCCCGTACATTGTGAAGAAGGTCATTGGCTGGAACGACAAAGGCCATCCAATCTATGATATAGTAGGCTACACAGAAACCCGTGAAGCCGGGAATATGCTGTTGGCTGAATACAACCGTGATCCTTGGGATGTTGACCGGGCCAAGATCACCATGAAGGAACTGTTTGAACTTTGGAAAGAAAAGAAGGCCCCCAAGCTGGGGGAATCCAACCGTTCATCTTTGTGTTCAGCGTTCAAACATTGTTCAGCGTTATGGGAAAAACCCTATAAGCAAATCCGGTCATACCAAATGCAAGAAACCATTGACGGTTGCGGGAAGGGGTATAGTACCCAAGCGGCAATTAAAAACCTTTGGGGCCATCTTGACAGGTTCGCCCTTGAAATGGACATAATCAACCGGTGTTTTTCTGACTTGCTGACTTCTGATCCCATCCCGCCCACCAGCCGCCTTCCATTCAGCAAGGATGAAATCAAGAAGGTTTGGGATCACCAGAAAGAACCTTGGGTTGACACGGTTCTGATCCTGCTTTATTCCGGGTGGCGGATCAGCGAACTTCTGAACTTGAAGCCGGAAGATATAAACCTTCAGGCCGGGACGATGAAGGGCGGAACCAAAACCAAAGCGGGGAAAGATCGGGTGGTTCCCATTCATTCCAAAATCAGGCCCTTAGTTGAAGCCCGTCTTGCCGAAGGTGGCCCCCGGTTGATCAGCTACAATGGCCGGGTTTGCAACCAAACCCAATACCGGATTTTTTGGGCGGACATTATGAAGGCTCTTGAAATGAAACACACCCCGCATGAATGCCGCCACACCTTTGAAACCCAACTGGATAGCGCCGGGGCAAACCGGAAGTGTATTGATCTTCTCATGGGTCATGTGTCCAAGGACACAGGGAACCGGGTCTATAATCACAAGACATTGGATGAACTGAAGGCCACGGTGGAACTTATCAAATAGGGTTCAATCCGGTGAACATTATAGGCCGCTGAACACTGAACTATTAACACGGTAGTAACAAAAAAGGCGGGAACCCCTGAAAAATCAAGGGTTCCCGCTTAATCTGTTTTTATTATACCATATTTCTCCCTGTTTTACGAGAAAAAAGCCACCTTGCGGTGACCTTTTTCGACAGGCTAAACGGACTGCAATGCAGTCCGTTTTTATTATTTAAGCAGTTTAAGCGCTTCGGATATTTCCTCAAGCTTCATGCTGTGCGAGGCCTTTACGAGCACCGTATCGCCCTTATTTATAAGCTGCGGCAGCTGCGATATGAGCTGAGCATTGTTATCAAAATGAAGCGCGGCTATGCCATCGGCGGCGCGGCATGTGTTTTTTGACATTTCGCCGACGCATAAAAGAAGCTCCACGCCCTTTTGCGCCGCATATCTTCCGATATCGGCATGGCGCGCGGCACGCTCAGTGCCCATTTCGAGCATATCTCCGAGTATGCACACCTTGCGTCCGCTGCCCTCTGCCATCGAGTCGATGGCGCATTTGACGGAATCGGGATTTGCGTTGTAGCAATCGTCGATGATTGTGATATAACCAGTGTCGATCACGTTTGCGCGGCGTCCTACGGTCTTGTAAGCCGCTATTCCGCGTATGATCTCATCATCGCTCAGTCCGAATTTAATGCCGACCGCCGCGCCCTCAAGGGCAGCGTAGACCATGTGGCGACCATAGGCCGGGATGCCGACATGCATGCGTCTTTTTCCGGATATGATATCACAGGTCTGCTTGGCAGCACTTTCGGTTTTTATATTCTCTGCCCTGACGTCGGCATTTTCGCTGAGGCCGTACAGGACCTTGTTCTGCCGGCAGGAGCAGGTACTGAGCAGATCATCGTCGGCATTTAAAAATACCGTGCCGTTATCGGGCATAAAACCGAGCATCTCGGTCTTTGCCTTGAAAACACCCGACCTGCCGCCAAGTCTGTCAAGGTGGGCGTTTCCTATGAGCGTGTACACCGCGTCCGTCGGCCTCACCATCTGCGCAAGGCGGCTCATCTCGCCGAAATCGGAGATGCCCATCTCGATCACCGCCGCTTCGTGCTCCGGCTCGATGCGGAATATAGTAAGCGGTACGCCAAGCTCGTTGTTGAAATTTTTATCCGTTTTAAGCACGTTAAATCGCTGCGACAAAACCGATGAGATCATTTCCTTTGCCGTAGTCTTTCCGACAGAGCCGGTTATTCCGACAACAGGTATGCCGAGTGTATTCCTGTATCCCTCGGCGAGCCGCGCCATGGCCTTTGCGGTGCTGTCAACAACAATCAGGCAGCCCTGTGCATCGGGTATATCGCGCTCGACGATGCAGCATGCCGCGCCAAGCTCAAACGCTTTTGCGACATAATCGTGTCCGTCCACGCGCTCTCCGGGGATCGCGGCAAACGCAAAGTCCGGCTCGACAAGTCTGCTGTCGATCACAAGGCCGCGCAGCTCACGCTCAATGTCGCCCTTTCCGGACAGCTTGCCGCCAACAATGGCGGCCGCCTGCTTAACACTTATGCCCCTCATTCGTATTTCTCCATGGAAAGCTTGATTATCTTCTCGCAGACCTCGCCGAAGTCAAGGCCTTCCTCCCTGCCCATCTGAGGGATAAGGCTCGTCGGAGTCATGCCGGGCAGCGTGTTTGCCTCAAGGCAATATATCTCGCCGCTTGCGTTATCCATAAGGAAGTCCGCGCGGCAATATACATCGACCATAAGCGCTGCGCTCACGCGCTCTGCAAGGCGCTGGACTCTGTCGGTGTCCTTTTCGCTTATAGGTGCCGGGCAAATCTCCTCGGTAAGGCCGGCTTGGTATTTGTTTTTATAGTCATACCAGCCGGTTTTGGGAATTATTTCGATAACAGGCATTGCCTTGCCGCCCATAACGCCGACAGTCAGCTCCCTGCCCTTTATAAAACGCTCAACAAGAACGTGATCTTCGAATTTAAACGCAAGCTCAAGCGCGGCTGCATACTCTTCTTCGTTTGCGACCATTGACGTTCCGACGCTCGAGCCGCCGCTGCATGGCTTTACAACGCACGGAAAGCCGACGTTTTTAAGCTCGCCGCCCTTTTCAAGAACTATGCCCTCGGGAACGGGGATGCCGCTGTCGCGCAGCATGATCTTGGTTATCTCCTTGTTCATGGCTATTGCGCTGCCGAGGTAGCCGCTGCCGGTGTATTTAATGCCGTGCATGTCGAAGGTGGCCTGAACCTTGCCGTTTTCGCCGTCCTCGCCGTGCAGCGCAAGAAAGCTTATGTCGGCCGCTTTGCATATCTCAATGACATTTTTTCCGATCCTGCTTCCGTCACCCTCGGCAAGGATCCTTGCTATATCCGGAGTTTCCTCCTTGACGGAATACTTAACGTCCTCCTGCTCGCGCTCAAACAGTTCGTCAGGATCATCATAAGTTTCGTTATAGCCGTAATACAGATCGACAAGCACGACCTTGTGTCCTCGCTCGCGCAGTGCGCGCGCAACGCATGTGCCGCTTGTTATGGAAACATCGCGTTCGTTTGACAATCCGCCGCAGACAACAGCAATTTTCATCTTTCTTACCTCCAGCATCATTTACCCGCTGATTATATCACATGCGTTCGGCCTGTTCAAATATATATTGAAAAAACATGTCTATGTGTGATATAATTCATTTTTGTAATCTAAAGTAAGGTCGTTGTGTTTATGAATTATGTAGTGGTCGATTTAGAGTGGAATCAGGCGATGAGCTCAAAATCCTCCGTATTCAACAAGCTCCCGATAAAGCTCAGGGGCGAAATTATTGAGATCGGCGCAGTTAAGCTCACGCAGGACATGCAGCCTGCCGAGGAGTTTACTATCGACGTTAAACCCGTTTACTTTAAGCGCATGCACTATAAGGTGAAAAAGCTCACCGGATTTGATAAGGAGCGTCTTGCCCTCGGGCACAGCTTCCCCGACGCTTTCGAGCAGTTTAAGCAGTGGTGCGGCGAGGATGTGACTTTTCTCACATGGGGCTGCGATGACCGCGGCATCATGGAGCAGAACATTATTATCCACGATCTCGACTGGGACTGGATAAACTCTTGGATCAATCTTCAGCTTATCTATAACATGCAGACCGACGGCGACAAAAACCAGAAGTCGCTTGCGACGGCTATGGAGCATTTCGGCATCGAACAGACCCGCGTTGCACACGACGCGCTCGGAGATGCGTACAACACCGCGCTCGTTTGCTCAAAGCTTGATATGGAGCTTGGACTTGCCCAGTATGACGAGGCCTCGCGTATGCTCAGCACACGCGCAAGACGTGATAAGCCGGATGACAACGCACCCGATGCGATCGAGCACATTGTTTTCCCCTGCTACGTTTCGAAGGCCGATGCCTTTGCCGACGAAAAACTCACCGGCGTTCCGTGCCCGAAATGTCAGGGCGAGCTGACGGCTCAGCGTTGGATCAATCAGGGCGATCAGCGATACATGAATGTTCTTACCTGTCCGGAATGCGGCAGCTACCTTGTCCGCCTCAAGTTCCGCAAGCACGAGGACAACACATGGTCTGCAAACAGGCTCGTTTACGAAGCCGACGACAGCATGGTCGATTTCTACCGCAGCAAGGCCGCACTTTCGCGCCGCCGCGGCCGCGGACATTCAAAAAAGAAAAACCGTCCTGCTTCAAAGCAGTAAATTTCAAATCCCGGACTTGGTCCGGGATTTTTCTTACTTTCTGATAACTATATCGTCTTTTGCTTTGTATATGCCGTCCTCGGGGATAACGCCTCGCACGCAGGATGTGGGGTACACGCTTGCTCTGCGTCCAAGCACCGTTCCGGGATTGAGTACGCTGTTGCAGCCGATCTCAACGCAGTCGCCGAGGATAGCGCCGACTTTTTTGCGTCCGGTCTCAATAAGCTCGTCACCGTTTTTTATAACGACAAGCGTCTTGTCGCTTTTAACGTTCGAGGTTATCGAGCCTGCGCCCATATGCGCCTTGTAGCCGAGTATCGAATCGCCGACATAGTTATAGTGCGGCGTCTGCACATTATCGAAAAGAACAACGTTTTTAAGCTCCGTTGAGTTGCCGACAACAGCGTTTTTGCCGACTATGGCACTGCCTCGGATAAAAGCACAGTGGCGAACCTGCGCACCATGGTCGATGATGCACGGCGAGCCGATATACGCCGACGGAAAAACCTCGGCGTCGCGCGCTATCCAGACGTTTTCGCCGCGCTTTTCGTACTCCTCCTCGGGCAGAGTACTGCCGAGCGCGATAATGAAATCGCTTATATCCGCTAGCACCTCCCACGGGTAGGTCTTGCCCTCGAAAAGCGGAGCGGCTATGGTTTTGCTCAGATCGAGCAGGTCATTTATCGTATACATATCATTTCACCTTGATAAGTCTGCCGCTGCGGCGCATGGCGTCGATTATATAGTCAACGCACTCCTCGCACTGCTCATGCGTTTTTGCCTCGGCCATAACGCGCAGAACAGGCTCGGTCCCACTCTTGCGCAGAAGGATGCGTCCGTCGTCACCGAGCTTTGCTTCCATATCGGCAACAGCCTTTTTGACCTCGGCGCATTCAAGAGTTTCGTCCTTATCGGTAACGACAACGTTTTTAAGAAGCTGCGGATACATGACAACCGGCGCTGCGAGCACGGACAGAGGCTGCTTGCTCTCGCACATGGCCTCCATGATCTTTATGGCGGTCAGAATACCGTCGCCGGAGTTTGCAAGGCGGCCGAAGATTATATGTCCCGACTGCTCGCCGCCGAGGATATATCCGTTTGCACGCATATTCTCCGCAACGTATTTATCGCCGACTGCGGTCTTCTCATAGCCGATGCCAAGCTCGTCAAGAGCCTTATACAGGCCCATGTTGCTCATAACGGTCGTGACGATCTTCTTCTCGCCGAGTATTCCGCTGTCGCGCATATATTTGCCGCAGACATAAAGAATATGGTCGCCGGTTATGATGTTGCCCTTTTCGTCCACCGCAAGGCAGCGGTCGGCGTCACCGTCAAACGCGAAGCCGACATCGAGCTTATTATCGAGCACGAATTTCTGCATCTGCTCAATATGCGTTGAGCCGCAGTTGACGTTAATATTGATACCGTCGGGATTATTGGAGATAACATAGGTATCCGCGCCCAGAGCGTCAAACACGCTTTTTGCCATCATCCATGTGGAACCGTTTGCACAGTCGAGGCCGACCTTCTTGCCCTTGTACGAGCGCGTTGCAAGCGAGATGAGAAATCCTATGTAGCGATTGCGGCCTGCCGAGTAGTCAACGGTGCGGCCGATTTTCTCGCCGGTTGCATACGGAAGGCAGTCCTTCTCTCCGGCTGAGGCGCGGTCAATGTAAGCCTCAATCTCATTGAGCGGCTCGTCGCCCATCTTTTCGCCCTTGCCGTTTATGAGCTTGATGCCGTTATCGTAATAGGGATTGTGGCTTGCCGAGATCATAATGCCGCAGTCAAAATCATCGGCGCGTGCAACGTAGGAAACGCTTGGCGTTGTTGTGACATGCAGAAGATATGCATCGGCGCCCGAGGCCGTGAGTCCTGCGCACAGGGCAGATTCGAGCATATAGCTCGAGCGGCGCGTATCCTTGCCGATGACGACCCTTGCCTTTTTATCCTTTCCGTAATACCAGCCGAGGTAACGGCCTATCTCAAACGCATGCATGACGGTCAGATCGACGTTTGCCTCTCCTCTGAATCCGTCTGTGCCAAAGTACTTACCCATATTCTGCTCCTTAGCTTATTTGATTTTTTCGGCTGCTGCATCATCCAGTAAAAGCGTCATATTCATATGCATCTGAAGCATTGCCGCAGGGACATATGTTGAGGTTTTGCCGTAAACCAACTGGTGGATTATCTCGGCCTTCTCGCTGCCGAACGCGACAAGGATGACGTTTTTAGCCTCGCAGATTGTTTTCAGTCCCATCGTCACGGCATTATCGGGAACATTCTCAAGGCCGCCGAACAGCTCTGCATTCATCTGCTTTGTTTTATCCGTTAACAGCACGGTGTGCGTATATGAATCATAAGGCGTTGCAGGCTCGTTAAAGCCGATGTGGCCGTTTGTGCCTATGCCGAGAACGGCAAGCTCAATGCCGCCGCACTTTTCTATCTCGGCATCAAATTTATCCGCGTTTTCGGCGTTCGGCGTAAAAATCTGCGTTATGCCGGCCTTGGAATAAAGCTCCTCGTTAAGACGATAAGCGCAGGAGCGAGCGTCGCCTTCTTCGAGTCCTTCGTACTCGCACACGGTAAAGGCCTTGCATCCGGCAAGCTCTTTAACGTTCATTGCCGTCAGCGCATCATAAACCTTCTTTGTCGTTCTGCCGGCGGCAAAAGCCATGGCACAGCCGGGTTTTGCCTTTGCATGCTCGGCGATCATGTACGCTGCCATGCTGCTGATCTTATCCTGAGAGTCAATAATGATCTTCATACTTAGCATCCTTTCCTGATAATTTACTCTCCGTTGGTGAAAATATCAATGGAGGCGATAGATTTGGCTATTATATTCATCCGCACCGTTATACTGTATTTTGCGATACTCATTTCAATGCGGGTCATGGGCAAGCGTCAGCTCGGAGAGCTTGAGATCTCCGAGTTCATCGTTGCGGCGCTGATCGCGGATCTTGCGGCAACACCGCTGCAGGATATCGGCATACCGCTTTTAAACGGACTTTTGCCGATCCTTATAATGTTCTGCCTTGAGATAATAATCGCAGGGCTTAATATGAAAAGCATAAAGCTGCGCAAGCTGACCTACGGTAAGCCCGAGATAATTATCCGAAACGGCCGCATCGACCGCGACAGCATGCTGCGAAACCGTTTCACGGTAGACGAACTCATGCAGGAGCTGCGCGCACAGGGTCAAAATGACGCAAGCAAGATAGCTTACGGCGTTCTTGAAACAAACGGTCAGCTCAGTCTGATCCTCACAGGGCCGGAGCAGCCGGCCACAGCCTCAATGCTGGGCGCAGCGCCGGCGGAAACAGGCTATGCGCACATAATCATAAACGACGGCAGGATACTGGACAAAAATCTCGCGCTGCTCGGCAGGGACAGACGGTGGCTCGAAAACGAGCTTAAACGCCGAAAGCTCAAAAGCGCCGACGAGGTTTACATCCTCACCTTGTCCGAAACGGGAAACGTTTTCTGCCAACGCAAGGAGGACTGACATGAAAAAAGAGCTTATTGCCGCCGTTTTGCTCGCGGTTATATTCGCAGGCGTTATGCTGAACATCCGTGCAAGCGAAAAGATCGTTTCATCGCTCATGAGCGAGGTTGACGCAGCCTACGCTCAGCTTAAAAGCGGAGACAGCGAAAGCGCTGCCGAAACGCTCGACAAGGCCATTGAGCACTGGCTGACGCTTGACGGATATACGCACATTTTCATCCGGCACAGCGAGATAAATTCAACGACCGAGGCGTTTTTCCAGTTTAAATCCGACATCGGTTCTGGAGATGCCGATGCCGCCGAGGGCTCATACGGGCTTTTATCCGAGACCCTGCGCTCCATTATGACAATGGAGCAGATAAGCCTCGGCAGTATATTTTAGCGTAAATTATTTATCGCTCAAAAGCTTTGTAAGCTCTTCCATGAAGGTGTTTATGTCCTTGAAGCTGCGGTAAACGGAAGCAAAGCGGACATATGCGACCTCATCAATGAGCTTTATGCGCTTCATGACCATTTCGCCGATATCGACGGTGCTGACCTCGCGCTCAAGCGCGCTCTGAAGCTCCTGCTCGATCTCGTCGGCTATGCTCTCAAGCTGCGAAAGGCTTACCGGGCGCTTTTCGCAGGCGCGAACCATGCCGTTTATGAGCTTCACGCGGTCAAACTGCTGGCGCGAACCGTCGCGCTTTACAACGACAAGGGGCAGATGCTCGATAGTCTCGTAAGTAGTAAAACGCTTCTGGCAGGCCAGGCATTCTCTGCGGCGGCGTATGGTGGTTCCCTCTTCGGCCGGCCGCGAGTCGATGACCTTGCTCTCGAGAAATCCGCAAAACGGGCATTTCATATGTTTATCCTCCAAAAATCATATATACTCTGAATAATTATTATATCACACAGGAATGTATATTGCCAATGTTTTTAAAAGCTGCGTGCAAGGAAATCATCTTTGCTCATAAGCGCGTTGATAACCGGCAGAAACGCCTGAGCGGTCATTCTTTGCGGAAGATTCATGGATGCAAGAAGTTCGGCGCGCTTTGCGGCGCTGTCCGGCTTTCCGGCAAGGCCGGCAGCGTACATATCGGCCATTGTGATCCCGCCTGTCGTCTTTCCGCTCTCCCCGTCGATCGTGGCGCCGCACCGGCGCAGCGCCTGCATGATAACATCTGCGCTCATGCCCTCAACCCCAAGCTTGCCTTCCTTTGACGCTTTGTTCTTTCGTTTTTCCTTGCCGAAAATTTCGGGCATGTAGGCATGTTTTACAAGACTCGGGTCAACGCAGCTTTTCACAAAATTGCGTATGACAAGCCCTGCTCCGTCGGGATCTGTCATGACGATCAGTCCTCGCTTTTCGGCAAGAGTTCGCAGAAGCTGCTGCTTTTCTTTATTGTTGAACACTCCAAAGCCGCTCGTTTCGATTATCACGGCATCGACGACCTGCGAGAGCGTGTTTTTATCGTATCTGCCCTCGACAACGATTACCTCGGACACCTTATGCATGCTCTTCACCTGCCGCAATGCGCATGACGCACTCTTTAAGAAGCTCTGTTGGTTCGGTCCTGCTGCTTTTCATGGCATAGTCCGTTTCGGCGCACAGCTCCACCGCTCGCCTTATCTGCGCTGTCGAGAATCTTCTTGATGCGGCCAAGAGCCTGTTTGCCATAAAATCATAGCGCAGGGACAGCGCTTTCATAACATAGTCCTTGTCGAGACCGTTATCAATGGCAACTCTGGCGGCATACATCTTGCGCATCTGGCCGCCGACGATGGCAAGTATCATTGTCGGCTCGTTATTCTTATCCGCAAGCAGCTCGCCGAGAAGCCGCATCGCCGCATTATTCTCGCCTTTTGCAAGCGCCTCGGTCATGTCAAATACGACCGCCTCGGGAATGTGATGTGCGACAGCATCAACATCTGCCTCGGTGACTCTGTCCCCTTTTGTGTAGGATGCTATCTTGTTTATCTCGGGAATAAGGCCGTTCATAAGCTCGCCGCTTACATTGATCAGCCGTTGCACGGCGTTTAGCTCAATGCCCTTTCCCTCGGCCGCAAATCGGCGGATGATCCACTTTATGAGTATATCTCCGCCCTGCGCCGTTGCGCATATCTCCTTGCCGTATTTTTGTATAGCCTTGTATACCTTCAGGCGCTTATCCGGCTCAAAGCCGATCGGAGCCATGAAAACAACAGTGCAATAATCGGGTATATCGGAAAGCACGGCGCTTATTTCGTCGGATTCCCTGAGCTTGTTTATATCAACGCCGCGCACTTCAACAAGGCTGCGCTCGGACAGAAACGGTACGCTGTCTATAGCTTCCTTCAGCGACAGGAGCGAGAAATCGCGCTCATCGAGCCGCCTGTAGCTGAAATCATCGGCTTCGCTTGTTATACAGAGCTTTTTTATCTCCTCAAAAAATCTGTCGGCAAGGTAATCCTCCGGCCCCCAGATAAGATAAAGCCCGGCCGGCCCTTCGGCCTTCAAGGCATTCACGCTTGCGTTATAATTAAATTTTTCGTTTTTTTTTGATTTCTTAGCCATCTAATCACCTGACGCAACGTGTAAAACTATTCTGCCAAGCTCATCTGTGCGCAGAACATTCACGCCATATTCGTTTAGTTTATCAAGCGTCTCCTTTGTCGGATGCCCATATCTGTTATATCCCGTGGATATGATCGCCGTTTCCGGCCTGAGCTCCGATAACAGCTCATCGCTCGTTGAGTATTTAGAGCCGTGATGCGGAACTATAAGAAGTTCGGTGTCAGTCAGGTCATGCAAAGAGACAAGCTCGCGCTCAACGACCTTTTCTACATCACCCGTAACAAGCATATCATAATCGCCTATGCTGACAGTTGACATAATTCCGCTCTCGTCCCTGCTGCCGCGCTCGGAGCTTTCGTAAACCGAGAGGCGTATCGCACCGGCGGTAAACTCGGTATCACGAGTTATGTAAACTATTTTAGTTCCGTTTTCCTCACATGCCGCTATGATATCGTCCAAAACGTCATCGCCGTTTGTGTCCTCTGCGTTATCCGGCAGTATCACGGCGTTGACGTTCATAAGGTTAAGCAGCCGAACAACTCCGGTCGTGTGATCCGAGTGCAGGTGCGTGAGCATGAGGTAGTCGATATCATATCTTCCTCCTGCGCGCAGATATGACGAGAGCATGCTGCCTGCGTTCTGCGTAACACCGTAGCTTCCGCAGTCGATGACAACGACGCTCTCCCCTTCCGTTACTGCAATGCACTGGCCGTTTCCGACATCCATTACGCTTATTGTTCCCGTGTCCGAGCGCATATCGCGCCCTGTCAGGGCAAACACGCCGCAGAGCATCGCAAGGCACAGAGCCGACGGAGCGAATACGCTGATCTTCTTTTTCCGCCGAAGGAGAAAATACGCAATAAACAGCGCATATGAGGTCAAAAGCCACGCAGGCGCGTACTTATTTTCCATGTAAAGCGCGGTTATCGGCAGCTTCGCTGCATATTCTACCACAAATGCTATGTATCGCACAAGGCAGGATAATACAGCTGCAAGCCACGAAGCCGGGGTCGGCAGCACAAGGCCGACGGTGCACACGGCAAAGCCTCCGACGAACAGAAAGGATATCGCCCAAAGGCAAAGGATATTCATCACCGGGGCAAGCAGAGTTATATAGCCAAAATGCACGGCAAGCAGCGGAAAGGTGAACACGGTCACGGCAAGCGAGCTTGACAGCGTTGCGATTATGTAGTTCCACACCGCTCGGAAAATTCGCGGCGGACTGAGCTTTTTGCTGAAATACGCGTATATCGGCTGCGAAAACAGAAACATTCCGGCAACAGCGCCGAACGACAGCTGTAGAGCTACGCTTCCTGCCGAAAACGGATTTGTGACAAGAATTAGCGCAAGAGCAAACGATAAGGTAGTCGCTCTGTCGTTTATTCGCCCGAGCACGGGCGCGAGCATAAGAAGGCTTATCATTATCCCGGCTCTTATAGCCGACAGCGGCGAGCCGACCATGACAACAAACAGCCACACAAGGCAGATGCATATAAGCGACGATCTGCGGTTTTTGCCGAGCAAGCTTTGCAGTACGCCGACAAGGAACGCAACATGCATGCCGGATACGGCGACCACATGCGCAAGGCCGGCAACATTCATTGAAGCATAGAGCTTATCGTTTCCGTAGTAATCGTCCTTGTAGCCTGCAAGCAGCGCCTTCATAAAAGGAGCCGTATCTTCGGGAAAAAGCTGTCCAATTTCATTATGCAGCACATTTCCGACAAGCTTTGGGAAATATATGAACGAGCCTGACCATCGGCCGGTTTTTTCGATTTTTTCGGATGTGTAGCCGCTGAGGTACACGCCCTTTGATATGTTTGAATCGGTCTCTTCCCCAAATCTCTCGGTCACGCTGCGCAGCTTGAGCTTAACTTTTATCTCGTCGCCCGGTCGGAAGTCCGCTTCCTCGTTTGAATAGTCGATTATAAGCGCGCTGACGTTGGGCAGATTATCATCTGTTATCTTCACGCTCAAGAGTACGCAGCGGTCGCGGATATCGGGAAAGTCGGTTATTCTGGCAGTCGTATCAACTTCCTTTCCGGCGAACACCTCGCATTTGGCAGCCGTAAGGTCATAATGCAGCCAATACTGCCCAAAGCCGAGCGCCATTGCCAAGGCCGCGATAATGAGCCTTGTACGCATTCTGCCGCGAAACAAAAAGGCGCTCAAAGCAAGCATAACAGGCAGTGCGAGCACGGCAATAACGCTCTCGCCAAAGAGCAGATAGTGCGACAAAAACACCGCCGTGCAATATCCAATTGAAGCCGTGCAGAGAATGCGGACTGACTTCATACCATCAAACCTCTGTATGCGCAAAAAAGCAGCAAGACGCTGCTTTTTTGCCGTATTAATCTGAAATTATGCCATTCCCTCGGGAAGCTTCTTTCCGCCCAGCAGGTGGAAATGCAGATGCTTAACGGTCTGGCCGCCGTCCTCGCCGCAGTTATTTACGACGCGGTAGCCGTTTGTAAGGCCCTCGCTTTTTGCGATTTTTGCAATGGCCTCAAAGCATTTTCCGACAAGCGCGGAGTTTTCGGCATTTATCTCATCTGCGCAGCAGATATGCTGCTTGGGCAGAACAAGAACATGCACCGGCGCCTGGGGATTTATATCACGGAAAGCGAAAACATTTTCATCCTCGTAAACCTTGGTTGACGGGATCTCTCCTGCTATGATTTTGCAAAACAGACAATCGTTCATTAATATTACCTCCGATTAAAGTCCGAGTTTTTCGGCCACAAGATCATCGACTATCGCAAGCGCGTTATCCATCTTCAGCACCTCGGTGCCGCCGCCCATTGCGGAATCGGGCTTGCCGCCGCCCTTGCCGCCGGCCACTGCGCAGACGGCCTTGATGATATCTCCGGCCTTGATGCCTGCCGCCACGGCTTCCTTGCCGCAGCTTGCGGTGAAGGTGACTTTGGACTCTGTAGCTGTTGCGAGAACGGCAACTATCTTTGGATCCTTATCGCGCAGGAAATCGCCGATCTTTCTGAGATCATTTGCGTCAAGATCGGTGCGCGTTGCGGTCAGAACGTTGAAATCGCCTATCTTCTTTGCGGCAAACAGGAATCTCTCAACGTCAGAAGCCAGGATCTTATCCTTCATCTTCTCGACCTTTTGGCGCAGATTTTTAACTTCAGTGACAAATCCCTCGGCCTTGCTCAGAAGCTCGCCCGGCTTTGCCTTAAGGCTCTCGGCCGCGCGTGCAACGGTCATGTAAGAATGCTTTGCCATCTCGAGATACTTTCTGCCCGTTACCGCTTCGATGCGGCGAACGCCGCTTGCAACGGAATACTCGCTTGTTATATGGAACATGCCGACCTTGGCAGTGTTATCAAGATGCGTGCCGCCGCACAGCTCGGTGCTGAAATCGCCCATTTTGACAACGCGGACAACGTCGCCGTATTTTTCGCCGAACAGCGCGGTGGCGCCGCTGTTCTTTGCGTCCTCAAGGCTCATTTCGCTCACGGTGATATCGGCTCCGTCGAGCACTGCGTTATTAACGGCATCCTCAACCGCGGCGACCTCCTTCGGGGTCATGGCCTCAAAGTGCGTGAAGTCAAATCTCAGGTAATCTGCATCAACAAGCGAGCCTGCCTGATGAACATGATCGCCCAGAACCGAGCGCAGAGCGGCATGCAGCAGATGCGTTGCCGAGTGAGCGCGTGAGACAGCCTTGCGGCGCTCGGGATCGACGGAAGCAATGACCTCCTCGCCAACCGATATGGAGCCGGACTCGCACACGCCGTAGTGCAGATATTTATTGCCCTTATCCTTCTTGACATTGTTAACGACAAAGCGCGTGAGCTGGCCATGCTCAACATCCTCGAGACTGAAGCCAAGCACGCCCTTATCGGCAAGCTGGCCGCCCATTTCGGCGTAGAACGGAGTTTTATCCATAACGATGATTCCCTCGCAGCCCTCGCTTATCTCGCCTGCAAGCTCATCACCGTTTACAATAGCAAGAACAGTCGCGGTGTCGGTGAGCTTATCATAGCCCGTAAACTGCGTCGGAGTTGCGTCAAGGCCGAAGTCGATGCCCTCCCAGCCGAGATCGCCCAATGCTTTTCTCGCCTCGCGAGCACGGACGCGCTGCTCCTCCATGAGAGTCTTGAACTCGTCCATATTAAGCGTCATGCCCTCGTCAACGAGCATTTCTGCGGTCATATCCACGGGGAAGCCGTAGGTATCATAAAGCTTGAATGCGTCAGCGCCGGAAAACACGGTCTCGCCCTTGGCCTTGTGCTCCTCGAGCAGGCTATTATATATCTGCAAGCCGGAGTCGATGGTCTTTGCGAAGCTGTCCTCCTCGCTTTTTACGACGCGGGTTATATACTGCTGCTTTTCGCGCAGCTCGGGATACTGGCATTCGTTTTCGTGAATAACGGTGTCAATGATCTTATAAAGGAACGGTTCGTTAACGCCAAGGAGCTTACCGTGACGCGCAGCTCTTCTGAGAAGTCTGCGCAGGACATAGCCACGCCCCTCGTTTGACGGAAGAATGCCGTCGCAGATCATAAATGTTGCGCTGCGGATATGGTCGGTGATAACGCGCAGGGATACGTCGCGCTTGTTGCTCTCGCCATAGTGTGCGCCGGTTATATCGGACACCTTGTGAGTGATGTTCATGACCGTATCGACGTCAAACAGCGAGTTTACGCCCTGGCAGACGACCGCGAGACGCTCAAGGCCCATGCCGGTGTCGATATTCTTCTGCGAAAGCTCGGTGTAATTGCCGTGGCCGTCGTTATCAAACTGCGAGAAAACATTGTTCCAGACCTCGATATATCTGTCGCAGTCGCAGCCGACGGTGCAGCCGGGCTTACCGCAGCCGTATTCCGCGCCGCGGTCATAGTATATCTCCGAGCAGGGGCCGCAGGGGCCTGCTCCGTGCTCCCAGAAGTTGTCCTCCTTGCCAAAGCGGAATATCTTCTCTGCCGGAATGCCGATCTCGTCATGCCAGATGTTCCATGCCTCGTCATCGTCAACGTAGACCGAGGGATAGAGTCTGTTCGGATCAAGTCCGACCCACTGCTCGCTCGTGAGGAACTCCCAGCTCCATGCTATTGCTTCGTGCTTAAAATAATCGCCGAAGGAGAAGTTGCCGAGCATTTCAAAATAAGTGCCGTGACGTGCGGTATGGCCGACGTTTTCGATATCTCCGGTGCGTATGCACTTCTGGCAGGTGCAGACACGCTTGCGCGGCGGTATCTGCTCGCCCTTGAACCACGGCTTCATCGGGGTCATGCCGGCGTTTATGAGCAGTATGGATTTATCGTTCTGCGGAACCAGCGAGAAGCTGGGCAGGCGCAGATGACCCTTGCTCTCAAAAAAGCTCAGGAACATTTCTCTCAGTTCGTTTACTCCGTATGCTTTCATATATCTTCTCCTTTTCTTATCTTTGTTTTATACGTCTTAAAACAGACAGTCGGCTGCACGAAAACGGCAGCTTCATTTTTATCGTCATCATCGCATGCGGCGTCGCCTCTATCGCCTCTCCCTCACCGTTTTCCATATACTCGACCGTAAACGGCACAGGCTCATGATCGTTTGTCATAAGCTCGACCGTATCGCCGAGGCAGAAACGGTTTCGCTGCGTCAGCACGGCATTGCCGTCTGCATCGCAATCCTCAACAACTGCACACACCTCGGCATCGGAGTAATAGCTTGTCTCCGAATAGTGCTGGCCGGGGTCGCCGTAGTAAAATCCGGTGCAGTACGGTCGGTGGCTGAGCTTATCGACCTCGTCACGCCATATCTGCGGCAGCGGCTTTTCGGCTTTTGCGCAGTCTATCGCGTGGCGATACGCATTCGTAACGGCGGCGGCATAGTAGGCCGATTTCATTCTGCCCTCTATCTTGAAGCTCGTAACGCCGGCATCAATAAGCTCGGGTATATGGTCGATCATGCACATATCGCGCGAGTTCATGATATATGTGCCCTTATCCTCGGTAATGTCAAAATACTCACCCGGGCGTTTTTCCTCAACAAGATGATACTTCCAGCGGCAGGGCTGCGCACATGCGCCGCGGTTTGCGTCGCGGCCGGTCAAATAATTTGACAGCAGGCAACGCCCCGAAAACGACACGCACATAGCGCCGTGGACAAACGCTTCAATTTCAAGCTCTTTCGGCGTATTTGCACGAATTTCGTATATATCGCGCATCGGTGTTTCACGAGCAAGAACAACGCGGCTTGCCCCCATGTCGTAAAGCACGTTCGCAGTTGCGCTATTTATAACTCCAAGCTGGGTACTTACATGGCGCTGAACGTTTGGCGCGTATCTCTCGGCCATCTTCATAACACCGAGATCGGCAATTATAAAGGCGTCCACTCCGGCACTCTGCGCCTGGCGAAGAAAATCCGGCAGAGCTTTAAGCTCGTCCTCACGCGGCAAGGTATTGCAGGTAAGGTGGACCGCCGCACCCTTTTCGTGCGCTTTTGCGCAGGCGACGGCAAGCTCTTCCATGGAAAAATTGCCTGCCGAGGCTCTCATTCCAAAGCGTTTACCGGCAAGGTAAACGGCATCCGCGCCGTAGTGGAGCGCCATTTCAAGGCGCTCCATATCTCCGGCCGGAGCAAGAAGTTCGGTTTTTCTGTCAATCATAATTCTGCGTTGCGACAAAGGCGTTGAATGCATCGGCACTCGTGAAGAATTCATGCTGGCCGGTGGCCGTGTTGAGCGCATAGTACATATAATTTGTGCTGCTCGGCTGCAAGGCCGCCCTTATCGACGTAATGCCGGGGTTGCATATCGGAGACGGAGGCAGTCCCTTGCTGATACGGGTGTTATAGGGGCTGTCCTTAGCCAGCATTTCCGCCGTCGGCGCGCCCTCGTGGTCGGGGTACTCATAAAGCGTCGTCGAGTCTATCTGAAGCGGCCAATCCTTATTAAGACGGTTGTAAATGACCGACGCTATAGTGTACTGCTCGGTATCGTTTGCCGCTTCCTTTTCGATCATGGACGCAATGGTCACGATCTGGCGCATTGTATAGCCGCTTTCCTCCTGCCATTCGAGCATTTCGGCAGTTATTCTGTAATGGAAAACCTCAAGCAGCTTATTGATGGCCGTTGCTGCCGGCATGCCTTCATAGAATTCGTAGGTATCCGGGAACAGGAAGCCTTCAAGCCTGCTCGCATCGCCCTTTTCGGTTCCTTCAAGGAATGAGTAGTTAAATGTCGCGTTTGCGGCGGCATCCATAAGCTCGTCATAATCGCACACGCCCTCTGCATCGAGTTTTTTGAATATCTGATGCATCGTGTAGCCCTCTGGGAAGGTTATCTTCTTTGTTACCATGGCGCCCGATCCGGATGTCATTTTCTTTACAAGCGCCTTATAGTCGTATATCGCCTTGAGTTCGTATGTGCCGGGATCTATCTTCTCATCGGCGTTGTACACGGCTCCAAAGAGCTTGAACAGCCATTTGTATTTAATAATGCCGTTATCCTTGAGCTGATCGGCAACATAGCTCATATCCGCATAGTGGACCTTCTTTGTTTTTGTGTTGCCGTCATCATCCTTGACCTCTACCTCTTTGTAAGTAAAGCTGTCCTTATCAAGGGTTATCTGGGCAACGGTGTCCGAGGATTTAAAGCCCAGAACATCGGTAGCCGCCGCCCATGCAAGGCAGGCCAGAATGATGCTGACGCTTATTACAAAAAGAAAGTAGACCGCGCCGCCTGCAAGGCCGCTTTTATTCTCCTTGCGCACGGCAGATGCGCTCTGCGTCGGGGCAGAAGCCGCCGGGGCTTTTCTCTGCGTCGGGGCAGAAGCCGCTTTTCGGGGCTTCTTTTCAGGCTCTTTTTTGCCGAAGAGCTCTTCAAAATCTGTTTTCTTATCAGCCATAGATATCTCCTTTGCCGATTGTAACCTGATTTGCCGTTACGGCATAATATACAGCAGACGCAGCGATTGCTGCTCTGAATGCGTGATAATCATCGTGTCGTAAGTCCGCCGCGCCGGACCGTACTGCGGAATTTTATGCGCGGAGAAAGGCAATATATATGTTCTGCAACAATAACAACAGCTGCATCTGGATCATTCTCATCCTCATCATTCTCTTCTTCGGCTGCGGCAACTGCGGCGGCGGATGCGGATGCGGCAATTCCTGCGGCAATAACGACTGCGGCTGCGGCTGCTGATCATCCACGGGGCTCAATCGAGCCCCATTTTCATTCAATCGGTCAGCACAAGCGATACCGCAATATCTGTATCCTCGGTCGGCAGCTTTTCTTCAAGCAGCACCTTTCTGCAAAGGCATACGCTGAACGCTTCCGAATGTGCAAGGTACCTGTCATAGTACCCTGCTCCGTGGCCGAGGCGGTTTCCGTATCTGTCGCAGCATAGCGCCGGAACAATGATAATGTCTTTTGCTCCAGGCCTTACCTCCCGTGTCACCGGCGGCTCGGGAATACCGAACTTGCCGGGGCAAAGCTCAGCTTTGCCGCTGAAGGGGTAAAAGCTCATAGCGCCGTCATTTCCGCTTACGGGAAGCGCAACGCTCCTGCCCTCGTCCAGGAGCTTTTCAATGAGCGACGCCGTTGATACCTCGCGGCCGACACTGTAATACAAAAATACCGTTTCTGCGTTTTTAAACTCACTGAGGTTAAGAAGCTTTTCGATTATAACTCTGTCGCTTTCTTTTATATACTCGGGCGAAAGGCTCGCCGTCTGCCGCTCTTTTTCGCGGCGAAGGACGCGTTTTTGCTCACAGAGCGGACTTGATGATCGAATAGATCTCTTCATGCTTTTCGTCGATCTCGCGCTCAACGCCGTTTTTCTTAAACGGAATGCGCGTCCAGCCATAGTAGTCGGCCGCCTTATCGGCAACTCGCAGGCAGTTTTTAAGATACTCGATGTCCTTTTCGTGGATATCCGCCGAGGTGTGCGTTTTCTCCTGCCTGTGCTTCATGCGCCGGAGCGACGTTTCAACGTCAACGTCGAGGTAGATCACGAGATCCGGCTTCGGCAGGCCGAGCTTTACATATTCAAAATCATACAGCCATTCAAAAAATGCCGGAAGCTCCTCATCCGGAAGCTTTGCTCCCTGATGCACGGCGTTCGAGGTCGTATATCTGTCCGACAGGACAAAGCCGCCGGAATTATATATATCGCCCCAGTCCGTTCTGTATGAAGCAAAACGATCGACAGCGAAAAAGGCCGAAGCGGTATATGCATTGACATCGCTCGGATTTGAGCCGAACTGACCGCCGAGATACATTCTTATGAGCGCGCTGCTGTCATTATCATATCGTGGAAATACGATGTGGTGATAGTTTATTCCCTCGGCCTCAAGGCGGCTGCATACACGTCTGTAATGGGCGGACTTGCCGCTGCCGTCAATGCCTTCAAATACGATAAGCTTACCCTTTTCCATTGAAAAACTTCCTTATGCGTTTTATCCACGCCTTTATTATAAAAAGCGGAAAGCGCGCAATGCGCTTGAAGCGCCACGGCTCTTTGATGCAGCGATACAGCCACTCGGCATTCATCCTCTGCCACGCCTTCGGAGCGCGCATGACCGTTCCTGCAAAAACATCCAGCGAGCCGCCGAGGCCTGCCATCAGGCCGACATCCAGCCGCTCGGCGTTCTGCGCCATCCAAAGCTCCTGCTTCGGCGCGCCGAGGCAGACCATGAGAAAATCGGGCTGCGCGGCGTTTATCTTTTCGACCACGGGGCCGTCATCCTTAAAATAGCCGTCGTTCGTTCCGCAGACATTGAGTCCCGGGTACGTTTCCTGCATTTTTTCCTTTGCGGCATCGGCAACTCCGGGCTTTGCTCCGAGCAGGAACACGCTTTTACCCGTCTGCGCGGCATACTCAAGTATTGCCTCGCCTATCTCAATGCCCGGCAAACGCTCTTTGAGCGGCGTTCCGATAATTCTGGCCGCTTTAACAACGCCAATACCGTCGGGTATTACAAGATCTGCGTTGCATATCGCATCGTGCAGCTCGGCATTTTCCCACGCCGCCATCACTATCTCGGGGTTTGGCGTTACCATATAGGCGCTGCGGTGCTCATCAATGAGCCTCTTGCACAAATCTATTGCATTTTCCCGCGTCAGATCATCAAATCCGACGCCCAAAACATCTATCCTACTCAAAGCTGGCTGAACACCTTTCCGATCTTTTCGTGTATGACAAGGTCTGCTCTGTCGTCATAAGGCGTGCTGCTGAGGTTTACGAGCGCAAGCTTATTTCCCCGGTAATAGTTTATAAGTCCTGCCGCCGGATAAACATTCAGGCTCGTACCGCCGATTATGAGCACCTCCGCTTCCGATATGGCTCGGACAGCCTCGGTGACGATGTTCTCATCCAGCGGCTCTTCATACAGCACGATATCAGGGCGGATAACTCCGCCGCAGGTGCAGTGCGGCACACCGGCACCGTGATTCATTTTATCGGCAGGATACGGCTTTCCGCACACCGAGCAATAGCTGCGCAGTATGCTGCCGTGAAGCTCCAGCACCTTTTTGCTGCCTGCCGCCTGATGCAGCCCATCTATATTCTGAGTGACGACCGCGCGCAGCTTTCCCTTCTGCTCAAGCTCGGCAAGCTTGAGATGCGCGGCATTGGGCTTTACGTTATCGATAACGAGCTTTTCCCTGTGAAATCTGTAATACTCCTCGGGATAACGGGTAAAGAACGAGTGGCTGAGTATCGTTTCGGGCGGATACTTCCATTTTTGGTTATACAGGCCGTCAACGCTGCGAAAATCGGGTATTCCGCTTTCCGTAGATACGCCTGCGCCGCCGAAAAACACGACATTATCGCTCTCGTCTATCCATTTTTTAAGCTGCATTATTTTATCATCCATAACGCTCACTCCTAATCGGTTTATTATACAATAATTATTCTATCTAATCAAGAAAATATTGTTCAATTATGGCCGCCACGCCGTCGCTGTCGCAATCGGGCGCGATAACGTCGGCAATAGCCTTGACCCTGTCGCTTCCGTTTGCCATCGCGGCCTTAAAGCCGACCGCTTTGAGCATTTCCTCATCGTTTTGCGCATCGCCTATCGCTATGCACTCGGACATATCTATGCCCAGTGCGCCGCACAATGCACGCAGCCCCCTTGCCTTGCTCACGCCGCTTGCGTTTATCTCAAGCGAGCGTGCGGTGTGGCTGGTTATGCTCACGGGCAGAGTTTTTATCTGCTCGTAAACAGCGTCGGCCTCACCGTCGGCGGCGAAGAACAAATTGAGTTTTTCAACAGGCTTGGGATCTGCCATAAACATGGCAAACGCATCATCGACCATATTCATTCCCTTGCGGTAGACAGGCTCATAAGCGCTCAGCCCAAAATCGACGCAGTTATCGACGCACCATGCGCTGCTGTAGGTCTTATCGTCTATAAAAAATATCGGCATAACATAGCCGGCTGCACGCGCGGCAATGTATTTGACAGTTTCCGGGTCTATCGTTTCATACAAAAACTTTTTACCCGTTTGCGTATCGATAACCGACGCGCCCGAGCCTGTTACGGCATAGCGCATGCCACGCACCATATCTATGTACGGCTTTACAAGACTTATACTCCGCCCTGTTGAGAAAACAACGGTCTTACCCTGCGCTATGGCCTTCTCCATGGCGCTCACATTCGCCGGAGTCAGTTCCTTTTTCGAGTTTAACGCCGTCGCATCCATGTCGGCGGCAAGAAGTTTATATTTCATTTTTCTCTCCCCATGCTTCTTGCGTAATAAAAAATATACTGCTGGGCAAGCCCTGCATACTCCCCGAGCGTTTCCGGCTCGAAATCGGGCGGAAAGTTCTCTTTCAGGGCACGCTTCATCCACACATCTATCGGGAACGCCTCCATGTGCCACAGCCCGAACAGCACGACGCAGTTTGCGACCTTTTCACCTACTCCGCGTATCGATCGCAGAGCCTTTATCGCCTGCTTATAATCGCATTTTTTCAGAGCTTCAAGGTCAATTTCTCCGCCAACGACCGCTCGCGCGGCACAGATTATGTACTCGGCTCTGTATCCCGAGCGGATACAGGCAAGCTTCTCCGGCTCGAGCGCCGCAAGCCGCTCGGCGCTCGGGAACGTGTAATACACCTTATCGCCAACGCTTATCGGGTCGCCGAAATTTTCGCAGAGGCGCTCTACGATGCCCTTGATGCGGCTTATATTATTGCACTGCGATATAATGAACGAGCACAGTGCCTCCCAGCTGTCCTGCCGCAAAATGCGTATACCGCGGCCGTACTCCACGCATTTTGAGAGGTATTCTCCGGTGAAAGCACGGCTTATCTCAGCGTAATCGGTACCGAGATCAAAATACTGCTGCCATATATCCTCCGGTGCGTCAGAAGTTATGTAAACCTCTCCGTCCTTTACCGAAGCTTCGGCATAGTATCCGGCAACAACGCCCCTGTAAACTCCGTCATCGCCGCAGTTCCAGCGGAAGCACTGACCGCATTCAAATGTTTTTATAACATCGAGCTCCTGTGTGCTGCAAAGCTTCATATTATCCCTCGAAAATTGAAAAATGATAATAAATTATATACCCATACAGTCGTTTTTACAAGTTGCGCATATTGATAAAATATGCGATAATAAGGGCATTAAATTCGGGAGGTCTGTCATGGGCTTTTTAAGTGAATACAACGCAAAGCTCACAAGCGCCGAAACGGCTGTCAAGTGCGTCAAGAGCGGCGACTGGGTCGAATATACGTCAAACCTCGGCTTTCCTGCCGCCTGCGATCTTGCATTATCGAAGAGACGCGACGAGCTTAAGGGTGTGAAAATACGTGGGGATCTTATCTTCGGGCCAATTCAGGTCATTGAGTGCGACCCCGAAATGGAGCATTTTGTTTATAACACCTGGCACTGCTCGGGCTACGAGCGTAAAATGTGCGACAAAGGCAGAGCTTTTTTTGAACCGATGGTGTTCAGGAATCTCGCCTGGTATTACAAAAATTTTCTCACCTCCGACGTCTGCATGGTCACGGTCTCCGGGATGGATGACGATGGGTATTTCTACTTCGGTCCCTCGCTCGGCATGTCAAAATGCATAGCGGATAATTCCAAGATCGTCATTGTAGAAGTCAACCGCAACATACCGCGCATAAAAGGCAGCGAGGAAACGAGGATACACATATCCGAGGTTGACTACATTGTTGAGACCGGCGATCCTCCGCTGTTTGAGATGCCGAATCCCGCGCCGACGGAAACGGACGTTAAGATCGCAAACCTGCTGCTTCCGTACATTAAGGACGGAGCGTGCGTGCAGCTTGGCATCGGCGGTATGCCGAACGCCCTCGGCGAGCTTATCGCCGACAGCGATCTCAAGGATCTTGGCATGCACACAGAGCTGTGCTCGGATGGGTATCTTGCCATGTTCAAATCCGGAAAGCTCACGAATGCAAAGAAAACGCTGCATCCGGGCAAGGGCGTACTCGGCCTTGCGATCGGAAGCCACGAATTTAATGAGTGGCTCAACGATAATCCGGGCTATGTCGGCTATCCCCTTTCGTATGTAAACGATCCCTATGTCATATCGCAGAACGACAACATGGTGTCGATAAACGCCTGCATCGGAGCCGATCTCTACGGACAGATAAGCTCGGAAAGCTCCGGCACGAGGCAGATAAGCGGAACGGGCGGCCAGCTCGACTTTGTGTGCGGCGCGCAGATGGCGTGCGGCGGCAAGGCGTTTATATGCATGAGCAGCACCCACACCGACAAAAACGGCGTTATGCACAGCCGTATAGTTCCGACATTTTCGGGCGATATAATCACCACTCCGCGCTCTCTTGCGTTTTACGTTGCAACGGAATACGGCGTCGTTAATCTCGCAGGGCTGACCACATGGGAGCGCGCTGACGCAATGATAAGCATTGCTCACCCCGATTTCCGCGATGAGCTTATAAAGGCGGCCGAGGCTAACCGCATCTGGCTGCCGTCAAACAAGAGGTAAGGCAAATGGAAACATCTATTCTATACGAAGGCAGACCCGAAAACTACGCCGACAGGCTTCCTAAGGAGCAGCGCTGCTACGATATGCTCGACAGGCTTGGCATAGCGTACAGCCGCGTCGATCACGAGCATGCCGATACTATCGAGGCCTGCCACGAGATCGAACAAACGCTGGGCGCCGAGATATGCAAAAATCTTTTTCTGACTAACCGCCAGCAGACGGAGTTTTATCTCCTGCTCATGCCGGGAGACAAGCCGTTTAAAACGAAGATTCTTTCAAAGCAGATCGGCACTGCGCGCCTGTCGTTTGCCTCGCCCGAGCATATGCAGGAGCTTCTGGATATAACGCCGGGCTCCGTAAGCGTCCTCGGCCTTATGAACGATGGCGGCAAGGTGCAGCTCGTGATAGACTCCGATCTGCTTAAAGACGAGTTTATCGGCTGCCATCCGTGCATAAACACATCAACGCTGAAAATTAAGACGGCCGACATAATTGAAAAGTTTCTGCCCGAGGTCAGGCAAGAATATGCCGTTGTTGAGCTTCCGTGGGAGGCTGAGTGATGAAGATAGGCATTCTTTGCGCCTGTGCGCCCGAGTTTGAGCCGTACAGGTCAGCTCTCGGCGGCGATACCGCGTTTATTCACGGTATGCAGCGCACGGACGGTGTACTCTGCGGACACGAGATATCCGCCGTGTTCTGCGGCATCGGCAAAGTAAACGCAGCACTCGGCGCAATGACGCTTATACGCGACTGCGGCGCGGACAGGATAATAATGTCCGGAGTTGCCGGGGCGATAAGGCGCGGCGTTCACATCGGGCAGTGCATTATGATAACAGACTGCATCTATCACGATCTTTCGCCTCAGCTTATCACGGATTACCATCCAAGCGGCATCGCCCCCGACTTTTTGTGCGAAAAAGATGTTGTTGATATCGGCGTTGCCGAGGGAATGCTCTGCGGCAGGACGGTGACGGGCGACGTTTTCATCGAGCAGGATGGACGCGAGAGCATAATCGAGCGATTTGACCCCATTTGCTGCGATATGGAGACGGCAGCCGCTGCGCATGTGTGCCGCGCTATGGGAGTTTCCTTTAACTGCGTGCGCGCGATATCCGATACCGAGGACGAAGCCGGGCTCGGCAGCTTTGAAAAAAACGTGGCCTTTGCCGCGCAGAAGGCTTTTGACGGCGTGTGCGCCGTGCTCAGCGAGCTGTAAATGAAAAAATCACCCACCCTGTGCCTGTCGGCACAAGGTGGGTTTAATATTGTATTTGTTTTATTCATCGTCGATTTTGCAGCCGCAGTACGGACAAAACATCTTTTTGCTGCTGTACAGAACGCCGAGAAAATGCCTGCAAAACGGGCATCTAATCTTTATAAGCACAACCGCAAGCGCCGCAATAATGAATATAACACCGCATATGCTCAAACCAGCTCCAAAGCTGTCATTGTTTATTATTCCAACATTGACGAAAACCGCGCCAAGCAAAAATATGATAGATGATACCCAATCCCAGAATTTCAGCTTTTTCATCTTCCATCACCGTTTGGCTTTTGCTTTCACTTGCTGACTTTTTCATAGTATTATATGCTAATCTTCAAGCACATGCCACCGCGTTTGCGTAAAGTGCGCATTAAATCGTTGTAAAATATCATACGCCAAACCGTCAAACGGTCTGTTGCCACCGATTTTGCATAAAAAAATTCCGCATCGAAAGATGCGGAATTTTATTGCGTAATTAGTAATAACGCTTATTCTTGTTCTTGCGTGCTGCCTCGCTCTTCTTGCGGCGCTTGACGCTGGGGCTCTGGTAGTACTCCTTCTTTCTCAGATCAGCCAGTACACCGGCCTTGGCACAGCTGCGCTTAAATCTTTTAAGAGCATTGTCCAGAGATTCGTTCTCCTTGACATAGACTTCAGACATTTATTTCACTCCCTCCATTAACGCCTTACGACGCTTTAAGGGCCAAATTCTTGGCTTAACGAATGATATTATACTCACTTTGGGGCATAATGTCAACCTTTACTTTATGATAAGATTGATAAGTTTATTCTTTACGACGATAGTCTTAACGAGTTGTTTACCCTCCATCAGGCGCTTTACCTTCTCGTCGGCGCAGGCGGCGTCGATAACGACGCTGTCCTCGGAATCGGACGGAACGGTGATGGTGGATTTGAGCTTGCCGTTTACCTGAACTGCCATCTCGCGAGTGGCATCGACGGTTTTTGCCTCGTCATACTCAGGCCAGGGCATCTGCATGGCCATCTTGCCCTCTTTTGCGGCAAAGCCCATGTTCTCCCACATCTCTTCTACCATATGGGGAGCGAAAGGACTGAGCAGCAGGCACAGAGCGCGTACATCGCCCTTCGAGCAGCCGTTTGCATAAAACTCATTGACCATCGTCATCATTGAGGCAATAGCAGTGTTCATTTTCAGCTCGTCTATATCCTGAGTGACCTTTTTGATGGTCTTATGGACGATGGATTCGTTCTTTGCGGATATGTTCTCATCGTCGGTGGCCATGTCCTGCAGGTTAAAGCAGCGGTCGAGGAAGCGCTTCGAACCCTTTACGGCCTCGTTCGACCACGAAACGGCCTTTTCAAAGTCGCCGATGAACATGATGTGCAGACGCATTGTATCTGCGCCGTACTGCGCAACGATATCGTTGGGGTTTACGACGTTGCCGCGAGACTTCGACATCTTCTCGCCGCCCTCACCGAGGATCATGCCGTGGCTCGTGCGCTTGGCGTAGGGCTCCTTGGTGGGAACAACGCCGATATCGTACAGGAACTTGTGCCAGAAACGGGAGTACAGCAGGTGAAGCGTAGTATGTTCCATGCCGCCGTTGTACCAATCGACCGGCGACCAGTATTCGAGCGCTTCCTTGCTTGCAAGCTCCTTATCATTGTGCGGATCCATATAGCGCAGGAAGTACCAGCTTGAGCCGGCCCACTGGGGCATCGTATCGGTCTCGCGCTTTGCCGGTCCGCCGCAGCAGGGGCAGGTAGTGTTGACCCAATCGGTCATCTTGCTCAGGGGGCTTTCGCCGTCATCGGTAGGCTCATAGCTGTCAACCTGAGGCAGCACCAGAGGAAGCTGATCCTCGGGCAGCGGCACCCAGCCGCATTTTTCGCAATTGACGAGGGGGATCGGCTCGCCCCAGTAGCGCTGACGGGAGAACACCCAGTCGCGCAGCTTGTAGTTGACCTTCTCCTTGCCTATTCCCTGCTCGACAACGTATTTTTTCATCGCAGGGATCGCTTCCTTGACGGTCATTCCGTTGAGGAAGCCGGAGTTAACCATGACGGCGCTGTCGTCCTTTGCGACGAACGCTTCCTTGGTGATATCGCCGCCGGCAACGACCTCGACGATCGGCAGGCCGAATTTAGTAGCAAACTCCCAGTCGCGCTGGTCGTGGCCGGGAACGCCCATGACTATGCCGGTTCCGTAGCCCATGAGGACATAGTCGGAAACGAACATGGGCAGCATCTTATGCGTAACGGGGTTTTCTACCTCAATGCCGTCAAGGCGGACGCCGGTTTTGTCCTTATTCAGCTCGCCGCGCTCAAAATCGGACTTTCTCGCGGCTTCCTTCTGATAGGCCTCGACCTCGTCCCAGTTTTTGATCTTGTCCTTCCACTCGTTGAGCATCGGATGCTCGGGGGAAATGACCATGTAGGTGGTACCGAACAGGGTATCGGCACGGGTGGTGTACACGGTGACCTCTCCGCCGATATTGGTCTTGAATGTGACCTCCGCGCCGGTGGAGCGGCCGATCCAGTTGCGCTGCTGGATCTTTACGCGCTCAATGTAATCAACATCATCCAGATCGTCGATAAGGCGCTGGGCATATTTTGTAATTCGCAGCATCCACTGGCTTTTTTCCTTGCGGACGACTTCGCTGCCGCAGCGCTCGCAAACGCCGTCAACGACCTCTTCGTTAGCAAGGACGCACTTGCAGGAGGTGCACCAGTTGACGGGCATGGTTGCCTTGTATGCAAGGCCGTGCTTGTACATCTGGAGGAATATCCACTGCGTCCACTTATAGTACTTGGGGTCGGTGGTATCGACGCAGCGATCCCAGTCAAAGCCGTAGCCGAGCATTTTCAGCTGGCTGGTGAAGTTTGCGATATTGTTTTTGGTGACTATTGCCGGATGGATATGGTTTTTGATGGCGTAGTTTTCCGTCGGCAGGCCGAAAGCGTCAAAGCCTATCGGGAACAGGACATTGTAGCCCTCCATGCGCTTTTTACGGGTGACTATATCAAGAGCGGTGAACGGTCTGGGATGACCGACATGAAGGCCCTGACCCGAAGGGTACGGGAACTCGATCAGTCCGTAGAACTTGGGACGGGTAGTATCACCGGTAACTGCCGCATAGGGTTTTGTCTCTTCCCAGATCGCCTGCCACTTCTTTTCAATTGCTGTGAAATCGTATTTCATTTAAAATTTAACTCCCTTATAGTTTTATATTCTTGTCCGAATGCCCCTTAGCAGGGGCCTATAAGGGATGAGAGATCGATCTCCTCGGCGTCTGACCACAGATGCTCAAGCTTGTAGAAGTCGCGCGCTTCCTCTGTGAACACATGAGCCACGACGCAGCCGAAATCGAGAAGCACCCAGCTTCCGCTGCGATAGCCCTCGCGCCGGATGGGAGGCTCGCCGGCCTCGCTCATTGCCTTGTCGATCTCGTCTGTAAGAGTTTTAATATGCGTGGAAGATGTACCTGTGCAGATGATGAAATAATCGCACAAAGATGTGAGCTTATCGGTTTTGAGGACTTTTATGTCCTTTCCCTTTTTGTCGCTGAGCGCCTTGGCGGCTATCTTAACGACTTCGTTTGGTGTCATCATTCGTTATCATCCTTACTGCCTGAATTTGTTGTGCTTGGGCTGCTTGTGTAGGTATAAACATTCGCCACGCCCATAGTGCTTGACGAGCTGTAATTCAAGAACGAGGAAACGCCGCCGGAAAGCTCGCCGGTCGTGGAGTAGAAATTGCCGTCCTTATAGGTGACGATATTCACGTTCTCGGTCGTTACCTGAGCTTCCCACGGATTGAGGCACTCATTGACCATATCGAGCCACGCGTCAATATCGCAGAACACATAGCTTGCGCCGAACACGTTGCCGCCTGTATCACCGGGCATAGTGTAGAACTTAATGTTCTCACTGTCAAGCTTCAGAAACTCCTTAGCGTAATACAGCATATTCTCGGCCGTGAGGCTCGTCTCCATATTATCGGACACAATGCTGATGACCTCGGTGAGGTTGGGGATGTTCTTGAGGCTTATCATCTGGCTTGCAACGGCCATAAGCAGCTCGTGCTGCATGTCGATACGCTGAATATCGCCGCCGGCATAGCCGCTTCTGAAGCGCATGAGCTGAACAAACTGCTCGCCGTTAAGCTTCTGCTGACCCTCGGGAATATGAATGTGCAGATCCTGAGTCGGGTCGTCGTAGTTCATTCCGGGAGGAACATCAAATTCAACGCCGCCAATGGCGTCAACGACCTGCTCTGCCGCATCCATATTAACGAGAATGTATCCGTCAACGTCAAAGCCGAGGAATGACTTTATAAGCTCCTCGCGCATCTTTTTGATCGGGTCGCAGCCGTAATATGAGCTGCTCTGTATGCCGGAATAATACGCGGCATAATGATATGCGGAGTTTGCCTTCTTGACCTCATGCTGAATGTTCGTGAGCGTATCACGGGGGATGCTTACAACATTGAGCGTATGATTTACCGTGTCGAGCCGGCCGATCATAATGGTGTCGGTGTTATTGCTGACAACGTCAACGCCGGCAACAAGCAGCGTATAAACGCCGGGCTTTCTGCCGTCGACCGTATTCACCGGGGGATCATCGTTATTTGTGATGCCGTCACCGTTGCTGTCGGGCGCAGCCATGAAATACTCAACGTAAACATAGGCCGCCGCAAGCAAGACAACAAGGCACAGCAGAATTATAAGTATTACCTTTCCTGCTTTGCCCTTCTTTTTCTGCTTCTTTCCGCCCTGAGCCTTATTGGCCGGCTGCGCAGGAGGAGCGCTCGGCTTGCTCTCGGCATAGTAATCATAATCGTCGTATCTTTTGGGTGTGCGGCCGCCGTTATTTTTGCTGCTGTTATTTCTGCTGCTGTCTGTATGCTTGCCGCCCTTTTTGCCTCCGAATAGCTGCATATTATTTTCCCTTCTCTAAGTCGGCACCCCTGCCGTTATTGCTTTTGCGCGGTATGCTCTGAATACCACTTATATGCGTCGGCAGTAGCATAATACGGCTCCTGCCCATAGCTTTTTATATCTTCAAGGCTCATTTCAAGCCCCAGCGCCATCGCTTCGTCAAGATCCTCATACGCAAGCTTTCTGAGCTTGTCAACACCGTCAAAATCGCGGTTCGGCTCAATGTAGTCTGCCATGTAGATTATCTTTTCAAGAAGCGTCATATCGGGCTTGCCGGTCGTGTGCCAGCGGATAGCATCATAAACCTCGTCGCTTATATTAAACAGGTCCCGTGCAAGCGCGGCTCCCGTTTTGGCGTGCAGGAGCTTGACGTTTTCTTCCTCAGCGTTGTCGTTTATAATACCATATTTCCTGCACAATATCAATTGGTCGGATAACACAAGTTTTTTTGTAATATCGTGCAGAATTCCGGCTTCCGCAGCATTTTCGGGGTCCTCTCCCCAGCGGTTGGCAAGCGTGACTGCCTCGGCCTCGCAGCCGACGACGTGAGCAACGCGCTTCGGACTGAGCATGGCATATGCCTTATCGCGCAGCCAGTATAGCTCCGGCTTTGCGGCATAATCTCCGTTTTTGATTATGCGCGCATAAACGCTCTCCGGCAGGTACGACGCACCGCGCCTGTTCGGCAGCATATCGCGTATATCCGACGACGACATCGGCTTAGGCTCGTGATTTATAAACACGCATTTTGCGCCGTACTGCCGCTTGAGGTAATCGGCATGCTCCATGATGCGCGCATCCTCGCCCTCGCTGCGGCAGAAAACGCCGAGCGTCATATTCTCAAGCAGGAAGCGGAAGCGGTACCAATCCTCAAAGCTGAAGAGCATATCGCTGCCCATGACAAAGGTAAACTCCGCGCCGGGGTAAAGCTGCATAAGCTGCTCAAGCGTGTCGACCGAATAGCTTTTACCCTCGCGCAGGATCTCGATATCCGAGACCTCGGCATTCGGGATATCGGCAAAGGCAAGCTTTGTAAGCTCCAGGCGCTCTGCCGGATCAGGACTTCCGCCGGCCAGCTCCTTGTGCGGCGGTATGCTCGCCGGGATTATAAGCATTTTATCTGGTTTCAGCCGCTCGGAAACGGCATAGGCTGCCTCAACATGGCCGCAGTGCGGCGGATTGAAGCTGCCGCCGTAAATTGCAATTCTCATTTTTTCTTATCTTTTACAAGAGCTATTTTAGGCTCTTTTTCATTACGTTTATACAATACGAATTTGCTTCCTATGGTCTGCACGGTTTCGGCCGCGCATGCCTGTCTTTATACACATCTGACGCTGCCGACGAAGAGGATAGTGTAGATCTCGGTGGTCTCCGGATCATTACAGAAAAAGGTGTAAGAGTGTTCCTGTGTCACCTCTGGCATTCATT
>OJJV01000068.1_pt1 | contig 126806 bp, 98 predicted proteins | sample 1596391 | NCBI WGS metagenome assembly OJJV01 (sample SAMEA4350164, study PRJEB24818) | metagenome | biome: human; feature: gut; material: faeces | place: Denmark | collected 2013-09
TTGCGCACACAGTCTACATGCCAGAAAGAATGCGCAAAGTCAACCCATTTCTGCGTTCCATCACTGCGCACCGGGCTGTCAAAGCACTTTCGGATGCCGGGAAAGGATTGCTCCAGAAGTGCAATCAAATTATTAGCAGAGGCCGTCCGCTGCTTAGAGGCAAGCTGAAACTGTCGGTTGAGGGTTTTGAGATCATAGCGAATCGCATCCATGGGGGTGAAATCGCGCAAATCAGCCCAATTATCAAGCGCGTAACGAGCAATTTTTATGGCATCAGCCTTATCGGTTTTTACGCGGCGCAGAGAATTAGCACCGTACTCCTTGATGAGAAGCGGATTAACAGCGCAGACAAAGAACCCTGCTTCGTGCAGCGCTTTTGCAACCGCTTCATAGTAACGCCCCGTATGTTCCATCACGACACGGGTTTCACCGTCAATAGCCTTCAACTTCTCAGCCAGTGAAGCAAGCCCCGCTATATCGTGAGTCACATCAAAAGGCAAGCAAACAACTTCTCCCAGAGGACGGAGCACCGCAACTGTGCTTTTCCTACTGGAGACATCAATACCTACTGCGTTCATAGAATCACTCCTGTACTGAACTTGTAATGGACAAAGGCCATCTTTCCTGTTGCCGGTTCTATCTGTTTGATGACACGAACGCAGTGGCTCTACCTGCACAAATCGAACACTGCGAATAGGAGGATGGCTGACTGACTTTCATGCGGACGTAAAAGCCCTTGGAGATGAAGGTCAGACCATTACCTCTCTATTCTAACAGTTTAGGCAACGAGATGTCCCATGCCTATGGCTGGCTGCCATAAATCAAGGGGCAAATATATAGTAACAGGAGATACGGCGCATTTCACAACCTGCCATCAGTTCCAGTATATTCCATTCGTGATTTTGCACTTTTCCCCCATTTCCCTCCCAAATAGGGCAAAAAGTTGCCGTTCGCGACATATTTTCGTCGTGAACGGAACGTCCACACGGTTGCGACGGGGGTACAGGCATTCAAGACAAGCCCCTTCCAATCTGGCGATTTTTATGCTATTATATTACCAGCACCTCATGTTTCGCGCAGCATGAGGAAGAGAAAACGGAAAAGGAGAACCCTCAGCATGAAACGGATTCTGAGCTTGGCGGTTGCAGCGTCGATGCTGCTGACTGCGATTCCCGCAATGGCGGAAACGGCGACCAAAGCAACCTACATTCCTGCTCCCTACAACGCGGAAGAAGTTAACCCCACCAAGACCTACCTTGAGCCTGTGTTCTATCAGAACGAGAATGGCCCGACCATCGGCGTGACGACCGTCGGTGTCATCCAGCAGGATGGTCTGTACTTCAAGGATTCTGACAACGACCACGAGCTGGACGCGTTCGAAGACTGGCGTCTGCCGGCGGAAGAACGCGCCGCGGACATGGTCACGAAGATGACGCTGACCGAACAGGCTGGTTTCGTCCTGAACGCCCTGATGGTTATGCCCGGTTCCAAGACGCTTGCGGATGTCAAGAATGAAGACGGCACCATCAATCCCGCCAAGGTTATGACCGTCATCCCCGAAGGCGAAACCACGAAGAGCCTGATTATGTTGAATTCGGCTTCCTCTTCGTTCGCCAGCCTGGACGATCAGGTGATGTCCATTGGCAAGATTCGCGCGGGCGTGTACCGCGGCGGTCTGAACTACGACGCTTCTGTTGTTGCGCTGTACAACAACGTAACCACTGCGTTTGCTGAATGGGATTCCGCCAAGGCGGGTACGCCTGCAATCCCGGTGACGCTGATCTCCAACCCGATTTCCGCCGGCTTCCCGGATTCTCTGGGCATGGCGGCAGCGGTGCTGGGCGACGGCAACTACGACGCCATCAAGGATTATGCCGAGGTTGACCGCCAGATGTGGCGTTCGCAGGGCATCATCTTCATGTATGGCCCGCAGATCGACCTGGTGACCGATCCCCGCTGGCCTCGGAACAGCGGCACTTACGGCGAGCGTCCCGACGTCACCGCCGGCATCATCACCGCGCTGGTGGACGGCTATCAGTATGGCAAGGACGGCGTGAACGAGAAGTCCGTCGTGCTGTCTGCGAAGCACTTCCCCGGTGACGGCGCTGCCGAAAACGGCTTTGAGTCTCACACCGCTCAGGGGCAGTGGCGTCTGTACCCGACTGCCGGTTCTCTGGAAAAGTACCAGCTGGTCGGCTTCCAGGCTGCTGTTGACGCAGGCGTGGGCGCAATCATGCCCTGCTACTCCCGCGACGCGGCGGATGTCCGCTCTGTCCCGCAGACCTACCGTGGCCATGAAATCGACGTCAAGCAGCTTGCTTCTGCTTACAACTCCGAAATCATCACCACCCTGCTGCGTGACATCATGGGCTTCAAGGGCTTCGTGAACTCCGACTCCGGCATCACCCTGACCCAGACCTACGGCGTGGAATCCCTGACCAGCATCCAGCGTTTCGCGCTGCTGATCAAGGCCGGCACCGACGCCATCGGCGCTGAGCTGGCTCCGGAATACATTGTTTCCGCTGTTGAATTCGGCCTGCTGGACAAGGCTGACCTCGACCGCGCCAACATCAATCGTGCGACCGCGCTGTTCAAGCAGGGTCGTTTCGAGAACCCCTACCTGGACTACGAACAGGCTGACGTTGTGCGCGCCACCAACATGGAAACCGCGCATGACCAGGCGTATTCTCTCCACCTGAAGGCGACCGTCCTCATGAAGAACCATGAGAACACGCTGCCGCTGAGCAAGGACGCGGGCACCAAGGTTTACATCGCCTCCTACACCGGCACTGGTGAAAACGAAGCGACCCTCAAGGCGCTGGCCGAGCTGTTCGTGCAGCAGGGCTTCACCGTCTGCGAGGATATGGATGATGCCGATGTTGTGTACTTCTATGTGCAGCCCAAGGCGACCAACAAGGCGGGCGCTTCCGAAACCGAAGGCGTTCTGAGCCTGGTGGACGGCTTTGAAGTGGCTCAGCGTCAGCTGGGCGGCGGCACAGACGCGGCCGTGACGGCTATGTTCGGCGCGGGCGGTCAGGGTAAGACCGGCGAAATGGTTGACGTGACCACTGTTGAAGGCATCAAGAAGCTGCAGAAGGCTGCGAACAAGATGCACGAAAAGGGCGGCAAGGTCATCGCGACCATCGTCTGCACCTCTCCGTGGATCCTGGACAACCTCGAGCCCTACTGCGACGCGCTGCTGGCGCAGTACACCACCTCCTCGGCTTCCCTGTCCAACGCGTACAGTGCGCAGGTGGACGTCATCGTCGGCAATTACAACCCGACCGGCAAGCTGTCTGTGACCCTGCCTTCCTGCGAGGCTGTTATCGCCCTGACGGAAGTCCGCGACGCGGATGGCAACCTGCTCTACGAAGAATGCGCTTCCCCGAACGACGTGCCCGGCTACGACAAGGATCAGTACATTGCTCCTGAAGTGCTGGCGCAGTCTCCGTCCGGCAGCTACATCTACAAGGATGCCGACGGCAACTCCTACGTCTCCGGCTTCGGTCTGAGCTACTAAGCGTCATTTGCGGAGGTCTGACGGATTTCAACCCGCCAGACCTCCGCATCCCCCCTTTGCGCCAGAGATGAACGCGCGAACCGGCTCTCCCGGTTGTTCATCTCCGGCGCATTTCTTGATTGGAGGTTTTTATCATGAGAATCCATCGTTTGACTGCCCTGCTGCTGTCCCTGCTTCTGCTGTTTTCCTGCGCATTGGCAGAAAGCACCGATGATAAGCTGATGGCGACTGTCAACGGCGAGGAGCTGCGCTACAGTGCCTATGTCACCTACCTGACGCAGTACCAGCAGCTGCTTTCCGGCGCGTATGACGAGACGGACGAGACGCAGGCCGCCTACATCGAAGACCTTGCGCTGACCACCGCGATTCAGGACATGCTCATCGAGCAGGACATGCACGCCAAGGGCTGCTACGACTTCGACGAAGAGACGGAAAACTGGATTCAAGCGCAGGGACAGACCGCCTATGAGACGGCGCTGACAAATGTCGGTGAGACCCTGCGCGCTGAACTCGGTTACAGCGACGAAGAGGATATGTCTTCCTTCGCCTTGAGCTATGCCAAGGCGCTTGGCGTGACGGCGGAGGATTACATTGCCGTCTACCGCAAGCAGCGTGCAATGGTGAACTACTACACGGTGCTGCTGGGCGACAACCCGGTGACGGAAGACGCGATTCAGTCCGCCTACGAGACAAACGTGGCGGCAAGCAAGGAGCGCTTCGAGGGCGACGCCGCGGCATTCGAGACGGCGCTGTATTCCGGCAAAGAAGTGTGGTACAAGCCGGAGGGCTACCGCAGCATCCTGCAAATTCTCCTGCCTGCTGAGGGCGACACGGACGAAGCGCGGCTTGAAAGCGTTCAGGCGACGGTGGATGCCATTGACGAGCGGCTCAACGCGGGCGAATCCTTCCAGACGCTGATGGCGGAGTACAACACCGACGTGGCGTTTTACGATGCGGATTTCCTGACCGTTGGGTATCAGGTGCACCGTGATTCGGTCGTGTGGGATGAGAAGTTTGTAGCGGCGGCGTTCAGTGAGCGCATGGCGCAGCCCGGCTGCTGGAGCGACCCGATTGTCAGCGACGCGGGGGTGCACATTCTGTATTACCTGTGCGATTCCAAAAGCGGCGCGATTGAGATGACGGATGCGATTCACGATGCGCTGTCGTACACGCTGTATCAGGACATGTGCAGTGAGGCGCTGAGTGCGCGGCTGAACGAGCTGTCTGATTCTGCCAAAGTCGTTCTCTATTGATGCAGGGGGAATCGCGCCTCCGCAGAGGCGAAATCCCTGCCCTGCGGCGCAGAAATCGCCGTAAAGAAAAACCCCGTCTGACCGCTGGTCATCATCCAGCATCAGACGGGGTTTTGTCATGCCATCAGGCACTTGCAGGGGGCATTATACTATTTCCAAATGAGAATGCGCCAAGATGCGCCGCGAATTTTTCGTTCTGGCTAACGGGAGTGAAATGCAGCGTAGCAGCGCTACGCTAAATGGAACGACCGGACGACAGAGCGGAAAAGGCGCAAGCAGATGGCGCAGGTGAATTTGAAAATAGTATTAGCCCTGTTCCTGCTCCTGCTTGTAGCGGTTCATCAAATTATGCACGCGGTCATACGGCGACAGCAGCTTCGACAGCGAACGGTCGTGGTTGAGTGTCGCAATGATGTAGGAAATGTACTTGCTCATATCGGCTTCGATGAACCACGGCGCTGCCTGCAATTCGGGTGTGCGGTAGGTCAGGTTCGTGGAAATCACGCCGTCAATCAGACCTTCGTCGTAGCTCTTCTGGTACAGATCCAAACCGTTGGTGAACAGCGGGAAGGTAACGGCGGAGAAGATGCGGTTCGCGCCGAGCTCCTTCAAGCGGTGCGCAACCTCAATCATGGATTCGCCGGAGGACAGAATATCGTCCGCAACGAACACGTCCTTGCCGTTGACTTCCTTGCCCATGTATTCGTGGGCGACAATGGGGTTGCGGCCGTTGACGATGCGGGTGTAATCGCGGCGCTTGTAGAACATGCCCATGTCCACGCCGAGGACGGAGGCATAGAAGATGTTGCGGTCAAGCGCACCCTCGTCGGGGGAGACAATCATCAAATGATCCTTGTCCAGCTTCAAGTCCTTGCGGCGCTTCAGCAGTGCCTTGAAAATCTGGTAGCTGGGCATAACGGACTCGAATCCGCCTTCGGGAATCGCGTTGACAACACGCGGGTCATGCGCATCAAACGTGATGATGTTGTTCACGCCCATGCGGTTGAGTTCCTGCAGCATCAGCGCGCAGTCCAGGCTTTCGCGGGCGCTGCGGCGGTGCTGACGGCCGCCGTAGAGCAGCGGCATGATAACGGTGATGCGCTTCGCCTTACCGCCGACGGCTGCAATGGTGCGCTTCAGATCCATGTAGTGGTCATCGGGGGACATCGGCACTTCATGCCCGTACATGTTGTAGGTGCAGTTGTACGCGCCGACATCGCAGAGGATATAGAGATCCAGTCCGCGAACGGAGTCCTTAATCAGTCCCTTGCCTTCGCCGTTGCCGAAGCGCGGGCAGGTTGCGCGCACGAGGAAGTCCTCGCGACCCATACCAGGCGTTGTGGACATATCGCCCGGCAGGGTTTCTTCCGTGTACTTGCGCCACTTCAGCAGCCACTTGTTCACCTTGTCGCCCATGTCCTCCGTGCCGCGCATGGCAATCAAGCCCAGCGGAGCAACAGGCGTCGTCAGAAAGGATTCCTCATTCCAGGTACTCACAAAGTCCGTCACAGACCATCAACCTCATTCCGTCATGTGTCATTTCGGGGCGTATGTGTGGAGCCGCCAAGGGGGCAAGCCACTTTGCTCAAATTCCTTGGAACCGTCCGTTCCACTCCTTATTATACAGCATTTTTTCGCATTATGCAAAGGGATTTTACAAAAAAAACGAACGAAATCTTGCATCTCGATAAAATGGTTGTGATTTTTCCAGAAGTACCATCATTCTGATTTCATCGTCTCTTCCTGCTGGATTTTTGCTCGTTTTCGCTTGACAAACCGCCCCTATTCAGGTACGATAGTATGTAACCATCTTCATATAAATAGGAAGGAAGGATATTTTGTCAACCGGTTTTTCCCGTAAGTCAGCCGCCATGATGATCTTGGGCAGTTCCATCCTCGCGATGGGCATGTGCAACATTCACGCGCATTCCGGCGTTACGGAAGGCGGCGTGCTGGGACTGACGCTGCTGCTGGAGCATCTGTTCGCCATCTCCCCCGCGCTCTCTGCGCTGATTCTGAACGTCCTGTGCTACGCACTGGGCTGGCGGACGCTCGGCCGCGGATTCCTGCTGAACTCTGCCGTCGCGTGTCTGTGCTATTCCGCGGTGTATGCGCTGCTGGAGCCGTTTGCGCCTATGTTCCCGCTGCTGATTTCCTCCCAGCTTATCGCGTCGCTTGTCGGCTCGCTGTTCGTGGGCTTCGGTGCGGGCATCTGCGTCCGCTATGGCGGCGCGCCCGGCGGAGATGATGCACTCTCAATGTCCCTGAGCCGCATCACGCGTCTGCCGATTCAGTGGGTCTACCTGCTCTCTGACCTAATCGTGCTGAGCTTGTCGCTCTGCTACATTCCGCTGGGAAAGATAGCGTACTCGCTGCTGACGGTGATTCTCTCCGGTCAGCTGATTGGCATCGTCGAGCGCTTTGACTTCCGCCTGATGAAGCGGGAGGGGCTGCGTCCGGCGCTGGTGAATGCGGCGAAGGGGAAATAAAGGAAGTCATTCACATACGCAAAAAATCGGCAGGCCGCCCATTCACGGTCTGCCGATTTCTCAATTTTCCAAGGCTTCCACTACTGTCAGGCTGCGGATGTGCCACTTGCCGCTTTCCTTGACGAGAATAGCGTTGTACTTCATGCTCTGCCACGCGGGCGGATACAGGGCGGATGCCCCCTGCTCGGCAACGTACTGATCAGCATACGCGCCCTTGACACGCCCGTCGATGCGCGGAATCCGCTCCACAATCGTCACACGCGCCACCGTGTCCCACGGCCACACCCAGAAGAACGACATTTCCAGCCGGTGATCCATGCCGCGGATGTTGTAGTCCTTATACGCGGAGTACCCCGCAATGGCGTTCTGCACCTGCGGGTCGCGCTGAATAAAGCTCTCCTGAAAATACTTCGTCAGCTCGGAGGAATCCTCGGTCATCATGATGACCTGCGCGCGGCGCGCCATGCCATCCTTCAGGACGACGTTGATGTTCGTCACGTTCATAGCGTAGTAGAACCCCGTGACCATCAGCCCCAGCACGAGCGTAATCACGAGCAGGCGCGACGCGATATACCAGACAAGTCGGCGCAGATACTGCATGTTGTATTCCTCCTTCCCTGATGCAACGATTCAGGGCGCGTTTTTCATGCCTGCAAAAGCAAATTCAGCTCTTCCGCGACGGTGCTTTCGGTGTCTGCCATCGCGTGCAGCGTCTTTTCAAGCAGCTCATCGAGCGTCCAGCCAAGGCGTTCCGCGCCCGCGCGGATGATGTCGCGCGAGCATCCTGCCGCGAATTTCTTGTCCTTGAACTTCTTTTTCAGCGACGACAACTCCATATCCGTGCAGGACTTCGACGGGCGCATTTTCGCCGCCGCGCCAATCAGCCCGGTCAGTTCATCCGCTGCGAAGAGGATTTTCTCCATTGGCAGCGTCGGCTCAACGTCGGTGCAGATACCATAGCCATGGCAGCAGACGGCGTGGATGAGTTCGGGCGTGGCGTGGGCGCTTTGGAGCAGTTCGATGCACTTTACGCAATGCTGTTCAGGCCACTGCTCAAAGTCAATGTCATGCAGCAGCCCCGCCATGCGCCAGAAGTCGCTTTCCGCCTCGAAGCCCTCTTCCTTGGCGAACCAACCCATGACATCCTCGACGATCAGCGCGTGCTGGAGGTGGAAGGGTTCGTGGTTATATGTTTGAAGTGCTTGCAGCGCCTCCTCGCGGGTCAATCCGGTTTCCATCATTCATTCTTCTTTCATGAAATTATTGTTGATTTAAGTACACAAACTAATTTTAGCTGCGGTCAAAACCAAGCACGGAACCCTCACCAAAGTGGCGGCGCCGAAGGGGGAAAGGGAGCGATTGGAAATCTCCCTTGTCGCGCCTGCAGGCGCGATTCTCCCTGCTTCGATAAAAGTCAATAAACATGGGTGTGCGCCCCGAAGGTTTCCAAAGGGCGATCGGAAAGCCCTTTGGTCGCCTCCGCAGAGGCGAAATCTCCTGCTTGCAGAAAAGAGCAGCTATGTCTGAAATACCAGCAGTTCGGTCGCGCCCATCTGGCCGCGACACGGCACAGTTATTGGGTAGAGCGGCTTGGGGGCGCGTCTGAGGACGCGCAAAATTACTGGCAGGGACGCTTCGCTGCCTGCGCCTTTGTTGGCGGCTTCCTTGGGATTGGTCGAACGAGAAACTGTTGGGGCGTTGCCCCAAACCCCACAAGGGACGCTGTCCCTTGACCCTGCAAGGGGGAATCCCCCCTTGACCCCTTTTCGCGATTGAGTTGGTCTCTTCTTCATGCTTTGCCCGCGTGTTTATCCTTTTTGGGCTTCGCCAAGCCTTTTTTTACTTTCCCTTATAACAACTTAATTAACATCGTCTTCTGCTCATCCATCTCCACTACCACCAATCCATCCTTCTCCAGCTGCTTCATCACATCCGAAAATCGCTTAAACCCGATACTCCGCTCCGTAAAATCCGGATACGACGTCAATATATCCGCCTTCAAAATCGACGGATTCACACGCTCAAATCCACCGTCCTTATACGCCTGCAGCTGCGCCGCGAACGCCTCCCGCCAGTTATCCTTCGTCAGCTGCGGCCGCCCTTCCGCCGATTCCGCGCTGTTCAGATTGACCATCATGTTAAAATTGTCATTCTTCACGCGCAGTTCGCCAAACCGCTGGCTCAATTTCGTCAGCAGCTTCCCGAACGACGAGCAGCCGTAGGACTTCTCGTTGAAGTCCGGGCGCAAGCGCAAAAGAATCCCCTTCAGTTCCGATGCGTACATGCCGTCCGTGTCGGCGGACTCCTCCAGAATGGAGACAATCAGCTTGTTCAGCTCAGCTTCATCAGCAGCTTCCTCGGTAGATGCGCGGTGCTTCTTCGGGGCAGCGGGAGCGACAGTTCTGCCGCTCACGCCCTCCAAGAACTGGAACTCATTGCAAGCGTTGATAAATACGGTGCTGGCGGCTTCGCTTCGGCTGATACCCAGCACGAATTTGCCCATGCTCTTCAAGCGCCCAACGAGGGGGGTATAATCGCTGTCGCCGGAGACGATGCAGAACGAGTCAATGAGCGGGTTGGTGAACGCAACTTCAAGGGCATCCACGACAAGCTGGATATCGGCGTTATTCTTCTGTGCGATGCCATAGCGCAGGGACGGCACGACGGTGAAGGTATTACTGAGCAGCAGCTCTTTAAGGTCAGAGAAGCGGTCGGTATAGCCGTAGACCTTGCCCAGCAGAATATCGCCGCGGATTTTGACCTTTTCGAGGATGGAGTTGAGGGTCGGCACTTTCGCGCCGCAGTTTTCGAGGTCAACAAATATTGCAAATTTTGCCATGGTGATAATTCTCCTATTGCTGCATTGGGCAGCGTACTATGATGATGATTGATTTTGATTGACTTGATTCCTGCAAGATTTTTTTGCAGGCTGCAGGGGGAAATCCCTGCGTCAGATTCGGAACGTGAACCTATCTCCACGAATCAGCTGATAGGACGTGTGGAGCGGTCTGCCATGCTGGTCGAACACAACCTCTCGCAGCAGCAGCAGTGCTTGACCGGGGTCAACTTCCAGCAAACGCGCCTGTGCGTTCGTCGCGTAGTGCAGGCTGATTTCGTGAATTCCGCGCTTGGGCGTAATGCCTCGCCCTTCCAATACTGCGTAAAGCGATTGGCTCAAATCCGCTTGCAGCAGGTCGCTGTACGCCAGTGGGAAACTGTTCGTTTCCAGCATCACCGGCACGCCGTCTGCCGTCCGCACACGTTCAATCTCCACCACGCGGTCATCCGGCAGTTCCAGTTCGCGCTGGGTGCGCTCATCCGCGTGGGACAGCTGCGCGTGAATCAGGCGCGTGCCGGGGGTAACGCCCTGCATCCGGCAGCACTCGTGGAAGCTGTTGATGTCCCGCAGGTCGCGGCATAGCTTGGGTGTGCAGACGAACGTGCCTTTGCCCTGCTGCTTGCGCAGAATTCCCTCGTCCGTCAATTCGCTGATGGCGCGGCGGACGGTCACGCGGCTGACGCCGTAGTGCGCGCACATCTCCTGCTCGGACGGAATCTGGCTTTCCGCCGGATACACGCCGCTGGACACATCGTCGCGAATGCGCGCCATCAGCTGGCGGTAGAGCGGTTCGGCGTTCGTAGGGATGAGCCGGTTCGTCATGCGGAATTCGCCTCCTGCGGGATTGTATACCCATTTAGTATAGCATTATTTATGCAAAAAAGCCATCCCCATTCTGGACAAAACATGTTCTATGGGGTAGAATGACAGGGAGAAATTCCATTCGGAAGGGAGCGATCAGCCTTGCAGGACTTGACGCAGCGGAATCGCCTGAGCGCAACGGTTGTGCTGTACCATTCAGGCGTGGAGATGCTTTCGTGCATCCAGAGCTTTGTGGACAGCGACGTGTATCTTGACCTCTATGTGGTCAACAATTCTCCGGGAGACGCCTCGCTTTTTACCGCGCGTTGGAACTGCCCCGGCGTTCATTATTATCCTGTTCGGCGCAACATCGGCTATGGGCGCGCGAACAACCTTATCTTTTCCAAGCTGAAAAGCACCTACCACGTCATCTGCAATCCAGATGTGACCTTCGCGCCGGATGTACTGCGCCGGATGATTGAAGTGATGGACGAAACGGGCGCGACCATCCTCACCCCGCGCGTATTGAATCCCGACGGCACAGAGCAGTTTCTCCCCCGCCGTGAGCCGACGATTCGCCGTTTGCTTGCCCGCCGACTGAATTTTTCCAGCGCGCGCTGGCAGCAGCTTCGCAGCGACTACACGCTGGAGGGGCAGAACGTCAATGAGCGCATGAACGTGGCGTTTGCGACCGGGTGCTTCATGATGGTGCGCACGCACGTTATCGCCCAGCAGCTTGGCGGCTTCGACCCGCATTATTTTCTCTATCATGAGGACAGCGACCTCTCCCGCCGCGTGCTTGCAAACGGCGGCAGCATCCTCTACACGCCCGACATCTGCGTCACCCACGCATGGAAGCGCGACAGTGCCCACACCTTCCCTGCAACCCTCCACCACCTGAAAAGCACCATCCGCTACTTCAACAAATGGGGCTGGAAATGGTAACGCGCAAGCCGCCGCTCGTGCTATTGACAGCGTACAACGGCGCGGCGTACCTCCCGGCGCAGCTGTCGTCCCTGTGTGCGCAGGCGGTTTCCTTCACGGCGATTCTGCGCGACGACGCTTCAGCGGATGACACGCCCGCGCTGCTTGCCGCCCAATGCCATCAGGACGCGCGTTTCCGTCTATCGCCCACCAGTGGGGTTCACCTCGGCGCGGTCGGCGGATTCTTTGCGCTGATGCGGGAAGCGGCGGATTCCGGCGCACCCGTCGCCCTCTGCGACCAAGACGACATTTGGCATCCGGATAAGCTGACGCGCCTGCACGCCGCCCTGTCCGACGCGGAAGCGCGTTTCGGGGCGGACACGCCGATTCTCGTCCACAGCGACGCGCGGATTGTGGATGCCAATGGTCAGCCGCTGCACGCAAGCCTATGGCGGCATCAGGGGTGGAATCCGGCGGCACAGTCCCTGCCGGAATTGCTGGTGCAGAACAACGTGACCGGTTGTCTGCTGATGATGAACGCGCCGCTATGCCGCCTGTGCGCCCAGCATCAGCCGACGGGCGACCTGCACATGCATGACTGGTTCATTGCGCTGACAGCGGCGGCTTTCGGGCGCATCATCCCGATTCCGGCGGCGCTTGCGGACTACCGCCAGCACGGCACGAACGCCATGGGTGCAAGCACATCGGGGCTTTTCCGCCGCTCCCTGACCGCCCTTCGCACCCCCGACCGCATCCGCGCGCGGATTGCCCTCTCCTACCGCAACGCCGCACAATTTCAGCAAGCGTACGGCGATTTACTGCCGAAAGAGGCGCAAAAAACGCTGGCGGACTTCGCCCAGATTCCGCAGCTGAGGAAAATGGCAAGGCTGCGAGCGCTAAGGAAAGGCGGATTTCGGATGCAGAGCAAGGCGGCACGGGCGGGGATGATGTTGTTTGGGTAATGCGCTGCTTATTCCGCGTACTTTTTACAACTTTCCCTTGCGCACACCGCGAAATAGGTGTAAAATAAGAATGTATATTTTTCTGCCGAAAGGAAGGGAACGCTATGACACGACTGGAAACGCAGGTGCTTGACCTGCTCCGGGAGGACTGCCGTCTGCCGCTGGAAAAGCTGGCGGTGATGCTGGGCGTGTCCACCGAGGAAGTCGCGGAAACAATTGACAGTCTGGAACGCCGACGTGTCATCCTGCACTACGCGCCCACCATCAACTGGGATTTGACCGACCGTGAGCGCGTGGAAGCAATGATTCAGGTCAGCGTGACGCCGCAGCGCGACATGGGCTTTGACGCTGTGGCACGCCGGATTTACCGCTTCGAGGAGGTCAAGAGCGTCTATCTGATGAGCGGCGGCTACGACCTGCTGGTGCTGGTGGAGGCCAAGAGCCTGAAGGAACTGGCGCTGTTCGTATCCAGCAAGCTGTCTACGCTGGAAATGGTCACGGGCACGCAAACGTCCTTCGTCCTCAAGCGCTACAAGGAAGAGGGCGTCATCTTCGACGGCAGCCAATCTGACAACAGGCTGGTGGTCTCGCCGTGAATTACGACCGCTATATCAACCAAGCCATCGCTGCCGTTCCGCCCAGCGGCATCCGCCGTTTCTTCGATATTGCCGCAACAATGAAGGACGCCATCTCCCTTGGCGTGGGCGAACCCGATTTCGTCACCCCCTATCACATCCGCAACGCCGCCATCAACTCCATCATCGACGGCGGCACGCAGTACACGGGCAACCGCGGTCTGCCGGAATTGTGCAGGGAAATCAGCGAGTACCTCTCCGAGCGCTTCCACACCGACTACGACCCCAAGACCGAAATCATGGTGACAGTCGGCGCGTCGGAGGCGATTGATATTGCCCTGCGCGCACTGGTTGGGCCGGGCGATGAGGTGCTTGTGCCGCAGCCGAGCTATGTTTCGTACAGCCCGTCGGTGATTTTCGCGGGCGGCACGCCCGTCGGCGTGGAGACGACGGCGGACACCGAGTTCCGCCTGACCCCCGAAGCCCTCCGCGCTGCCATCACGCCGCGCACAAAGTGTCTGATTCTCCCCTACCCGAACAACCCCACCGGCGGCATCATGGAGAAAGCCGATTTGGAGAAAATCGCGCAGGTCGTCCGCGAAACGGGGATTCTGGTCATCAGCGACGAAATCTACGGCGAATTGACCTACGGTGACCGCACGCACATCTCCTTCGCGTCCCTGCCGGACATGTGGCAGTACACCATCACGCTCAACGGCTTCTCGAAGGCGTTTGCAATGACAGGCTGGCGCGTGGGCTACGCCTGCGGGCCGAAGGAAATCCTGTCGGTCATGCTGAAAATCCATCAGTATTCGATTCTCTGCGCGCCGCGCATGGGGCAGGTTGCCGCATTGGAAGCCTTGCAGGCCGGACGCGCGAACGACTATGAGGATGTGCGCCGAATGCGCGACAGCTACGACCGCCGCCGCCGCCTGATGGTGGATTCCTTCCGCAAGATGGGTCTGGACTGCTTTGAGCCGCTGGGCGCGTTCTACGTTTTCCCCAGCATCAAAAAGACGGGATTGGACAGCGAGACGTTCTGTGAGCGGCTGCTGAACGAGTATAAAATCGCGACTGTCCCCGGCACCGCGTTTGGCGAGTGCGGCGAGGGGCACATCCGCTGCTCCTACGCCACGGGCGTGGAGAAGCTGAACATTGCGCTTGAGCGCATGAGCGAGTTTGTCGACAAGTGCGGGAAGTAAGGGAAACGCAAGGGAGTTCCTCCCTTGACCCTTTCGCGCGATTCAGTTGGTGACTTTTTCATACAACTTCCGCGTGTTTATGGGGGAACCCAAGGGGCGTTGCCCCTTGACCCCAGCAGGGACTCTGTCCCTGCACCCTGCAAGGGAGTTCCTCCCTTGACCCTTTTTCGCGATTGAGTTGAGCGCACTTGCATACTTCTCCCGCGTGCTTATTGGGAAAACCCAGTTTTCCGCAAAAAAGGCTACTACTTTACCATGGAGGTTCCAAAATGCGCCGAATAACAGCCCTGCTGCTGATGCTCCTGCTGCTCCCCGGACTCGTTGCCGCCGAGGACGACTTCGACCTCGATGACATTCTCTCCGACGCTGACCCTGATGTGGTCAAAAACACATACAGTCAGCCGGGCAACGCAGACGACATCCTGCTCGACGAGAATAATGAGCCCGTCTCCATCTACGAGGAGGACGGCTCGATTCTCATCACGCTGACCGCAACGGGGGACTTCACCGTCGGCGGAGACAGCCGAAAATCTACCAGCATCTGGATGAATGAGCTGAAGAAGCACGATAACGACTACAACTTCGCCCTTGCGAACGTCCGCGACATTTTCCTCGCCGATGACCTCACCATCGTCAACTTCGAGGGCACGCTGACGGACAGCACCTATGTGCCGTCGGAAAAGCGCAATAACGAGTTCCTGTTCTCCGCATCGCCCGACCATGTCAGCATGCTGGTGGACAACGGCATCGAAGCGGTTGCGCTGGAGAACAACCACGTTCTTGACCACGGTCAGGCGGTCTACGAGGAAACGCAGCAGCACCTTGAAGACGCGGGCATCGTGTGGTCAAACAGCACGCACGTCGGCGTGATGGAGGTCAAGGGCATCCAAATCGCTATGCTCAGCTACCTGTGCATCGACCGCTACAACACGCTTTGGGATCAGGTGCCGAAAGACATTGCCGCCGCGAAGGAACAGTACCCGATTGTCATTGTCAGCTTCCACTGGGGCAAGGAAATGGCCTACTCGCCCACGCAGAATCAGATTAAGATGGGCCGTCTGGCGGTGGATTCCGGCGCTGACCTCGTGCTTGGGCATCACAGCCACCGCATGAACCCGATTGAGTACTACAACGGCGTGTATATCTGCTATTCGCTGGGCAATTTCTGCTTTGCGGGCAACAGCAAGCCAAGCGACATGTCCAGCTTCATGTTCCAGACGCGCTGGCGCATCCGGGACGACGAAATCACGAACGAAGGCTTCCGCATCATCCCGATTCGCATTTCCAGCCGCACTGACCGCAACGACTTCACCCCGACGGTTTTCGGCGACGGCGCGGCGCGCGACGCGGTGCTGACGACGCTGAAGAACAACGGCAAGTCGCTGGAATATGTGGTGTCGGAATATCCGCTGGAGTGGAAGGAATAAACGAGGTCGCCTGTCAGCAGCCTGCTGATGGGCGATTTTTGTGCGTGAATGGTGTACTTGACGTGTGCCGCCCGATGGCGTACAATAGTATCAACAAGGAGGGATATGCCGTGCAAGAAACGACCGCGATTCTAAGCCATGAACTGCTGGACGACCACCAATACACCGTCTTTGCGTTTGGCGGCGTAGTGCTGCGTTTCCGCGCGCCGGACTGCCTGCAAGCCTACACCGAGGTTAAGGAGTGGGACAACGGCTATCTTGTGGTGATGGCAAAGTACAGCCACAAAGAACAGCCGATTGAAGAGTACATCGACCTGCTGCCCATCTTGGAGAATCTCCGCATGGACGCGCAGGGGTTTTTAACGCCGATTAAGGAGGTTGAAATCAGCAATGAATGACATTGAAAAGCGCAAATTAGCTGATCAGGCAGACATGATTGTGAACGGTTATGCTTATACGCACACCGCGCAAGATTTTCGCGTCTGCAATCTGAATTCCGAACATTGTGCCGTGTTTTCTCCCACATGCGAAATGCTGGAAACGAATATGGATAATATTGAGCTGCATATCGCCCGCAGTTATCTGCTGAAAAATCTTGAACTGTTGGAAGGATAACCAGCCATGCCGAAATACTATGAATATAAGATTGCTGGATATTACCTTTACTTTACTTCGCACTGCACCATCAAGGCCATGCATGTCCATGCCAGCGACCGGCATTTGACTGAAAGCGGTTCTGCCAAATTCTTTGTCAAAGGCAACGGTGATACCGTTGTGCAAAACAGAGGCATCCTGACTGATCGCGAAATCAGCAAAATTCAGGCGTTCATTCGCATGAATTATCAAGAAATGTACCTCGCTTGGGCAGCATACAGCGATAACAGTTTCTATCGCGGCTAATCGCCCCCCGAAAAAACATCACAAATACAATTCCCTTCGGTTTTCCCGCGAAACCGTTTTTCCTGCGCGCGCACGGGCTGAAAAATGCAATCCGTGCGCGTTTTCTGCTATCAGGGCGGCGGAAATGCAGTCGTTCAGCCGAAATTGTGCAGGTGTTGCGGAATCCGCTTTCTGCGCGGTCGCATTTTCGCCCAGATTGCACATTGCATTCTCAACTCGTTGGCGTATAATACTTTGCGGGCGCGGAAGAATGCGCCCAAATCATTCCACCTGGACGAACAAGGAGGTTGCAGCCATGCCTGCGACGAATACCGCCACGCCGACCGAAGCGAAGCAGACCGCTGAACAGATTCCCCAGCCGAAAGAACCTACGAAGGGGTTCGACCCCGACTCCATCCGCGCGTTCCTGAAGAAGCTCACGCAGAAGAAGTAATCTACGCGACTACTCCGCCAGGCAGTTCTTGCTGTTTGGCGTTTTTTTGATGACAGCAAAAGCCCCGAACGTGCTTCCTGATGCAGGAAGTGTCCGGGGCTTTCCTCGTGCTGATGGCGGGACTCGAACCCGCACGCCGCAAGGCAAGGGATTTTAAGTCCCCAGTGTCTGCCATTCCACCACATCAGCGTCAGGGTTGATTATACCACGGACGTGGTAAAAAGTCAATGCGGGGATTGGCATCGCAGGGGGGCAGTCAGCAGACTGCAGAACTGCTTTGCTTTATCTATGTTGCTTGATTTGTATTGTTGCAGAGGGTTTCGCCTCTGCGGAGGCGACAAGGGGGCTTTCCGATCGCCCCCTTGACCCCTTCGGGTCGCCACTACCGGAGTTGACTTTTTCCGCTGCAGGAGGAATCGCGCCTGTGGGCGCGATAGAAGGATGCACTCACCGATTCGGCAGCAGCGTCAGAATCTCCTTAATCGACATGCAGTACGGGTCGGCTTCGTGGCTGCGGCCGTGCTCCAGAATCACCTGCGCGGTCTTCTGCATCGCGGGGAATGCGCTGCGAATCAGGTGGTTGGCGTGGATGACAATGTTCACGCCGTGCGCCGCGAGTTCATCCTCCGTCGTCATGTTGTAGGTCGTGGGAACGACGACAAGCGGCGTTTTCGGGTCGTCCTTGCGGAAGGCGTCGCAGAAGGCGAACACCTCGTCCGGCGTTTTCGCCTTGGAGTGAATCATGATGCCGTCCGCGCCCGCTTTGACGTAGGCGTGGCAGCGGGTCAGCGCATCATCGAGACCCTGTTCCAGAATCAGGCTCTCGCAGCGCGCGATAATCATGAAGTCCTTCGTTTTCTGCGCGTTTTTGCCCGCAGTGATTTTCTCGCAGAAGTCGAGGATGCTTGCCTGCTTCTGTCCCGCACCCGTGCCAAACAGGCTGTTCTTCTTCAGCCCCTGCTTATCCTCGATGATGACGGCGCTGATGCCCGTGCGTTCCAGCGTCTGTACGTTGTAGACAAAGTGCTCGACCAGCCCGCCGGTGTCGCCGTCCAAAATAATCGGCTTCGTCGTCACTTCCATGATTTCTTCCAGCGTGTTCAGGCGGCTGGTCATGTCCACCAGTTCAATATCCGGTTTCCCCTTCGCGGTGGAGTCGCACAAGCTGCTGACCCAAATTGCGTCGAACTGGCGGCGGCCCTTGGGCGTTTCAACGGTCGTCTTTTCGACAATCAGCCCGGTCAGGCCGTCGTGCGCCTCCATCACGGACAGGCACGGCTTGTAATGCAGCAGGCGGCGGAGGCGGCTCCGGCGCGTCTCCGGCAGGGAGAGCAGCTGATCAAGGGTCGAAAGCGTCTCCTCGGTCGCGGTGTGCGTGTAGGGGAATTCCACCAGCTCGCCGCCCCAGCCTTTGAGCGTCTCAATGACTTTTTGACGGATATTCGCCTGATAGCCGACGAGCCAGTCATCCCCATGCACCACAATGTCGGGGCGCAGGCGGTTGAGGATGTCCGTATAATCCAGACTCTCCTGCACGACGACGCGGCTGACGTACTTCAGCCCCTCAAACATCGCGATGCGCTCCTCCAGCGGAATCAGCGGATAATGCTTGTAGCTGGCGACGACCTCGTCCGTCAGCAAGCCAACGGTCACTTCGCCCAGCTCCGCCGCGCGCTGCAAAATGCGGATATGCCCGTTGTGCAGAATATCCGTCGAAAAGCAAATGTACACCTGCTTCATTCAAAGTACCTCCTGACGGAATCGAGTCAAAACAACTTCCCGATCCGCCTGATTGTCGATTTCAGCGCAGAGCCTCCCGCCGCACTCCAGCGGGTACAGCGGAATCTCCCCTGACACAGCGTTGAACGCGTTCTCGGCGTAGCACTTCACGTCCCCACGCTCCACAAAGCGCTCGATTTCGTCCATCCAGCTGGAAAAATCCGCCGCTTGCCAGTGGTACGCCGCCTGACATTCCACGCTGCCCGCGTCGAAGCAGTCCACGCCTACACGCCGGATGCGCCCGTCCTGAATCAGCGCCTTGAAGTCCTTGTCCGGCAGGGGCAGCGTGGAATCCACCGCCATCACGCTTCTGCCCGACGCTGCCAGCGCATCCATCACCGCCGGATGCAGCACCAAATCGCCGTGCAGGCTGATGACGTCCTGCCCGCGCAGCAAATTCCGCGCCAGATACATGCTGTAAATATAGTTCGTCTCCCGATACTTCGGATTATGGACGAAGTGGAAGCGGATGCCGCTGTCCAGCGATTCCAGATACGCTATCAGCGTGTCCGCCAGATGCCCCGTCGTCACCACCGCTTCCGTCACGCCGATGCGCCGCAGCAGCTTCACCTGCCACGAGATGATGGTTTCCTGTTCGGTCAGGCGGCACATGCACTTGGGATGCTCCCGCGTTTCGTCGCCCATGCGCGACCCCAGCCCCGAATTGAGCAGCAATGCAATCATGCCTTTTCCTCCCGTAAAAATGCCATCAGCGCGTCACGGTTCTGGATGGGCGTCGTCGTCGGGCGACCCAGATCCGCGCGCGCCCCCACCGCACAGGCAACCTCCAGCATCGTCAGCTGATTCGCATCTTTCGCTTCCTGCAGGGCAGCTTGCAGCGTCGCTTCATCCCGCGCGTTCAGCGTCCGGGGGTATCCAACCGCTGATGCGACCTTCGCTGCGCACAGTCCCCCTTCGCACACGGGCATCCCGCCGACCGTCTCATGCGCGGCATTGTTGATGACGACGTGGATGAGATTCGCCGGCTTGCGCTGGGCAATCACCGGCAGTGCGCCAAGGTGCATCAGCGCCGCACCGTCGCCGTCCAAGCACCAGACGCGGCGGCTCGGCTTCTCCAGCGCGATTTCCAGCGCAATCATACTGGCATGTCCCATCGACCCGACGGTCAGGAAGTCGCGCTCGTGGCCTTCGCCGCGCTTCTCGCGAAGCTCAAAGATTTCGCGGCTGAGCTTCCCCGTCGTGGACACAACCACATCGCCCGCATCCATCGCATTCAGCATGATTTCCGCTGCCCGTTCGCGGGTGAGGGTGTTTTCATTGCCGTAAGCGGGCTTGAGCGAGCAGGTCAGCGCGCCCTTGCGGACGACGAGCGCCGCGCACTGCCGCTGATTCAATTGTTCGCGCAGGAAGGCAAAATCCGCCGCAAACTGCTCTTCCGTCGTATCCTTGCTGAGGATGCGGTAGGGGACGCCGAGAATCTCCAGCTGCGACAGGGTGATTTGCCCCTGCTTGACGTGCTGCGGTTCATCGTGCACACCGGGTTCGCCGCGCCAGCCGACGACGAGCAGGCACGGCAGCTGATACACCTGCGCGTCCATCAGCGACGCAAGCGGATTGACGGCATTGCCCAGCCCGGAATTCTGCATATAACACAGCGCGGGACGCCCCGTCGCGAGGAAATGCCCGGCAGCGAGACCGACCGCGTTTCCCTCATTCGCCGCGACAATGTGCCGGGGCGAATGAACGCCGTAGAGGGCGTAGAGGGAATCGCAAAGTCCTTTTAGCTGCGAATCCGGCACGCCGGTGAAAAAGTCAATGCCCGCCCCTTCACAGGCGGAAAGAAGCCGCTGTGCATCCATGCAAAAAGACCTCCGTTTCTTCGCTTCTATTATAGCGGAAAGAGGAAACGGGGTCAAGTGCACTGTCGCTTTCTTCTCCTTTTCCCCTTTACAACACCCCTTCAAACCGCTATAATAGGACAAACAGAATCACGGAAGGAGCGTGTTCCACGATGTCCGAAGTCAAAACCCGCGCAGAACGCATTGCGCTTAAGGTTCGCCGGAAGCAGCGGCTCGTCCGCGTCGCACTGGGTGAGGAGAAGGCGGATGTTGTCCTCAAAAACGCCGATTATGTCAACGTATTCTCCGGCACGATTGAGCATGGCGATATTGCCGTTGCCAACGGGCTGGTCGTCGGCATGGCTGACCATTACGACGGCTTGATGGAGGTCGATGTCAGCGGCAAAATCGTCGCTCCCGGCTTCATTGACGCGCATATTCATCTGGAGAGCAGCCTCGTCAGCCCGACCTCGTTCGCGCGCGCGGTGCTTCCCCACGGCACAACCACCGTCATCACCGACCCACACGAAATTGCCAACGTCTGCGGTATGGGCGGCATCGACTACATGATGGCGGCGACAGAAAATCTGCCGCTGGATGTGCATTTCATGCTCCCGTCATGCGTGCCGGCAATGGCGTTTGAGGAAAACGGCGCGACACTGACATGGCGCGACATCAACGCCTATTTCGACCATCCCCGCGTGCTGGGGCTGGCGGAAATGATGAATTATCCGGGCGTGATGATGGGCGACCGCGCGACGATGGAGAAAATCGTCGTTTCACAGGCGCATCACAAGAAGATTGACGGCCACGCGCCGGGGCTGTCCGGCAAGGCGCTCAACGCGTACATGTCCGCCGGCGTCTATTCCGACCACGAGTGCGACACCATTGACAACGCATTGGAAAAACTGCGCAAGGGGCAGTTCATCATGATTCGCGACGGCACGGCGGCGCAGAATCTCGAGGCCCTCATGCCTCTGCTGACGGAGCAGTATGCGCACCGCTGCATGTTCTGCACTGACGACAAGCACCCCTATGACCTGCTGCACAAGGGACACATTGACTACATCGTCCGCAAGGCGATTTCCCTCGGTGCCGACCCGATTCTGACCATCAAGGTCGCCAGCCACTACGCCGCGCGGTACTTCCTGCTGAACAACAAGGGCGCGATTGCGCCGGGGTACTTGGCGGATTTCGTCGTGCTGGACAACCTGCATGATGTGAATGTGGAGATGGTGTTCAAGCGCGGCAAGCTGGTTTACGACGGGCACGAGGTGGAGATCGCCGCGCCGGACATTGACCCGGACATCCTCGCGGGCGTGCTGGATACGTTCCACCTGCCGGACGTAACGCCGGAACAGCTGCGGATTGGGGTCGCGCCGCTGATTGGCCTCATCGACGGGCAGATTGTGACCGAAGACTTGGGGCACGCGGAAGGCGTCGATAACGGCATCTGCCAGATGACCGTCTGCGAGCGGCACCACAACACGGGGCATGTCGCCAGCTGCTATGTCCGCGGCTACGGGATTCAGCGCGGCGCGGTTGCGACGTCGATTGCCCACGACAGCCACAACATCATTGCCTGCGGCGTATCGCCGGAGGACATTGCCTTTGCGGTCAACGAGCTGAAAAAGATGCACGGCGGCATCATCGTCGTGGAGAACGGGCAGGTGCAGGCTCGTCTGCCGCTGGAGTTGGCGGGGCTGTTTACTGACCGTCCGCTGCCGGAAGTGAACGAGAAGTTAGAGCACTGCAAAGCGGCCGCGTGGGCGCAGGGCGTAAATCGCGGCATTGACCCGTTCATGACGCTTTCGTTCGCGAGTCTGCCGGTGATTCCGGCACTGCGGCTCACCACCAAGGGGGTCTTCAATGTCAACACACTCACGTTTGTGGAGTGATATTCTGATTGATTTTCTTCTCCAAACTTGAGTTTTGGGCAATACCGCACAAATGAGTTGGTGCGATGGCGAATGCATTTTTTGTCAGATGCGATTGCAGAAATCGAAGGTTTACTGGAGGTAAATCGAGATTTCTGCAAGAAGCAGATGGCAGAAAAGGCATCGCCAGCGCTGCCGACGAATTGTGCGGTAGTGCCTTTGATGTTGCAGAGGGTTTCGCCTCTGCGGAGGCGAGGAGGGGGCTTTCCGCTCGCCCCCTCCACCCCTTCGGGCTGCACACCCATGTTCCTTGGATTTTATCGGAAGTTTTATGGTTAGTTTCCCTATCGTTTTCCCAACCAACACAATAAACCTGTAACATGGGCGTGCGCTGCGAAGGGGTCAAGGGGGCGACCGCAGACTTCGTCTGTTTCTATTGCCCCCTTGTCGCATCCGCAGACGCGAAACCTCCGCGCCGCAGACAAATTCTATTTTATTGAATAAACTCAATTTCAGAAAAGGAGCTGACCACCCTGATGCAACAGGAATCCAAAGTGCACCGTCTTTGGACGCTCTTTTCTTCCATGCTTCTCATCAGCACCTTCACTTTCGGCGGTGGATTCGTCATCGTATCGCTGATGAAGAAGAAATTCGTTGATGAGCTGCATTACCTGACCGAAGAGGAAATGCTGGACATGACCGCCCTGGCGCAGACCGCACCGGGCGCGATTGCCGTCAACGGCGCCATCCTCGTTGGGCGGCGCATCGCCGGGATTTCGGGGCTGATTGTCGCGGTACTGGCGACAATTCTGCCGCCGATTGTCATCATCAGCGTCATCTCTATGATGTACGCCGCGTTCGCCGAGAACGAATGGGTACGCGCGGTGCTGACGGGAATGCAGTCGGGCGTGGCGGCGGTCATCTGCGACGTGACGGCAAATCTTGGCGGCAAGGTCGTGCAGTCGAAGGATTGGCTGAATCTGCTGCTGATGGCGGGCGCGTTCGTGGCATCCGCCGTCTTTCACGTCAACGTCATCGTACTCATCCTCGTCGCGGCGGCGATTGGCGTTATCCGGGCACTGCTGGCGCGAAAAGGGGGCGTATCCGCATGATGGTGCTGTTCCTCGTCTTTTTCCAAATCGGATTGTTCAGTGTCGGCGGTGGATATGCTGCCATGCCGCTGATTCAGTCGCTGGTCGTGGAATCGCACGGCTGGCTGACAATGGCAGAATTTACGAACCTAATGACGATTGCCGAGATGACCCCCGGCCCGATTGCGGTCAACTCCGCGACATTCGTCGGGATGCGCTGCGCCGGACTACCGGGGGCGCTCGTCGCGACGTTCGGGTGCATTGCGCCGTCGCTGATTCTCGTCACGCTTCTTTCCTATTTGTATGGGCGATTTCGTTCCGGCCAGACGATGCAGAACGTGCTGGGCGCGCTGCGTCCCGTGGTCGTCGCGCTGATTGCGTCGGCGGCGCTGAGCATCGTGCAGGTCGCGGCGGTGAAATCGGGCGGCGGCGTGTCCATCGTCGGCATTGTGCTGATGGTCGCTGCGTTCCTCGTCCTGCGCTGGAAGAAATGGAACCCAATTCTGGTGATGCTGCTCTGCGGCGTCGGCGGCGCGGCGGCGCACGCGTTCGGCTGGCTGTAACGAAAATCTTCCGAAACCATTTGTCCGCCCTTGACAGGGATTGGTGCGTGTGCTATACTCCAAACCGAAGCGGTTAGTTGTAATTAACTAATTGGGAGGCATACGCGCATGAATATCCTGTACATCCTGCTTGCCCTGGGCATCGTCGGTCACGCCATCAACATGTACTGCGACCGCATCCTGAGCATCTTCCCCAACGGCACGCTGAAACTCGTCAACTACAGCAAGCTGAAGGAAGGCGACTACGCCGCGAAGCTGATGGAGGGCGTTTCACCAAGTGTGCCGATGCGTTCAGGCGTGCTGGGCGTGTTTGCCATCGTGCTGGAGTTCTGCGGATACGCGGCACTGGCGGCGTATGCGTACCAGAAAGCCCCGGTGTACGGCGCAATTCTGTTCGCGGGCACGACGTTCGCGTGCATCGTCAGCTCCGCGTATCACTTGAAGTGCGGGCTGGTGGAGTACATGTTCCTCAAATACGGGCGGGACGAACGTGCCAAGGGCATGATGCTTGACCTGATGGGCAGCGGCGCATCCCTGCGCCTGTGTTCTTTGGGAATGATTACGTTCTACATCACGCTGATGGTTGCTATCATCACCGGCGCGATTGGCTTCCCAATTTGGGCGCTCGTGTTCACGATTCTCCCGATTTTCATCGTCATGTTCCCCCTGCAAATCGTCGGCACGCTGCATATCGCCGCGATGGTGTCAATGCTTGGCTGGATGTTCCTGATTTAACCGCAAAAGGACTGCTGCGCGGGCACTTTTCTCCGCTCACAGTCCTTTTTCTGCGTTCGCCCTCACTCGCGCGGATTTTTTGCAAAAATCACGAAAAGTCCCTTGACAAACGCCCCGATTCGCGCTATAATAATCAATGTTGCGGATGACCCGCCGCAATGTGAACTTCATATGGAGAGTTGGCTGAGTGGTCTAAGGCGCACGACTGGAAATCGTGTGTGGGCTTATACCCCACCTAGGGTTCAAATCCCTAACTCTCCGCCAGATTAGCATCGGTTCGATAGAATCGGTGCTTTTCTTTTGCCCTCGCAGCGAATCCTCCCCCCCCCAGTCACCAAAAAGTGCCTCGCTAATAAAAAAGTGCGTACTTGCGTCCATATCACAAATGGTGTATTCTTTACAAGATAACCCCTTTCCCCGAACGACCCACCTTGGAGGAACCCATGAGGAAACTGATTTTCCTGCTGGTGATGATTTTGCTGCTGCTGTCCGCTGCGCTGGCGGAAGTGAGCACCCCGACCTGCACCACCGTGACGCTTGCAACCGGCAGCGTTCACGGCGGATTTCATCGCGAAGATGCATGAGCTTTTCCCGGACTACGCGGGCGAAAACCATCTGGAAATGACGGCTGGATTCCTGTTCCCGGCGGAGTAAGTAAGAAAAGACAGGCTGTTCGAGCGTTTTACCCGGACAGCCTGTTTTTTGTCAGTATCCTGCTTTCTGCAGTTCGTCCAGCAGTGCGCACTTGCGCTTGTAGTCCCTGCGCCACTGTTCAGCAAGGTCAGCAATTGTCTGTCTTCCCTCGTCGGTGCCTTTCATGCGTTCCAGCTGCCGGATGACCTCGCAGTAGGCGGCGCGCGACGAAGCCGCTTGCATAGCGCGATTCACCATGTTGCGGTAGAGTGCCAGCGTGCGGGCGGAATCCCATGCCATCAGCGGGTCAAAATAGGTACACAGTCCCTCAAAATTGCCGTGTTGCTGAATCCGCTGGAGCAGCTGCTCCCACTGCTCAATGGATGCCAGCAGGGGCAGGCGGATAGTGCTTGTCGTCGGCAGTTTCAGCAAACGTTCCGCCTCGTCGCGCCATGCATCGGCGGGAAGCGTCGCTCGAAGCACATCAATCTGCTCCATGCTGTACTGATTGTACTGCTCAATGTACTGCCGAATCGCCTGCTGCGCAAGGTCAGGCTGATTCGCGCGCTGATAGAGCAAAATCAGCTGTTCGCGGCGCTGCTTGCATGGCATATATTCCCCGGCGAACGTCTGCAAATCCGCCTTGACCTGCTCGATGGCTTCCGTCCACTTTTCCGCCGCCATCAGCGTTTTCAGTGTCCGGTCATGCGCATACGGCACATCCCAATGCGAATGCCAGAAGCTGATGATGTCCTCCTGCGAAGCGTGCAGCTGCTGCATCGTTTTTTCACGCTGACTCAGCAAATTCACCATCGCGCCTCCACCGCGTTCCTGCGCATTCGGCTTCCATTCGGCAATTTTCTCGTCCAGCAGCGCAAGATTCCGCTGATGAATCGCTTCGTCCCACGAATACGAAAACAAGAACGCCAGCGGCGCGGTGAAATACGGCATCGGCTTCCACGTCCGGAATGCAGCGGCGAACCACTCGTACATTGCCGACTGCTGGGCAGGTGCTGCGATGGCAAGAATCCGCATCCATGCATCGCGGCAAGCGTCCTCGATATCCTCCTGTTCAAGAATTTCATCGGCGGATTCAAACATCATTGCCGTGTCGCAAACGAGTTCAAACGCCAGCATCGCATGTTCCGGTGTCAGCAAATCAGCCAATTCCGCATACATCAGCTCCAGCAGTTCCTGAACGGGTGATTCCTCTTCTTCGTCATATTCTTCTTCGTCATATTCTTCTTCGTCATATTCCGCGTATTCGTCATACTCGTTTTCGGAATAGCGTTCGGCGGCGTGAAGCGTCTGCGTCAGGGTGCGCTGCCAATTGAGGCGGCGTTCATCCGCACGGACAGGTTCGTCTCCCTTGCACAGCATCAGCCGATTTCGGAGTGCTTCGTCCTTTTTCAGCAGCGGACGAAGAAAATCCCGAAGCGTTTCAGCGGACAGGCTGTTCAGCTTCTTCTCCCACTCCGGCGCGGGCAATTCCGCTTCCGGCAGATGGGTCGCCGCAAAGAGAACCGCCGCCATATGCTTGCAGTTTGCACCCTCTTTCGCAAAAGGGCAGGTGCAGGACAGAGTTGCCACGGCATCGCCTGCCAGCGTAATCTCAACCCGATACAGCCGCGTGCCTTCTACATCAGCAGTGATTTTCTCCTGCGTGCAGTGCAGATTTTTCACTGCCCCGGCACGCCAGTAATTGCGCCCGCGCGTAATCATCTTCGAGATAAAATTCTCTTTCCAGTCAGTGATGTGCATCGGCATTCCACCTTTTGCAAAACAGGCTGCCCGTTTTTCTCGGACAGCCTGCTTGCTTATTCCTTCGTCTCAATCTCAATGCCGCGTTCTGCCAGCCAGTTCGGCCAGTAGTCGTCGGTGTAGAGCAGTGCCTCGCGGGTGGAGGGCATCGGGGGCAGCGAGCCGCCCGTAGCGTAAATCAGCGCGGAAATCGGCAGAACGGTGTAGCCCTGCTCCTCGTAGTAGGTCAGGACAGCATCAAGAATTTCCCAGCTGTGATTCGCGTCGAGATGGCAGAGCAAAATATTGCCGGGCGCGAGCTTGGCGCGCGTCGTACCGTTCTTGATGCACTCTTCCACCGTGTATTTGCCGATGGAGTCCTTCGTGCTCATGTTCCACAGCACGCACTCCATGCCTTCCGCGCGCGAAACGCTGATGACGTTGCTGTTCACGTCCCCGTACGGCGGGCGCATCAGGCGCGGCGAGACGCCCAGCGTTTCCGCCATGGTCTCCGCCGGGAAAACGATTTGGCGCATCATGCTGTATGGCCGTTCCTTCGTCAGCTGCGGATGCGTGTTCGTGTGGTCGCCGATTTCATTGCCCGCCGCCAGCACGCGCTTGGATTCCTCCGGGAACGTGCGGACGAAATAGCCCGTCATGAAAAAGGTGATATTCGTGTTGTGCTTCGCCAGCACTTCCAGCACCTGATCGGTGTTCTTGCCGCCGAAACCGCAGTCCATGCCGATGCCGACAAGTTTCCGCTCCGTCTCCACGTTCTTGACGGCGCGCTGTCCCTTCGCAACGACGGTCAGGTAACCGCCATCCGCCACACAGCGATCGCCCAGCCACACGCTCAGGCGGGTGTAGCCCTCCATATCAGCGGTTGGGGTGATGGAGAAGCTCATGTCGCCGCTCGGATTCGACCATTTTGCTTCCGCCAGCACTGTACCCTTGTCATCGCGCAGCTGGAAGGTGTTGTTGCCCTTGACGATGGTGGATGAATTCGTCACCGTCATGCGGACACTCATCTTCTTGCCCCCCGTGCCGAAGTTGATGCCCAGATAGAACTGCACGTTCGGCAGGCGCTGGATGGTCAGCGTGTGCTTGCCTGCACCGGTGTAGCCGTCGCCGCTCTGCAGTTCAAAAACGACCTTGCCGCGTTCCTCCACCACCTGCGTCGGAACGGTCAGCATGGTACTCTTCTGCCCTGCCGGGATGACCACGGAATACGCGCCGTCCAAGCCGTCGCAGGTCAGGGAAACCGTCAGGTCTTTGTCGCTTGCGGGCGACACGTTCAGCTTCAGCGTATAATCATAGCCACCGTTGATTTGTCCGTTTTTCTCGGCAAAGGTGACTTTCACGCCGTCCGCCAGCGCGACGGACATCAGCAGCGCCAGCATCATGCCCAGCGCACAGAACCATTTTTTCATGTGCAGCCTCCATTGGTCGTCGATCGTTGATATATCTGCTCGGACATACACGTCCACTCTTATTATACCATTGATTGAAAAGGAACACAAGTGCAAAAAACGCCGCTCCGCTTAACCATATTCAGTCAGCGGGGCGGCGCGATGTGTCAGGGGATTACTGCTCTGCCAGCTTGTTCAGCATCTCAACGATGCCGCGGCTGTTCTCCAGCTGATTCTCCATGCCTTCGACAATCTGCTCTTCCGCAGTCGTCTCATCCGCATCCGCGTGCAGGACAACCGGCAGCTGCTTGCCGACGAACTGCTCCGCGAAGGCGTCCAGCATTTCCTGCGTCAGACCTTCGATTTCATTTTCCAGCGTCAGCTTCAGCTCCGTCACCACATTGTTCGCATCCAGATGCAGTTCAACATCAAGCGTGTATTCGTCCGGCAGCGTGATGGTGGTGGTAAGAACTCTTCCTTCAGCAGCGGGTTCTTCCGTTGCTTCGGGTTCAGCGGCGGGTTCTTCCGTCGCGTCGGGTTCGACGGTGGGTTCTTCCGTCGCTTCGGGTTCGGCGGCGGGTTCTTCCGTCGCGTCAGGCTCAACAGCGGGTTCTTCCGTCGCTTCGGGTTCGGCGTTGGGTTCTTCCGTCGCTTCCGGCTCAGCGGTGGGTTCTTCCGTTGCTTCGGGTTCGACAGTGGGTTCTTCCGTCACAGTGGGTTCGGCGGTGGGTTCTTCCGTCACAGCGGGCTCGACAGCGGGTTCTTCCGTCGCGTCAGGCTCGACAGCGGGTTCTTCCGTCGCGTCGGGTTCAGCAGCGGGTTCTTCCGTCGCGTCCGGTTCGGCGGTGGGTTCTTCCGTCGCTTCGCCGTTCAGCGCGCTCTGCGCCAAGCCGAGGTTCTGCATCAGCTCATCCAGCTGGGCGGACACGTTGTCGAGGTAGCCCTGCGCCGCCGCCTGATTCGCCTTTGCGGTGTCCAGTTCAGCGGTCAGCGTTTCCACCTGCGCCTTGTTCACTTCGTTTTCGTCGTTCAGCACAACCAGCTGAGCTTCCAGTTCCGCCACCTTTGCGGTGGATTCTTCCAGCACCAGCTGCGCTTCGCGGAGGTCATTCTGCGCGGTGGTCAGTTCCGCCTGCGCCGTCTCCTTGTCAGCAATGGTCTGCTGGAGTTCGGTGTTGCTGGCTGCCAGCTGACCGTTGACCTCATCCAGCTGACTGGACAGGTTATTCGACCGCACGAACAGCGCGACCATCACGATGACCGCCACGACCAGCACGACGATGAGTGCAAACAGGGAAACTTTCTTCTTCTCGCTGTTTTCCGGCGTGTTCTGTGCCGGCGTCTGGGACTTGTTTTCGGACATGGGAACTTTCTCCTTGCTTTGTCAGTCGAATCTCAGGCTGTGAATAAATGCGGCTGTCATCCTATTTCCAAATGCGAATGCGCAAGCAGATAGCGCAAGTGAATTGGGGAATAGGCTCACTCCTCTGCCTGCCCAAGGAGCTGCCGTGCGGCGTCCACCTGCGCCTGAAGGGATGAAAGCGTCTTTTGCAGCGTCTCCACCTCTCCGATCAGCTCACTGTCCGGGGTCCGAAGGAGAGCGAGCTGCTGCGTGAGCGTTTCCGCCTGCGCCGCTAATTCCGCATTCTCGCTGCGGAGCGCCTTGCGCTGGGCGCGGAGTTCCTGCTCGCGCGCGGACGCTGCATCCGCTTCGGGCTGCACCGCCTGCAATTGCGCCAGCGTTTCCGGCAGGTCAACGTCGATTTGCGCGCGCTGCGTCTGCTGAAGCTTCAACCGCGCCAGACTTGCATCCAGCTGCAATTGCGTCAGCCGAAGCTGCTCGCCCTGCTGCGCCAGCCGAACCGCCAGCACACACAGCGCCACGCACACCACACACATCACCGCGACAAAAATGGCGCGGAATCCCTTGGAAACTTTCGGCAGCATGCTGCTTCCTCCTCTTCCAGTCTCGCCAACAGGGAGCCTTTCTATTCTCTATTGTAGCATATTCCGGTACAAATTGCAAAGCAAAAGCGCTGAAAAATGCCGCTTGTTCGGCAAATTGTTACAAATCATTCATTTTTTGAGCCGCGTCGGCGAGACTTTTGGCGAGATAGTCCAAATTTTCCTGCCGGCAGACGGTATCGCGGGAAGTGTGGATGCGCCCGGTGATGAGTCCCACCCCCGCGCTGTGGTGGTATGCCGATACGCCCACCCCGCACACGAAGCGCCGATAATCGCCCGCGCCTTGCACCCCCGCGCGCCCGAAGAACTGCGTCGACACGCCGGATGCCATCGCGTTCGCTTCAAGGGATTCGCGGACGGCGGCGTATTCCGGCTTGTCCTGTGCCATTTTCGGGGCGCTGATGACAAACGTGTCGCCATCGCCGACGCAGTTGAGGTCAACAAGCAGCTTCATCGTCTGCACTTCGACGTGCTGTGCGCCGTAGCTCTTTGCGCCGCGGCTGCCCGTCTCCTGATGATCAAAGAGGATGAACGCCGTCTTTTCGCGCGCTTCAGGGGCCAGGCGCTGCATCGTCTCCAGCAGGGCGGCAATGCCGGATGTGTTGTCATTGACGTTATGCTTGTTCGCCGCGCCGAACATCATCAGCAGCATCAGCGCCAGATAGGCAAAAAAGAACGTCAGAATCAGCAAATCGCCGCTCTTCGTCGCCAGCCCGACTGCCGTGCCAATCAGCAGGGAAATCAGCAGCATTCCCAGCAGCACCGCGCCCTGCGCGAGGATATACACCGGGAAATTCCGGGGGATGCGCAAATCGGGCACGCCGATGGTCGCCGCCGTATCGTAGTGGGCGCTGATGAGCAGTTCGGCATTTTGAGGGTCGCCGGCGACGATGTTGCGGTGGCGCAGCTTGTCCTTTCGGTTCATGCCGTCCACATAGGGGCGATACCCCATTTCGCGCATCTTCGCCATCACCCACTTCTCGAACGCCCGCTTCTGCGCTGTCGTTTTGCGGATGGGGAACTGCGCGTCGATTTCTTCGCGTATGGTCATGCTTGCTCCTTCCCGACGACCTGCCGGAGGACGGCTTCCACCGTGTCCGCCACGCCCTGCAGGGTGATTTCGTCGTACGTCGTGTCATGTTTGGTATGAATTTTGCTGCAGTACCAGCCTACATGCTTTTTCTTGCGGCAGGCGCAGATACCCACGCCGAGCTTGAAGTATTGGCGGAACCGCTCTTTTTGAGCCTTGCTTTTGCGCACCGGAAACCGCGCATTGACCTCCTGCATCCAGCGATTCGTATTCACTTTTCCTGCTCCTTTTCCGTGTACGGCACGACCTCCACCACCGTCAGCGTGTCTCCCTCGACAACAAAGCGAATATCCACCTCGCCATACGGCACGCCGTACACGCGCTTTCCGTCATGCTGATACGCCGGGCGCGGGTCTTGCGCGAGCAAGCCCATCACGGCGGGCAGGTTCTGCTTGGGAACGTACTTTTTTAGCTTCTCCGGAAAATCCACCGTCAGGCGATGGCGTTCGGTCTGCTCGGTGAACCCGCCGACCGCATCCGGCACGCTGTCCACATACGGCAGGTACGGCTTGATGTCCACAATTGGCGTGCCGTCCATCAAATCCGCGCCGGAGACAACGAGCGTGATGCGCCCGTTCTCCTCCTCCATGCGAATCAAGCGGACAACCGTCAGACCGATGCGGTTCGGGCGGAACGGCGAGCGCGTCGCGAACACGCCCAATCGGGTATTGCCGCCCAGCCGCGGCGGACGCACGGTCGGCCGCCAATCGTCCTGCTGCGCGCGGTCGAACTCCCAGAGCAGCCACAGGTGGGAGTAACCCTCAATGCCGCGGAACGCCTCGCGGACGCTGTACTTTTCCGCCATCACGACGCGGGAAATCACCTCCGGCACAAGCCCCGACTGCCGCGGCACGCCGAATTTCTCCCGAAAGCCGTTTTCGATTCGTGCAATGATTTCCATCCAGATTCCTCCCCTTTTCCATACGGGATAAGTATAGCCCACCCGCGCCCTCCCGTCAAGGGGCGGAAGCAGAAAGGAATTTCTGTCAATTTTCGTTTGGCAAGAGGATTTTACTTACTGAATGGAGAATTATATATTTCTACTCTATGCGCAGAGATTTCGCGTCTGCGGACGCGAGGAGGGGGCTTTCCGATCGCCCCCTCCACCCCTTCGGCTCCATGCTGCAATATGATTATGTTTATGGAGGAAAACGAAGGCACACTAACTAAAATACTTTCGCCAATACTCAAAAAACTTAGATGGCGGGCGAAGGAGTCCAGAGGGCGACCGCAGACTTCGTCTGTTCTCATTGCCCTCTGGTTGCCGCAATAAAGACCAGTATTGATAAAGAAGTCAACTTTGCTCCCCGCAAATAAAATAAAAGGAAAGAAGATTGCAAGGAGGTGAATCCCCTTGGTAGAAGCCCGCCACATTACGATGGATTTCCGCATCGACCAGAACCGCACCACCAACCTCAAGGAGTTTGTCGTCGACGCCCTCCACCGCCAGACGCATACCACCACCTTCCGCGCCCTCGATGATGTGTCCTTCACCGCCGAAAAGGGCAGTGTCACCGGGCTGATTGGCCATAACGGCGCGGGAAAATCCACCCTGCTCAAAATCATCAGCGGCATTTACCCGCCCACCAGCGGCAGCGTCGCCCTGCAAGGCACGCTTGTGCCCATGCTCGAACTCGGCAGCGGCTTCGACGCGGAGCTCACCGGGCGGGAGAACATCTTCCTTAACGGCGCAATTCTTGGCTACCCGAAGGATTTTCTGCACGACAAAGCGCCGGAAATCATTGCATACAGCGAACTCGATCGTTTCATCGACCGCCCGCTGAAAACGTACTCGTCCGGAATGCTCGCACGTCTGGCGTTCTCCATCGCCACCGTCGTTCAGCCTGATATTCTGATTGTGGACGAAATTCTTGCCGTCGGCGACGAGCGTTTCCAGCGCAAGAGCCGCGCGCGGATGCTTGAGCTCATGTCCGGCGGCGCGACAGTGCTGTTCGTCAGCCATAATTTAAGCCAGATTCGCGAACTCTGCGACCGCGTGATTTGGCTGGAGCATGGCAGAATCCGCGCGCAGGGCGACGCAAAGTCCCTGTGCGACGCATACGAAAGGGAGGCAGCCCCATGAGTGAGCAGACGCCGCGCCGACGCCGGGCTGACCGGGTGTATACGCCGGAGGAAAACGAAGCCGCGCCCTGCCGCCGCCGCATGAATGCGGACAACCCCCCGCGCCGACGCCGAACGCACGAGTATTATTCGCCCGAGGAGTTCATCCCGTACCCTGCGTCGGATTCGTTCGACACCATGCCGCCAGACATCCCGTTCGATGTGCCTCCGGACACGCCGTCCGCGCCCCCGAAACGGAAATTCCGTCTGCCGCCGCTGGGCGAATCGCTGCGCAGGACGATGCAATTGCTCCGTTCTGCGCGCCCAGATTTCCCCTTCCGCCGTCCGCATGGGGTCGGCGACTTGCTGAACATGCTGCTGGATGCGCTGCTGTGGGTGCCAAAACTGATAGTACATTTGACGCTGTATGCCTGCCTTTACCTGCGTGCATCCGTCCGCTATGCCGTGGAGGGCGCAACGCCGCTCTGGCAGACGTTTCTGCTCCGCCCGTACAGCTGGGCGGGGTTCTATCTGCTGCTTGGAGGGCTGGCATTCGGCGGTGTTCATCTGATGTCGCGCGGGTCAACGGGCGCATTGTTCGCCGGATTCGTGCTGCTGCTCGCGCCGCTGGCGTGGGGCATCGCGCTGGGCTGGGCGGCGGCGAACGCGCTGCACCGGCACTGCTTCTTCTCCCGTTGGACGTTCGTCGCGCTGGAAGTGCTGTGCGTCCTCGGCATTGCGTGTGCGCTGCTGGGGTATCCCATTGCGCTGCTTGCGTCGGCGCCGCTGCCGCTGTGGATGCTCACGGGCGCTCTGCTCCTGCGCCGCACGACGCTGCAATCCTTCTCCCCTGCCGCCATCGTCGATTTCTTCCAGCGCCTGAAGCCGCGCTGGGAACTGCGGCGAATCGGGCTGCACACGGCAGCGACCGTCAGCTACACTGCACCCGTCAAGCGCAATCGCTTCTTTATTGAGCTGCAATGTACGCATCCGAGCACGGGGAATGCGCTGATTTTGTTTCATACGTCCACCATTGAACCGGCGCTGGGGCAGAAGGTGCATGTGATTCTGCATCCGACGGAGGAAGACATATATGAAGTGGACTTGACGACGAGCATTCCGCGGGTAAAGATTCGCAAGAATGACTTGTGGCGGAATCGGGAATAGGATAGCATCGGAGGTATCACCATGGAATCATCCCTCAACATTCAAAAAATCGTCAAGCCCTCCTTTGCCGTCATCGGCATCGAAGGTTCGACAGACGACGGCGAAGGCTTCATCCCTATGCTCTGGTCGGACGCGAACGCCCACTTCGACGAAGTCTCCCCCGTCGCCAGCCGTGACGAAAACGGCGCGCTGCTCGGCATTTGGGGCGCGATGAGCGACGAAACCCGTTCGTTCCTGCCATGGACAGACGGCTTCTCGCACGGGTTGTACCTTGCGGGCGTGGAATGTCCCATCGACGCGGAAGTGCCGGACGGATGGACGAAGTGGGTCGTGCCGGGGTATGAGTACCTCGCCATAGAGAATCGCCGCGCGGACACGTTCAGCCGCATGGTCGATTACTTCCGCGAAAATGGCGTGAAGCTCGTCGGCGCGGTGCAGGAATTCACCGACCCGAAAACGCAGCAGGAGTATCTGTACTTCCCGATTCGGGCATTATGACAGCTTGACGCATTCCCAAACGGATGCTATAATACCCCATGAATCTGATGCAGAGGTGAACATGATGGCAGAAGAATGTACGCATGACTGCTCCTCGTGCGGGAGCGCGTGCGCATCGCGGCAGAAGCCGCAGAGTTTGCTTGCCCCGGCGAACGCGGGCAGCCGGGTGAAGAAGGTCATCGGTGTTGTCAGCGGCAAAGGCGGCGTGGGAAAATCACTGGTGACGGGTCTGCTCGCGTGCGAAACGGCGCGGCGCGGGAAAATCGCCGGGGTACTGGATGCGGACATCACCGGGCCGAGTATGCCGCGCATTCTGGGCATCCGCGACAAGGCGGTCGGCAATGAGCTGGGCATCCTGCCGCAGGAAGCTGAAAACGGCGTGAAGGTTATGTCCATCAACCTGCTGCTGGAGCACGACACCGACCCCGTTATCTGGCGCGGCAGCCTGATTGCGGGCACGGTCAAGCAGTTCTGGACGGATGTGTGCTGGGGGGATGTGGACTGCCTGTATGTGGACATGCCGCCGGGAACGGGCGACGTGCCGCTGACGGTGTTCCAGTCGCTGCCGGTGGATGGCATCGTGATTGTCTTAAGCCCGCAGGAGCTGGTCGGCATGATTGTGGAAAAAGCCGTCAAAATGGCGCAGATGATGAACATCCCGGTGCTGGGCTTGGTGGAAAACATGGCGTACATGACCTGCCCGGACTGCGGCAAGCGCCTGTATCCCTTCGGCGAAGGGCGCACGGCGGATGTCGCGAAGCAGTATGGACTGCCGATGCTGGTGCAATTGCCGATTCAGCCCGAACTTGCCAAGAAGTGCGACGAAGGCCGCTTGATGGACATTCAGCTGCCGGAAATGGGCAAAGCAGTGGATGCCGTGCTGAAATGCAAGGTTCGCAAGCATGAATAATCGAATCCCGTCGGAATCCTCCGGCGGGGTTTTTCATATCGAAACGGTTTTCGCAGCAGGAAAATCCGGCGCCCATGTCGAATTATAGTTGATTCAGCGGAACAAATCCGCGTTTTTCTTCGTCTAATCCAGCGGAAAGGGAGGAAAAGCGCCGCTTGTTTCGTTATATCATTGGAAGGCGCGGGCTTTTCGCCACTTTCCGGCAGGGGAAGTGCAATTTAGCCCTTGCACACTGCCCGATAAATGTGTACAATATAGATGGGCGATTGCCCATACGCCTCTTTCCGGCAAATCCGGCAGGAGGATAACGCTTGCTCCGCTCGCCCTGAGTGTGAAGGAAGGGAATTATCATCATGAAGAATCATGCCGCTGCAACTGTTCGCAACCGCATTCTCAAGGGTGCTGCCCTGTGCGGTGTTTTGGCGCTGTCCATGACGCTGACGGGCTGCTTTGTGCCGCCGGACGACCTGTCGGGCGACCTGTCCAATCAGGGTGTTGTTTACAATACGGTTGCTGTCTCAGCGCCCCCGCGCACCGCCACGCCCACTCCTTCGCCCACGCCGACGGTTGAATCCGTTTTTAATTTCGGCACGAACACCGCTACGCCGACGACACAGCCGGGCGTGATTACGTCCAACGGCATTGTCACCGTGGTGACCACGCCGCCCGGCAGCATCGCCACCACCGCGCGTCCGACCGCAACACCCACGCCGACTGCGGCTGCCGTTCTCAAAAAAGGCTCGTCCGGTGCTGATGTCAAGACGCTCCAGCGCCGCTTGAAGCAGCTGGGCTACTACACCGGCAGCGTTGACGGCGATTTCGGCGACGCGACGGAGAAGGCACTGCGTGCGTTCCAAGACCGCAATAACCTGCTGGTGGACGGCATCGCGGGCAAATCGACGATGGCAAAGCTGAACAGCTCCAACGCTGTCAAGGCAGCCGCCGCAACCGCTACTCCGCGCAAGACCGCGACCCCCAAGCCGCAAACCACTGCGACCCCAAACCTCTCCACTGAGTATTATCTCCAGAGCGGTTCGTCCGGCACACGCGTCCGCACGCTGCAGGCGCGCTTGATTGAACTGGGCTGGATGGCGGGTTCGCCGGACGGCAACTACGAGGGTGCGACAGAATACGCCGTCAAAGCGTTCCAGAAAAAGTACAAGAGCCTGTATACGGACGGTGTCGCCGGGCCTTCGACGCTGCAAACGCTGTATTCTTCCTCCGCGGCAAAATCCTCCACGCCCGTGTCCTCCATCGGCACGACGCTGGAGTCCGGCATGAAGAATAGCGGCGCCGTCAAGGCGATGCAGACGCGCCTGAAATCCTTGGGCTACCTGACCGGCACAGCGGACGGCTCTTTCGGCGACGCGACAAAGGCGGCAGTGATTGCCTTCCAGACGGCGAACGGCCTGAAGGCGGACGGCAAAGCGGGCACATCCACCCTGAACCGCCTCTATTCCGATGCGGCGATTGCTGCCAGCTCCATGCCGACGGCGACCGCTTCCACCTCCGTGGACGGCTACACGACGCTCTCCGAGGGCGACACCGGCACGGCGGTTCGCAATCTCCAGAAGGCGCTGAAAAACAAGGGTTACTATTCCGGCAGCGTGGACGGCAAGTACGGTGCGGCAACGACGGCGGCAGTCGTCGCGTTCCAGTCAGCGCAGGGCTTGCGCGTGGACGGCAAGGCAGGTCCCGCGACCCAGCGTGCGCTGTTCACCACCTCCAGCAGCACGGATACATCCAAGTACACCACGCTCCGGCCGGGTGACAGCGGCGCGGCGATTCGCCAGCTGCAGACGACGCTGAAGCAGAAGGGCTATTATACCGGCACGATTGACGGCGATTACGGCTCCGGCACAACGGCGGCGGTCAAGGCGTTCCAGAAGAAGATGAACATCACGCCGGTGGATGGCATTGCGGGCGACAAGACGCTGACGCTTCTGTACTCCTCTGACGCGGTGGACAGCGACGAATACGCGACGCTGCGCCCCGGCGACACGGGCGCGGCAGTGCGCACCATGCAGGCGACGCTGTACGAACTGGGTTACTACGACGGCTCGCGCGACGGCGTGTACGGCGCAACGACGCAGGATGCTGTCCGCGCATTCCAGATTCGCAACAAGGTGACACCGGTGGACGGCATCGCGGGCAACAAGACGCTGACAAAACTGTACAGCGGCACAGCGGTTGCGGCGGCGGCGAAAACGACGGAGTACAAAACGCTCCGCAAGGGCGACCGCGGCGACGAAGTGGTGCAGATGCAGGACAGCTTGCAGCAGCTTGGCTATCTGGCAACCGTCACGGGCTATTACGATGATGCGACCGTCGCGGCGGTTCGCTCCTTCCAGTCCCGCAACGGGCTTTCCGTGGACGGCTCCGCGGGTCAGGAGACCCTCGCGGTGCTCTACGGCAGAAATCCCCGCGCGGCATACTAAGGGGAGACGCAAGGGGCTTTGCCCCTTAAACCCCACCATAGGCTCTGCCTCTGGACTCCGCGAAGGGTCTTCGACCCTCTCGACACCCTTCTCGCGATTGAGTTGAGCACACTTTCATACAGTGTCCGCGTGTTTATTTCTAAGAATACAGTCCAGCTTGGCGCGTTTGCACGGCTGGACTGTTCTCTTATCCACAGCTTTTCCCCGTCTTCCACCGGAAGGAGGCATTCCCGTGCAGAAAATCCGCTTTCTCCCCCTGCTGTGCGTTGTGCTGATGCTCTTCACCGCCCCGACCCTGCTCGCCCAGCAGGAGCCGGATACGCCCTATCCGGCGGAAACCATGCTCTCTGTCCGCATGATGCCGCCCGGCGAACGTAGCCTGCGCAATTTCCTGTATCCAAAGCTCATGGCGCAGGAAGGCAGCATTCAACTTCCCGCCGGAACGTCCTACAATCTGCTGGTACAGACCTTGGATAACATGCGCAACGACTATCCGGAGCTGTTTCACATCGAATCCTACCGCGTCCACTATCAGCGCAATCAGCCGGATGTCGCCCAAAGCATTTCACCGAATTACTTGTGTTCCGCCGAAGAAGCATCAGCCTTGCGCAAACAGCTGCTGGAAACAGCACAGTCGTGGGTGAACGAAAATCCCGACCCGCTGGCGCTGTACGAGCGGCTTGTACTGAATGCAACCTATTCTCCCGACAGCATGTGGCAGCACACAGCCGTGGGCGCTTTGCTGTATGGCGAAGCCACCTGCGCAGGATATGCGCAGGCGATTTCACTGCTCTATCGACTTGCGGGCATTCCATGCGCAACCATCATCGGCGAAGCGTCAGACACAAGCGGCGAAACCGGTTTGCATGCATGGAATGTGACCAATTTCGGCTTTCTTGACGCAACATGGGGTGCCGCTTTCGACGGGCATGTGTTCCACAGCAACTACGCCATGGGTGAAGCGGATATGTCCATCGACCACACGCCCAATCGCGGGTACACTTTCCCCGACCTGAGCGGCGTTCCGAACTACTATCAGGCGCATGGGCTGTACGTCTCCACCGAGCAGGAACTGCTGACCCAGCTGATGCGTCTTGTGGACGGTGAAACCGTGGAGATTCAGCTTTCGCCCGACCTGTACGCACGGTATACAGCGGCTATGAAGGACAAGCAGTCCGATATTGTCACCTTTTGCGCCGAAGCAGCAGGGGCGGAAATTCCCTTCTACGACCCATGCCGCATCCTGTCCGACAAGGCGCATCGCGTTTTGCTGCTGATTCCCCACCCTGAATTGGCGGAGCAGTAACAGCAGTTTGCACGAGCGTAAAGGCAGATTATTGCCCCTGAGCACTTGCATGTTCGGGGGCTTTCATGTTATAATGAAAGAGTAGTGTGTCTATTCGGGAATAGGTGCGCTCATATGATTGTGATTTTCCAAATATTATCAGAAATTGTTTCTATATTGAAAGGAGAACTTTATGTTCGATTGGGTCAAAAAACTGCTGGGCAGCAGCAATGACGCGGAGGTCAAAAAGCTGCAAAAGACGGTCAACGCCGTGGAAGCCCTCGAAGATGAATACAAGGCGCTGACGGACGAGCAGCTGCGTGCCAAGACGGATGAATTCCGCGCGCGCTTGCAAAATGGCGAAACCGAAGATGACATTCTGCCCGAAGCGTTCGCCGCCATCCGCGAAGCCGACGCCCGTGTGCTGGGGATGCGCCCGTACCGCGTGCAGGTGATGGGCGGCCTGGTGCTGCATCAGGGGCGCATCGCCGAGATGAAGACCGGCGAGGGCAAAACGCTGGTGTCCACCCTGCCCGCGTACCTGAACGCACTGTCCGGCAAGGGCGTTCACGTCGTGACCGTCAACGACTATCTGGCGCGCCGCGACAGCGAGTGGATGGGCAAAGTCCACCGCTTCATGGGGCTGAGCGTCGGCCTGATTGTCCACGATCTGGACAGTGCCGAACGCCGCGCTGCTTACGCCTGCGACATCACCTACGGCACGAACAACGAGCTGGGCTTCGACTACCTGCGCGACAACATGGTCATCCGCCAAAGCGAGCTGGTGCAGCGCGGCCACAACTTCGCCATCGTCGACGAAGTGGACTCCATCCTGATTGATGAAGCGCGTACCCCGCTGATTATCTCCGGCGCGGGCGACAAATCCACCGACCTCTACGCAAAGGTGGACGCGGTCGTCCGCACGCTCAAGCGTGACGTTCACTTCGAGATTGAAGAGAAGAAAAAGGCCATCAGCCTGACCGACGAGGGCGCCCAGCGCGTCGAAGCCGCGTTCGGCATCACCAACATCAATGATGCGGAAAATGCCGAGCTGAACCACCACGTCAGCTGCGCCCTGCGCGCCAACTTCCTGATGAAGCGCGACGTGGACTACGTCGTCAAGGACGATCAGGTCATCATCGTTGATGAATTCACGGGCCGCCTGATGATTGGCCGCCGCTACTCCGAGGGTCTGCATCAGGCGATTGAAGCCAAGGAGCATGTGACCATTGAGCGCGAAAGCCGCACACTGGCGACCATCACCTTCCAGAACTATTTCCGCATGTACCACAAGCTCTCCGGCATGACGGGTACGGCGAAGACGGAAGAGGACGAGTTCCAGAACATCTACTCGCTGGACGTCGTGCAGATTCCCACCAACAAGCCCAACATCCGCAAGGACTTGGACGACATGGTCTACAAGACGAAGAAGGCGAAGTTCAACGCCGTTGTGGACGCGATTGCGCAGGTGCACGCCAACGGTCAGCCCGTGCTGGTCGGCACGGTCACGGTTGAAACGAGCGAAATGCTCTCCGCCATGCTCCAGCGCCGCGGCATCCAGCATGAGGTGCTGAACGCCAAGAACCACGCCAAGGAAGCTGAAATCGTCGCGCAGGCAGGCCACTGGGGCGCCGTCACCATTGCCACCAACATGGCTGGCCGCGGCACGGACATTCTGCTGGGCGGCAACCCGGAGTTTCTCGCCCGCCGCGCCATGCGTCAGGACGGCTATGACGAGGAAATCATCGAAGCCGCGACGGGGCACGCGGAAGATGTGTCCGATGAAATTCTCGCCGCGCGCGAAAAGTACCAGTCCCTCTACAAGGACTTCAAGCGCACCACCGACGAAGCGCATGACCGCGTGCTGCAAACCGGCGGTCTGCACATCATCGGCACGGAGCGCCACGAATCCCGCCGCATTGACAATCAGCTGCGCGGCCGTGCGGGCCGTCAGGGCGACCCCGGTTCGACCCAGTTCTTTATTTCGCTGGAGGACGACCTGATGCGTCTCTTCGGCGGCGACCGCATCATGCCGATGGTCGAGCGTCTGGGGCTCAAGGACGACGAGCCGCTTCAGGCGGGAATGCTCACCAAGCAGATTGAATCCGCGCAGAAGCGCATCGAGGGCCGCAACTTCGAGATCCGCAAGCACGTTCTGGAATACGACAACGTGATGAACCGCCAGCGCGAGATTATCTACGGTCAGCGCCGCCGCGTGCTGATGGGCGAAAACGTCCGCGACAACATTATCGGCATGGCGTACAAGCTGATTGACGCCGCGCTCTCCCGCCACTGCGCGTCTGACGACGGCACGGATTGGGATATTCCGCAGCTGACGAATTATCTGGAAAACCTGTGCATCCACCACGGCAAGATTGCCGAATTGGAGGATGTCGTCCGCTCCGGTGACCGCGACGCGCTGGCGCAGGCGCTCAAGGACGACGCGAAGGCGTTCTACGAGGAGCGCGAGACGGCGCTGGCGGAAATCGGGCTGGACATGCGCGAAGTGGAGCGCGTTGTGCTGCTGCGCGCGGTGGATGTGCGCTGGATGGATCACATTGACGCGATGGATCGCCTGCGCGACGGCATCGGCTTCCGCGCGTACAGCGGCAAGAACCCCGTCACCGAGTACCAGATTGAAGCGGGCTACATGTTCGACGAGCTGAATCACCTGATTCGCGAAGACACGGTGCGCCGCATGTATCAGCTGCGCATTGAGCGCACGCCGGAGCGTGTGCAGGCAGCGGTTCGCCCCGTCGAGGGCAAGCCGATTGTGCCCGGCAACGGTCAGCCGCGCCAGCCCAAGCGGGTGAAGCCGTCGGAGCGCGTTGGCCGCAACGACCCCTGCCCCTGCGGTTCGGGCTTGAAGTACAAGAACTGCTGCGGGAAGGACAAAGAAACAAGGGAGTAACTCCCTTGACCCTTTCGCGCGATTGAGTTGGCTGCATTTGCATACAGCTTTCGCGTGTTTATGCAGGGATTTCGCGTCTGCGGACGCGAGGAGGGGGCTTTCCGATCGCCCCCTCCACCCCTTCGGTGCCCTCTTGCATAGTAGGTTGTAATTGTTGCTTTTTAGTTAGTGTACCTTTCGTGCCCAACTAACATAAACCAACCAGTAACATCCTGAGGGCGAATGCGAAGGGGTCAAGGGGGCGACCGCTGACTTCGTCTGTTTTCATGCCCCCTTGTCGCTCCCGCAGGAGCGAAACCCCCGCAACATAAAAAATCAAGCATCAATCCACCCCAAAAGCAAAATCATCAACCAGAAAAAGCCTTTCCTGACGATTGAAGGAGATTAAACATGGCGCTCATAGATATTCCCCAGTATCGCAGCGAACTGGCAGAGATTCGCAAATCCCTGCTTGCCGCGGGCGATGCCCTCCACATTGACCATATCCGCGAACAGCTGGATGAGCTGACCGAGGAAATGAATCAGCCCGAATTCTGGAATGACCCGGATCACTCCGCGAAGGTCAACCAGAAGGTTTCCAACCTCAAAGGCAAACTCGAACACTACGAAAAGCTGCTTTCTTCCGCCGATGATATCGAGGTCATGCTCGAAATGGCGGAAGAAGAGAAGGATGAAGATACCGTCACCGAAGCGGTGGATGAGCTGGCGACGCTCAAAGAGCATACCGACGCGCTGGAGCTGGAAACCCTCATGCGCGGCGACTATGACGACAATGACGCGGTGCTGTCCCTCCACGCGGGCGCGGGCGGAACAGAAGCGCAGGACTGGACGTCCATGCTCTACCGTATGTATACCCGCTACTGCGAGAAGATGGGCTTCACTGTCAAGCTGCTGGATTTGCTTGACGGCGACGAAGCGGGCATCAAGTCCGTCACCTTTGAAGTCAGCGGCGACCACGCCTATGGCTACCTCCGCGGCGAAAAGGGTGTGCATCGCCTCGTCCGCATCTCCCCGTTCGACGCAAACGCCCGCCGCCACACGTCCTTCGCGTCGCTGGACGTCGCCCCCATGCTGGAGGACGATGATTCCGACATCGAAATCAACATGAAGGATGTCCGCGTGGACACCTACCACTCCAGCGGCGCAGGCGGACAGAACGTCAACAAAACCTCTTCCGCCGTCCGCATGACGCACTACCCGACCGGCATCGTTGTCTCCTGCCAGACCGAGCGCGATCAGGTGCAGAACCGCGCGACGTGTATTAAGATGCTGAAGGCGAAGCTGCTGGAACTGCGTGAACGCGCCAAGGAAGAGGAAATGGCGAACATCAAGGGCGAAATGAAGAAGATTGAATGGGGCAGCCAGATTCGCTCCTACGTCTTCCAGCCCTACACGATGGTCAAGGATCACCGCACGAACTACGAATCCGGCAACATTGACGACGTGATGGACGGCAACCTTGAGGGCTTCATCACCGCCTATTTGAAGATGCAGTAATGCCGAAACCCTCTCAGTGTCTGCTGGGAGGGTTCACGCCGTTATATTGCTTTCCCCGGAAAGGAGATTTTCCGGTGCGCTATCAACTCGTTTCCATCCTGTCGGCGCTTCTGCTTTGCCTGACCATGCTGGCAGCCATCGTTTACGGGGTCGGTACGCAGCCTTCCCTGATGCAAACGATCATGCTGCGCACCGCTCCGCCTGAAGCAACCGGCTTTCCGGCGGAGCAATACGGTGCCGCCGCCAAGCTGATTACCGATTACCTCAAGGGCGAGGGCGACTTCCAGCTCGTATTTTCCATGAACGGCATAGCATACAACGCTTTTAACGAGCGTGAGCAAACGCATATGGCGGACGTGCGGACGCTGTTCAGCCTGTGCCGTCGTTTTTCGCTGGGCAGCATCCTCCTGACGCTGGTCGGTTGGCTCTATTTCCGGAAACAGCGGTTCTTCTGGCGAATCGTCCGGCGAACCGCCTGCTGTATGCTGGCGTTTGTCGCCATCCTTGTGCTGCTGGCGGCGATGGATTTTGACCGGCTGTTCATCCTCTTCCATCAAATCGCCTTCACAAACAACCTGTGGCTGCTCAATCCGCAAACGGATTTGCTCATCCGTTTAATGCCGACGCAATTGTTCATTGACTATGCGCAAATCATCGGCATTGTCTGGGCGGCACTGATGGGGATTCTGCTCATCATTGCCACCGTGAAGCTACGAAATCAACAATAAGGGGCGTATTCCCATGACCTACACTGAATCTGCCCGCGCGCAGCTTGATGCCTTGCAGGTGAAAGACCACGTTCGCATTCTGGCGCTGGAAACGTCCTGCGACGAAACCGCCGCCGCCATCATCGAGGACGGGCGCACCATCGTCTCCAACATCGTTTTCAGCCAGATTGACCTCCATGCGCTCTATGGCGGCGTCGTCCCGGAAATCGCCAGCCGTGCGCACGTCGAAGCCTGCGACCGCGTGATTGACGAGGCGCTCCGGGCAGCGAACATGCGCTTGCAGGATGTCGATGCCCTCGCCGTCACCTACGGGCCGGGGCTTGTCGGCGCGCTGCTCACCGGCGTCAGCTGCATGAAGGGCTTGAGCTACGCCGCAAACAAGCCGCTCATCCCCGTCAACCACATTGAAGGGCATGTGTCCGCGAACTACATTTCCAATCCGGACTTGAAGCCGCCATTCCTGTGCCTTGTCGTATCGGGCGGACACAGCCACATCGTCCGCGTGAACGACTACGGCGATTACACCTTGCTCGGTCAGACGATGGACGACGCGGCGGGCGAAGCGTTCGACAAAGCGGCGCGCGTGCTGACGCTCCCCTACCCCGGCGGCCCACGCATCGACGCACTGGCGGAGGAGGGCGACCCGCATTTCCTCTCGCTCCCGCATCCGCACACCCCCGGCAAGTACGACTATTCCTTCTCCGGCATGAAAACGGCGTTCCTGAACGCGGCGAACAAGATGGAGATGAAGGGCGAACCGCTCCCGAAGGCGGATATGGCGGCTTCGTTCCGCTACGCCGTCGTTTCGGCGCTGGTGGAAAAGGCGATGCTGGCGGCGAAGGATACTCACGCCCCCGCGCTTGCAATGGCGGGCGGCGTTTCCGCGAATCGTCTGCTGCGCCGGATGATGCAGGAGGCCGCCGACAAGGCGCACCTGCCGCTGTACATGCCGCGCCTCGACCTGTGCACCGACAACGCGGCGATGATTGGCTCTGCGGCATACTATCGGATGAAAAAGGGCGAGCTTGCGCCCCTGACGCTCAACGCCACGCCGTCGCTCCGGCTGGTGTAATACTATTTCCTGCATTCGTCTGCGCCATCTGCTTGCGCCTTTTCCGCTCTGGCGTCCGGTCGTTCCATTTAGCGTAGCGCTGCTACGCTGCATTTCACTCCCGTTAGCCAGAACGAAAAATTCGCGGCGCATCTTGGCGCATTCTCATTTGGAAATAGTATAAGCCTATTATAATATAGGAAGAAATTTTTCACGGCAGCGAATCATCCCATTCATCATTCATTCCAACCAAGGAGGATTCCGCATGAAGAACAAAAACGTCTGGCAGGCGGTCAAATTCACGCTGTTCAGCGCATCCGCCGGACTCATCCAGCTCATCAGCTTCGCCCTGCTGCATGATGTGTTCAAGATTCCCGATTACAACGCCTGTTACCTTCCCTCGCTGATTCTGTCCGTCCTGTGGAACTTCACGTTCAACCGCCGCTACACGTTCCGCTCGGACGGAAACGTCAAGCGCGCGATGCTGCTGGTCGCGCTGTACTACGTCGTGTTCATCACGCTTTCCAGATGGTGGAGCACGGAATTGGTTGCAGTCGGCGTACACGACTGGCTGATTGAAGTCATCAACATGCTCGTCAACTTCGTGACCGAGTTTTTGTTCCAGAAGTTTGTGGTCTATCGCGGGACGATTGACACGAACGAGCTGGCAAAGAAGGAGCAAGCGTAATGCCGTTTGACTACAAGAAGGAGTACCGTGCGTTCTACCAGCCGCCGAAAGTGCCGGAAATCATCGACGTGCCGGAAATGCAGTTCGTGTGCGTGTCCGGTACGGGCGACCCAAACGAGGAGGGCGGCGCATATCAGCAGGCGCTCGGCGTGCTGTACGCGGTCAGCTATACGTTGAAGATGAGTCCGCGTGCTGGGCACCTGATGGACGGCTTTTTCGATTACGTCGTGCCGCCGCTGGAAGGCTTCTGGCAGCAGGACGGCGTATCAGGCATGGACTACGAGCGCAAGGCGGATTTGCACTGGCTATCCGTGATTCGCGTACCGGATTTCGTGACGGCGGAGGATTTCCGCTGGGCGGTGGAAACAGCGTCAGAAAAGAAGAAGCTGGACTGCTCCCGCGCTGAACTGCGTACGATTCGCGAAGGACTTTGTGTGCAGATGATGCACATCGGCGCATACGACGACGAACCCGCGTCGGTAGCGCAGATGGATGCGTTTCTGCGCGAGAACGGGTATGAAAATGACTTCACGGCGGAGCGGCTGCATCACGAGATTTATCTTTCCGACCCGCGGAAAACAGCGGCGGAGAAAAGGAAAACCGTGATTCGGCATCCGGTGAGGAAGGTATAAGCAACCTTGGGTGCTGCTTGTCAGTGGATGAGCGGCATCCTTTTTTTCTTTTGTTGCTTGGTTCCATTTGTTGCAAAGGGAATCGCGCCTACGGGCGCGACAAGGGGGTTTTGCGGTCGCCCCCTTGACCCCTTCGCAGCGCACTCCCATGTTTCTTGATTTTTATTGTTACAGAAGGAACTTGCGCCTGCAAGCGCGTTTGGGACAGCGCTGCTTTTGGCGTTTTTTGCGAATTTTCCCCTTGTTAGACCTTGACGAATGTGGTATAATACTATTTCGGGATGAAGATGAGCCAAGATGCGCCGCGAATTTTTCATTCTGGCTAACGCGAATGAAATGCAGCGTAGCATCGCTACGCCAAGTGGAATGAGCGAACGCCAGAAGGGAAAAGGCGCAAGCAGATGGCGCAGATGAATCCCGGAATAGTATTTCTAACAGCGTGGCGGGAATGAGCCGCCAGACCCTGAGGAATAGGAGAAAAACAGCTATGGTTAAGGTCAACATTATTTCGGGTTTTCTGGGCGCGGGCAAAACGACGCTCATCAAGAAGCTGCTGACGGGCAGCGTTGCGAAGGAAAAAATCATCCTGCTGGAAAATGAATATGGCGAAGTCGGCGTGGATGGCAGCTTTATGAAGGATTCGGGCATCATCGTCGATGAACTCAATTCCGGCTGCATCTGCTGCACGCTGGTGGGCGACTTCCAGAAGGCGGTTGATGACCTGATTGCGAAGTATCATCCTGACCGCCTGCTGATTGAGCCGTCCGGCGTGGGCAAGCTGAGCGAAATCCTCGCCGCCGTCGAGCGCGCGAAGGAACGCCACAGTGACCTCGTTGTGACCGGCTGCGCGACCGTTGTGGACGCGGGCAAGTGCCGCATGTATATGAAGAACTTCGGCGAGTTCTTCCTCGACCAGATTAAGACGAGCGCGACGGTGATTTTCAGCCGCACGCAGCTGCTGTCCGCGGAGCGCATCGAGAAGAGCCGTGCGCTGGTGGAAGAACAGCATCCGGGCGTCCGCATCGTGACGACGCCGTGGGATGACCTGTCCGCTGATACGCTGCTGGAAGTCATTGAATCCGGCAAGCCGATGGAAATCCACCTCGATGACGACGATGATGACGACGACGAGGACGAACACGAGCATCATCATCACCACCACGACCATGATGACCATGACCACGAGGACGGCGTGTGCCCGTGCTGCGGCGGTCACCATGACGACGATGATGATGACGACCACGACCATGAGCATCATCACCATCATGATCACGATGACCATGACGAGGATGAGCACGAACATCATCATCACGACCACGAGGACGGCGAAACCTGCTCCTGCGGACATCATCACCATCATCATCACGGGCATGACGCGGACGAAGTGTTCGTGTCTGTCGGCGTAGAGACTGCGAACCGCTACGAGCAGGACGAGGTCAAGGCGATGCTGGACAAGCTGTCCGACGAAGAAGAGTACGGCACGGTGCTGCGCGCCAAGGGCGTGCTGCAGAACGCGGCGGGCGACTGGTTCCAGTTTGACTATGTGCCGGGCGAGAGCCAGTTCCGTCCGGGTACGCCGGATTACACCGGCCGCCTGTGCGTCATCGGTGCGCACATCGACGAAAAAGCACTGCGGGAGCTGTTCAAGGCATGAGCGAACAGGAATTTACGCCAGTTTACCTGATTACCGGCTTCCTCGAAAGCGGCAAAACCCAGCTCATCAACTCCATGCTGACGGACGACAACTTCTCGCGCGGGCAGAAGACGCTGGTCATCTGCTGCGAAGAGGGCGTTGAGGAATACGAAACGGCGAAGAACACGACCGTTGTCGTCCTCGACGAAGCGGACGAGATGAACACGAAGAAGATGGAGGCGCTGGACAAGGAGTATCAGCCGGAGCGCGTCATCATCGAGTACAACAGCATCTGGACGATTGAGCGGCTGGGCAGCTGTATGCTGCCGCGCAAGTGGGAAGTCGTGCAGATTATCACGACGGTGGACGCGAACACCTTCGACAACTACTTCACCAACATGCGCCAGATGCTGACCGACCCGATGAAGGTCGCTGACCTGATTCTGGTCAACCGCTGCCAGCCCGGCGCAAACAAGAGCCCGTGGCGCCGCCAGCTCAAGGCGGTCAACCCGAAGACGAACATCATCTTCGAGAACACGGACGGCACGAGCGAAGACGGCGTGGCGGACGAAGACCTCCCCTACGACATGAAGTCCGCTGTCATCGAAATCAAGGACGAGGACATTCCGACCTTCTATCTGGATTCGCTTGATCATGCCGACCGCTACGACCGCAAGACCGTGCGCTTGGTGGGGCAGGCGTTTGCTGACCGCTCGCTGCCCAAGGGCTACTACATGTTCGGGCGGATGGCGATGACGTGCTGCGCGAACGACATTCAGCCCATCGGCTGGATTACGCAAGGCATCCAGAAGCCCAGCACGAAGACATATTTCCGCCTGACTGCGCAGTGCAAGGCGGTGGACGCGCAGGGCGAAAAGATGCTGATGCTGCAGGAAGCCCGCGCGGAGATTGTTCCCCCGCCGGAAGAAGAATATCTGAATTTCAACGCGTAAGATGGTGGTTCTCCCCCCGATTGCTGCAAGGCAGTCGGGGGATTTGTTTTGCAATGGAGCTGACACCGATGTATGTGCCGAACTGATATTTTCGCAAAGTTTTTGCATGTACTTTTTATGGTATTATATTGACAATAAGAACAGTCTATGGTATTATATCAGTGGAACGATTGATAGAAGGTGGAGGTGATACCGTTGGCGCACGTCCCGTCACGCTATGGAACTGTAACGACCGACGAATGAAGAAGGAGTACACAATATATGAAAAAATTCATCGCCTTTACCTTGATGCTTGTTCTTATCCTCGCGTGCCTTGCTCCGGCAATCGCCGCCACCGCCGAGTTGACCGCCATGTCCCACGGAGGAACTGCACAAACTGGTTACGTAAAGAAAACCAAAACTGGTGATCCCTCTGTCACTATCAATTCACTCACTGGTTTGCAAGATACTCTGCTTCTAAATTTCCGCATTCGCTACTCCAACGGCACTGCCGCAACATCGAATTATACTTTTTCTGGTACAGGTCCCCGTACTGTTTATTACTTGAATGCTGATGGTTTCAACGCTGTTGATTCTTCTTTCTTCGCACGCGTACAAACGCAATCTGCTCAGACGACTTCAGTTACAATTAATTTCTCTTGGGCACCGTAAGTCTTACCAATCCTTCAGGCATGAAAATGCCTGAAGGATTAAATACTAAAAAGAGGAGGAGTTTAGTTGAAAAAAGTTTTTGCTTTATTTCTGTTTTTTTTGTTGCTGCTCTCCGTAAGTTCCGCAGAGAATGTATCAAGTGTTCGCATTCTCTGCACGGATTACAATTATAGCGCTTTTCAAGATTATGCTGCCGCAGGGCATGACGTTAATTTCCGAAATGGCAGCATAAACGACATTGCCACCGCACTTGCATCCCGCGATCCCGATATCGACGTTTTTGTTTTTCAAACGCGTTCTGGACTGGACCAAATCAAGAAGCAACACTATTACTATCCACTGACCGATGCCAGCGATTTGATGGATAAACTCGGCGACTTGTATCCTGCCTTTCAGAATGCGCTCATGGACAATGGCAATCTGGTCGGCTGGTATGTTGATGCACAGCCGTGGGGGTGGCAAGTTCTTTCCCCTGATTTGCTGGAAGAATTGGCACTTTCCGCACCAACAACCTTTGATGAGTTGTTAGACGTTAGTAAAGTGCTGTTCGACAGCGGTCTTTTGAGCCGTGACTATGTGCTGATGCTCGAATACAGGTACACGCAGCAGGATATGCTCACGTTCTATTTGCGCCAGTTCTTGATTGCTTCTGAACGAGTGGATGGGCAAATCAATTTTCTGCGTCCCGAATTTGCTCGTATTGCCGAAAAAATCAGGAATACTGTGCCTGAAACATCGAAGGAAAATTTATTCGCAGACTACGAAGTCTTTACTTCGTCTGCCGCTTCTGTCACGCCTTCCACGTACATCGAATTGATTCCCTCCGTCCTCGATGATGCGCCTTCCGGTCTGTATTATCTGACCGTCGTCGCCGTCATCAATCCCTATTCCAACAACATTGATGGTGCTATCGACCTGATGCGCTATTTGGCAGCTTGGAAGTCCGATATTGCCTACCTCTGGGATTCGTCGCTCAGCAAGCCCATTATTCGCCCGGACTATGACGAAAAGGTTGCACAATATCAAGCCGAAATCGCCCGCTTGGAAGCAAAGGAGAACCGCACCACGCAGGATGAAGACGACCTTGACCGCGCTCGCCGGAGTTTAGCCTACATCACCGAACACCCCTATTCCGTCTCCCCGGAGGACATTGCCTACTATCAGGAGCTTGTCCAGTACGCCTACATCCCCGGCGACTCCCCCGTCACCTTCGACGATGCCCTCAAGACGCTCATGCAGCGCTACCTGAACGGCGCGTTTGACGCGGAGGGGTTCGCCCGCGCGTGTCAGGAGCATATCAACACGGTGTATCTCGAAATGGGGCTGACACCGATGTATGTGCCAAACTAATTCAACTTGTAAATTTTCCCGCATTCGCTTGACAAATCAGCCCCCCTGCTTATACTTGTCAGTAGGCTCAAGGCCAAAAAAGGAGGTTGTTTTTTCATGACAAATCAGGAGAAATACGCCCAGCAGATGCAGAACGCGGGCGTTTGCGATGCGCGCGGGGCGGCGCTCTGCGCCACGGTGAAGGAGCTGCCGGACGGAAGCTTCGGCATGGTGCTGCTCGGTGTGAAGGGCAATGACCTGCTCATCTACGACACGAACATGAAGTCCGAGCCGCTCAAGCTGATGCGCACCATTCCGCTCAAGGGCGTGACCGACTTCAGCACCACCAGCCTGATGGGCGAAATCCTCAAAGGCTACACGTTCCGCTTTACGTCAGATGGATTTACCTATTCGTTCAAGAACTGCCGCCGTCAAGCGTTCCTTGACGTGCTTCAGCAGGAAATCAACAAATAACATCAAGGGCTGCGCCGGAAAAGTCGGTGCAGCCCTTGCATTTTGCGTTCTTTTTCTGATATAATAGACATGTCAAGCATTATTATCACAGGAGGACGCTATGATTTCCATTCTGCCCGAAAGCAACTATGCCGCCGTCATGACCGAGACGGTTGAGCCGTATCTGGATTCGCGCCGCCAGGAGATGGACATGCCGCTCTCCACGGGCGGAACGCTACACGCGGAGGTCTACGAGCAGCCGGATGCGACCCGCGCCGTCGTCATCCTGCACGGCTACACGGAATCCGCCGAGAAATTCCGCGAAATGACGTGGTATTTTCTGAACGAGAAGTTCAACGTCTACGCCATCGACCACCGCGGGCACGGCAAATCCGTCCGCAAAATTTCTGACACCTCCATCACGCACGTCGATGCGTTTTCGGATTATCTGCGCGATTTGGAGGAGTTCATGTCGGGTGTCGTCCTGCCGCGAACAGCTCATCTGCCGCGCGTGCTGTATGCGCACTCGATGGGCGGCGCGATTGGCGGCATGACGCTGATGAATCACCCGGAGTATTTCGCGCGGGCGGTGCTGACTGCGCCGATGATTGCGCCGTCGAGTGCGCCGCTGCCACGCTGGGCGGGCAAACTCGCGGCGGACTTCATGTGCGCCATCGGCAAGCGGGAAGACCGCGCGTTCATCGGCAAACCGTTCAGCCCGGAGAACGAGCCGTTCGAGACATCCTGCGCCACCAGCCGCGTCCGCTTTGACTACTACGAGCGCAAGCGCATCGACAACGCGCACTTGCAGAATTGTTCACCCACTTATGGCTGGGTACAGGAAGCGATTGGCGTGACGAAAGTGCTGCTTGACCCGGTAAAGGACAAGCAGATTACCACGCCGCTGCTGCTCTGCCAAGCGTCACTGGACAAGACAGTCTGTCTGCCGGAGCAGAAACAATTCGTCGCGCAAGTCCCCGGCGCGAAACTTTCCGTTTATCCCGCGAAGCACGAAATCTACATGTCCACGAACGATGTGATGGAGAAGTATGTGCCGGAAGTAATTGGATTCTTACGGGGGTAAGGGAGGCGCCAGAGGCTCTGCCTCTGGACTCCGGCAGGGCTCTGCCCTGCACCCGCGAAGGGTCTTCGACCCTCTCGACACCCTTCTCGCGATTGAGTTGAGCGCTTCTGCATACAGTGTCCGCGTGTTTATCCAACGAACCTACGGTTCAAAAAAGAAACAAAACCCCAAAAGTATGAAGGTAGCGACCGAAGGTTTCCAAAGGGCGACCGCAAACTTCGTTTGTTTTCATGCCCTTTTGTGCGCCCGCAGGCGCATTCCCCTGCTCCAAACTTACACAATAAACAAAAAAGTCAGTACCAAAAACGCCCCTGCCTAACATAAGCAGGGGCGTTTTCATCATCACACCTCGCGCCCAACAGCTTCTGCAATCTTCCGAATATCCGCCATCACGTCCACAAACGCGGCGGGCGTAATCGACTGCGCACCGTCGCACAAAGCGTGCGCCGGGTCGTTGTGCACCTCAATCATCACGCCGTCCGCGCCAACCGCAATCGCCGCGCGCGCAATCGGCTGCACCATCCAGCTCTTACCGGTCGAATGGCTCGGATCAACAATCACCGGCAGATGGCTCAGCTTCTTCACCGCGCAGATGGCGGACAAGTCGAGTGTGTTGCGCGTGTACGTCTCGAACGTGCGGATGCCGCGCTCGCACAGAATCACCTGCTCATTGCCGCCCGCCATAATGTACTCCGCGCTCATCAGCCACTCCTCGATGGTGGCGGACAAACCGCGCTTAAGCAGAATCGGCTTGCGAATCTTCCCCAATTGTTTCAGCAGGTCGAAATTCTGCATGTTGCGCGCGCCGACCTGAATGCAGTCCACCTTATCCACGAAGGTATCAATGTCGTAGGGAGACATCAGCTCGGTCACGATGGGCAGCCCGGTCTGCTCGCGGGCATGGCAGAGCATGTCCAGCCCCTCGTATGCCAGTCCTTGGAAGGAGTACGGGGACGTGCGCGGCTTGAACGCACCACCGCGCAGCACCGTCGCGCCCGCGTCCTTCACCGCCTGCGCCACAGCGGTAATCTGCTCGTTGCTCTCCACGGAGCAGGGACCCGCCATAATCGCCAGTTTCTTGCCGCCGACAACCGTGTTCCCGATTTTGATTTCGCTCGGCGCGGGATGGAACGCGCGGTTTGCCTTCTTGAACGGCTCGGCAACCTTCATGATGCGTTCGACGCAGTGGAAGGATTCCAGCTGGTCGGGGTCAATGCGGCTCGTGTCGCCAGTCAGACCGAGGATGGTCATCTCCGTGCCTACAATCGGGCTGACGGATACGCCGCGCGCAACCACGGCATTGGTGACGGTGTCGATTTCCTGCTGGGTCGTGCCCTGCTTCAAGACGATAATCATGGTGTTCAACCTCCTGCGTCAATCATTATTGGCTCAAAATCATTATTGGCTCAAATGGACGAAAAAAAGCACGGAAGCCCGCAAAAGAGCTTCCGCGCCTGATGTTTTCCTCAATCGCTGCGGCTGCTGCTTCACGGTACGTCAATTTGCCCGGCGAAAAACGCCGGGAGCGTAAACGGAAACAGCACAGACAGCATCATGGAGAAAATTCCTCCGTTCGGCGGCATCATTGCCGCATATCCGCGTTTATTATAGTCCGCTCATCCCGCGCTTGTCAAGGGCAGGATTGTACATTTGCTGTTTTTCGGGCAAAAAGTTTGCCAAAGCTAACCTGTATCGAATGGCATTCATCTATCCTCGGGCACGCACAGCTATCCTTCAGAAAAATTTCGGGAAAATCGTGTAATCCTCTTGACAATCAACCGATTTGGGCATTATAATAGCCATAATGACAATTGTGCCATTTGGTTAAAGGAGGATGAAGGGCATGGAGTCTTACCTGTTCGCAGACGTAGAGGCTGCGGCGGATACTATGGTGGTGGAAGGATACCACAAGCCGGGCAGCTTGACCCGCTCCAGCGGTGCGTGGATTCACGCGGCAGGCACGGCGATGTTTGAGGCAGGGAGACGCCCCATTAAGCCGCATGACCAGTGGATTTGGTTCGCGGTGGAGGCAGGCGAAGCGACGCTGGTTTGGCAGGGGCATGAGCTGACGCTGAAACAGCAGGAAACGTGCTTCCTGCCCGCCGGCAACCGCGACGCTGCCCTGCAGATTGACGAGAGCGTCCGCTGCGTGTGGATTGCGCTGGAAGGCCCGCTTGCGCCGATGGTCGTACGCAAGATGGGCGCGCTGCTGCATATGCCGCTGAAACAGGGGGCGCTGCCGAGCCAGATGTACTTGGCGAAGCAGATTGTGCAGGTCATCGTCCGCCACACGGACACCAGCGACGCGACATACCAGCTGCAGCACCTGATGTACGGGATGCTGGCAAGCCACTGGGGTCAGCCGGTCGCCATGGACGCGATGCTTTCGCACGAGATTGCGAAGGTCGTGGACACCCTGCGCGCGAATCAGTACAAGGACAACTTCTCTCTGGCGGAGATGGCGGCAATTTCCCGTATGCCGATGGAAACGTTCCGCAAGCGCTTCGTGAGCGAAGTGGGCATGCCGCCGCTGTCGTATGTGCTGCACTGCAAGATGGAGCGCGCGAAGGAGCTGCTGCGCGAGGAAGGGCACACGGTTCGTCAGGCGGGCATCGAAGTCGGGATGCAGGATCCGTACCACTTCTCCAAGCAGTTCAAGAACATCGTCGGCATCAGCCCGTCGGCGTTCATGAAGCAGGCCGCCAAGCCGGATGCGACCATCCGCGGCAGCAGCAAAGTAGAAAAGAAGTAAGCAGTGAGGCGACTGTCAGGGGATAAACCTGGCAGCCGCCTTTTTTTCTTCCACATAACCGCCACATTTACCGCACGGGATTCGGGCAGCATTGGATCTTGTGTTGCTCGGCACACTCGTCCGCCCCTCTACGGTCTACTATGTGATTTTTGTTCGTCGGTTCGGGAGTTTGCCCGCTGGCATCCGGCTTCCTTCAGACTCCGCCGCTCGATGGACACCCTTGCCTTCGGCTAAGCCGGGCGCACCGTAACGGCCGTTGCAGGATTCATCTTCTGCAACGGCCTTAAAAACGCTATGAAATGGGATTATTCCGCTGTCGGTATCAGGCGAATCAGCACGGTGGGAAGCTCTGCATCGGTGAAATCCAGCGTGAACACTGCGTTTTCACCTTCCACGATGTAGGGCAGATCAATTTCCGTACCGTCGGCATTCAGCAGCGCCAGGGTAACGCCGTTCAGCAGCTCGGCGGGCATCGTGATTTTTACCTCGCCCTTCGGCTGGGTGAGCTTGCCGGAAACTTCAAAGCAGACGCTCAGCAGCGTATTGCCGTTCGCAGTTTCACCCATGCGCAGCACCAGCTCGCCATAGGGCAGATGCTCGCCCTCCGCCGTCACTTCTTCAACCAGCGCCAGATGTGTGCCATCGCTCACATTGCCGCATACGGGGCAGAGCGTGCGCGTCGCTTCATCCTGCTTGAATTCGACGATGGCGCATTCGGTCTTGCTGACGTGCTTGCAATCCTTGCGCTTGCAGGTCGCGCTGTGCGTGCCGTCGCCGTTACTCGTCCATTCGCCATACCAGTGCAGCAGCGTCTTCGTCTGGTGATCCTTATAGCTGTCATTGCATTTTTTGCAGGTGTGCAGCGTGTAGCCGCCCTTTCCGCAGGTGGGCTTGACGACCTTTTCGGTATAATCGTGCCCGGCGGCGGGGATTTCCACCTTAGTGGTGTAATCGCAGCGGGAGCAGGTATCGTATTCATCCCAGCCAATTTCGGTACAGGTGGGGGTCTTGGCATCGTGGTGTACCAGATTGTGTTTCAGTGCGGGGAGCTCCACCTTGGTGGTGTAATCGCAGCGGGAGCAGGTATCGTATTCCTCCCAGCCAATTTCGGTGCAGGTGGGCGCCTTGGCATCGTGATGTACCAGATTGTGTTTCAGCGCAGGCAGTTCCACCTTGGTGGTGTAATCGCAGCGGGAGCAGGTATCGTAGGTATCCCAGCCGATTTCCGTACAGGTCGGCGCTTTCGCTTCGTGATGCACCAGATTGTGATTGTCCGGATCGATGGCCAGTTCCACATAGGTACTGTAGTTGCAGCGCTTGCATGTATCGTAGGCGTCCCAGCCGATTTCCGTGCAGGTCGGAGCTTTCGCTTCGTGATGCACCAGATCGTGGTTATCCGGATCGATGGCCAGTTCCACATAGGTACTGTAGTCGCAGCGGGAGCAGGTATCGTAGGCATCCCAGCCGATTTCCGTGCAGGTCGGAGCTTTCGCTTCGTGATACACCAGATTGTGATTGTCCGGATCGATGGGCAGTTCCACATAGGTACTGTAGTTGCAGCGGGAGCAGGTATCGTAGGCATCCCAGCCGGACTCGGTGCAGGTAGCGGCCTTGCCGGCATGGGGAATCGGGTCATGTCCCAGCGCCGGCAGCTCCTCATAGGTGCTGTAGTCGCAGCGGGAGCAGGTGTTATAGTCCTTCCAGCCCTTTTCGGTGCAGGTAGCGGCCTTGCCGGCATGGGGGATCAGGTCGTGGTTGTCCGGATTTATATTGCCGAAAATAAAGGTACCACCCTGGTAATCGCAATCGGAACAGACCCTGGCATACACAGCCTTAGATACGCAGGTGGCTGCAGTCTGCTCATGCATTTCGAATGAATGGGAAGCTATTTCCCCTTTTTCATGGCAATAGACGCAATTGCGCCAATGCCCAGCATCATCGCACGACCATGAGCTTTCATCATACTTGTGCTCCTCCGTATATGCTCCGCCGCAGACGGAGCATGCGCCCGTATCCCCGCAGCTCACGCCGGAGCAGGCTTCCGTTTCGGTGTGGCTGGGATCGCGCTTGCAGGTGCGGGTGTGGGTTTTGTTTCCATTGGACGTCCAATCGTTCCAGTCGTGATCCAGCGCGTCCGTTTCCTGATAGGCGGTGTAATCGCAGCGGGAGCAGGTATAGTAGGCGCTCCAGCCCTTTTCCGTGCAGGTGGGGGCTTTCACCTCTTCATGGCGCTGCAGATCATGGTTGTTCGGATCAATATCGCCGCTTTCAAAAGTGCTCGGCGTCTGGTAGCCGCAGTCGGAACAGACCTTGTAATACACGGCCGGAGATGCACAGGTGGCCTCGGACTTCAGATACCGGGCGTCGGGCTGTTCCACGAACGAATGGGAAGCTTTGCTCCCCGCCTCATTACAGTAGATACAGGCGCGCCAGTGCTTGTCGGGATTGCTCGACCAGGGGCCGTTAAACTTGTGGCTTGCCGTGTATATTTCGTGGCACTCGTCGCACCAGCCCGTTTCCCCACAGCGCACGCCGGAGCAATCGCTCGTTTCTGTGTGGGTGAAGTCCAAAGCACACATACGGGTGTGGGTGCCGTCGCCATTGGAGTAACTGTACATCCATTCGTGCTTGCTTGGGTCTGCGCTGCCATATTCACCATTGCATTCCCGGCACCGGGCGGGGTCTCTGCAGGTGGCCTCCTGAATGTTGCAGTTTTCCGTCTCTATATGGCTGGCGTCGCGTTTGCAGGTATGGGTGTGGGTTTTATTTCCGTTGGATGTCCATGCGCCCCAGTCATGACCCAGCTTGTAAACCGCACCGCACTCAGTGCAGGCGGCAGGTACGGTGCAGGGCGCTGCGCTGAAGGTACAATCCTTCGTTTCGGTGTGTGAAGCATTATGCTTGCAGACGCGGGTGTGGGCGCCGTTGCCGTTGGACTTCCACTCGCCCCAGTCGTGCGGCCCGTAATCGCCGAAGCGTGCAGTACAGCCGCCGCATTGTGCTTGCCGTATGCACGTGGCCTCCTGTCCAATCCAGTGATTCTCCAAGATCTCTTCCTGGCAGTCATTGCACCTCAGCAGATGCTGATTTTCGTACTCTTTTAGCAGAGCATAGGAACCGCCTAAACAATAGTCGCCGTTCGCCTTGGTATGTCCGGCCATCGCCGTGGTTGCTACAAAGAGCAGCGCGATCGCCAGGAGACATGCAGTCAACCATTTTTTCATGTTTTTCTCCTCCTCTAATTTCTTACTTTCTCTGTATCAAATGAAATGGGATTATTCCGCTGTCGGTATCAGGCGAATCAGCGCGGTGGGAATCTCTGCATCGGTGAAGTCCAGCGTAAACACTGCGTTTTCACCTTCGATGATGTAGGGTAGATCAATTTCCGTACCGTCGGCATTCAGCAGCGCCAGGGTAACGCCGTTCAGCAGCTCGGCGGGCAGCGTGATCTTCACCTCGCCCTTCGGCCGGGTGAGCTTGCCGGAAACTTCAAAGCAGACGCTCAGCAGCGTATTGCCGTTCGCCATTTCACCCATGCGCAGCACCAGCTCGCCATAGGGCAGATGCTCGCCCTCCGCCGTCACTTCTTCAACCAGCGCCAGATGCGTGCCATCGCTCACATTGCCGCATACGGGGCAGAGCGTGCGCGTCGCTTCATCCTGCTTGAATTCGACGATGGCGCATTCAGTCTTGCCGACATGCTTGCAATCCTTGCGCTTGCAGGTCGCGCTGTGCGTGCCGTCGCCGTTACTCGTCCATTCGCCATACCAGTGCAGCAGCGTCTTCGTCTGGTGATCCTTATAGCTGTCATTGCAGTTTTTGCAGGTGTGCAGCGTGTAGCCGACCTTTTCGCAGGTGGGCTTGACGACCTTTTCGGTATAATCGTGCCCGGGGGCAGGGATTTCCACCTTGGTGGTATAATCGCAGCGGGAGCAGGTATCATATTCATCCCAGCCAGTCTCGGTGCAGGTGGGCGCCTTCGCGTCGTGGTGTACCAGCTTGTGTTTCAGCGCAGGGAGTTCCACCTTGGTGGTGTAAGTGCAGCCCTCGCGCTGGCAGGTTTCGTAGGCATCCCAGCCGATCTCGGTGCAGGTGGGCGCCTTTGCGTCGTGGTGCACCAGGTCGTGGTTGTTCGGGTCAGGTCCATTATTTGGGTCTACATAAGTATCCGTTCCCTTGTGGTAGCAGTAGTCGCAGTTTGTGTAGTACACGGCCGGAGCAACGCAGGTGGCTGCGGACTTAAGGCACACGCTAACGGCGCCCTGAACGAACCAATGTGCGCCCATCTTAGTTTTCGCTTCGTGGCAGACGGTGCAGCTAAGCCAGTGGTTTTTGTCGTCCGAATGCCAGTTCTGCCCCGCAGGGAATGCATGTGCGCTGTAGTACTGCCCGCCGCAGGTGCTGCATGTTCCCAGCGTAATGCAGGTCGCGCTGCTGTCGCCGGAGCAGCTTGCGGTGTCGACCGCATCGCAGCCGTCACGCTGGCAGTGGCGGATATGCTCACTGTTGTTACCCCTGGATTGCCATGCGCCCCAGTCGTGCGGCCCGTATTCACCGTAGGACATAAGACAAGAAGTACATACCGCAACTTTCGTGCAAGTGGCTTTGTACTGGGGTGTATCTATGCTCCAATGATTCTCTGTAAACTCATCATAGCAGCGGTAACAGTACAGCGTATGGTAATCTTTTTCTCTTTTGCGTATTTCAAAGGTATTCCCTTCGCAATAGTCGCCGTTCAACCTGATATGCGCAGCCATCGCCGTGGTTGCTACAAAGAGCAGCGCGATCGCCAGGAGACATGCAGTCAACCATTTTTTCATGTTTTTCTCCTCCTCTAATTTCTTACTTTCTCTGTATCAAATGAAATGGGATTATTCCGCTGTCGGTATCAGGCGAATCAGCGCGGTGGGAATCTCTGCATCGGTGAAGTCCAGCGTGAACACTGCGTTTTCACCTTCCACGATGTAGGGCAGATCAATTTCCGTATCGTCGGCATTCAGCAGCGCCAGGGTAACGCCGTTCAGCAGCTCAGCGGGCATCGTGATTTTTACCTCGCCCTTCGGCTGGGTGAGCTTGCCGGAAACTTCAAAGCAGACGCTCAGCAGCGTATTGCCGTTCGCAGTTTCACCCATGCGCAGCACCAGCTCGCCATAGGGCAGATGCTCGCCCTCCGCCGTCACTTCTTCAACCAGCGCCAGATGTGCGCCATCGCTCACATTGCCGCATACGGGGCAGAGCGTGCGCGTCGCTTCAGCCTGCTTGAATTCGACGATGGCGCATTCAGTCTTGCCGGCATGCTTGCAATCCTTGCGCTTGCAGGTCGCGCTGTGCGTGCCGTCGCCGTTACTCGTCCATTCGCCATACCAGTGCAGCAGCGTCTTCGTCTGGTGATCCTTATAGCTGTCATTGCAGTTTTTGCAGGTGTGCAGCGTGTAGCCGCCCTTTCCGCAGGTGGGCTTGACGACCTTTTCGGTATAATCGTGCCCGGGGGCAGGGATTTCCACCTTGGTGGTGTAATCGCAGCGGGAGCAGGTATCGTATTCATCCCAGCCAATTTCGGTGCAGGTGGGGGCTTTGGCGTCGTGGTGCACCAGCTTGTGTTTCAGCGCAGGCAGTTCCACCTTGGTGGTGTAATCGCAGCGGGAGCAGGTATCGTATTCATTCCAGCCAATTTCAGTGCAGGTGGGTGCCTTGGCGTCGTGGTGCACCAGGTCGTGTTTCAGCGCAAGCAGCTCCACCTTAGTGGTGTAATCGCAGCGGGAGCAGGTATCGTATTCCTCCCAGCCAATTTCGGTGCAGGTGGGCGCCTTGGCGTCGTGGTGCACCAGATTATGTTTCAGCGCAAGCAGCTCCACCTTAGTGGTGTAATCGCAGCGGGAGCAGGTATCGTATTCCTCCCAGCCGGTCTCGGTGCAGGTGGGTGCCTTGGCGTCGTGGTGCACCAGCTTGTGTTTCAGCGCAGGGATTTCCACCTTGGTGGTGTAATCGCAGCCCTCGCGCTGGCAGGCGTCATATTCATCCCAGCCAATTTCGGTGCAGGTGGGCGCCTTGGCGTCGTGGTGCACCAGGTCGTGGTTGTTCGGGTCAGGTCCATACCATGGGTGTACATAAGTATCCGTTCCCTTGCGGTAGCAGTAAGCGCAGTTTGTGTAGTACACGGGCGGAGAAACGCAGGTGGCTGCGGACTTAAGGCACGAGCTATCGTTGCCCTGAACGAAGAAATGTGCGCCCACCTTAGTTTTCGCTTCGTGGCAGACGGTGCAGCTAACCCAGTGGTTTTCGGCATCCGAATCCCAGCCCTGATTCGCAGGGAAGGTATGTGCGCTGTAGTACTGCCCGCCGCAGGTAGTGCATGTTCCCAGGGTGATGCAGGTTGCGATGCTGTCGCCGGAGCAGCTTTCGGTGTCGACCGCATCGCAGCCGTCACGCTGGCAGGTGCGGAAATGCTCGCTGTTGTTGCCCCTGGATTGCCATGCGCCCCAGTCGTGACCGAGTTTGCCGTATTGAGTGCCGCACCGGGTGCAGGTTTTGCCCGTGGTGCAGGTCGGCGTTTCGGTGCCGCCAGAGTGACGGCCGATTGGATTGTCATCAAATAGGGCATAGCTGCCTTTACCGCAGTGTGAACATATGTAAATTACATAATGATAATCGTCGTTGAATCGCTCGAATCTTGTAATCTCATGATCTGCCGTCGTGTTGCAGAAACGGCATTTGTCGCGGATGGTTTCCGCCTTCGCTTCCGGCGCCATTCCCGGCAGCAGGCACAGCAGCAGCGCCGCAGCCAGCAATATGGCAAAACTCTTCTTCTTCATCTTCGTCGCCTCCTTAAAGTTAGGGTAACACCGCACAAATGAAGTGGTCGGCTGGCAAATGGATTGTGCGGTGTTGCCTTTATGATGGATTTACTGTGCCAGTTCCACCAGCGTGTCAAACGCGGGCTTCGGCTGGGCATCCTTGTCGAACAGGAGCGGGTACTCGTCCGCGCGCCAGCTCAGGTCGTCCACCGTGCCCCATACCTGCACCGCTTCGATGCGGTCGGCGTAACGCAGGAAAATCTTCATCAGGTTGCCGTAATACTTCGCCTGCTTCTGCAGATTTTCCTCGCTCGTATCGTCAATGCCCACGTCAAGTTCGGACACACGCAGGAGCAAATCACGCTTGGCAATCTGCTGGAACGCCCAATCCACGCGGTCAATCGTCGGACTGCCGACGGAGTAGTGTGCCTGGAAGCCGTAGCCGTCAATCGTGCCATCCGCAATCAGGCTGTCCAGCAGGACGCAGATGCCGTGCAGCTTGGGGTCAAGGGGGGTGTTGTAATCATTGTAGTACAGCTTCACGCCGTCCGCGGCGTACTTTCGGGCGTACTCAAACGCGCGGTTCACGAAATCCTGCCCAACCGTCTTTGTCCAGTTGGATTCGCGCAGCTGGTCGCTGCCGTCCGCCACGGCTTCGTTCACAACGTCCCACGAAACAATCAGCCCCGGATAATTCTCGTTCGTCCACGTCAGCACCTGCTGAATGTAGCTTTCCATGCGGGCGAGCATGGTTTCGCGGCTGCACAGCGGCTTGTGGGTCGCGTAGCCCTCATGGAAGAAGGCTTCGGGCGTCTGGGAGTGCCACACCAGCACATGCCCATGCACCTTCACGCCATTGTCGCGGCACCAATCGAGGAACGGAATGCAGTTGTCGAACTTCACAGCGACGGCCGTGTCGTCCGTGCGGCTGAGCTTGCGGCATTCCGCCATATCCAGCAGCGAATCCGGCTTCATCTCGTTTCCCGCGGTCATGATGGTGAACTGGCTGCCGTAGAACGCCATGCGTTTGCTGTCCGCCACTTCACTGGCAACAACCGCCGTGCCGAAATCGAACTTATCCGCATAGAGCGTCTTGAGGACAGGCAGCGAAGTGGTGTCGAAGGAGTCAATCTTCTCGTCGCAGGTGAAATTGCGGATGGTGAAGGACGTTTCCTTGCCCGCGCCCTCGACGTACAGCACATACTTGTCATACCGACCGGGAATGTACGAGCCGGACAGCATTGCCCATTCGCCCTTCTTCGCCGTGCCGGTGACAATGTTCTCATAGGATTCCTCGCCGTCGCGGGTATGGGCGACGGACAGGATGAAGCTGCACGAATCCATCTCGTCCTGCTTCACCTGCACGGACAGGTTATAGGTGCGCCCCGGCACGAGGTCGAAGTCGCGGCCGGGAGAGTTCCACGTCGCGGTACGCCCGGTGATGTACAGCCCGTCAGCGGTCGCCTCGATGGCGGCACCGCCCGCAGAACGCGCATACCAGCCGTCCGTGCCGCTGGTAAAGTCCGACGTGTAGTGAATCTGCGGCGCGTCGGAGTAATCCACTTTTTCGGGCGCGGTGATGGTCAGCGTAACGTCATCAAGGCAGTAGTTTTTGCCCAGATAGTTATCCGACGCCGTGAGGAAGCGGATGTTGACGCCCGCGTCCGCCTCGAAATCGCAGGAGATTTCCGTCCACTCCTTGCCCTTGACGTTCACCTGCGCGTAGTAGGCGTAATCGCCGCCCACCTTGCCAATCGCCATAGCGCCGTCTTCCGAGCTTTCGACGTAGACGCAGGCGGACAGGTGGACTTTCGCGCCGGCTTCAATGCCAAGCGACGCAGCGGAGAGGTCAACGGCATCCCAGTTATTGCTGCCGCGTCCAGAAACTCGCAGGCTCTGCTTGCCGCTGTGCGCCTGCGATTCCGTCACGCCGACGGTGCAGGAGCCAGACTGGCTGAACGCGGCGGCGTTGCCATCCTCAAAGTCGATGGTGACGGCGGTCTGCGCGGCTTCTTCCGCTGCGGCGAAGCAGGGCAGAAACAAGCAGAGTGCCATCAGCAGAAAAAGCGCTTGTGCGACCCAGTGTTTCATGTTTAATTTCCTCCCTTAGCGTCGTGGGGGTCTATGGAATGGATGATGCAATAATTTAATTATACACAAAAATTGTGTTTTGTCAAGAATGTCTGATTTCTTACCAGAACGAAAATGGTTTCGTTGGGTGGTTTTTTCTGATTCTATGCTGATAGGCATGTTTGAACTGGTCTTTTCCATGCTTCCAGAGGGCAATGAAAACGGACAAAGTCCGCGGTTGCCCGCTGGGCACCTTCGGTTTCGCCACTCCTGTCACTGGTTTTTATCGCCGCTTTGTGTCTTTTGTCCTTGAATTTTCCGGCTTTTTGTTACTTAACTGATGGGCAAGAAATATTGTCGAAATCTTTCCAAAAGCCCCCTTGAAACAAGGAAAAAACCGTGCTATCATCAAACCGTTTCTAATGAGGCTTTACGACTGAACGACCCGTCTGTACTATTTCCAAATGAGAATGCGCCAAGATGCGCCGCGAATTTTTTCTTCTGGCTAACGCGAATGAAACGCAGCGTAGCAGCGCTACGCTAAGTGGAATGAGCGGACGCCAGAAGGAAAAAGGCGCAAGCAGATGGCGCAGGCGAATGCGGAAAATAGTACCACCACAAGGGAGGACAACCCCATGAACATCCGCTGCTTCTGCTGCATGGGCGACAGCATCACCAGCGACCAGGTCAGCGGTATCGGCACGATGGTGGCGCATCGGCTGAACGCGCAGGAGGTGCTGAATGCCGCCTGCGGGTACGCAACCTGCTCCGACTGGCACGAAGGCGATAGGAACATCACGCCTGTAACGCTCATCGAGCCGCCGAACACGAACACGGCGGACAACGTGCTGTCCAATCAGGTGCGGCGCGTTTTGCAGGCGCTTACGCCGAAGGGCAGCCTCATCCGCTGGACGGTGGATGGCGTCGAGTATGCGATTCCGGCGGAAATCGGTATCGGCACAGGCACGCTGAGCACGCCGGACGTCATCTACATCGCCATCTCCAGCAATGACGGCAATCAACCGGAAAATGCCCCGGCGGATGACTTTGCGGCTGTCTGTGAACTCCCCTACGCCGCCCTGACCCGCACGTCGATGGCATCTGCGCTGCTCTGGGCGGTGCGGACATTGCAGACCGTCTGCCCAAACGCGGCGATTTTCCTCGCCACGCCGCTGCAAACATACACCCCGCAGGAATGGATGGACGAATCTCACGGGCTGCTCAAGCGCAGCGTCATCCAGAAAGTCGCGCAGAAAACGGGCGTGCACTGCATCGACAGCTTCTATGGAAGCGGCTTTGACCGCAGCGTTGCCCGCTCTCACGGCGAAGTCCACCCGGACGAGGAATGGAAAATCCGCATTGCTGACTTTGTGACAAAGGAAATCGAATCGACCCTGTATAAGGAGTAACCGATGGAGAATATCAAATGGCTGTGGGGCGTAATGGACAAGCGCTACCACAAGTGGCACATTCTTGGCCTCATCATCAGTGCCGTCACGTCGCTGATGCTGCTCATCAACCCCTACCTGACGATGCGCCTGATGGATGACGTCATTGTCGCGCAGAACCCCGAACCGCTCGTCGGCTTGCTGCTGGCGATGCTGATTGTCAAGGTTACGCGCGAAGGTCTGCGCTACCTGATGGTTGTCCTGCTGGAGCATTCCTCCCAGAACACGCTGATGAACCTGCGCATGCGGCTGTTCACGCGTCTGCAGTATCAGGACATGCGCTTCTTCGACATTCACCGCACCGGCGACCTGATGACGCGCCTGTCCGCCGACACGGACTGGTGCCGCCATTTTCTGGCATACATAGACTATGTGGCGGTAGACAGCATCGTCATGTTCGTGTCGTCTTCGATTTACCTGTTCTCGGTGAACTGGAAGCTCGCGCTGGCGATGGTCTGCGTCACGCCGCTGCTGATGATTATCACGAAAGTGTACTCCAAGGGCGCGCGGCGGATGTTCGTGGACATGCGCGACAAGATGAGCGACATGAACGCGAAGGCGCAGGAGAACATTGCGGCAAACCGCGTGGTGAAGGCGTTTGCGCGTGAGGAATACGAGGAGAACCGCTTCGACGAGCGTTCCCGCGCCTTCCGCGATGCGAATCTGGATATCAACAAGCGCTGGCTGTCATTCTACCCCTTCATCGAGATTCTGGCGAACGCCATGACGCTGCTGACCGTCTTTTTCGGCGGCTACCTGATGATTACCGACGGCATGACGGCGGGCGAACTGACGATTTTCACCCAGCTGGCGTGGACGCTGAGCGTCCCCATGCGGCAGCTGGGCAACCTGCTCAACGACTGGCAGCGCTTCATCACCTGCTCGAACAAGGTCATGGAGATTGAAGTCTCCCGCCCGGAGATTGTGGACAGCTCCTGCGCGGTGAATCACGACCACATCGAGGGTGCGATTTCCTTTGACCATGTGTCCTTCGCTTACGGCTCGCAGCCGGTGCTGTCCGACGTAACGTTCTCCGCCAAGCCGGGGCAGACCGTCGCCATCATGGGGCCGACCGGTTCCGGCAAAACGACGCTGATTCAGCTGCTCGCCCGCTGCTACGACGTGACCAGCGGCAGCATTTCCGTTGACGGCTGCAATGTGCGCAAGTGGAAGCTGCAACAGCTCCGCGACGGCATCGGTACGGCGACGCAGGATGTTTTCCTCTTTTCCGACACGGTGGAAGGCAACATTGCTTTCGGCGACCAGACGCTGACGGAGGATGAAGTGCACGACTTCGCCCGCCGCGCGGCTGCGGACGACTTCATCAAGGGCTTGTCCGAGGGCTACGACACGATTATCGGCGAACGCGGCGTGGGGCTTTCCGGCGGGCAGAAGCAGCGCATTGCCTTGGCGCGCGCGCTGGCGGTCAAGCCCGGTATCCTCGTCATGGACGACACGACTTCCGCTGTCGATATGGAGACGGAGAAGTACATTCAGGCGCAGCTGCGTCAGCTCCCCTACGACTGCACGAAGCTGATCATTGCCCAGCGCATTTCCTCCGTCAAGTATGCTGACCTCATCCTGATTTTGAAGGACGGCGTCGTGACCGAGCGCGGCACGCATCAGGAACTGCTGCGTCAGCGCGGCTACTACTACGAAACGTACTGCCTGCAAAACGGCATCACGCCCGACACCGCTCCGCAGGAGGTGATGTAACATGGCGCGCAACAAATTTGACGTAGACGAGCGCTTGGAAACCCCGTTTGACTTCCGGCACTTGAAGCGCGTGGGCGTTTACATCGGCAAGCACAAGTGGAAGATGCTGCTGGCGCTGCTTCTGTCCGCCTTGGCATCGGTAACGAGCCTCGCCGTGCCGAAAATCACCCAGACTGTCATGGACGTCGCTGTGCCGCAGAAAAACGTTGACCTGCTGCTGAAGATGGCGCTGGCGTTCATGGGCATCATCATCGTCGGCATCGTCTTCACGGTCATCCGCTCGCGCATCATGGCGTTCGTCAGTCAGCAGATCATCTACGATATCCGCAAAGACCTCTTCGCGCACCTGCAGCAGCTGCCTTTCGCCTACTACGATAGCCGTCCGGCAGGCAAAATCCTCGTGCGCGTCATCAATTACGTCAACAGCGTGTCGGATATTCTTTCCAACGGCATCATCAACTCGATTCTGGAAATCATCAATATCATCTTCATCGTCGTATACATGTACACGACCGAGCCGACGCTGGCGACGATTGTTGTGGCGGGTCTGCCGATTTTCGTGGCGATTATCATCATCCTGAAGCCTCGTCAGCGCCGCGCGTGGCAGAATCAGTCGAACAAAAACAGCAACTACAACGCGTATCTGGCGGAATCCATTGACGGCGTGCGCGTGAGCGAACTGTTCGCGCGGCAGGATGTCAACTGCTCCATCATGCAGCGGCTGGCGACGGCGTGCCGCGCGGCGTGGCTGAAGGCGATTTACATCTCCAACAGCGTCTGGCTCTCTTCGGAAATCATCACGCAGATTGTTTTCACCCTCATGTACTACGCGGGCGTGTACTGGCTGGGCGGCGCAGTGGTCTCCTTCGGCGTGATTCTCGCCATGGGGCAGTACGTCAGCCGTTTCTGGCAGCCGATTACGAATCTGGCGAACATCTACAACAGCTTCGTGAACAACATGGCGTACCTGGAGCGCATCTTCGAGACGATGGATGAACCGGTTGTAATTGACGACAAGCCGAATGCCGAGACACTTCCGCCCATTACCGGCGCAGTTGATTACAACAACATCACCTTCGGCTACGAGGAAGGGCAGACCGTCCTCAAGGATGTTGACCTGCACGTCAAGGCGGGCGAAAGCATTGCGCTTGTCGGCCCGACGGGCGCGGGCAAGTCCACCATCGTCAACCTGCTCTGCCGCTTCTACGACCTGCGCAGCGGTTCCATCACGCTGACGGATGAATCCGGCGTGAAGCACGACATTACCGACGTGACGCTGCACTCCCTGCGCTCGCAGATGGGCATCATGCTGCAGGATTCCTTCATCTTCTCCGGCACGATTCTGGATAACATTCGCTACGGCCGTCTGGACGCGACAGACGACGAGGTACGTCAGGCGGCGGCGGTTGTCCGCGCGGACGACTTCATCCGCGAAATGCCGCAGGGCTACAAAACGACCGTGAACGAGCGCGGCGGCAGCCTTTCGCAGGGGCAGAAGCAGCTGATTGCTTTCGCGCGCACGCTGCTGAGCGACCCGCGCATCCTGATACTGGACGAAGCAACCTCCTCCATCGACACCAAGACGGAGAAGCTGCTGCAGGACGGCATTCAGGCGCTGCTGAAGGGACGCACGTCGTTCATCATTGCGCACCGTCTGTCCACCATCAAGAACTGCGACCGCATCCTGTACATCGGCAATCAGGGCATCATGGAAGCTGGCTCTCATGACGAATTGATGGCCAAGCGCGGCGCATACTACGAGCTGTACACCGCGCAGGCGCGCGACCAGGGCATGGGGGAATAAGGCGCGCACGGCGCTTCTGAGAATTGCATAGGGACAAAAAGCGGGGTTGCGTGAAAAATGCGCAATCCCGCTTTTTATATTATTTTTCCGCCCCTAAAATCGCCTTAATGTCCCCCAAATTCTCCGCAAAATACACCTTTTCCTGTTTTTCTTCCGTCGAAAGCCCCATCTCCACCATATGCTTCAGCAGCGCCTTCAATCCCTCATAATACCCATTCAAATTATACAGCACACACGGGGCATCTATCTGCTTCAGCGCCAGCTTCGACATCACTTCCGACACCTCTTCCAGCGTCCCCGTGCCGCCCGGAAACGCAATGAACGCATCCCCCAGTTCTATCATCTTCGTCCGGCGCTCCGGAATATCCTTCGTCACAATCAGCTCCGTCAGCCCCTCCATCTGAAAGCTCTCGCTGATGAAAAACTCCGGCTCCACGCCCGTCACCTCCGCGCCAGCCGCCAGCGCACTGGCCGCCAGCGCGCCCATCAAGCCGGATTTCGACCCGCCATACACCAGCGCGTGGCCGCTTTCACCAATCCAGCGTCCGAGTTCCTCCACCGCCTGCCGAAAAGACGTGTCGCTGCCCTCGTTTGACCCCAGATAAACCGTAATATTCATGCGAAAGAATCCCCCTTTGCGTATTTCTGCCATCGAGTATAGCAGAATGAACACGGAAACGCAATCGGGGGATTTCCGCAAAAATGAGAATTTCCTCATGAATTTCTAATCATCCTTCGATGGATTTTCCATTCCGCTTGTGCTATCCTTATTCTTGTCAGAACGACAGGACGCGCCCCTCATCGGCGCAGGAGGATACAGATATGATGGCTTTCATCGATTCGGTTTTCCATGTGATTGGTTCTTTCATCAGCATGGTGTTTGAGGCGATTGTCGCTGCTGTGCAGTTTGGGTTTAGTGTCTTAGGCGGTCTCTTGGGGCTGGTGGTGAATCTGGGGATGCTGCTGCTGGTTGTCGGGCTGGTGGCGCTGGTGATTACGCGCCGCAAGAACTACAAGCAGGCGAAGGCGGATGAACCGCGCGTCATCCACATGGACAACGGCGAAACCTTCAAGAGCTATTACAGCAAGTAATTTGCAAAAAAGCGCTTGTCCTTCCTCTGAAAATGTGGTATAATCAGCGTTACCCTAAATTTTCGGAGGTTAAGAAGCAATGACGATTCTGTGGGACTGGAACGGCACGCTGCTCAGCGACGTACCGTTGGTGGTCAAAATCAACAATGAAGTTTTCGCGCGCCACGGCTATCGCCTGACAAGCGAAGAGGAATATCGGCAGATTTTCCGCTTTCCGGTCAAGGATTACTACACCGACATTGGCGTGACGGACGAGGATTTCCCGCTTGTGGCGAAAGAATGGAACGAAGGCTACGTCGCGAACTTCCATCTGGCACAGCTGCACAAGACGGCGGCGGAGGCGGTTCATCGCTTCCACGACGCAGGCTTCCATCAGGCGATTATCTCCGCCAGTCAGGTGGATCAGCTGCGTGCGCAGGTCGTCAAGTTTCCGGAGCTGAACGGCATGTTCGATGATATTCTGGGGCTGGGCGACGTCTACGCGGTGTCGAAGGTGCAGCTGGCGAAGGATTACCTTTCGCGCAAGGGCTACGACCCGGCGGACACGGTGTTTCTGGGCGACACGAGCCACGACGCCGAGGTTGCCCGCACCATCGGCTGCCGCTGTCTGCTGATTTCCGGCGGGCACCAGTGCGACGCGGTGCTGCGTCAGGTGCCGGGCGTTGAAGTGCTGCCGTCCCTGCGCGCGGCGGCGGATGTATTAGGAGCATAACAAATTATGGCGGATATCTTGCAGGTCAACACGGAGCTTCCGGCGGATTTCACCCCAACCGCGCCAAGCGGCTTGACGGACGAGGAGGCGGCTTCCCGCAAGCCGAACATCTCCCACCACCGCCCCGATAAATCCACCGCGCAGATTCTGGCGGAAAATCTCTTCACGCCCTTCAACGGGCTGAATGTGGCGCTGGCGGTTTGTCTGGCGCTGGTGGGCAGCTGGCGGAACATGCTGTTTCTGGGTGTCGTGGTGTCGAACACGCTGATTGGCACGGTGCAGGAGCTTCGCGCGCGCAAGACCATCCGCAAGTTGTCCCTGCTGAACGCCCCGACCGCGCACGTCCTGCGCAATGGGCAGGAAAAGACCTGCGCGCCGGATGCGCTCGTCAAGGGCGATCTGGTGATTCTCCGCGCGGGCGACCAAGTGATGGCGGATGCCGTCGTCACCAGCGGGCAGGGTGCGGCGAACGAATCCCTGCTGACGGGGGAAAGCACGCCCATGCGCAAGCAGCCGGGCGATTTTCTTCTGTCCGGCAGCTATATTTTAGAAGGAACCTTCACCGCGCAGCTGGTTTATGTGGGCGACGAAAGCTATGCCGCCCGCCTGACGCGTTCCGCGAAGGAGATTCGCCGCCCGAAATCGGTGCTGATGACGGAGGTCAACCGCCTGATTCGCATCGTCAGCGCGGCGCTGATTCCGATTGGGCTGCTTTTGTTCTGCAAGCAGTTCTTCCTCCAGCATCTTCCGCTGACAACAGCTGTCCCGACGTCCGTCGCCGCCATGATCGGCATGATTCCCGAAGGGCTGATTCTGCTGATTTCGGTCGCCTTGGCGGTTGGCGTAATCAAGCTCGGCAAGCGAAACACCCTTGTGCAGGAGCTGTACGGCATTGAGACGCTCTCCCGCGCGGATGTGCTGTGTCTGGACAAAACCGGTACGATTACAACGGGCAAGATGACATTGGATTCGCTGCTGCCCCTTTCTGGGGACGAGGGCGCCATGCGGACACAATTGGGACGCTTCCTGTCCAGCATGGACGAGCGTTCCGGCACGCTGGATGCCCTCCGCGCGGAAATCCCCGATGTGCAGGGCGAAAAGCCCGTGGCTGTCCTGCCATTTTCCTCCGAACGGAAAAAGTCCGCCGTATCTTTTGCGGATGGTACAACGCTGATTTTAGGCGCACCGACGTTTGTACTGGATGATGCACATCTTGCGCCGATTCGCAAAACGCTTTCGGACTGCGCCGGGCGCGGCTTGCGCGTGCTGGTTTTGGCGGAAGCGGACGGCTGCGTCACCGAAACTGACGCGCCCGCCGTCACCCACGTGATTGGCCTTTGCCTGCTGACCGACGAGATTCGCCCCGCGGCGCAGGAGACGCTGCATTACTTCCATACGCAGGGCGTTGCGCTGAAAATTATCAGCGGCGATGACGAAAAGACGGTCGCGGCGATTGCGCGCAAGGTGGGCCTGTCCGGCGGCGCGGTGGATGCCTCCACCTTATCGGACGACGAACTCCCCGATGCTTGCGAGCGCTACGCCGTCTTCGGGCGCGTGACCCCGACGCGGAAAAAGGCGCTGGTCGAGGCACTCAAGGCGAAAGGGCATCACGTTGCCATGACGGGCGACGGTGTGAACGACATTCCCGCACTCAAGGCGGCGGACTGCTCCATTGCCATGGCGGGCGGCGCGGATGCCACAAAACAGGCGGCGCAGCTGACGCTCCTGGACGCGAATTTCGCGAACATGCCGCTGATTGTCGCGGAGGGGCGGCGTGTCGTGGGCAACATCACGCGCGCGTCGTCGCTCTTCCTCGTCAAAACGCTGTATTCCTTCGCCTTGGCGCTGCTGACGCTGCTGTTCCCGGTCGAATACCCCTTCCAGCCGATTCAGCTGACGCTCATTTCCTCGCTGACAATTGGTCTTCCGGCGTTCCTGCTGACACTCGAACCGAATCAGGACCGCATACAGGGCAGTTTCCTGCGCACGGTGCTGACGCGGGCGATTCCCGGCGCGGCGGCGGTGTGCATCTGCTCCATGGCGGCAATGGCGGGCGTGAATTTCGGCTGGGATATGGCGGACTGCAAGACGCTGGCGGCGCTGTGCGCGGGCGCGGTCGGGCTGATGATGCTCTATTCCGTCTCCGTCCCGCTGACGAAGCTGCGCGCGGCGGTGTGTGCCGCGATGACCGCCGGATTCGTGCTGGCGGTATGCTATTTCAAGCAAATTTTCTATTTTGAGCACCTGACGCTGGCGCAGTACGGCGCGCTGGCAGGACTGATTGTCCTTGCCGCGCTGGTGATGGCGGCGGTTTCGTGGGCGGCGAAGCGACTGCCGGAGAAAAAAGGATAATAGCAAGAAGGACGAGGCGGGAATGCTTCGTCCTTCTTTGTGTTATACTATTTCCAGATAAGAATGCGCCAAGATGCGCCGCGAATTTTTCATTCTGGCTAACGTGAATGAAACGCAGCGTAGCAGCGCTACGCTAAGTGGAATGAGCGGACGCCAGAATGGAAAAGGCGCAAGCAGATGGCGCAGGTGAATCTGGAAATAGTATTACTCTGCGATTGTCACGGGAATCCACCCGCCGCCTACGCCCGCAAGGGTCAGCGACAATTCCCGCGTGCTGCCCATCGGGAAAATGCCGATTTCCAGCTGCCGGGTGTCACCCGCGTCGTATGTCATCGTCAGCGTTTTGCCGCTTTGCTGCCAATGGAACGGCTGTGCATCCGAAAGCCGCTCACGCGGGAGGAGGATGTTCTCCATCCCGTTGTCCAGCCCGTCGCTGTCCAGCGCATAGCCGATACCCGTGCCATCCGCCGCGAACACCAGCACGTTTGGCGCAAGATCTCCGCCATCATAGCCGTCGTAAATCATCCATGCGCCGACCAGACTTCGCGTCTGCTTGTTCTGCATGAGCGTACCCATGCAGGCAGCAGCCACCATCAGCGCCACTGCGACGCTAATCAGCAGTTTTCCGTGTTTCTGCACAAATGACTTCATGCGCATCCTCTCCTATATTATTTTGATTGGGCGGCGCCGTTTTTTCTGTATGCGGAGGGTGACATGCCCTCATACTGCTGGAAAACCCGGTTGAAGGTCGCAATGCTGCCGAAGCCCGACTGCCCCGCAATGGACGTAATCGAATCATCCGTCCGTTCCAGAAGCTGCTTGCAGAGCGTCAGCCGCTGGCGGGTCAGGAATTCGTGGAACGATATGCCTAAGCAGTCGTAGAAAAGGCGCTCGAAGTGGTAACGGCTGTACCCGCTCTTGTCCGCCATGTTCTGCGGGGTCAAATCCTCTGCGCAGTGCGCCATCACATAGTCGCGAATGTCAACAAAAAGCATCTGCGTCTGCTCCTTGTGGCGGACACGGCGGTTCAGTTCTGTGCCGTGTTCCTGCGCGTGGCGGCGGAGCAGGTCAATGAGCATCCGGCTCAATTCCAGCCGCGCGACCGTTAATCCAAAGCGATCCTGCGTCACCCCAGCCTCAGCCGCAGCGTTCTTTACGCGCTGCTCAATTTCGGGCGCGCTGCCCTTGCGAATCACCATGCACGGCTGGAGGGCTTCTTCTGCCGCCAGCAGACCGTCGATAATGAACAGGCGCTCGCGGTCAAGGAGGAAGTAATAGCGTTGGCCGGTCGGGGGCGTGTGGATTTCGTGGACGACGCCGGAGGGGATGACCATGATATCGCCCGGATGAAGAAGATGACGCTCGTTTTCGACGATGACAGTGAGGTCCTCGGCGATAACCATGATGACCTCATAGGGCATATGCCAATGCGGGAGGTAATCGCAGGTTTGGGTGTTATCGTAGAAACGGATGCCCTGACTGCGGTCTTCGCCGAATTCTTCCTTTTGGCGCATGTACCACATGTTGCTCTTCACGGCGTTACGTCCTCCTTTCCGGCTATTTGTTTGCCCCTTGACTTCTTCGGCGCGGGCGCGCCTTCAAGGTGCTGTTTTCTTCATCATAGCCGTTTCGGGCGGAAATGTCAATCACGGCAGGCGCGAAATTCCGATTTGAGATGCGGAATTCATCACTTTGGTTGAATTGTATAGAAAATTACAATCTATACTCGTTTCATCGGTACAAAAATCGCTAAAAATAAGAGATATTTCGCTAAAAATGATTAGCGTCAAATGTGTAATCAGGCGATAATAAAGCCAGATGAACGATGTTCGTCGTTGCGCAATTCAAAAGGGAAGGAAGGGATCCTTTTGCAATCTACCAAGGCGATTGTCCGCCGGGATTTGACCGGACGTTCCACCATGCGGTGGGGAACGTACTTGAAGCGATACGGCACGCTATATCTGCTGCTGCTCGTGCCGCTGGCGTTCTTCATCATCTTCCGCTACGTTCCCATGTCCTACATTCTGCTGGCGTTCAAGAAGAACAACATTCTGAAAGCGCCGTGGCTGCTGGATTGGGCGAAAAACGGCGGCTGGGAATGGTTCATCAAGGCATTCAACGATAAGAACTTTATCGATGCGCTGAAGAACACCATCATCCTGAACCTGCTTGACCTCGTTATCGGCACGCCGATGCCCATCTTGATGGCGCTGCTGCTCAACGAGCTGGCGTTCCCGAAGTTCAAGCGTGTCGCACAGACCGTGCTGTACCTGCCGCACTTCCTGAGCTGGGTTATCATCTCCAGTCTGTCGCTGCGGCTGCTGGCAACCAACGATGGTCTGGTTAACCAGATATTCGGCACCAATATCGCTTTCTTAGGCACGGAGAACAACTGGCGCGCAACCTACATCGTGCTGGGCGTCTGGAAGGAATGCGGCTGGAACACCATCATCTACCTTGCCGCGCTGACCGGCATCAGCCCGGAGCTGTACGAAGCGGCGGAAGTGGACGGTGCGAGCCGCCTGCGCAAAATCTGGCACATCACCCTGCCGGGCATCCGCTCCACCATCATCATCCTGCTGATTATGAACCTCGGCCGCATCCTCGGCAGCGAGTTCGACCGTCCGTTCACCCTGAGCAACCCGCTGGTTGAGGGCGCAAGCAAGACGATTTCCATCTTCGTCTACGAGCGCGGCATCAAGGGCAACCAGTTCGCCCTGTCCACAGCGGTCGGTCTGTTCCAGTCCGTCGTCTGCGTCATCTTCCTGCTTGCCTCGAACACGCTGGCGAAGAAGTTCGACGAGCCGGGCATCATGTAAGGAGGCTGCGATATGGCGACGACAACTACCTTCAACGGCAAAAAAGTCCATCAGGGCATGATCAAATCCCAAAAGACCCGCGTGGGCGACTTCATCATTGCCTTCATCATCTTTCTGACGATGATGATTTGCCTGCTGCCGATGGTCAACGTGCTGGCAAGCTCCCTGTCCTCCAGCGAACACCTGATTCGCAACGACGTGTTCCTCTGGCCCAAGGGCTGGAATTTTGAGGCGTACAAGACCATTCTGAGCGACAGCAAGTACACATGGTCTCTGGCGTGGACGGGCATCCTGACCGTCGTCTGCACGGTGCTGAGCCTTGTGCTGACCGTCTGCACCGCCTTCCCGCTGATTTACAAAAATCTGCGCGGCGGCAAGGTCATCAACTTCATCATCCTGTTCACGATGTACTTCAGTGCCGGCACGATTCCGGGCTACATCCTGCTGAACAACCTCAAGATGCTCAACACCCCGTGGGCGCTGATTCTGCCGAACTGCATCAGCGTGTTCAACGTCATCGTGCTGCGCTCGTTCTTCTACAGCGTGCCGGACAGCCTTCGCGAGGCGGCGGAGATTGACGGTGCAGGCCCAATCCGCACGCTGGTGACGGTGTATCTGCCGCTGTCTCTGCCCTCTCTGGCGACGCTGGCGCTGTTCTACGCCGTCGGCCGCTGGAACGGCTTCTCCGATGCGCTGATGTACCTGAAATCCAGCAAGGCGGAAAAGTACTGGCCGATTCAGCTGCTGCTGTACAACATCATCAAAAACTCCACGCAAAGCAGCGAAATCGCCACGCAGGAAGGTTTCTTCAGCGCCGGCGTTTCCAAGACGATTCAGATGGCGTCCGTCATGTTTGCAACCGTGCCGATTCTGCTGGTGTACCCGTGGCTGCAGCGCTATTTCGTCACTGGCGTCACGATTGGCGCAGTCAAGGGCTGATGAACCTATACTATTTCCAAATGAGAATGCACCAAGATGCGAAGCGAATTTTTCTTTCTGGCTAACGGGAGTGGAACGCAGCGTAGCAGCGCTACGCTAAGTGGAACGACCGGACGCCAGAAGGGAAAAGGCGCGAGCAGATGGTGCAGGTGAATGCAGGAAATAGTATTACAACACCGTATTTCAGGGACGTGTGAGCCCTGCAAATAAAAAGGAGGAAATACCCCTATGAAACGCATTGTGTCTCTGGTTCTTGCGCTCGCGATGGTGCTGTCTCTATGCATCTTCACGACCGCATCCGCGGACGACGGCTTTGTGGACGGCAAATTCACCAAAACCCGCCACATCACCGTGGAAGTCTACAACCGTTACAATGATGGCGGCTCCGACCCGACCAGCAGCGTGTACGCGCAGTACATCAAGCAGGGTATGCTTGACAAGTACAACGTGGACGTTGAACTGGTGTCTGTCGGCCGCTGGACGGAAGTTGACGACCTGAACAACCTGCTCGCCACCGGCGACGCGCCCGACGTGTGCGTCACCTACTCCTACCCGACGATCCAGACCTTCGCGGGCATGGGCGGCATCATCGACATGAATCCGCTGCTGACCGAATACAAGGATCTGCTGCCGGATCTGTGGGCGCTGCTGGGCGACTACAACATCTACTACGATCAGGATCCGGAAACCGGCTCTGTGTGGGCGATTGAAGCGGTGCTGGCGGAATCCGCGCGCATCAACACCTTCATCCGCAAGGACTGGCTGGACAAGCTGGGTCTGAAACTCCCCACGACCGAGGAAGAGTTCCACAACTGCCTGATCGCTTTCCGCGACAACGCTGAGCTGCTGCTGGGCGCCGACGCTGCGAAGATGGTTCCCTTCTCCATCAGCACCGACATCGGCTGGCGCGCTGACCTGCTGAATGTCTCCAAGGTGCCGGAGGACGTGTCCGACGAAACGCTGTATGTCTACGGCTACGACGACCGCCACCTGCTCTACCCGAACTACAAGGAAGGCATCCGCGTGCTGAACCAGTGGTACAACGAAGGTCTGATTTGGAAGGACTTCGCGCTGTACACGGACGCAAGCGTTGAGGACGACATGATGAAGTCCGGCTTCGTCGGCGCTTTCATCCACAACTGGGATTACCCCTACCGCAATGGCGAAGACTCCATTCAGGCGAACCTGACCCGCGCTAACGGCGCAGACGCTGGCTTCATCGCTGTGGACTGCTTCCAGAACGACGCTGGCATCACCCGCAAGTATCTGGCTGACCGCATTGACCGCAAGGTGTTCTTCCCTGCGACCAACGACGAACCGCTGGCTTCCCTGCTGTACCTGAACTTTATCTCCTCTGAAGAAACCATCAAGTTCCTGCAGACCGGCAAGGAAGGCGTTACCTACAAGATGACCGACAACGGCGCGTATGAGATGCTCAACGCCACCGGCGAATGGATCATGAACTCCGGCATGAACATCGACCACACCATCACCGTCAACGGTCTGTATCTGGGCGATGCCACCGCGGCGACCAAAGCGCTGAGCTACCCCGGCGTGAATCCTGACTTCATCATCACCGCGAACACCTACGGCAAGCTGAACGGCCGCATTGTGAAGAAGTTCTCCTGCGGCGCAATCTCCGCGGAAGAAGACGTTGGCACGTCCCTGAACTCCAAGCGCGACGCTATGCTGACGCAGGCGGTTGTCGCGCCCGTTGACCAGTTCGACTCCGTGTACGACAAGGGCATGGCGGACTACCTCGCTTCCGGCGGTCAGAACATCATCGACGAACGCCGCGAAAAGCTGGAAGCCATCTACGGTGTCCATGTGGACTAATGCCTGACGCGCGTTTGCGCTGACAGCACAAAAACGCACCCCGCAAGGATTGAACTTGCGGGGTGTTTTCATGTGGATTTTTACGGATTCTGATGGATGCTGTTCTCCGCTGCTTTGCTGCCTTGTCGCAAGGGAATTCGCCTCTGCGGAGGCGACAAAGGGGCATGAAAACAGACGAATGTCTGCGGTCGCCCTCTTGATTCCTTCACCCGTACGCCCATGTTTCTCGTTTTTTATCGCAGCTCTTCCCGCATCCGCCCCGGCGTGGTATGAAACCGCTCCGCAAACATATGCCGGAACAGCTTGTAGTTCGTGAAGCCGTGCTTCTCCAAAATCTCATGCAGCGCCACGTCCGTCGTCACTAAATCCTCATACACCTTCGACAGCCGATACTCGTTCAGGTAATTCAGATACGTCACGCCTGTGTTCTCCTTGAAGAAGCGGCAGAACGAATTCGGGTGCATGTGCAGCGTTGCCGCCGCATCATTCAGGGCGATATTCTCCTGATAATGCGCCTCGGTGTACGCAATCACCGCTGACAGCCGCTGACGGTTCTTCTCGCGCCGGAAGATGCTGCCTTCCGTCACCGGGCACGAAAACTCTTCGTAGAGTAGATAAGTGATTTCCAGCAGCAGACTCGCCATGCGAATGTCCCTGAAGGGCGAATCGCTGCTGGCTGTATGCTGCATTTGCAGCAGCTTCTGTTTCACGCGCTCAATGGCCGCCATCATCGTCGTATTCGTCGTCGCCGCGTCCCTGATGAACTGGCGCGAACGCGTTTCCGGCGCGAAGTCCCCCAATTCCTCGGTCGGGATTCGCAGCAAGAGGGCGGTATTGCCGGACAGGCTGATGGTGGCGTGGAGAACGTAAGGGCTGATGCAGATGCACTGCCCAGCGTGAAGCTGCCAGCGGCGCTGCTCGGTCTCGACGGTCAGCTCGCCGCTGAGGATATAAATCAGTTCCAGCGCGCCATGCCAGTGCATAGGGACGTAGCTGCGCGCGACTTCTGCGTACTCGTAGTGCGCGTGACCGGCAATGTTCAGCTGGAGGTTTTCATAGGGGTGATGGCGCTGGTCATCCATGCGGGGGGCTTCCTTTCTGGCGAAATGCCGCTTTTCATCTGCTTGATTTCGGATTTTGGCGCAAAATCCGCCTTACCGCCATTGTAGCATAAGGCTAAACAGGATGCAAGAGGGGAAAAATCGGCGAATACGCTGGGAAAACAGGGAAAAAACAATTTTCAGGCAAATTCGGGGTTGACAAATGCATAGCAACATGGTATGATTCTTTCATCCGCAGAGGAAAGGAGTTACGCGCTATGAAGTTCGCCGCTACGATGATGAACATGATGATGCCCATGTGCATGTGCAACATGAGCATGTTTCGTCGTGCCGCGAATTCGATGCGCCATCCCGCCTGACGGATGGCTGGAGGATGAAAGCAATTCCTCCGGCAGAACCTACCGCAATTGTTGGGGAGGCTGCATCGAAGAGATGCCGGCGTCCCCTGTTTTTTTGCCCGGACGATTTCGGGAAAGGAAAGGCAAACGTCATGAGCAACGAAGCACCCCAGCAGACGCCTAAGCAGCCGGTTCAGCCACCCATGCAGATTGAGCTGCAGAACGTCAAGAAGGTCTACCCCGTAACCGGCGGCGAGGTCGTCGCGCTGGACAACATCAGCCTGAAGATTCGCAAGGGCGATATTTTCGGCATCATCGGTCTCTCTGGCGCAGGCAAGAGCACCCTCATCCGCTGCATCAACCGCCTCGACACGCCCACAGAGGGCAAAATCCTCATTGACGGGCAGAACGTGCCGGACATGAGCAAGCAGCAGCTTCGCCAGATGCGCCGCAAGGTCAGCATGATTTTCCAGCAGTTCAACCTGCTCATGCAGCAGACGGTCGCGAAGAACATCGCGTACCCGATGGAGTGCATCGGCGTGCCGCGCGCGAAAATCAACGCCCGCGTGAAGGAGCTGCTGGAAGTTGTCGGGCTGGAAAGCAAGGCGAAAGCATACCCCGCGCAGCTGTCCGGCGGTCAACGCCAGCGCGTCGCCATCGCCCGCGCCCTCGCCAGCGACCCCGAAGTGCTGCTCTGCGACGAAGCAACCAGCGCCCTTGACCCCATGACGACGCAAGCCATCCTCCGCCTGCTGCAAAAAATCAACCGGGAGATGGGCATCACCATCGTCGTTATCACCCACGAAATGGCGGTCATCCGCCAAATCTGCACCCACGTCGCGATTCTCGATGGCGGCGTGATTGCCGAAGAGGGCAGCGTCGACGATGTGTTCACCCACACCCGCAGCGAAGCAGGCAAGCGGCTGTTCGGCATCGTCGCAAGCGAAAATCACGAGCAAGTGCAGGAGAAACCTGCCATCCGCATCGTTTTCAACGGCGAAACAATCGCTGAGCCGATTGTCGCTGACCTCATCCTGCACCTCGGCGTGCCGCTGAGCATCCGCAGCGCGGACGTGCACACACTCAACGGCGCACAGTACGGGCAGCTGCTCATCAGCCGCCCCGACGACCCGATGGTCTGCCACCGGGCGATTGAATATCTGAAGGAACGCGGCTTGACGGTCGAGGAGGTGCGCGCATGAGCATGACGTGGGAACGGCTGGGTTCCATGCTGCTGGAGGAAACAGGCGATACCCTCCTGATGACCCTGCCCGCAACATTCTTTGCCTACCTGATTGGTCTGCCGCTGGGCGTCCTGCTGGTCATCACCCGCAAGGACGGCATTCTCCCGAAGCCGACGCTGAACCGCATTATCGGCGTGATTGTCAACCTGCTCCGCTCCGTGCCCTTCATCATCCTGATGGTGATGCTCTTCCCCGCAACGCGCGCGATTCTCGGCCGCGGCACAGGCACGGTGTCCATCATCATCCCGCTGACGGTCAGCGCGTTCCCGTATGTGGCGCGCATGGTCGAGGGCAGCCTGCTGGAAGTGGACAACGGCGTGGTGGAAGCCGCGCAGGCGATGGGTTCGACAACCTTCCAGATTGTGCGGAAGGTGCTGATTCCCGAAGCCATGCCGTCGCTGGTCAACGGCTTCGCGATTTGCATCACCACGATTCTGGGCTACACCGCGATGGCGGGCACGGCGGGCGGCGACGGCTTAGGCAAGGTCGCAATTACCTACGGCCTGAACAAGCGGCAGTACGACGTGATGTACGCCGCGAGCATCGTGCTGGTGCTGCTGGTGCAGTTCTTCCAGATGGGCGGCACTTGGCTCAGCCACGCGATTGACCACCGCCGCCGGAAATAAGGATAAACACGCGGACACTGCATGGGCGTGTCACCAACTCCATCGCGAAAAGGGTGTCGAGAGGGTCGAAGACCCTTGCGTCTCCCCATCAATCGTTTCATTCACCCGTATGGTGTTTGAATAAATAGGTTTCCCCAAAATGAAAGGAGTGCTTACAATGAAGAAGCTCTTTGCTCTGGCTCTGGCGCTGGTTCTGGCGCTGTCCCTGACGGTTGCGTCTGCTGATGAACTGAAGGTCATCCGCGTTGGCGCGACGGCTGCCCCGCACGCGGAGATTCTCGAATCCGAAGCGGTGACGGCAAAGCTGGTGGAACTGGGCTACAAGCTCGAAGTCGTTGTGTACGAAGGCTATGTGCTGGAGAATCCGGCAGTTGCTGACGGCACGGACGATGCGAACTATTTCCAGCACAAGCCCTATCTCGACTCCTACAACGAAACCGCTTCCGAGAGCGAACAGCTTGTGTCCGCGTTCACCGTGCATTACGAGCCCTTCGCCATCTACTCCAAGAAAGTGACCAGCCTTGCTGACCTGCAGGACGGCGCGCACATCGGCCTGCCGAACGACCCCTCCAACGAGACCCGCGCTCTGCTGCTGCTGGAGGCTGCTGGCCTGATTACCGTGCCGGAAGGAACGACCGCTGCGTCTTCCTTGACCAAGTACGACATCACCGCCGAAATGAACCCCCACGGCTATGTGTTTGACGAAGTGGCAGCTGAACTGCTTGCCCCCACCCTCGAAGACTACGACATTGCCGTCATCAACGGCAACTATGCGCTGGACGCTGGCTTGAAGCCCACCACGAACGGTCTGTTCGTCGAAGCGGCTGACTCTGAGTTCGCTACCCTGTACGCCAACATCGTCGCGGTTCGTCCCGCTGACCTTGATTCCGACTGGCTGAAGGCGCTGCACACTGCGCTGACCTCCAAGGAAGCCTACGACTACATGATCACCACCTACGAAGGCGGCGTCATTCCGACCTTCACTGTGGAAGACGCGGAGTAATCCCGTTTTTCCAGACCGTCTGCAACCGCGCAGGCGGTCTTTTTTCGTCAGCGGAAACGGAAAATGGTTTGCACCCTGCTCCACGCAGCGGAATGGGGATTCGTGCGAATCGCGCCGGTGATTTCAGCGGGCGCGGCGGTGGTGCTGGTAGTGACAAGGAAGAGGGGATGATAAGACTCGCAAATGCGGTTTTCCCTGCAATATAAAAGACCAGCATGAAAAGCCGAATACTTCCCATGCTGGTCGGTCGCGCCCATCCGGCGCGACAATGTGCAAGTAGTTGGTAGAGCGAGTTGGGGGCGCTCCTGCGGGAGCGCAAAGTTAGGGGCAGGGACGCTTCGCTGCCTGCGCCTTTGTTGGCGGCTTCCTTGAAGTTGGTCACCCGTTCGGCAGTTGGGGCGTTGCCCCAAACCCCACCAGAGGCGCCGCCTCTGGACTCCGCAAGGGGCATTGCCCCTTGACCCTTTCGGCGGCGCCCCGGCTTGCGCGCTTTTCACTTACGCTTTGGGTAAAGTGGCTTTTTCACCCTCCAATGTGCGAAGCGATTTCCTACTCTGAAAAAACAAGCAGGTCAGCACCCCCATCAGCGCCAGCGCCGCATAAAAGCACGCCGCGCCGCTGCCTTCATCCCGTCCGAACAGCATTTCCAGCCACGGCAGCGGATTCCGCATCATCGGCCGAAACACCGCATCCACCAGCACCCCGCCCAGCGTATACCCGACCGGGATTGTGAAGAATTGCAGCGCATTCCGCACCGCGTACACCCTTCCCTGCATTCCTTCCGGGATGTTCAGCCGCATCAGCGCATCAAGATTCGCGCTCATGACGGGAATCAGCAGCCACCCCAGCGCAGCGCCCACGCACCACGTCGGCAGATTCTGCCCGAAGGCGAGCAGGAAGTTCTCCGTCCCCATCGAGACGAGCAGACAGCCGCACACCACCCGCACGCGGCTTTTCGGTGCGGGGAGCAGGACAGCGAGCAGGCTGCCGATCAGCGTCGCCAGCGCGGTCACGGTGGAGAAGATGCCCATGACAGTCTCCCCGCCCCAGCTCCGCGAGAGCAGCAGCGACGGCAGCGCGGCTTCGTACATGGACGAGACGAGGTTAATCGCCGCGAGGTACAGCACGAGCGTCAGCAGTCCGGGCGCTTGGCGGAAGAACCGCAGCCCCTGCCGGGTCGAATCGAGGAAGGATTCGTGCGGACTGCCAGTTTGCCGCTTCGGAATACGGATGAAGCACAGCAGCGCCGTGAACGCGACGGCGAATGTCGCCAAATCCGCGAAGATGACTGCGCGCAGACCGCCGAGCGTCATCAGCGCCATTGCCAGCACAGGTGTCAGCAGTCCGGACAGGCTGGAGGAGAGATACCGCAGTCCACCGACCCGCTGGTACTGCGATTTCGGCAGCAGTGCGGTCGTTGCGGCTTCGCTGGCGGGCTGCTGGAGCGTGTTCATCAAGCCGTTCAGCACGTTAAGGAGATACAAGTGCGTGATTTGCAGCCGTCCCGTTTGCAGCAGGACGAGCGCCGCGACGGTTGTGCACGCGGCAAGCGCATCGCTGACGAGCATCGTCCGGCGCGTATCGAGGCGGTCAACCAGTGCGCCGCAGAACAGGCTGAATACGACATACGGCGCGTAGCTGCTGACCGTCAGCAGCGCGGTGGACAACGCCGACCCGCTCTGCTGATACGCCCAGATAACAAGCGCGTAGCTGGTCATGGCGCTGCCGAGCGACGAAAGCGCCTGCGTCGTGAACAGCAAAAGGAATGTGCGCAGTTCGCGCAGAGACTCAAAAAACGAATGCAGTTTCATATAGCTTTGCTCCTTCATGCAGATAATCCGCATGGATGGAATGCCATTTTTAGATGAAAATGCCCCAAGATGCGCCGCGAATTTTTCATTCAGGCTAACGCGAATGAAACGCAGCGTAGTAGCGCTACGCTAAGTGGAATGAGCGGACGCATGAATGGAAAAGGCGCAAGCAGATGGGGCAGGTGAATCTAATACTATTTCCAGATAAGAATGCGCCAAGATGCGCCGCGAATTTTTCATTCTGGCTAACGTGAATGAAACGCAGCGTAGCAGCGCTACGCTAAGTGGAATGAACGGACGCCAGAGGGGAAAAGGCGCAAGCAGATGGCGCAGGTGAATCTGGAAATAGTATAAAAATGGCATACTGCGCAAAGCCGCAGGACGCTCCATGCAACGCCCTTACGACGCGCATGGAGCCAATGCAGTCATCAAAATCACGGTTTTCACCCCGCTTTTATGCGTTCAGTGTGTAGATGCGGCTGATTTCGCCGTCAATGTCACTCCGGCTGTCCAGATAGGTACAGCCGTATTTTTCGTACACATTCGCGTGGTCGGTCGCGATATAGACGCGGTTTTCCCCATTCTGTCGGGCGATTTCCGCCAATTCGTGCAGCAGCTTTCCGGCGATTCGCTGATGACGGTACGCGGGGAAGGTGTACACGAAGCCGCACCACGGGTGGAGTTCCGGTGCATCCACGCAGTCGCGGTCGGTCAGCGTCGCAAAGGCGGCGATTTGGTCGCCCGCCATCAGAAAGTAGCAGTCGCCCGCACCGAGGGTGTGATGGAACTGTTCCTTTTCGAGCAGCTCCGTCAGGAACTTCGCCGCGCCCCACTCGCAGGCGCGAAGCTGTGCGAGGAGTTGGGGCTGGTTAGGCGAAGTGAAGTAGGATGTCAGGTACATGGTGGATTTTCCTCCGATGGGTCAGTAGTGCTTGTGAATAAAGTCCGCAATGATTTGCAGCACGTCCTCCGTCCAGAAGGGCGCTCCGCCGTGGTTGACGCCTGCCAGCTCGATGTAATCCGCCTCGGCGCCGTTCTGCGTCAGGCGTTCGTAGAGCGTCCGGCTATGCGCGGCGCTGATCTGCGTGTCGCGGTCACCATGGAGCAGGAGAATCGGCGGAACGGCGCGGTCGGGCGCGAGATAGGTCTGTGCGCTGGCTTCCGCGAGTTTTTCCGGATGTTCCTGCAGGCAGGACACGCCCAGCAAATCCGCAGTCGGGTGGAAAGTCGCTGGCATGTTTGCCGGAACGCCCTCTTTTGCGCAGAAGAACAAGTCGCTCGGCGCGGATTCCGCAATCACGCCGCAAATCGGGAAATTCAGCAGTTCCGACACATCCGCAATTCCCGCCGCCTGACGCAGCGCCGTCAGCAGCGCGATATGTCCGCCGGAGGAATTGCCCATGAGGAAGGTGCGCGCCATGTCGATATGGAACAGCTTTGCGAGTTGTTCTGCGATATAGTGGATGGCACGGTGCACATCCTCTACCTGTGCGGGGAAAGGCGCGATTTTCGATTCACGGTACTGCACGGATGCAACGGCGAATCCCCTTTCCGCAAGTTTCGCCAGTGCGGGGATGCAGTTGTACATTTCCTGCCGATACCATGCGCTGCCGGGGAGAAAGACAATCAGCGGCACGGTTTCGCCGTCTGGCCAATGCGGGCGGTACGGGATGATGAGCTGCATTTTCCGCTGCGTTTCGCCGTAGGTGGCGTAGGCAACATCGGGGACGTACAGGTATTCGAGGGTATCGAGGGAGACGGTGCGGGTTTGGCGCATGATGAGGATGTCTCCTTTCCAGCTATCGGGTCGCGCCCATTTGGCGCGACAATATGCGAGTAGTGGATAGAGCGGCTTGGGGGCGCTCCTGCGGGAGCGCGAAGTTACAACTGCTGCGCTGAAAGCGCTTCGCTGTTCAGCGTTCGTGGATTGGAGTTGGTCGCTTTTCCTCTACCGGTCACACGTCCAGCAGTTGGGGCGTTGCCCCAAACCCCACCAGAGGCGCCGCCTCTGGACTCCGCAAGGGGCATTGCCCCTTGACCCTTTTTGGGCTGCCCGGCTTGGGTGCGCTTCCCTGCTCCTTGGTTTATGCGGCTTTATGCCTTTGCCATCGCCCCATCCAAAATCTCCAGCCCCTGTTCCTCCTGGAACTGATTCGTATACAGCTGATAATAATACCCCTGTTTCGCAATCAGCTGCTGATGCGTCCCCTCTTCCGTAATCTTGCCATTCTGAATCACCAGAATCCGATCCGCCGACCGAATCGTAGACAGTCGATGCGCAATGATGAAGCTCGTCCGCCCCGCCAGCACCTTCTGAATCGCGTGCTGAATCAGCTGTTCCGTCTCCGTATCAACCGAGGACGTGGCTTCGTCCAGCACGAAAATAGACGGATTCGTCAGAATCGCGCGGGCGAAGGAAATCAACTGTTTCTGACCGGTGGAGAGGCGGTTGCCGCCCTCGCCAACGTCCGCCTGATAGCCATCCTTCATGTTGCGGATGAAGGGTTCCGCGCCGACCATGCGGGCGGCTTCCGCGACTTCCTCGTCGGTGGCATCGGGGCGGCCGTAGCGGATGTTATCCGCAACCGTGCCGGAGAAAAGGTGCGGCGACTGCAGGACGTAGCCGAGGTTGGACTGAAGCCAGAGCTGACTGCGCGTGCGGTAATCCGCGCCGTCGATGAGGATTTTGCCCTCCGTCGGCTCATAGAAGCGGCAGACGAGGTTGACGATGGTGGACTTGCCGCTGCCGGTTTCGCCGACAAGGGCAATGGTCTGCCCGTGCTGGATGTGCAGGTTGAAGTGCTCCAGCACCTTTTCGCCCTCTTTGTAGCGGAAGGTGACATCCTCGAAATCAATGTCGCCGATGAGCTTGGGCCAGTTTTCGGTTTTGGGGTGGAAATTGTCGCCGTATTGCGCCACCACTTCGGGAGAATCCACAATATCGGGTTCCGTTTCCAGCAGGCTGATGACGCGCTCCGCCGCCGCCTGTGCGGATTGCAGTTCCGCGAAGATGCGGGCAATATCGCGCACGGGCTGAAAGAAGCTGACGGTGTAGTTGATGAACATGGTCAGCGTGCCGACGGTCATAGCGACGCCGAAAACGTGCGTACCGCCGATGACGCTGTTGCCGCCCTGCCAGAGCGCATACGCCGTCGCCAAAGACCCCAGCGACACGACGATGGGCAGAAAGAGGTTCGACAGCGTCGCCGCGCGGATGGACGCGGAACGCATGGAGGCGGAAACCGTCTCGAATTCCTGGATGTTCAGTTCTTCGCGCACAAGGGTTTTCGTCGTCTTTGCGCCGTTGATGCCCTCATTGAAGCCCGCGGTAATCTGGCTGTTGTTCTTGCGCACCTGACGATACGCAGCGAGAATCGCCTTCTGGAACTTCCAGCTGATGACGGCCAGCGGCGGCAGCACCAGCATGACGATCAGCCCCAGCCGCCAGTTGATGGTCAGCATCCGCACGGCGCAGGCAACCAGATACACCGCGCCCCAGCACAAGTCCACCAGCGACCAGCCGATGGTGTCCGCAAGGCGCTGCGTGTCGTTAGTCAGGCGGGACATGAGGTAACCCACGGGCATCCGGTCGTAATAGGAGAAGGGCAGTTCCTGCAGTTTCTGGAAACCGAGCTTGCGAATCAGGTAGCACGTTCCGGTTTCGACAATGCCGCACTGCCGCAGAAAGCCGAAAATCGTCGCCACTTGCACTGCCGTCAGCAGCGCATACGCCACGACAAACCCAACCAGCCCAGCCGTGCTGTGGTTAGCAATGAACACGTCAATCGCGTAGGCATTCATGTTCGGCATAATCACGTCGATGATTGCAGAAACCGCCATGAAAAGCACAACCGCAATCAGGTTCTTGTGGTACGGCTTTGCAACCTTGATGAGCTTGCGCCACAGGGAGAGATCAAATCGTTTGGTATAATCCTGTTCCTGAAAGGACTGCATATCAGTTCACCCCTTCCGCCGCCTTGGCCTGCGTCAGTTCTTCCTCCAAGGCGTTCTGGATGCTGTTGATGCGCTGGTACAGGCCCGGCTGGCTGCACAACTCAGCGTGCGTGCCCTGCTGCGTAATCTGCCCGTTTTCCAGCACGAGAATGAGGTCAGCCTGCGAGAGCGTCGTCACGCGGTGGCTGATGATGAGGGTGGTCACGTCCTTCTGCTCGTGGCGGAGGGCAGCGCGAATCTGCGCGTCCGTCTCGGTATCCACGGCGGAAAGGGAGTCGTCGAAGATGAGGATGTTGTTGTCCTTGAGCAGCGTGCGCGCAATGGCGATTCGCTGCTTCTGTCCGCCGGAGAGCGTCACGCCGCGTTCGCCCACGACCGTCTCCCAGCCCTTATCCGCCTTGGCAATAAAGCCGGATGCGCTGGCGATATCCGCCGCGTGCTCAATGCGTTCCGCCTCCTGTTCCGGCGCGGTGATGCCCACGTTCTCCCGGATGGACTTGGAGTACAGGAACGGCTCTTGCAGAATCAGACCGACGTGTGCGCGCAGATATTTGCGGTCAATCTGCTGAATATCCACGCCGCCGATGGTGATTTTGCCGTTCGTGGGCGTATACAGCCGCTGCAGCAGGTACATCATGGTGGATTTGCCGCTGCCCGTGCCGCCCAGCACTGCCGCCGTCTTGCCCGCGGGGATGGTGAAGGACACGTCGCGCAGCACCGGCACGTTGTCATCCGGATAAGCGAAGGACACATGGTCAAACACAATATCGCCGTGCAGGTCGGGCTTCAGGGCGTTCGGCTCATCCGGCTCGGCTTCCTCGTGCAGAATCGCCTGCACGCGCTTCATGGACACCATCGCCTTGCCCGCGTCGGACAGGGTACGGCCCAGCTGACGAATCGGGAAGAGCAGCATCCCCAGCGTGGAGGTGAAAACAATCAGCGTACCGACGGTAATCCAGCCGTTACAGGCGTAGATGATGCAGACCACCAGCGTCAGCAGCGTCTGCGTCATGCTGATGGCATCGCCGCCGCCCCAGTAGATGGCGAGCAGTTCATTCAGACGGAGGTTCTTTTTGCGCAAATCGTTGTTCACGCGGTCGAACTTCTCCACCTCGCGCTCCTGCTGTCCGAAGGCGCGCACGACGCGGACGCCGGAAAGGTTCTCCTGCAAAACGGCGTTCAGCACACCGTCCGCTTCGTCCGCCACTTCGAAGGACTTATGCACCATTTTGAAGAACCACGTCGCGAAGCAGAACAAAGGCGGCACAAGAATCAGGCTGTAGAGCGTAATCGGCACGGAGCGCGGCAGCAGGATGCTCATGGCGATAACGACCATCAGCACCGTGTTGACGACTTCCATCACCTGAACCGCCAGAAAGCGGCGAATCGTATCCACGTCAGACGTGCAGCGCTGAATCAGCTCGCCTGCCTGCGCTTTAACGTGGTACGCAAACGGCAGGTGCTGCAAATGGCGGTAGAGGTCATTGCGCAGTTTGCGGGCGATATTTTCACTCGCAATCGCGGAGGAACGACCTTTTATGAACGTGAACACGCCGTTGACGACGTTCATCAGGATGAGCGCCAGCGCGGGAATCCACAGATTTTGGCGGAGGAAATCGCGTCCGCCGAGGTCGTTAATCGGGTTCATGAGGAAATCCGGCATTGTGAACGGCTCGCTGCCAAGTATGCTGTCCACGATTTCGGAGAGCAGCAGCGGCGTTAAAAAGCCGATGATGACCATCATGATGGTCGCAATGAGTGCCCAGAGGAAATGCGTCCAGTTCTGCCCGATGAGGGAGAGCATTGCGCCGAACGGGGTCTGTTTCTTCTTTGGTTTCGTTGTGGTGCGCTGCGTAGGAAATCACTCCTTTCAAGAGAGACAAAGTGGTTGATGACTCATAACTGCCCATTGTATGCTTTTTCCGAAAAAGGTACGAAAAAAGCACCATCCGTCTGAATGCAAACGGCTGGTGCTGCACACAAAACGCATGGTAACAGGAAAAGAGCGTGGAATTTTCCTATTACGGGCGCATATGGGCAGAAAGAGCCGTCGCAGTCAGTCCATTGGCACGGGATACAAGGGTTAGAATCATCATGGTCATTGCGAGGGCCTCCTTTCTGCATAATTTTGATTTTGTTGTGCTTCTCGCAAGCACGCAAGAAACAGTGTAGTCGAAAGTCAAGGTTTTGTCAAGGGGCAAATGGCGTTTTTTTCAAATATTCATCCCATCTTGCGCAGGATTCCCGTTTTCCCAGTCCCAAACCGCCTTTTCAATCAAGTCGGCAGCATTGGCGCAGCCGTGTTCATTGCGCAGGGCCTCCCCGATGCACGCCGCGTTGCGCGTGTATTCCGGGTTGCTGATGAGTGCGCGCAGCCCCTCCGCCAGATTCTCTGCCGTCAGCTTATCGCGCGGAATCGCTTTCGGCCCGCACCCGGCAGCGTACACCCGCTCCGCCCAGAACGGCTGATCGCCGCCGAACGGCACGACGAGCGTCGGCAGCGCATGGCGCAGGCTGGTTGCGGTCGTCCCCGCGCCGCCGTGATGCACCGCCCCTGCCATATGCGGGAACAGCCAGTCATGCGGCACACTTTTCACATAGAAGATGTTCGTATCTTTTGTCTTTGCTTCCTGCTGACCCCAGCCCAGTGCCACCACCGCCCGCACGCCGGACAATTTCACCGCCTGCCGGATGATTTCCGCCAGTTCACCCATGTCGCCCGACACCATCGACCCAAAGCCGATGTACACCGGCTCGTCGCCCGCGCGCAGGAACTCCGCCAGCGCCGGGTCAGGCGTGTAGTCCACCGGGCGCTCATCCCACCAGAAGCCGGACATGTGGATGTTGTCCGCCCAATCCTCCGGGCGCGGCACAAGCGTCGGGCTCATGGCGTAAATCACGGGCACTTGCTTGCCCTTCACGTCATAATCCGGGCGCAAGCGAACGCGGCGCTTTGCCATGTCGTTCTCCTTGCGCCAATCCGAGAGGTAGCGGTGCTCCAGCGCCGAAATCAGCAGATACCCGATGCGGTAGCTCAGCACATTCCACCACTTGCCGAGCTTGCGGAACGGCGCGGATGAAATTGGCATATCCTTGCACGGATCCATCGGGAAATACTGCGTCTGGATGCACGGAATATCGTACTTCTCCGCAATCGAATAGAACATCGTCCCGAAGAATGTGCAGACGATGGCTTCCGCGCCCTCCGCGCAGTGCAGCAAATCCTCCAGCAGCATCGGCGCAATATCGCGGATACCCTTCTCAAACTCCTTCAAGTACCGCACGCCCACCGCGTCCGGCTGGAGCAGCCGCCCCATCATATCCACCACATCGCCGGAAATGGGATAGAAGGACATTCCCGCTTCCTCAATCATGCCCTGAAACGGCGCAAACGCCGCAATCGTCACCTCATGCCCCCGCTCGTGAAGCTCCCGTCCCAGCAGCATATACGGCCGCACGTCACCCGTCGAGCCGAGCGTTATCATTGTGATTTTCATCATTACCTCCAATGATTTCGAGATAAGTTAAAGGTATACAAACTAAAAAACTAACAATAAAATTCAAGTATGGAGGTGTGCGCTGCGAAGGGGTCAAGGGGGGCGACCGCAGACTTCGTCTGTTTCCATTGCCCCCTTGTCGCCTCCGCAGAGGCGAAACCCCTGCAACAATAAAATTCAAGTATGTAGAAGAAACCAAAAGCGCCATCAAGCGCGCTTGCTTCCCGTCGCACACGGGTCATACCACCCCGCAGGAACTTTCACCCGGAAGCCCTCGAATGCGCTTTCCGCACCCGCCTTCACCACGCAGTGCGGCGTATACACATGCCGCATCCCCTCCTGCATCCGTGCCATGCACCACTGCGCCAAGTCCGCTGCCAGCGAATCCCCTTCCGCCAGCGGCACAAATGCATCCCGCCGCACCAAAAAGCACATCGGCGAAACCGCAGTGACATTGTAGCTGGTTCGGTTCATGCCGTGCCATCCGCCCGCTGAGACCGGCAAGCCGCGATTCCGTGACCGCACTGTGCCGTCCGGCAGGATGTCGTATCCGGCATGAAGCACCCGATTGCGTGCATCCACCACCAGCGGCGTCACCGCGCACACATCCGGGCGCTGGGCGTACATCATCATCTCCCGCAGACCGTCCGCATCAGGTGCCGCCGTGTCCCCCCACAGGAACAGCAGCATGTCCGCCGACGCATCCGCCGCCAAACGGTTCACATCCGCCGCAGACGCATCCCGCGCAAGCCGCAATGCCGCGACGGTAAAATCCCCCACGTCGTACCGCAGCCGCAGCACACCGTCCTCCACCCGGCACGTTCCCGGAAACCCGTTGCGGCGCATACTTTCTTCCGCCGCCCGCGCCGCCGCGTCCAGGCAGACCGCCAATTTCGTGTGGCTCATCGACCTCCGCAGCGTCCGCCAGTGGTACAGCACGCGCGGAATGTGGATGACGCCGTCCGCCCGCTCGCACGCACGGAGCATCAAATCGTGATCCTGCGACCCGTCGAACGCCGGTCGTAATCCGCCGATGGCATCCAGCAGCGTCCGCCGAATCACCGACAAATGGCAGATATAGTTGCCGGAGCGCAGGTTGTCCGGGCAGAAATCCGGCTTGCGGTGCGCATCAACGTGAATCGCGCCGTGGGCGGTCAGCTTATCTTCATCGGTGTAGAGCACGTCTGGATGGTGCGCGTCGATGGCTTCCGCAATCCGCCAGAGCGCATCCGGCGCAAGCACATCGTCGTGGTCGCACAGGGCGATATACTCCCCCGTCGCCATTTTAATCGCGCGGTTCGTGTTGCCGGATATGCCCGCGTTTTCCACCCCAAACGCGATGTGGAATCGGCTGTCCCGCGCGGCAATTGCCTCCAGCGCCTTTCGCGTCTCGGCGGACGTGCTGCCGCCATCGTACAGGCAGACCTCCCACACGCCGTGCGTCTGGGCAAGCAGCGAATCCGCCAGCGCGCGGAGGAATTTCGGGCGCGTGTTGAACACGGGGACGACGACGCTGATGCGCACGTTCGGGAAGGGGTGCGCGCGCTGTACCGCCAGTTCGCGCTTGGATGCTTTCTCCCGCCGGAATCGCCATTCGTCCCGCAGCAGCACCCGTGCCGCCAGCATTTCACCCGCGCGGTGCAGCGTGTACCCCGCGCCATGCATCCGCACATACGCCCGAACCCGTTCCGCCCACTGCACGCACGTCCCTCCCGCCGACTTTCCTGCCCTCATCATACCATGCGCCGCGGGTTTTGTAAAGCGCCGGGCGATTTTCTGCCAATTCGGAACAATTTTCGCAAAACCGCTTGACAAATGGGTGAAAAGGTGCTAAACTAAATCCTGTTCCGGCAATCCGGACGAACCGCATAGGGGCATGGTGTAATGGTAACACGTGGGTCTCCAAAACCTTTGTTGAGGGTTCGAGTCCTTCTGCCCCTGCCAGAAAGCATCTGATGATTCAGGTGCTTTTTTGTTGTGTGAAGCCCCGCTACCTTTTGGGTAGCGGGGCTTCGGTATCATTTGCCCAATATCTCCATTGAATACTTGAAACTTCTGTAACACTTCAGACACATATTTGTCCGCTGAATGCTTTTGCAGTTTTCGTATGCAGAGTTGCCATATTCACTTGCTCGATACGAATACGTTTTTCCACATACACGGCAAGTTCTTGAATACACTTTATCTTCATTGGAATCATCACAACCCGTAGCAGCAAACAGCAGCATAACCATGCTAAGAATCAAGCAGATAGTCCGCAGCAACGTTCCATTTGTCTGCTGTGCGCTTTTCGTTTTCATGTCCATTTCTACTCCTCCTGATGTTTTTTCAATTCTGTTAGCCTGCGAATCAGTTCCTCCAACACCTCCCTATTTCCGTCGTCCGCCACAATCTCTCGCAGCTTTTTGCCGCCGAAATCGTATTCTTCCATCCACGCATTGATTTCTGAACTTTCAATCAGATTCTCTGCAGACAGCCTTAATAGCCCCCGTTCCAGCGTCTCTTGGAACTTCGACTCAAATGCGTCTGCACTAAACGGACAATTATCCCCCCTTCTGAATGCAGTTTCCAATTTGATAGCGTAAACATGGCATGGGTACATAGGCTCCCTCCTTTCATTGATACTTCTATTTTACCCTCCCCTCAAAAAAAGTCAAGTGTTTTCTTGAAGAATTATATATTTCTGACATTTCTGGCAAAAGCATGGCAAATTGTTGTGTATCTTCACAACGACTTTCGTGTCGGCGTGTAACCACATTTCAGAAAATCGTTTTTTTCTGAAATCAGCTGCCTCAACCCCCTCCAAATTTCAAATTCGCACAGAAAACGCGCCCGCCGACCTTCCGACGAGCGCGTTTATACTATTGGGGGCTCTACTCCCGAATTCAGTGCACGACTTGCTGGACACCACAGTTATCACATTTAAGGCAACACCGCACAAATGAGGCGGTCAGCCGCCGAGTTGTGCGGTGTTGCTTTAAATTACTTCTTATTCTTCTGCTCCACCATCGCCTTGACCTTCAGCGGCAGACCGAGCAGGTTGATGAAGCCCGCGGAATCCTTGTGGCTGTACAGGTCGTGGCTGTCGCCGAAGGTGGCGATTTCCTCCATGTACAGGCTGTTCGGCGACTTCACGCCCGCGTTGATGCAGTTGCCCTTGTACAGCTTCAGCTTCACCGTGCCGTTAACCGCCTGCTGCGTGCTGTCCACAAACGCGGAGAGCGCCTCGCGCAGGGGCGTGTACCACATGCCGTCGTACACCAGCTCCGCGAACTTGCTCGCGACCAGCTCCTTGTAGTGGCTGGTGGCGCGGTCAAGCGTGATGGATTCGAGGATGCCGTGCGCGGCGTAGAGCATCGTTCCGCCGGGGGTTTCGTACACGCCGCGGGACTTCATGCCCACCAGGCGGTTCTCCACCAAATCCGCGCAGCCAACGCCGTTGCGGCCCGCGATTTCGTTCGCCTTCGTCAGCAAATCCACCGCGTCCAGCTTTTCGCCGTTGATGGCGACCGGCACGCCCTTCTCGAAGTCCACCGTGACGTATTCGGGCTGATCAGGCGCTTTTTCGGGCGTGACCATCGTCAGCAGCAGGTCTTCCGGCGGCTCGTTCCACGGATCTTCCAAATCCGCGCCCTCGTGGCTGATGTGCCAGATGTTGCGATCCATCGAATACGGGCGATCCTTCTTGACCGGGACGGGGATGCCGCGCTTTTCGGCGTAGTCAATTTCTTCCTCACGCGTCTTGATATCCCAGATACGCCACGGCGCGATAATCTGCATGTTCGGGTCGAACGCCTTGATGGTCAGCTCGAAGCGGACTTGGTCGTTGCCCTTGCCGGTGCAGCCGTGGCAGATGGCAGTGCAGTTCTCCTTGTGGGCGATTTCAACGAGGCGCTTGGCAATCAGCGGCCGTGCGAAGGACGTGCCCAGCAGATACTTGCCCTCGTAGACCGCGCCCGCCTTGAGCGTCGGCCAAATGAAGTCCTCGACGAACTCCTTGCGCAGGTCTTCGATGTACAGCTTTTCAGCGCCGCACTTTTTCGCCTTCTCGTGGAGGGGCTCCAGCTCTTCGCCCTGCCCGACGTCGCCCGCAACGCAGACCACATCGCAGTCATAATTTTCCTTCAGCCACGGCACGATAATCGAGGTATCCAGACCACCGGAATAAGCCAGCAATACGCGCATCTTCGCCATAACAATCGACTCCTTTATCTTCATCCTGATTTTCATCATTTTTGTGTCCGTCTGCCGGACAAGATGGATTATACACCAAAATGAATAAAAATGCAATAGGTCTGCATAAATTTTCTCGGATTTTTTTCGGGGGGATGATGCAGTGCCTGAATTGCTACCTATTTATATGATGATGGCTTATGCCGCGCGAACTTCCTCCGCCTGATTGCGGCGCGAGGACGTTGCTCCGACGCTCCCCAAATAGCGAATCCGCGTTCTTGTCCCCTTCGCCCATCTATCCGCCATTCCATTCATCCCGTTCCGAAAACGTATTAAATTGTGAAAAAAATATCGTTAAAATCGTGTCAGCCACTTGACAAGAGCTTAACAATCTGATACACTGTTCTCGTCACCCCGACAAACACCGACATTCCCCGTTCGCGGGCGCATCCCCGCAGGACGGATGAAGCATAAGGAGAGAGTATCATGGCGAAAGAGTATCCGATCGTCGATAACGTGGAGAGCTTCGAGGCGGCCCTCGCCCGCGTCCGCGCGGCACAAAAGGTCTATGCGACCTACACGCAGGAGCAGGTGGACAAGATTTTCAAGGCAGCTGCCCTCGCCGCGAACAACATGCGCATCCCGCTGGCGAAGATGGCGGTGGAAGAAACCGGCATGGGCTTGGTGGAAGATAAGGTCATCAAGAACCACTACGCCGCTGAATACATCTACAACGCCTACAAGGACACGCAGACCGTCGGCGTGCTGGAGCGCGACGAAGCATTCGGCATGATGAAGGTTGCAGAACCTATCGGCGTTGTCGCGGCGGTCATCCCGACCACCAACCCCACGTCTACCGCCATTTTCAAGACGCTGATTTGCCTCAAGACCCGCAACGGCATCATCATCTCTCCCCATCCGCGCGCGAAGAAGTCCACCATCGCCGCCGCGAAGGTTGTGCTGGAAGCCGCTGTGGCTGCCGGCGCGCCCGAAGACATTATCTCGTGGGTCGATGTTCCCTCGCTGGAGCTGACCAACATGGCGATGAAGGAAGCTGACATCATCCTTGCCACCGGCGGCCCCGGCATGGTCAAGGCGGCATACTCCTCCGGCAAGCCTGCCCTGGGCGTCGGCGCTGGCAACACGCCCGCGATTATCGACGAATCCGCTGATGTGAAGGTGGCCGTCAACTCCATCCTGCACTCCAAGACGTTCGACAACGGCATGATCTGCGCGTCCGAACAGTCCACCATCGTACTGGACAGCATCTACGACGCGGTGAAGGCGGAGTTCGCCAAGCGCGGCGCGTACTTCCTCGAAGGCGAAGAGCTGGACAAGGTGCGCAAGACCATCATCATCAACGGCGCGCTGAATGCCAAGATTGTCGGTCAGAAGGCGCACACCATCGCCAAGCTCGCGGGCGTGGACGTGCCGGAAACCGCCAAGGTGCTGATTGGTGAAGTCGAATCCGTGGATATTTCTGAAGAGTTCGCGCATGAGAAGCTCTCTCCCGTGCTGGCGATGTACCGCGCCAAGGACATCGACGATGCGTTCGACAAGGCGGAACACCTGATTGCTGACGGCGGCTACGGCCACACCTCTTCTATCTACCTGAACGCCGTCACCCGCAAGGATTTGATTGACCGCTTCGCCGCGCGCATGAAGACCTGCCGTATTCTCGTCAACACGCCTTCCTCTCAGGGCGGCATCGGCGACCTGTACAACTTCATGCTGCGTCCGTCGCTGACGCTGGGCTGCGGCTCGTGGGGCGGCAACTCCGTCTCTGAGAACGTCGGCGTCAAGCACCTGCTGAACGTCAAGACTGTTGCCATCCGGAGGGAGAATATGCTGTGGTTCCGTGCGCCTGAAAAGGTCTACCTCAAGAAGGGTTGCCTGCCTGTCGCCCTGAATGAACTCAAGGCAGTTATGGGCAAGAAGCGCTGCTTCATCGTCACCGACGCGTTCCTGTTCAAATCCGGCTTCACCAAGGCGATTACCGACAAGCTGGATGAGCTGGGCATCGTCCACACCACGTTCTACGATGTTGCGCCCGACCCGTCCCTCGCCTGCGCGAAGGAAGGCGCAAAGGCCATGACCTCCTTCCAGCCGGACTGCATTATCGCCATCGGCGGCGGTTCCGCAATGGACGCCGGCAAGATTATGTGGGTCATGTACGAGCATCCGGAAGTGGACTTCCTCGACATGGCGATGCGCTTCATGGATATCCGCAAGCGCGTGTACACCTTCCCGAAGATGGGCGAAAAGGCATACTTCATCGCCATCCCGACCTCTGCTGGCACGGGCTCCGAAGTCACCCCGTTCGCCGTCATTACCGATCAGGACACCGGCGTGAAGTACCCGCTGGCGGACTACGAGCTGCTGCCGAAGATGGCGATTGTGGACGCTGACATGATGATGTCCGCGCCGAAGGGGTTGACCTCCGCCTCCGGTATCGACGCGCTGACCCACGCGCTGGAAGCCTACGCCTCCATGCTGGCGACAGACTTCACCGACGGTCTGGCGAAGCAGGCGGCTCAGCTGATTTTCGAGTATCTGCCCGCGTGCTACGACAACGGTCAGAACGAGCCGGTTGCCCGCGAAAAGATGGGCAACGCCGCCACGATGGCTGGCATGGCGTTCGCGAACGCGTTCCTCGGCGTCTGCCACTCCATGGCGCACAAGCTGGGCGCGTTCCATCACCTGCCGCACGGCATCGCCAACGCGCTGCTGATTGAGCTGGTCATCCGCTACAACAGCGCCGAAGTTCCCACGAAGATGGGCACCTTCCCGCAGTACGCCTATCCGCACACGAAGCGCCGCTACGCTGAATTCGGCGAGTTCCTCGGCTTCAAGGGCGCGAATGACGACGAGACGGTGGAGAACCTGATTCGCAACATCCATGCCCTGAAGGAGCGCGTCGGCATCAAGAATACGATTCGCGACTACGGTGTGGACGAGGAGAAGTTCCTCGCGACGCTGGACGAAATGTCCGAGCAGGCGTTCGACGACCAGTGCACCGGCGCGAACCCGCGCTACCCGCTCATCAGCGAAATCAAGGAAATGTATCTGAAGGCGTACTACGGCGAGTAATGCGCCATTCTCCCCGGCTTGGCAGGAATGCTTCTGCTGGGCCGGGCATTTTTGAGCACAAAAAATTTTGTCTGCTTGCAGGAATGTCGCATTTGGGCGGCGAATAGATATCTAGGACAAATATCGACTTCATGATGAGGTCGTCTCCCCCAATCAACACGCGGAAGAAGTAAGCAGTCGTCACCAACTCAATCGCGCGGAAGGGTCAAGGGAGGAACTCCCTTGCGGAGTCCAGAGGCAGAGCCTCTGGCGCCTCTCCCCCAATAAACATGAACCATATAGAAGGAGGTTTCCCTATGGATTTGACGCATGTGATTGCCGAGCGGGAGAATAAGAAGATTTACCGCGACGGCGCCAAGGCCATCAAGGTGTTTGCCGAAGGGTACAGCAAGGCGGACATTCTGAACGAAGCGCTGAACACGGCGCGCGTGGAAGAGACGGGCCTGCCGATTCCGAAGCTCCTTGCTGTTGACACGGTGAACGGTCAATGGGCGATTACGACGGAGTTCGTCGAAGGCGACACGCTGGCGGCGCTGATGGCGGCGCATCCGGAAAAGGAAGACGAGTACCTGAACCTGTTTGTGGACATTCAGATGAAGGTTCACGCCTGCACCTGCCCGATGCTCAACAGCCTGACGGAGAAGATGCAGCGCAAGATTTCCGCCACCGACCTCGACGCGACCACCCGCTACGAGCTGCACACCCGCTTGGCGAGTATGCACGTCCACAAGAAGGTCTGCCACGGCGACTTCAACCCGTCCAACATTATCTTGAAGCCCGACGGACAGTGGTACATCCTCGACTGGTCGCATGCCACGCAGGGCAACGCGTCCGCTGATGTTGCCCGCACCTACCTGCTCTTCGTCCTGGAAGGCAAGGAAGCGCTGGCGGAGAAGTACCTCTCCCTCTTCTGCAAGAAGAGCGACACCGCCAAGCAGTACGTCCAGCAGTGGATTCCGATCGTCGCCGCGAGCCAGTCCCTCAAGGGCAAGCCCGAAGAGCGCGACCTGCTCATCCGCTGGGCAAGCGTTTGCGAATACGAATAATCATCAAAGGGACTGGCTTCGGTCAGTCCCTTTTCTTGTGGGGAGATGGGAGCCTGCCATGTAACCATTTCCCCGCATTTGTTGAAATCTGCCACATTTGCAATTTGCCCTATGTAACCCACTTTTCATCCTCTTTTTTTCGTGGTATCATTATTATAAGAAGGGGGAATTTGCCCTTTTCAAACTTATCTGCCGCGATTGCTTGTCAACCGCCTCCACAATCAGCATGAATGAATTATACACGGCAAATATTGCTCTCAGCGTCTTCGCCATGGCGATTATGCTCTTCTCCCTGCGCGGCGACATCAGCCAATCCAAGATCCGAAACCTGCTCTGCGGCGGCCTGTACGCCACCATCGCCATTTGCGCGCTGTGTGAGTGGTCGGGCGTGCAGATGGATGGCACGCCGCCCGCGCTGATTCCGCTGCATATCGCCGTCAAGACCATCGAACTTTCGCTTGCGCCGCTAATCGGGCTGTTCGCGGGCTGCATTATCCATCCCTGCCCGCGGAAAGTGGTACACAGGCTGCTGTGCCTTGCGGGCTTCCACGCGCTGCTGGTGCTGCTCTCGGCGTTCACGGGGCTGATATTCTATGTCGATGCGCAGAATTTCTACCACCACGGGGCGCTCTACGCACTCTACATGCTCGCCTACGGGGGCAGCACGGTGTTCTTCCTCGTGCAGATTTGGTTCGCCTGCCGCGCCTACCAGTACACCGGCGGCGCACAGCTGCTGCTCGCGACGCTGTTCGTGCTGTTAGGGCTGATGGTGCAGCTGTTCCTGCCGATGGTCAAAATCGACTGGATTACCATCAGCTGCGGTGCGCTGATGATGTCGAAATTCTCCAGCGACATGGTGCTGCAAACCGACGGGCTGACGCAGCTTGTCAACCGCTTGGGCTACGAGCATTATCTGGCGCGCCTGCGCGTGCCTGCTACCATCCTGATGTTCGACGTTGACCGCTTCAAGGACGTCAACGACTGCCATGGGCACTTGATGGGCGACGCCTGCCTGCGGACGATTGCCGGCTGCATCCGCCGCGCGTACGGGAATTACGGGACGTGCTTCCGCATCGGCGGCGACGAGTTCTGCGTGATCCTGACGCGGCGGAACGCACAATACAACACCATGACGGAGATTTTCCAGCACCTGATGGATGCGGCGCGGGTGGAGAATCCGGTTCTGCCGATGGTATCGGTGGGCTGTTCGCATTTTAATCCGTCGACGGATGATTTGGCGGAGTCCTTGGCGCGGGCGGACGCGCGGATGTATCAGAATAAGGAAGCGCATAGATAAACACAGCCGCGACGAGTGAATATGCTCGTCGCGGCTGATTTTTATTCACCTGTATCCACCGCAGTGCTGGCAGTAGCGCGCTTCCTTCGGGTTGTCTAAGCCGCAATACTTGCATGTCCAGTAGTCCATACTATCTGAAAGCGGTGCTAACGGCGTCATTTTCGAAAGCGATTTGATTGTGCTGTTACTGTTACTGCTATTGCTATTTCTATTGCTATCGCTACTGCTACTTCGCGGCAGATAGTTGTCGTTTTTATCTTTTGCAAGTTTTTTCTCTATATTTTCCAATGTTGCACGCAGTTCCAAATCAGGCAGGGCAGCAATGAGGATGTAGCCGATGATGCCGAAGATAATGCACACGGCAATCCAGTTCCCTTTGCTGTACCCTTTCTGCTCAGCAATGCCGCCCGCATACATTGCAAATGCAACGTTGATTGCAATTGCAACCAAAGCAATCAGAAAATACGCAAAATCCATGTTTCTCAACCTCCTTGTGTGTATCATATCCGTTTTTTTTCTATTTGTCAAGCATTTTCCTCAATTTTCACATATTTTTTCTGCAATGAAAAATCCGAATACAAAAACACGCATTCCACATTCGGAGTGCGTGCTTTTGTTGATATTACCGATTCACATACGCGTCGATTTCATTCCGGCTGGAGATTTGCAGCTTCTCAAAGATGCTCTCCATGTACGACTTCACCGTGTTGACGGAAATGCCCATCAGCGCGGCGATTTCCTTGTTGCTGCGACCCTTCGCGGCAAGCATGGCAATCGAAAACTCGTAGGGTGTGAGCGCGTCGGTCACCTGCAGCGTCGACACGGGGTTGTGAATTTTCATCCACCCGCGGCTGAAGCGGTAGACCGACTGCACAATCTTGTTGTACGTTTCCGGATCCTGCTTGCGCAGCGCGCGCTCCACCTGCCCCTGCAAAATGCCGTGATGCTCCACAAACGGGTGGATGTACCCCTCGCGGCTGGCGATGCTCCACGCGGCATCGAACTTCTGCTCCGCGCGTTCATCCTGCTTCAGGCTCATGCAAATCATGCACAGGACGATGTTGAGGTAGATGCTGTCAATGGGGTAGCGCGTGCCCGCCATCAGCAGGGCGGATTCGGCAATGCCCATCGCATGTTCGTATTCGCGCCGGATGTAGAGCGCGTGGGCGATGGCGTACATGGCAAAATACTGCATTCCGGGCGGAAGAATACCGATAGCGGGGCGGATAGGGGTCAAGTCGAGCTTCTCGGAGTGGAAGAACACGCTGATGAGCGCGTCGGTAATGCTGCTGTACAGCCGCCACGAATCGTCGTTTGCGCGCTGCCCGTCTCGCTGAATCATTTCGAGATTCCGGCGGCACTTGGCGGCATCCCCGTCTGCAGCATCGCCATCGTGTTGGTAATCAGCGCGGACAGGCGGATTTCGGGGCACTTGCTCGTCAGGTACTTCTCGCTGATTTCGCGGGCTTCCTCGTGCTCATCGCGGAAATAGTGGTGCATGGCGCGGGCGATGTCGCGTTCCTCCTCGTCGTTCATGGTCAGCAGGAGATTTTGGAAGCCGTTGTCGCACGGGCGGGAAATCAGCGGCATATAGCACTTGGCCATCCGCGGGGGGATTTTTTCCTGCCCGCGCTGCCCGCTCTTGCGCAAATCCGCCGGATGCGGCGTATTCGCCGGAATCAGCCACCCGCCCGATTTCCGGATTGCCCCCTGAATCCGCCCGGTATTCAGGTAGTAATTCACCATGCGGATGGAAACGCCCCACAGCTCCGCTATTTCCTTTACGCTGAGGTAGTCCAATGCGCAGCCCCTCCTTGTTCTCCTTGTTTACGCTTACGGAATTGGCTCCCAAAGCATGGTCGCCGTTCGATTGCCATACGAGCCCTTGGGCAGCATGTAGGAGCGCGGCGTTCCTTCTACGCCGTCGATTTTCCAGCCTACAAAGGTATAGCCCGGGAGGTAGTAGGACGGGTCTTCTTCCGGTGTCCCGAAATAAACTTGGTTGTTGATGGTGTATTGAACCCAATTATATGCTTTGCCGTGGCTCACATAGGTAATGGTGTAGCTCGCCACACGCCACTCCGTCTTGTAAATGCGGTCGCCGGTTGAGCCTGCGGGGATAATCATCGGCGTTGAAGGGAACTGACCGCTGCCATCGAGGACCCAGCCGGAAAATTCGTAGCCCGGACGGTCGGGAGGAATACGCAGGGTGACGGAATCCTCCACGGTGTAGCGTATCGAAGCCATGGCAGGGCCGCCGTTCGTGTCCAGCGTGATGGTGTATTCGATCACCTTCCAGTTTGCGGTATACGCCTTGTTTCCCGTCGAACCCTTCGGAATTCTGACGCTTGTCCGCGGCGTCGTGATGCGCTCGCCCGTCCAGCCGACAAACTCGTAGCCGTTGCGGGTCGGGGTTGGCAGCTCGAAATCCTCATCCGTTATGGTGTAAACCATCTTTTCTTGACCGCTGCCGCCGTTCAAATCCATGGTGATGGTGTACTCCGCCAAACGCCACTCCGCCTTGTAACGGAGGTCGCCGGTTGTGCCATGGTAAATAATGAGCGGCATGGCAGGGATCATACCGCTGCCATCGAGGGTCCAGCCGACAAATTCGTAGCCCGGACGGAGAGGGTAAGGCAGGGTGAAGGAATCCTCCACGGTGTATTTTATCGGAGACACGACTGGGCCGCCGTTCGTGTCCAGTGTGATGGTGTATTCAATCGCCTTCCAGTTTGCGGTATACGCCTTGTTTCCCGTCGAACCCTTCGGAATTTTGACGCTTGTCTGCGGCGTCGTGATGCCCTCGCCCGTCCAGCCGACAAACTCGTAGCCGTGGCGGGTCGGGGTCGGCAGCTCGAAATCCTCATCCGTCATGGTGTAAACCACCTTTTCTTGACCGCTGCCGCCGCTCAAATCCATGGTAATGTTGTATTCTGTCAGTTCCCAGTTCTCGATATACGTCTTGTCGCCCGTCGAACCCTTCGGGATGGTCACGTTCGGCTGCGGCGTTGTGATGCCCTCGCCTGTCCAGCCAAGGAACGTGTAGCCCGTGCGGGTCGGGGTCGGCAGCGTTACGGTTTGCTCCACCGTGTAGAAATACACTTCCGACGTGCCCGCATTGCCCCCTTCCAGCAGCGTAATGATGGTGTATTCAATCACCTGCCAGTTCGCGGTGTAAGTGCGGTCGCCCGTGCTTCCCTGCGGGATTTCAATGATTTTCTGCGGTTCGGTGATGCCCTCGCCCGTCCAGCCGAGGAAGATGTAGCCCGTGCGAACCGGGGTCGGCAGCTGGAACGCTTCCGATTCCACCGTGTACTGGATGGGGCGGATCGGATCGCCGCCTGCCGTGTCCATCGTGACGGTATAAAGCTTGTCCGCCGTCAGCGTCAAGGTCAGCGGCGCGTAGGGCATGAGGAAGGAAACCGCGTCGTTCCCCTCGCTGATACTCAGGGAAACAGCCGGGTCGCTCAGGAAAACGTGGATGCCGCGATAGCCCGCTGCGGGCGCGATTTGCACCGTCACCTGCTCACCCGCGCGGCACAGCAGGTCGTTGCCCTCCGCCGGCATGTCGCTGCCCCAGAGGACGTTCTGCGCGTCGATGGTCACGCGCTGCGTGTCCGCCGTCCACGTCAGCGTAACGATGCGCTTTTCTTCGCGCCCCGTTACGGGCAGGAATGCGGCCGTCTCCTCGCCGCGCAGTCCCGTCAGGTGAATGAGGGCACGCTCGTCCGCGCCGAAGTCGCTGCGCTTGAGCTGCGTCACCCACTCGCCGCGCTCCTTATCGAAGGTGAAGCTCGCCACGGCGCCGCTGCGCAGGGTCAGGCTCGGCGTGAAGTAATCCGGGCGCGCGCCGCTGATGCGAACGCGGTAGGTGATGCGCCCGTCCTGCTCGCCATAGCGGTAGACGTACACCGGGAATTCCGCTACCAGTGTGCTGTCATCCGTCAGCGGGAACACAACATCGCCCTCGCGGGAGAGATAGACATAATTTTCCGCCACAGCAAAGCAGGATTCGCCGCCATTCAGGCGGTAGACCTTGCTCCACGGGTCTGCGCTGCGCATTTCCGGCAGCAGCACATACTGCTCCTGCAAATCCGGATACTTCTCTGCAAACGCCGCCTCGATGCTGTCCATCATGTTGACCGCGCCCATCGGGCAGCTGTCGCCCGTGTACTGCACCGTCGCTTCGGTCAGCAGCGCGCCGTCCCAATCCGCCGTTTCCAGCTGCATGTCCTTCGCGCTCTGGTCAACAAGGCGGAAGCGCACGGTCAGGCTGATTTTCTTCTCCACCTTCAGCTCGCTGCCCATATGCAGCTGCTGCCCCGGCACAAGCGCGTTCTTGCCCGGATTCAGCACAATATCGCCCGTCGGCAGCGGGTCATCCGTCAGGTTCACGAGGTTCGTCGCAATCCCGATATCGAGATTCATCGGCTTGTCCACCACGATGGTGGAGCGGACATTGCCCTCGCCGTTCAGCGACACATTCCCCGATGCGCCCAGAATCAGCTCCTGAACATCTGCCGCCGCGCCGATGTTCAGGCGAATGTCCTCGTCCGACAGCACATACAGGCGGTCGATTTTGCCGGACGGCAGATTGGCGTTCAGCCCGCCGAGAACCAGCAGATTGCCGTTCATTTCCGGCGCATTGAACTCCGTGTCGCCCAGATGGTCAAAAATCGCGTCGCCGATGAAGGCTTCCGGCGGCTGCGTGTCCTTATTCAACACGGTGATGCCAAGCTGCTTGATGTTCTGCTGAAACGCCGGGTCATCCCAGTCCGTATTGTCCCACATGCCAGCGCCGATTTCTTGCGCCAGCCGCATCAGCGCTGAGTCCTTGCCCTGTGGTGTCTGGTTGTTGTTGATGGTGTTCAGTGTGTTCAGCGCGCTCATGTTGTTGTTCACAATCATGGCCGCCGATGCTGTACCCGCCCAAATGATGCTGCATAAGAGCAGGAAAATGGTGCTCCATCGTGCGATTCGCTTCATGCTGCTTCCTCCTTGATGATAGCTTCCGCGGGCTTTTTCCCATTGAAAACGCCCCTTCTGGTTTCAGTATACCATCGGCAATCGCTGTTCGCCACCGCCATTCAATGGATTAATTGGACGTTTCCCTGCCCTTTTCCTGCTGAAAATTCCTGCATTCACGCATGTTTCCCGTCAATTCGCGCATGTTTCCCGCTGGATGCACCTTTCCAAGGCAGGAAATATCAATTGCCAAGGATGGCAAAGTACATCTTTCCAACATACGAAAAAAGGCGAACCGGTTTTGAAGCCGATTCGCCCGTGGATTTGTCCAAACCGAGATGGAATTACTTGGCGATGGTGCAGTGCATGAAGTACTTGTAGCCCAGCGGGTTGGAGAAGAAGCCCTGCACGGAGTCGTCGATCATGTAGATGTCGGTGTAGTAGTACAGCGGCACGATGCAGCCGGTATTCATCAGCATATCTTCCGCGATGTGCATCATGGCATAACGGTTCGCGCTGTCGGTGCAGCTCTTGATAGCAGAAATCAGCACGTCATAGGTTTCCGCCCAAGTGCCATTCTCCACCTTCACGTCATAGCCGTAGGGGGTCAGGTCGAGGTTGTAGATCTTCAGATCCGCATTCGCGCCCTTGCCGAACTGCACGTCGTTGTTGCCGGAGCCGGTCACCCACATGTCGAGGAAGCAGATCGGGTCGTTGTAGTCGGCAATCCAGCCATTGCGGGCAATGGAGTAGTCGCCGGACTTACGGGTGTTCAGGAAGGTGTTCCATTCCTGGTTGGTCAGGTTCATGGTGATGCCGACCGCAGAAACCGCGCTCTGGAGGTATTCGCCAATCGCCTTGTGGGCTTCGGAGGTGTTGTAGAGGTAGGTCAGGGACGGGAAGTTGGTGAAGACGCCGTTCTCCTCGTCGTAGGTGTAGTACTTCTTCAGGGTCTCAACCGCCTTGTCGAAGTTCGCCATGTAGACGTCTTCGTCGTCGGTCACGTCGTAGTAGCCGGTGATGCCTTCCACATGGCCCGCGTTCTTGTAGAACTCAGAGCCGTCCGCATCGGTCATGCCCATCGGAACGAAGCTGGACGCAGGCACCTGACCCGCCTGACCGATTTCTTCAACGATGTAGTTGCGGTCGAACAGCAGGCCAATCGCCCGACGGACTTCTGCGCGCGCCGCTTCCGCTTCTTCGGGGGTCATGTTCGCGAGCACGTCAGCGGGCAGGATTTCTTCGTTGATGTTCCAGCAGACATAGTAGGTACCAATCTGACCGGCAATAACGAATTCCGTCGGATACTGTTCCTTCAGGGAAGCGATTTCAGAGGTGGGAACGTCGTCGATCAGCTGCCAGTCGCCCTTCTGGAAGTTCGCCAGCATGTTGTTCGCGTCGTCGGAGAGGTAGAAGTCCAGCTCGTCCATCGTGACCTTGTCCACCGCATGATAGTAGGGGTTCTTGGTCAGGGTGATCTTGCTGTTGTGTTCCCACGCGGTCATGGTGTACGGGCCATTGCCGATGTAGGTGGAAGGATCGGTCGCCCACGCTTCGTTGGCGACGACGTCCTCACGGACGGGCATGTACGCCGGGAAGGCGAGCAGCTCGTTCCAGTAGGCAACGGGGTTGTTCAGGGTAACGGTCAGGGTCTTGTTGTCCACGGCGGTCACAGCGAGGTTTTCCGCCTTGGGGTCGGAGCCGTCCGCAGTGTAGCCCTTGATGACTTCAAACATGTAGCCATAGTCCGCGCCCAGCTCGGAGGAAGCAGCGCGCTTCCACGCGAACTCGAAGTCCTTCGCGGTCAAATCCTTGCCGTCGGACCACTTCAGACCGTCAACGAGCGTGTAGGTGTACGTCACCGTGCCGTCGTCATTGACCACCGGATCCGGCAGTTCCACCGCGCAGTCCGGCAGGATTTCCAGCTTGCCGTCGTCGGTCTGCGCCCAAGTGGACAGGCCTGCGAACAGGTGAGCGACCATCGTCGCGCCGTCCACAGCGGAGTTCAGCGCCGGGTCAAGCGTATCAGGCTCGGACGCGATGCAGACAGCCATGTACGTCTTGCCGTCTTCGGCGACAGCGCACAGGGTGCAGGTCACCATCATTGCGATGGCGAGCAGGAGAGCAGTCAGCTTCTTCATGAAAAAACCTCCCTTAATATTCTGTGACAGCCTTACTTTGCGTAGACTGTCTGTATCAAAAATGCGTGTTGACGCATCCTTGAAGCATGGATTTCGCGCCTGCGGGCGCGACCAAAGGGCTTTGCGGTCGCCCTTTGGAAACCTTCGCAGCGCACACTCCTGTTTATTGAGCTGTTCCGCAGCTTTTTCGCGGATAAACACGCGGACACACTATGCCAGTGTCACCAACTCAATCGCGCGAAAGGGTCAAGGGACGAAGTCCCTTGCAGGGTGCAGGGGCAGCGCCCCTGCCGGAGTCCAGAGGCAAAGCCTCTGGCGTCTCCCCTTTTACCCCAGTTCCTTCACCCGGTGGCAGGCGACGAAGTGACCCTTCTCGACTTCGTTGAAGGGCGGCATCGACTGCGCGCAGGCTTCGGTGGCGTGGGGGCAGCGCGTGCGGAACGGACAGCCCGACGGCGCGTTCAGGGGACTTGGGATATCGCCGGAGAGGACAATGCGCTTGTTCGCGCGCGCCGCCTTCGGGTCAGGCAGCGGAACGGCGGACAAAAGCGACTTGGAGTACGGGTGCAGCGGGTGATTGTAGATTTCCTCCGCCGACGCCAGCTCCACCATCTTGCCCAGATACATCACGGCGATTCTGTCCGAAATGTGCCGCACAACCAGCAGGTCATGCGCAATGAACAGGTACGTCAGCCCCAGCCGATCCTGCAAATCATCAAACATGTTGATGACTTGCGCCTGAATTGACACGTCCAGCGCCGACACCGGCTCGTCGCAGACGATGAATTCCGGATTCACCGCCAGCGCGCGGGCAATGCCGATGCGCTGCCGCTGACCGCCGGAAAACTCGTGCGCGTAACGCGAGGCGTGTTCGCTGTTCAGGCCGACATATCCCAGCAGCTGCAAAATGCGCTCCTCCCGCTCCTTCTTGGAGGAATACAGGTGGTGCACATCCAGCGGTTCGCCCACGATGTCCGACACGGTCATGCGCGGGTTCAGCGAGGAGTACGGATCTTGGAACACCATCGTCGCCTTCGTGCGGAACTTCTGCAAGTCCACTTTCGTCTTGACGGGCTTGCCATCGTAAATGATTTCGCCCGCCGTCGGCTTGTACAATTGGAGGATGGTGCGCCCAACAGTCGTCTTGCCGCAGCCGGATTCGCCCACCAGACCGAGCGTTTCGCCCTTGTTGATGGTGAAAGACACATCATCGACCGCCTTCAGCGGCTTGGTGCGGAAGAAGCCCATGTTGATGTCAAAGTATTCTTTCAGTCCTTTGACTTCCAGCAATGGCTGGTGCATCTGCGCTTCAGACACAGGGCACTCCTCCTTCCTCCGTGATGCTGCCGTCCTCCACGCCCTTCTTGACGTTCATCCAGCAGGTTGCCATATGGTCGTCATTGATGAGCATCCGAACCGGCTTCTCTTTCAGGCAAATCTTCATCGCCGCCTCGCAGCGGGGCGCAAACGGGCAGCCCTTGGGCATGTTCAGCAGGTCAATCGGCGTACCGGTAATCGGCTCCAGGCGCTGTCCGTTGTTCTCCGCCGTCGGGATGGAGCGCATCAAGCCCTTTGTGTACTCGTGGCGCGGGTTGTAGAAGATTTCATCCGCCGTCCCCTGCTCGCAGATGGAACCGGCGTACATGACGATGACCTCGTCGCACATCTGGGCGACAACGCCCAAGTCGTGCGTAATCATGATAATCGCCATGCCCATCTTCTGCTGCAGGTCGCGCATCAAATCAAGAATCTGCGCCTGAATCGTCACGTCCAGCGCGGTCGTCGGCTCGTCGGCAATCAGGATGTCCGGCTCGCACGCCAGCGCCATGGCAATCATTACGCGCTGCCGCATACCGCCCGACAGCTCGAACGGGTACTGCTTCATGCGCTTTTCCGGCTCGTTGACGTTGACCAGCTTCAGCATCTCCACCGCGCGTTCGCGCGCCTGATGGCGGTTGCGGTCGGTGTGCAGCAGAATCGCTTCCATCAGCTGCCGACCGATGGTGTAAGTCGGGTTCAGGGACGTCATCGGGTCTTGGAAGATAATCGAGATGCGGTTGCCACGCACGGAGCGCAGCAGCTTCTCGTCCGCGCCGACCAGCTCCTGCCCGTCGAATTTCACGCTGCCGCTGACGATTTTGCCCGTCGGCGCAAGAATCTGCATGATGGAATACGCCGTGACGCTCTTGCCCGAACCGCTTTCGCCCACGATGCCCAGCACCTTGCCGTGGTCAAGGCGGAACGAAACGCCGTCCACCGCCTTGACTTCGCCCGCGTCGGTGAAGAAGGATGTATGCAGGTCATTGACTTCCAGCAATGCCATTTTGTCCAGCTCCTTTCATCACGCATTCAGCTTCGGGTCAAATGCGTCGCGCAGGCCGTCGCCGAACAGGTTCAGGCTCAGCACGATGAGGCAGATGACCACGGCGGGGATAATCAAGCGATAGGTGTAGGAATAGATGCCGTTGAGCGCATCAGAAGCCAGCGAGCCCAGCGAGGGCATCGGCGCATTAACGCCCAGACCCAGGAAGGACAGGAAGCTTTCGGTGAAAATCGCGTTCGGAATTTGCAGCGCGGTCGAAATAATCACGACGCTGATGCAGTTCGGCAGAAGGTGCTTGCGGATAATCCACCGCGCCTTCGCGCCCGTCGCCTGCGCCGACAGCACGTACTCCTGCTCACGGAGGGACAGAATCTGACCGCGAATCAGGCGCGCCATGCCAACCCAATAGAGCAGACCAAAGACGATGAACATGCTGATGATGTTCGAGCCGATTTTCTCTAAGATGGTGCCTTCCACATGCAGCACCTGCCCCAGCACGACCGCCAGCAGGATGATAACCAGCATATCTGGCAATGAGTAGATAATATCGACGATTCGCATGATAAACAAGTCCACCCTGCCGCCGAAATATCCCGCGACTGCGCCAATCATCATGCCAATCACCAGCACGATGATGCTGGCGAAGAAGCCGACGGCGAGGGAAATGCGTGTCCCGTAGACGACGCGGATGAAGTAGTCGCGTCCGTGCGCGTCCGTGCCGAAGATGTGCGGGAAAACAGATTCCCCTTTGTCGATTTTCTTCAGTTCCGTCTTGCCGTACTGGAACGGCGCGAGGTTGTTGTAGCTGTTGTCCATCGGGCGACCCTTCGTCTGTCCCAGCATCTGGTCATACGAATACGGCCAGAACATCGGGATGATGATGGAGGACAGCGTAATCAGCACAATCAGAATCAGGCTGATGGTCGCGACCTTGTTCTTCAGCAGGCGCTTCACGCCATCGCGGAAAAAGGTCGAGGACGGCCGCATCCGGGAGATGACTTCCTTTTCCTCCGCCGTCGCGGGCATGAAGGAATCCACATCCAGATGCAGGCTAAAGGGCTTTTTCTTGTTCATCATCATGATGCAGAGGCCTCCTTATTCGTAATCAATGCGCGGATCAGCCACCTTGTAGAGCAGGTCGCTGATCAGATTCATAATCACGATTAAAGAGGCGAGGAAAATGGTCGTCCCCATAATCATGGTGTAGTCGCGGTTGGTGATGCTGGATACGAACTGGCGGCCGATGCCCGGCACGGCGAAAATCTGCTCGACGACCATCGAACCGGTGACGATGAACGCCAGCATCGGGCCGAAATAGGTGATAACCGGAATCAGCGAGTTCTTCAGCGCGTGACCGAAGATAATTTTCTTGCCCGAAACGCCCTTGGCGCGCGCGGTGCGGATATAATCCTGCCCCAGCACGTCGAGCATGGAGGAGCGCGTCAGGCGCGTGATGTAGCTCATCGGGTAGAGCGCAAGGGTGATAATCGGGAGGATCAGCCCTTCGGCCGTCGCGCCGTTCGCGGGTACCCAGCCTAACTTGACTGAGAACACTATCAGCAGGAACGACCCCATAATGAACGACGGCATGGACACGAACGCGGTCGTAATCACCATGATAATCTTATCCAGCACGGTGTTGCGCCGCAGCGCCGCCAGCGCACCGAGGACGATGCCGGCAATCGCCGCGCTGAAGGCCGCAATCAGACCAAGCTTTGCGGAGGTCTTCATGCCATCCAGAATAATGTCAATGACCTGACGGCCGCGCTGCTTCAGGCTCGGCCCGAAGTCCAGCTTCGTCACCACGTCGCGCAGATACGTCACATACTGTTCGCCCAGCGGCTTGTCCAGCCCGTACTTGGCCTCCAGCGCCGCCTGCGCTTCCGCGGAAATTGCCTTTTCACTTGCGAACGGTCCACCCGGAATCGAGTGCATCACGAAGAACGTCACCGTGATGACAATCCAGATGGTCAGCAGCGCCAGCAGCACGCGCTTGAGGATATAAAACAGCATCTTGGAATTCATCCGCTCCACCTTCCCGGCAGGGGCGCTGCCGCGTCTGCCTGCGTTTCTTGTTCATCGACACGCCAAACCAACCGGCTTCACCGTGTCGATGCTTTATTATGCAACACTGTATGGAGAAAATCAAGTGTTTTGTTGCACAAACTGTGTTTTTTTATGTTTTTCTCGTGTATTTTGAATATTTTCGTCCAAGTTGTTGCATTTATCAAGTTTTTCTGCAAGTCACTGTTCATTTTTGCGCACAAAAAATGCAGGACGCTCATTCGTCCTGCATCATGGTAACGAAGTGAATTACTCCGCTGCCGCCAAGCTGCCGAAGATCTCCAGCGGCATGTTTTCCAGCGCGTCGCCCACTTCCTTGCTGGCAACCTGGAACGTCACGGCGAGAACCGTCTCGTCATCAAGGAAGGTGTACAGCGCCAGCACGGTGTCGCCGGGGGTGTACATCAGGCAATAGTTTTCGTTGACATACAGCTCAGCGAGCATTTCTTCCGTCGCGCCCGCGTCCTGAATGCCTTGCAGCAGCGTTTCAAAGCTCATCGCGGACAGCTGCGCCGTAATGCTGACCGTCTGGTCGGCGTTGACGGCGAAGAGCAGGATGTTCTCGGCGTTTTCCGTGCCTGCGGGGACTTCCTGAACCGCCCAGTCCGCCGGAATCTGCATCGTCAGACCCGTTTCACCAAGCGCAACCGTCTGCGCCTCGAAGCTGACATTCATTTCAACTGCCGGCACTTCCGCTTCTTCCTCCGCGAACGCAAAGGCGGTGCAGCACATCATGAGCGCCATCAGGAGAGCAAGGAGTTTCTTCATATTTGTTTCCGTCCTTTCATTTCCAGCATGATTCGGCTGATTTCTTTCCATATTAAACAGCCACATCTGGTAACATTTATGATACCAAATGCAAGCCGCTTTTGCAATACGCTTTCGCGCAGGAAAACGGTTGATTCGCGCGGATTTGGGATTTCAGAATGAAGCAGCTTCCATTTTCATTCGGAAAATGCGAGTGAAGTAACTTTTATTTACTTTTCAATTCTCACCAAAATAAGCAGTTAATTCTTTCCGTAAAAGCGGACTTTGCTTCCCTCCCCCTTCACAAAAAACGGGGCACCGCGAGAGCCTTCGCCCCCGCAGCACCCCGCCATCCGCGGATGCGCAATTCCGCATTGTCCCTTACTTCTTCGTCCAGTCCTGCTTTTCGCCGATGCCGTAGTTTGCCGGCAGCACGTCGTCATCAACCAGCACGAAGCCCAAATCCGCCGTGTAGGTCGTACTGGCGGAGGTCACCTGCACCGGGTTCGATTCACCGTTCTCGCCCAGAATCGACGCAATCAGCGGAATATCCGTGCGCATACGCGTCGGCACAACTTCCGCCGGGTAGATGGGCTTGAGCGTGTACACGCCCGGATACAGGTTCTCAAAGGTGTAGTAGCCGTACGTGTCGGTTGTCGTTTCCGCGACGAGCTGGTCGTTGCGCCACAGCTCGATGCGCATGTCGCCCAGACCGAGTTCGCCCGCGTCCTGCAGGCCGTTGCCGTTCAGGTCAAGCCAGCAGAAGTCACCCAGCGTGCCCGGCTGCACCGCGCCGATGTTCTGCTCCAGCTGATGCTGGCTCATGCGCAGGGCAATCAGATCGCTCTCTCCCTCGCGGGCGGTGTAGGTCGTCATCACGCTGATGTTCTGCCCGTCCTTGAGGCGCGTGTCGTCCTTTTCTACGACGACGTAGCCGTTCGGGAGCGTCACACGCAGACGGTAGTTGCCCGGCATCAATCCGTCAAAGCGGTAGATGCCGTCCTCGCCCGTCGTCGCGTTTTGCAGTTCGCTGCCCTTTTCGTCCAGCAGGATAACCTCCGCGCCGGACAGGGGCGCAATCTCGCCCGCGTTGTCGCACCAGACCATGCCGCCGATGCTTGTGTCAATCTTCAAGCCCAGCATCGGAGCAGTATAGTTGTTGTTTTCGCTAATTTCAATCTCGGTCATGACGAGCTGACTGTCCTCGGTGGTGAAGGTGCTGTCGCCCAGACGCGCCGCCTGCGTACCTTCCTTGAGGTCGTAGGCAAGGCTGTACACGCCGGGGGCAATGCCGTCGATGGCGAACCGCCCATCCGCATCGGTCTGCACCTGCGCAAACACCGCGCCGGTTTCATCCAGCAGGGTCAGCGGCTCGTTTTCCGGGGTGATTTCGCCCGCGTCCATGCGGCCGTTGTCATTCTCATCCACCCAAACCTGACCGGACATCTTCGACGGAATCACGCCGCCAAGCGCCTGATTCAGCCATTCCTCGCCCAGCCCGATTTCGATGTTCACCTGCTGCTCGTTCAGCCCGTGCATCAGCGGCAGGGTCACATTGCCGTCCAGCTTGGAGAGCACCATGCCCTCCGGGAAGCGCAGGGTCAGCGTGTAGGCGTCCGGCCGCAGCCCGGTGAAGCTGTACGCGCCCGTCGCATCGGTGAGGACGGTCTGCTCCGTCAAATCCTCGCGGGAGGGGGTCAGAATCAGCGTCACGTCGGCAAGCGCCGCTTCGTTTGCATCCTGCGCGCCGCTGCCGTTGTGATCGGCAAACACCATGCCTTCAATGTCGCCCAAAGCCAGTGCGCCGCACAGGGGCGCGGTGACTTCTTCGCCCACGCCGATGGTAAAGGAATCCGTCGTGCCGTCGGAATCCGGCGCGATGGTGTTGCCGCCGTCCGTCAGGGGAGCAAACACGCCGTCGCCCGGCAGCTCGTAGCGCAGGCGGTACGTTCCGGGCAGCACCGCGTCAAACAGGAAGCTGCCATCCGCGCCGATGGTGCGGGTCGCCGCGTCGCCGGTTTCGTCCATCAGGTGAACCACCGCGCCGAGCAAGCCGCCTTCGTCCGCGTCGCGCAGGCCATTGTCGTTCTTGTCGGCAAACACCACGCCGGACACATGGCCGGGGGTAATCATGCCGATATCAAGACCCGTCAAATCCGCGCCCATTGTCAGCGCCACCGGTTCGCTTTCGCCCGCGCCGCCGGAGAGGTTGCGGAGGATATTGCCGTCGCCCGTGCGTGTGAACGACAAGCCGCGGTTCGCGGTCGCGCTCACGGTGTACTGCCCCGGCGCAAGGTCATCGAAGGTATACACGCCGCTGCGGTTCGTTTTCGCCGTGCGGGTATTGCCGTTTTCATCCGTCAGGGTGACGGTGAAGTTGTTGACCATCTTTTCCGCGTCCATCCGGCTGCCGGAGAAGTCGTCATCCAGATACACCGTGCCGGAGATGCTGCCGTAAGTAATCGCGCCGATGGCCATCGTCATCTCGCTGTCGTTCTCCAGCACCACGTCGGAAATCGTGTACTCGCGGCGGTCAGTGCCGGGCGCGAACAGGTTGCCGTACTCGCCATCGCCCGCGATGGTGTACACATAGCCCTGCGGAATCGTCGCTTTGACGCGGAACGTGCTGCCGCGGATGTTGGCGAAGGTGAAGCGCCCGTTCTCGTCGGAGACGGTGTTCAGCAGCTCCTTGCCGATGGCCTGACGGTACAGGACGACCTTCACGCCTTCCAGCGTCTTTTCGCCCTCGTCGTACACGCCATTGTTGTTTTCATCCAGGAAGCAGATGCCGTTGATGTTAGAGCCCTTCATCACGCCAAGGAGGACTTCCTCCAAGTCACCGCGTTCAAGAATCACCTGATCCGTTTCGGAGCGCTTGAATTCGCTGGTGATGATGGAGCGGCGATTACCGCCCGTCTGGCTGTAGCGCGCAAACACCAAGCCGTCCGGCAGGCTGTATTCGACATTGTATGTGCCGTAGCGCATTTGACCGATGTAGAATTTGCCGTCCTCGCCGCTCTCGGTTTCGTACACCAAGCCGTTTTTCACGCCGACGGCGCGGATTTTGATGCCCGCTTGACCGGGTTCACCGTCCTGATACACGCCGTCGTCGTTTTCATCCAGCCATACAAGACCCTGCAGCGCCGCCATCGTCATCACGCCGACGCCCACGTCGGTCACAGAACCGGCTTCGAGGGTCAGCGGCACGCTGCTTTGCACTTGTTCGGTCGTTTCATCCATGATGGACATGTTCGCGCTGACATTTTTGCCGTGCGCACCATGGCCGAAGCCCGCGGGCAGCTCGCTGCGCAGGACGTACGTCCCTGCCGGCACAGCCAGCGACACTTCGCCGTTCTTGTCCGTTTCGCCGGATGCCACAACAACCTCCACGCCGTTGACTTCGGTGATGAGGCTCATCGTCGCGCCGGACACGCCTTCCTCGTATTTCCCGCGTGAACCGTTGTTATCGTTGTCGCGGAAAGCGTGGATGGTCAGCGCCGCCGGATTCGCCGCCTTCGCAGTCACAGTCGCGGGTTCGTCGCTGATGACGAGCGCGCCGTTGGCAAGGGTCACGCCCGCATCATAGCGGACGACGTACGTCCCGTATTCGAGGAACTCCGCCTGCCAAGCGCCGTTTTCATCCGTCACCGCTTCCGCCGCGACTTCGCCCGCCTGATTAACCAGCTGCACCTGCACGCCGCTCATCGGCTGACCGTCCAGCCCCAGCACCACGCCGGAAGCGTCGCCGGTGGCATGGTTCGCCAGCGCCGGCAGCACAACGGTTTCGCCCGCGCCGATTTCCACCAGAATGCTCGCCGTCACGCCCGTATCGGTCGTGCTGAGCGTCCAGCCCTCGGTGTCATACAAGCCGCGCGGCAGGGTTGCCGTAATCTGGTAGGTATCAGGATACAGGTCGTTCAGCGCAAACGCGCCGCTGACCGTCATCTGTTCGCTCATCCGCTGGCCGGAAATCGTCACTTCCGCCGGGGCAGACAGGTCGTCGATGCTGCCGGTCATGCCGCCGCTGAGCGTCAGATCCAGTTCATAGCGGCTGGTCTGCATCGCCTGAATGTTCACCAGCCACTGTGCCTGACCCTTCTGCAGGTTCGGCCAGCCGTTCACGCCCGTCAGCAGCGTGCCTTCCGGCAGCGTCACCGTGACGGCGTATGTCCCGTGGAAGAGGTCGGCTTCCTCCACCGTCTCGCCATCAGTCAGGTAGCCCGTGCGGGTCGTTTTGCCGTCCTCGCTGACAATCTGGTACGCCACTGCCGCGTTCACGCCGCGCATGAGCATCGTCAGCGTGCCGTCCACGGGTTCAGGGGTGGGGGTCGGCGTAGGCGTAGGCGTCGGGCTCGGCGTGGGCGTCGGGCTCGGGGTCGGGGTAGCCGTCGGGGTTGGCGTCGGCGCTTCCGTGGGTTTCTCCGTCGGTTCCTCCGTCGGATTCTCGGTCGGCGCTTCCGTCGGCGCTAAGGTCGGGGTAGCCGTCGGGGTCGGCGTAGGTGTTGCCGTTGCCGTTGGCGTAGGCGTTGCCGTCGGTGTAGGTGTCGGGGTGGGCGTCGGCGTAGGCGTGGGTTCAGGCGTGGCGGTCGGCGCCATCGTCGGCGGCACATAGTAATAGGAAGCGTTCACCTTCGTCACGGAATCCGCACCCGTGTAGCGCTCAATGTTGATAATCTTGTCGCGCCAGCTTTCAATGGCCAGCGAAGCCTTCGTCATTCGCAGGGTATACAGCCCCGTATGAATCGCCGCCGGCAGGGCATAGTCGCCCCGGCTGTCGGTGTCGAAGGAGAGAATCGTCTCGCCGCGCTCGTTAATCAGGTCAAAAGAGGAGCTGCTCTCCGTGTGCACGGTGAACAGACCCGTGTCCGTCAGCACAGCAATGACCGCTTTGTTCAGCCGTCCATCGACAATCGACACGGTGTAGCTCGCCGCCATAACGGCATCCTCCGGCATCGTTTCCGCCACCGGGACAAGCTGCACATTGCCCGTACCGGGGACGGAAATCGGGTCGCTGCCGAAGTCGGTCAGGCGAATCGTGCCGACCGCCTCCCCGTTCTGCATGACGGTAAAATCGCCCGTGAATTTCCGGGATTCATACGTTCCCGCGCTTGTGGCATACATGCCCAGAAAATCCACTTGCAGCATCGTCAGCTCCGATGCCGCAGCCGCGGGGAGCCGCATCAGCAGCATTCCCAGCGCGAGCAGGAGTGACAGAAATCGCTTGCCAAGCATCCTCATCTTGCCTGTTCCTCCATCTGAATCATCCGCAAGCCGTGCGGAGTAAAGTCACAGAATAATCCATGTACTATGGTAAAGCAATCCGCCCGACTTGTCAACCATTCCGCGCATATTTTTACAATTGGATTGCTTTTCTGGTCGAAAATCAGCATGTTCCGGCAATGAAAAAGAAGGCTGGCTTTTTCAGCCAGCCTCCCATGCGGATACTATTTCCAAATGAGAATGCGCCGAGATGCACCGCAAATGATTCGTTCTGGCTAACGCAAACGCCAGCATGGGAAGGGCGCAAGCAGATGGCACAGGCGAATGCAGGAAATCGTATCAGTTGCTGCCGCCCATCAGCAGGGTCAGCATACTCTCCGGCAGACTCATCAGCAGGGTCATGGGCAGGTTCTGCAGGTTGTTCATCACCTTGACGAACCACGTCTGGAACTCACTGTCCGTCATCGCGCCCAAATCCTGCGCCTTGCTCACGTCCAGCGCGTCCTTCGCGTCGCAGGTGCGGGTTTCCGCCGTGATGGTCACAACGTCCAGACCCATGAAGCGCACCAGCACATCCACCTTGCGGACGCCCTGTTCGCCGTCCATCGTCGTAGCGGTCGTCACCACAACGCCGAAGCCCTGCTCGACACCGTCCACCGTTTCCTTGATTTCCACATCAACAACGCTGCTGTCCGTGCCGATGCCCTTGCCGCTGACGTTGATTTCAACGGAGTCTTCGCCAGCATAGGCGGTCAGGTTCGCCGTGAAGTTCTCCAAGTCGCCTGCGAAGGTCAGCGTCGCCGCGGTATCTTCCGCGCTCTTGATGGTCACAAGCCACGTCGCCACGCCGTCCGCCGTGTTGCGGGTCATCGTGAAGGAGATCGGCAAGGGTTCTTCGCCGCCGTTGTTGATCTTCACCGAAGCCGTCATGCGAACCAGCTCGCCTGCTTCAGTCATCCAGTATTCGTAAACGATGTCATCCGCATAGAGATCTGCTTCATCAAGCTCTTTCAGCAGGTCGTCCCAGCTCGTGTCAGCAGCGGAAAAAAGCGCATCCATGTAGGCGCCGATGCTCGGAACGCTGTGGATCATTTCCAGCAGGGCTTTCGTCATCTCGGCAATCTTTTCCGGCGGAACGGTGACTTTGACGTAGCTCTTCGCCGCGTCGCAGTCGCCGGGCTGCTCGGTCACTTCTGCCATTTCTGCACCGGACAGTATTTCGTTCATCATGGTCATGAACGCCGTGGTGTCCGCCTGCGTCAGTTCTTCCATGAGCTGCTCTTCCGTCATGCTGCTCAGATTCGCCGATGCTTCCATCAGGGCAGTGTATTCCGCATTGCCGCTCAGCTGTTCCTTCGACTCTTCAATCGCCTTGTCGATCTCCTCGTCGCTCTGACCGGACATCTTCATCGTCGCGCGGAGGGCTTTTTCCTTGATGGCTTCCACGTCCTTGCTGTTCACAGCAATCACGCCGCCCAGCAGCGCGCTGGACACATACATCAGCTGGTTTTCTTCCGCAGCAGTCGTCAGCGATGCCATACCCAGCACGCTCTTGCCGCTCAGGTTGAGGTCAAAGCCAGCTTCGTCGCCCTGCTGATAGCCGGTCAGGGACAGCGCCGCCAGCAGGTCGTTGATGGCGGCCATCGTGGTGTCATCCCCGCCCAGCGCCGCCACGAGGTCAGCGTTCAGGTCGTGGATGGTGATGGTGGTTTCCTGACGCGCGGCATTGTCCCACACGCTGTTTTCCGCCATCGAGGTCAGGGGCATCGCCAGCATCATGATGCTGAGCAGTACCGCAAGCAATTTCTTCATGGGGTTTTCCTCCTTGTTGTTTGGTTTCCCTTTTTCTTTATAGCGAACACTGCGGGGCAGTGATGCTTTCGGTTGATGTTAGTCGGCGTTATCCAAAATGATGGTGCTGCTCGGCAGCGTCGTCGTACCGTCCATGAGCTGCCGCACGCTGTTCGGCAGATTCATCAGGATGCGCGGCAGAATCTGCGAAATGCTCGTCGCCAAGGTCAGCATGTAGGCGTTGAAGCGCGCACTGCTGATTTCGCCCAAGTCCAGCACGTCGCCGTCGGACAGCAGGGGGCGCGGTTTGCACGAAAAGGTCGTCGTGTAGATGGTCAAGCCGACTTCACCGCCAGACAAGAGCCGAATTCTCGACTCCCGATATACACTGCTGCTCGAACCAGACGTAAACACGCCGAATTGTATGCCGCTGTCCGTCCCGTTCGCTTCGGAGGTCGTGCGCACTTCTACATCGACCCTCCCGCCCCTGCGGTTCGGCTCAACCGTCAGCGAAATCGTCGTCTGCGTCTGGTCATCCGGCATAAGCACCAGTTCGGCATTCTTTTCACCGATGGTGAGGCGTCCCGTCGTGCTGTTCTCTTCCTTTTCCAGCGTCCAGTCGTACTGCAAGCCGTCCGCCAGCGTGTTCCGGTTCAGCGTGAACGTGACGGGCTTCAGGATTCCCTCGGTCGGCTCCACCTCGGACATTCTTTCCGCCCAGTCCGGGAGCGCGGAATAGTTCACAATCAGCTTGACAAGCTGCCCTTGCGCATCCGTGTACAGCGTCACCTGCGCGTCGCTGTACAGCATTGTCTGCTGACGCACCTGCGCCGCCCAGTCGATTTCCTGCGGCACATACTCTTCCGTCGTCGTCTGCGACATGAACTGCATCAGATTGTCATAATCCGCCGCCAAATCCGCGAAGTTCTGGACGACAGGCACTTGCATCGCCGTTTCCAGCAGAATCGCCAGCCGATTGACCAGCTGTTCGTTCGTCAGCGTGAACGTACACACCTGTATCACCGGGTCACAGCCTTCGAGCTGCTCCGTCACAGGGTCAATCGTCATGGACGGCTGATATTCCGCCAAGCGGCGCTGCATCTCCGTAAAGTCAATCGCCACAAGGCTATTCAGCACTTCTTCCGCCTGCACGTTTTCCGTGAAGAGGGGATTTTTGAGTACCTTCGCCGTCATTGCGCCCATCTGTCCCACCTGCGCAATCTGCTCCGCGTAGTACCCAGAGGATACCGTCTCGTTGATGACTTCCGCCGTAAGACCGCGCTGGCTGAGCTGCTGGCGGTACACCAGCTCCCCGAAATGCTGCATGTCCTCGTCGAGGTTCAGATACAGCGTCTCGCCCAGCAGGTCACTGCTGACATAGACATCCGCGCCGCTGAACTGCACGGCATAATCGACAATAGGCTGGTCGTTCAGCGTCACCTCATAGGCGGCTGACGTTGTCCCCTGCTGATAGACTATCACCCGCAGGGCATCCAGAAAGTCATTTACGGCTTTTTCCTCCGCTTCGTCGATGTCCGCCCCCAGCACCTTCGCATTGAAGTCTTTCAGGAAAATGACTGTCCTTGTCGCGCCGGGCGCACTTTCCTCCGCAAAACCACACATCGGCACCAGCATCGCCAGCGTCAGCAGAATCGCAAGCAGCTTCTTCATTCGTCAGCCTCCTTGACATTCGTTTGTGCGCTTTTCAGCATTCCATTACCATTATATCAAAAAAAACACCTGTTGCAAGCGAATATGCGCAAGTTTTACAATTCCGTGCCCCAAAGATGCAAATTTGCGCCTGAAAGCGCAGCTTCGCGGAAAAATGCTTGATGCCGTCATGCAAAATTTCTGTGAATGGCGCAAAAGCCCGCTTTCCCCTCTTGTGAAGCGCGAAAAAATATGCTACAATAGATAGAGTATTCCGGATTACTGAAAGGAGCTAATTCGCATGGAATTTCTGACCAAGCTTTTGGGCATCGCCACCGCCGTTGCGGAAACCACCACCACCACCGGTGCTGCCGACCCTGCCGCCGTCACCACGGATTCGGCCGCTGGCGGCATTGTCGGTATTCTCTTCAGCCTTCTGCCGCTGCTGCTGGTTTTCGTCCTGATGTACTTCATGATGATTCGCCCGGAGAAGAAGCGCCGCAAGAAGGAGCAGGACATGCTCGCGTCCCTGAAGAAGGGCGACCGCGTGTGCACCATCGGCGGCATCTACGCCACCATCGAGAGCATCAAGGACGACACCATCACCCTGAGCGTCGGCAAGGGCGACCAGACGATGGTTGTTGCGCGCTGGGCGATTCGCTCGGTGGAAGATGTGACCATCGAAAACGAGACCGAATCCCTGAACTAATCGCAAAATTCCCGGCTTCGTGCCGGGTTTTTTTGTGCCCGATTTTCCCGCCGCGCATATGCTGGGAGTGAACAGCTCACACGATGGGAGGAATCGCCATGAATCAGCGTCCGAATTGCTGCCGTCCCATGCCGCCGCAAGCGCCTTGCCCGTCCAGACCACCTTGCCCGTCCAGACCACCTTGCCCGTCTTGTCCGGCGACGCAGAAGGGCGTTTTATTGCCGCGAATCCTCGCCAGCGGGCGGGAGTGGCAGCGCCGCGCGTGTGTGGCGCTGTACGTCGGCGGTTTGCCGGAGGATGCAAACGGGCGACTGCAGCTCGTCGGCGTTACGGCGTGCGGTGACGCGGATTGGGAGATTGCGCCGTACCAAGAACCGCGCCCGTGCGGCTGCCGCGGATGCCGACCGTCTCGACCCGCGCCGTGCCTTCTGCGGGTGAATATTCCGGTTGTTTGCCAAGTGCAGGCGGAGTGCGGGCAGGTTTTGCGCGGCGAAAGTGTGCTGACAACGGATGTTGCGCTGCCGATTCGCTGTGTGCAGGCGGAATGCTGGCGCAACCAGATGATGGTGCTTCCGTGCGTTCGGCTGATTGACGGCGGCGCGCCTGTGTGTGCGGATGGCTGCCGTCCCCCTGTGTTTGATTGCACGATTGAGCTGCTCGTCGAAGCCTACATGACGCGATGGGAAGCGTGCGGCACCCCTGCGCCGACTTGTCCGGATTTGCCGCTATTCCCCCCGCCGCCGTTCGGGTGACAAGGGCGTTGGAAGACCCAAGGGGCTTTGCCCCTTGACCCCAGCAGGGACGCTGTCCCTGCACCCTGCAAGGGAGAATGAAACGGGACGAAGTCCCCTCCCTTGACCCTTCCGCGCGATTGGGTCGGTGACTTCTGCACACTATGCCCGCGTGCTGATCCGTCATCCGTTCCCCCACGCCTCTTCTTTCCCATTGTAACATGGGAGGCGAAGGCGTCCAGAGGGCGACCGCAGACTTCGTCTGTTTCCATTGCCCTCTGGAACCCGCGGAAAAGACCAATATCATAGGAAAAGGCAGCCGCATCCCCTGCGCCCAATCGTTCGCGCGGGGGATTTTCTCTTCCCCAAAACGACAAAAAAGCGCCCTTGACTCTCGCGAATCAAGGGCTAATAGGAATCCGGCAGCGACTTATCCTCCCGGGCCGTGTCCAGCCAAGTACTTTCAGCACTGGAGAGCTTAACTGCTGTGTTCGGGATGGGAACAGGTGGAACCTCTCCGTCATTGCCACCGGAAATTGTGGCTATTTAATTGCTTCGCCTTTCTCTTCTTGCTTTCATTTTACTTACTTGCGTTTGAAAAAGAAGGGCCAAAGTTGAAAGGGGGTGAAACCCCTCTGCACCCTGACAACTGCACATCGAATGATTCTTTAGACCGTTCCAATTAGTTCTCAGTTTTCTGTTTCAGATTTGCTTTCGCTTGACTTCGCATTGCTTACGCTCCGCTCAGCCATCCTCATTTTCAGCTTTCAAGCGTTAAATGAAGCTTTCGACCGATTAGTATCATCAAGCTACACGCCTTACAGCGCTTCCACCGATGACCTATCTACCTGGTAGTCCTCCAGGGGTCTATTGTGGAGTCTTATTCTTGAGGTGGGCTTCACGCTTAGATGCCTTCAGCGTTTATCCCATCCGCACTTCGCTTCCCTGCTATGCCGTTGGCACGACAACAGTTGCACCAGTGGTGCGTCCATTCCGGTCCTCTCGTACTAGGAACA
>OJJV01000072.1_pt1 | contig 121961 bp, 94 predicted proteins | sample 1596391 | NCBI WGS metagenome assembly OJJV01 (sample SAMEA4350164, study PRJEB24818) | metagenome | biome: human; feature: gut; material: faeces | place: Denmark | collected 2013-09
CGAATTTTTCATTCTGGCTAACGTGAATGAAACGCAGCGTAGCAGCGCTACGCTAAGTGGAATGAGCGGACGCCAGAAGGGAAAAGGCGCAAGCAGATGGCGCAGGTGAATCTGGAAATAGTATTAGGTTCTTATTGTCCTGATATTTTTTCCTGTTCGTTTCCCGCGTTCCCTTTTTGCCCCTCCCGAATCATTTTTTCACACCGCCGTACCAGTTCTTCCAGCTGATTCAGGGATTCCGTCTGCGTGTCTGCCAGTCGGGCAACGACGGTATTCATGTAAAACTGCTTGTATGCACGCAGAACAAACGGATGGGTAATGCAGCTTTCCCGGTGGTCAGTGCGCAGGTCGTATCCGCTGCCGGATGACATGGTGATGAGCGCGCGCCCGTCATACAGCGCGACTTCGCCCATGGTGCACGGCAGCTTCTCCTGCGCAAAATAGAGGTGGAAAAACGGATTCTCGCGCGCCTGCCGCACCAGCACATCGAGGATTTGCTTGCGTTCCTTCGGCGTGAAATTGCGCAGGAAGTGCAGGTGGTCGCTCTGCCGCCCGGTGCGGACAAACTCCTCCATTGCCGCCTTGTTCAGCACAATGTATGTCGGGCGGCGGCGGCGCATCATGTTCGTCATCCGCGCCTGATGGATTTCCGCCAGTGCCGTCACATTCGGCTCGTACGCCTCGCGCGTCATCCCCATCCGCGCAAAGCCCTCCCGCACAACCGGGTAGAGCACCTCCAGCGGGATATACTGGAACGGCACGTCCGGGCGAATGTAGTAAATCGCCGCGCCATGCTCCATTTTGCAATACTGCTGCGTGTAGACAATGAAGTCCGAATTTTCATCGTTCAGCTGCCATAGCAGGCGTATGGGGGAAAAGCGCTCACGGTCGCAAAGCACCTTCCGGCTCATCCACAAATCCTGCGTCGACATAACCGTTGCGGTAAATTCGTTTTTTCCCAGCAGGAACAGCGCTACGGTGCTTTCCGAGCCATCCTGATGCATCACATGGAAAGTCATCTGTCCCGTCCTGTAATGTGCCAGCCGCTCCTGCGGACAGTTTTCCGCATCCACCAGATAGGCATGATAGCAAGGCTGATCCACCATCGGCTGAATGCCCACGAGGTTCGAGACAATTTCGTCCTCCCCCGCGTAGATGAAGTGGTCGATACGCACGATCACCCGCTGCGCAACAGGGTGGATTGCCTCCTGCAATTGCCGGAACAGCCCCAAATCACAGCAGCCGAAAAGCAATGCGTTCACCTTGAGCGCGCCGCAGAACAGCACTTGCAGATAATGCAGGAAGCTGTCCTCCTTTTCTGCACCAAGCGCGTCCAGATAGCAGACCTTCGCGGGGGAAATCGGCTCACTGAATGCGCCGACGAGCTGCATCAGCGCCTGACGGCTCTTGTACTCGACCGCTCCGACAGCATCCATCTCCAGCGCACGATTCAGCGCCGCCCACTGCGCCTCCGTCAGCTGCTCCCCCATATGCTTGTGGAAGCTCTCCAGAAAACGGCGGTTCAGCTGCGGTGACGTTTTCCCCTTGAGAATGCGGAAGATGCTGTTCCGGCTGCGCATTTCCAGTCGGCGTGCAACCTCTGTCGCCGTCAGTTCCGTTTCGTTCAGCACCCGCTGGAGGCACTGCGCAAAAGCAAGATGCTCGTTCACGCGCCGCCTCCTTCTGCCGCCATCCGCGCTTTAACAGGATGGTCTGCGTTTCTGCCTTCTTTGACCCACAATTTTATTTTATCACTTGCCAACAATTTGTCAAGCATTTTGTCAACAGATTTCCACTTCCGATAAATCAGTGCGCACTTTTATTCTCATTCCGTTTAATAATGTACACTACCAGTCCAATTTCGCAGTTTTCATGCAGCATATAAATAAAGCAGTAAGTTTTCTTTGCAGATTTCCTGTCCTTATGCTATAATAAAGCCAGCGCTCCCAAAGGAGGAATTTCCCCCATGCAGAAAAAACATATGGAACGTTGCCTATTCACGCTGCTTGTTCTGCTGATTTTCGCGCTGACCATCTTGGGGCTATATCGCGTGACAAAGCACTCCGCTGCGCCTGCCTCGACCGCCATACCAGCCGTGTCCCCCGCGGCATCCCCCGCCGATGATCCGACTGCGACCTCCTCGCCCACACCCAACCCCGTACCGTCGCCGACCCCCACACCGCCCGACCGCGTGGATTCCTATGCTGTGCAAGGCATAGAAGTCGCGTCGCATCAGTCGGATACGATGCACTGGCGGATTGAGCGCATCGAGCAGGAGGGCGCCGTCTGCTATCTCACAAAAATCTATCTGCTTGACCCCGGCACGCAGATTCGCAAAGCCACCGCGAATTGGGAGCGTGACATCCAGTATCCTGTCGACATGGCGGCGAAAATTCCCGACGCGACGCTGTTCATCAACGGCAGCGGCTACGTCAGCCCCACCTTTCCTGAAATCCCGTCAAATTACCCTGGCAGCAGCCCGGATTACTACTATACGCCGCTGGGCAGCGTCACCGTCACGGACGGGCAGTTGTTCCGCCGCCTGACCGGCGTGCCGTACTACGGGCTTTCCCTCACCCGCGACGGGCTGCATATGCACGTCGGCGATGACCCGGCGGATGTGCTCGCCGCCAATCCCACGCAGACGTGGTCATTTTACATCGAGTGTCCGGTCATCCGCGACCATCAGTCCATCCTCGACCCAAACTGGCGCTTCACAACCGCGCCCGCCATGCGCACCATCATCAGCTGCATCGACGAACACAATTTCATCCTGCTGACAGTCACGCGCGACAGCGGCAGCGCCCTGACCATGCGCCAGTGCGTTGACTACCTGCAATCCGCCTTCGACCCGCTTTGGACATACAATCTGGACGGCGGCCCGTCGATTGCGCTGTACTATCGCCTTTCGCCGGATGAGGACTGGGTTCGCGTTGCGGGCGGCACAAGCAAGGATGCGGACATTATGGCGTTCGCGGACTAAAGGCACCACCGCACAATTCGGCGGCGCGTCTGGCGATGTCTTTTCCGCCATCTGCATCATGCAAATTTCTCGATTTACCGCCAGTAAACCTTCGAAATTTGCATTTGCATCTGACGAAAAATCCATTCGCCAACCGACCACCTCATTTGTGCGGTGTTACCTAAAATCTAATCCACAATTTACGCACACAAGGAGGATTTCCGATGGCAAACGTGCTTTTACTCAACGGTTCTCCCCACGCGCACGGCGCAATTGATCTTGCCCTGACCGAGGTCACCCACACCTTGCAGGAATGTGGGCTGACGACTGAAATCGTCCACATCGGTCAACAGGACATTCGCGGCTGTATTGCCTGTGGGCGCTGCGGCGTGCTGCACCGCTGCGTTTTTGACGATGCCGTAAACGCCCTCGCCCCGAAGTTCGAGGCGGCGGATGCGCTGATTGTCGGCTCGCCCGTCTACTACGCCAGCGCGAACGGCACGCTGACGAATCTGCTTGACCGCCTGTTCTACTCCACCCCGTTCGACAAGACGATGAAGGTCGGCGCGGCGGTTGTCTCCTGCCGCCGCGGCGGCGCAAGCGCGACGTTTGACCAGCTGAACAAGTACTTCACAATTTCCGGGATGCCAGTTGCATCGAGCCAGTACTGGAACAGCATCCACGGCAACAATGCGCAGGAAGCCGCGCAGGACGCGGAAGGGCTGCAAGTCATGCGGACGCTTGGGCGGAACGTGGCGTTTCTGGTGAAAAGCATTGCTTTCGGAAAGGAAGCAATGGGGCTGCCGGAGAAGGAGAAACGGGTCGGGACGAATTTCATCAGATAAATCGTATCATAGCAAAAAAGGTTCAAGGCGTGATGTTCCTTGAGCCTTTTTTGCTTATTCTGCTGATTTTTCCGCGTGTTATCCTCGTTTACTCCTCCGCCGAGAGTTCTTCCCACTCCGCGTATCGGCGCTCAATCTCATCTTTCTTCAGCTGATACGCTTTCGCCAGCTGTGCCGCCTTCTCCGCATCCTGATACGTCGCCGGATCAGCGAGCTGCGCCTCCATCTCCGCGGCTTCCTCCTCCGCGGCCGCAATCGCCTTTTCCGCCGCGGCAATCGCGTTCTTCTTCTCCCGAATGCGCTTCTCTTCCTCCCGCGACTTGCGCTTTTCCTTATCCATCGCGGTTTTCGTCATGCCCGCATTTTCGCTGTCCGGCGCTTGCTGGCGATTGATTTTCTCAAAATAATCGTCGTAATTGCCCAAATACTCTTTCACGCCGCCTGCTTCCAGCACGCACACCTTCGTGGCAAAGCGGTTGATGAAGTAGCGGTCGTGGCTGATGGCGAGAATCGTGCCGGGGAAATTTTCGAGCGCGTCTTCCAGCACTTCGCGGCTGTCCATATCGAGGTGGTTCGTCGGTTCGTCCAGCAGCAGCACGTTGTCCTTCTTCAGCATCAGCTTCGTCAGGGCGACGCGCCCCTTTTCACCGCCGGAAAGTGTCGAAATGGGCATCAGCACGTCATCCCCTGTGAAAAGGAACAGCCCCAGCGCACCGCGAACTTCGGTCTGGTCAAGGCGGTGGAAGTCGTCCCACACCTCGTCCAGCACGGTCTTGTTTTCATGCAGATGCGCCTGATGCTGGTCGTAGTAGCCGATGTCCACGCCCGCACCGAAGCGAATCGTGCCGCAGTCAGGCTTTTCTTCGCCGACGATGCACTTGAACAGCGTCGATTTGCCCACGCCGTTATCGCCGATGAGCGCCACGCGGTCGCCCGCGCGCAGGTGCATCTTCACATGCTCAAAGAGCGTGCGCCCACTGAACCCCTTCGCGAGGTCGTCAATCATCAGCACGTCGTCGCCCGTTCTGCGGCGAACGTCGAAGTGGAAGTGAATCGCGCTTTCGTCCTTCGGTTTCTCCAAGCGTTCGACTTTCTCCAACCGCTTCTCCCGGCTTTCCGCCAGACGGATGGACTTCTCGCGGTTGAACTGCCGATAGCGCGCGATGATGGCTTCCTGTCGGGCGATTTCCTTCTGCTGCAGCTCATACGCCTTCATGCGAATCTCGAACCGCTCCGTTCGCTGCACCATGTAGGCGGAATAATTGCCGTCATAGCACTCCGTCGCGCCAAGGAGCAGCTCGCACATGCGGTCGCAAACGTGATCCATGAAATAGCGGTCATGGCTGATGAGCAGCACCGCGCCGCGGTAGGTGCGCAGATAATCCTCCAGCCAGGCGATGGACTTGAGGTCAAGGTGGTTCGTTGGCTCGTCCAGCAGCAGCACATCCGGCTCAGTCAGCAGCATCCGCCCAAGGCAAAGGCGCGTCCGTTCGCCGCCGGAGAGCAGCGAAGCCATCTGTCCCTGCTGCTCCTTGCGGAAGCCCAGACCCGCCAGCACGCCCTGCACCGTCGAGCGCCAGCCATAGCCGTTGCTTTCCTCAAAGCGGCGGGTAAGCTGGTCGTACTGGCTGCCGAGGCGATGAAGGGATGCTTCATCGTGCGCATCCGCCATCTGATGCTCCAAGTCGCGCAGCTGCTGTTCCATGCGCTGCACTGGCTCAAAGACGCTTTCCAGCTCTTCCAGCACTGTCCGCCCTTCGCCGACCTGCCCCTGCTGGGCGAGGTACCCGAGCTTCAGCCCCTTCTGCATGGTCATCGTGCCGCCGTCCGCGGTTTCAATACCGGCAATAATCTTCATGAGGGTGGATTTTCCGCAGCCATTGACGCCGACAAGCCCCATGCGCTGACCATCCTGCAGCACGAGGGATGCGTCGCGGAGGACTTCATTTGTACCGAAACTTTTCTGAATGCCCTGCAAGGAGAGCAGAATCATCGCAAGTCACCTCCCGGTGGGGGTATCATTCGCGCTCATCAGCGCGAGGTGGGTTCGCCTGATGGCATTTTTTCTTCCTAAATAAGATGCTTTTTTGTGCGGCAGGGGTTTCGCCTCTGCGGAGGCGGCAAGGGGGCTTTGCGGTCGCCCCCTTGACCCCTTCGCAGTGCACACCTATGTTACTGGGTTTAGATTGTTACTTGGGAGAACAAAAGGTACACAAACCAAAAAACTTCCGACAAAGCTCAATAAACATGGGTGCGCACCGAAGGTTTCCAAAGGGCGATCGCAGACTTCGTCTGTTTCCATTGCCCTTTGGTCGCTCCCGCAGGAGCGAAATCCCTGCGAATCATTACAGCAGATACTGCACCGCCATCAGCAGCAGAATCGCCGCCGACAGCATGATGTGACCGCGCTTCATCCGCATTTTTGCCGTGCGCGGCAAGGTCATCAGGGCCCAGATTCCCAGCGCCAGCACCGCTGCGCCGCAAAAAATCAGCCACCCAGCGGACATGCCGCGCCAGAAGAGCGCGGATGCATTGTAAACAGCGTGCATTACCATCGGAACAAGCAGATTCCCCGTCCGCATTTCCGCGAGCGTCAGCGCACCGCCGAAGAGCAGATGCGCCGGGAGTGCCGCCAAATTGCCGTGCAGGAGCGAAAAGAACAGCGTCGTCAGCAGCCATGCGCCAAATCGGCTGCCGCTGTCCAGCAGCGTTTGCAGCACGACGCCGCGGAACAGCGCTTCCTCCAGCACTGCCGGAAGAACCGCCAGCGCCAGCAGCTGCAAGCACCATTCGCCTGCGCCGTCCGCCGCCGCAATTTGGCGCTCCGGCGCGGAAAGGAAATTGCCCCACAGCTGCGTCAGCGGCGTTGCCAAAGCGCGCATCGCCAGCCCCAGCACCGCCGCGCAGAGCAGCAGACCGATGCTCAGCCGCATTGTTCCCGTGCGCGCCGAACGTCCGCGCCGCATCAGCAGCGCCGGAAGCCCAATCAGCAGCGCTTCCTGCGCCATTGACAGCAGCAAGCGCGTATTTTGATGCAGGTCGTGCGGGAGCATCAGCGCCAGCAAGCGCTCCAGCAGCAGCTTGGCCGCCGTCAAAATCAGCAGCACCATCAGCAGCGTCGTCGCCGCGTCGGTTTTCCGCCCAGCGCGCGTCATTTGCCGTCCCCCAGCGTGTAGATATTTCCAACACGGTCGCGCAGGGCAACATCCAGCGTCAAATCCTGCCCCAGGCGGATACCCTCGCGCGTCATTCGGTCTTCGCTGATGTGGTATGCCAAGCTCGGCGTGTTATTCTCCCCGCTCAAATGACCGAGAATGACGTTTTTCGTGCCGCTCTCGACAATTTGCAGCAGCGCATCCGCACAGGCGGCGTTGCTCAAATGCCCGCGATTGCCCAGTATACGCTGCTTCAGGCGCTCGTTGTAATGGTCGTTGTGGCGGAGCATATCGGGATCATGGTTGCTTTCCAGCAGCACCAGGGAGCTGCCCGCCACCGCGTCGCGGACGCTGCGCGGAAAATGCCCCAAGTCCGTCGCCGTCGCGATGCTGAGTCCCCCGCCCCACAGCCGATAGCCGACCGGGTCAGCCGCGTCATGCGGGATGGAGAACGGCACGACGCCGACATCGCCGATATAGAAATCCGAGAACGTATCGAACGTTCGGCGGAGTTCCGGGGGAATTTTGCCGACCTTTGCGTCCATGGCGTTCCACGTCATTTCTGTGGCATAGACAGGGATTTTATGCTTCCGGCACAGCACACCCGCGCCGGAGATATGGTCAATATGTTCGTGGGTGATGAGAATGGCGTCAATGGTGTTGCCATCAACGCCAATCATATCCAGTGCTTCATCAATCATTTTGCCCGACTTTCCGGCGTCGATGAGCAGGCGGGTTGCGCCGTACTGCACGAAGAGGCAGTTGCCGCTCGAACCGGAGTAGAGGGGGCAGAAAATCATTTCCATTGGATTCCTTTCTGGATTCCTGTGCTTACCTTTTTCTCTGCGTTTTTCTCACGCGTGCAGCCAAAAGGTACACGAACGGAAAAAACTTCCGATAAAAACCAACTAACTTAGATGGGGATGCGAAGCAGTCCAGAGGGCGATCGCAGACTTCGTCTGTTTTCATTGCTCTCTGGTCGCCTCCGCAGAGGCGAAACCCTGCATAAGCACGCGAAAACAGTATGAAGAAGTCACCAACGCAATCGCGCGAAAGGGTCAAGGGAGGAACTCCCTTGCGGAGTCCAGAGGCAGCGCCTCTGGTCACACATCCAAGTGCTTCGCCACACGTTCGGATTCCGGCGGCGGGGTCATGTAATCCGCACCGAAGAGGATGGTCAATACCTCGTCCCATTTCGCGGGAATCAGCACGTCGATGCCTTCAAAGGGGACGACAATCTTCTCCGCGAACTGGTCAGGATGCCAGATGTGCATCATCAGCTCAAACGCACCGTTGGACATACACAGGTCGTTGCCCGTCTTCTCCTGCCGCGAAACCTGCTCGTACCAGCGCGTTTTCGTCTTCACCGAGAACGGCAGACCCAGCAAATGCGTGCCGAAAATTAGAATCTTGTTCTTCCAATTAAAGCGCGACCAGTCCACGTTCTTTTTCAGCATCCCCTGCAGGGTGTGGAGCTTGAAGAACCACCATTTGCGCTGAAACCCTTCCGGCGGCACGGGGTCAAGAATGAAAAAGTCCGTGAACGCCGCCGCTTTCTCCGGGTCGCGGTTCATCACGCGCGGCGTCCATGTGTCCAGATACGTCAGCTCGAAGCGCTTGTCGCACTCCTTCGGGTAGATTTCGCGGAACTTCTGGAACTCCTCGCGCGTCATCAGCAAATCCACGTCGTCATCCCACGGGATGAACCCCTTGTGGCGCACCGCCCCCAGGAGCGAACCGCACATCATATTATAGGAAATATTGTGCTTCTTGCAAACAGCGGTAATGTCCCGCAGCTGCTCCAATAATTCCGCGTGAATCTCGTCCAGCGACAGCTTCTTTTCTTCCTGCTGCACTTTTTATTCCTCCCGAAGCCACTGCGCCGCCCGGCGGGCAATCGCTTCATCATCCATCTGATACTGCGCGCGCAGATACTGCTGCGTGCCCACAATCGTGGAGTATACGTCCTCCATGCCGATGCGGTGGATGCGGCAGGGATTTCCTGTCTCCGCCGCAACCTCGCAGACCGCCGAACCGAATCCGCCGACGATGGAATGTTCCTCCACCGTCACGATGTGGCGGAAGCGGCGTGTCAGCTCCGCAATCTTCTCCGCGTCAATCGGTTTCAGGCACGGGAAGGACACGACTTCCGCCGAAATGCCGCGCTCGGCTAACTTCTTGCCCGCGCTCACCGTCTGCGTCAGGATGCCGCCAGCGGATAGAATTGCGATGTCCGTGCCCGTTTGCAGTGTCAGCGCTTTCGGCATCTGCCAGTCCGTCACCGGCTGCTCGTGCAATGTCGGCTCGCCGCCGCGCCCCAGACGCAGATAGCACGTTCCGGGCGTTTTCAGCATCACCGGGACAATCGCTTCCACCTCCGCCGGGTCGCCGGGCGTAAACACCGTCACCCCCGGCAGGGCGCGCATAATCGCCATGTCCTCCGTCGCGTGGTGGCTCATGCCCAGACTGCCGTACACAAAGCCGCCGCCGACGCAGACGACCTTGACATTCAGATTGTGATATGCGCAGTCGTTGCGAATCTGCTCCAAGCAGCGCAGCGTCGGGAAATTGCCGATGGAGTAGGTCAGCACGGTGCGTCCGGTCTTCGCCAGCCCCGCTGCCAGACCCGTCATACTCTGCTCGGCAATGCCCGCGTTCACAAACTGCTCCGGGTACGTTTCCCAGAACGGCTTCAGCACCCCGAAGCCCAAGTCCCCCGTCACCAGCATCAGGCGGTCATCCTTCGCCGCCTCGCGCATCAGCGCCCGTGTAAATGCGTCTCTCATGGCCGCTGTGCCTCCAATTCCGCCAATGCCGCGTCGTATTCCTCACCCTGCGGCGTCCGATAGTGCCACAGGATGTCGTTTTCCATAAAGGAAACACCCTTGCCCTTCGTCGTCACGGCAATGACGACCGTCGGCCGCCCGCTGCCGCGGTTCTCCTGCGCCTGACGCAGCGCCTTTTCCACCGCGTCCACGTCGTTGCCGTCCGTCTCGATGACGTTCCAGCCGAACGCGCGCCATTTGTCGCCGAAAGGCTCCAGCGCCAAGGTGTTTTCGCAGAAGTCAAGGCTCTGCATCCGGTTGTGGTCAATGATGGCGACCAGATTATCCAGCTTATACTGATGCGCTTGCAGTGCCGCTTCCCAGACCGAGCCTTCGTCGCACTCGCCGTCGCCCAGCACGCAGTACACGCGCCAATCGGCGTTGTCCTTCTTGCCACCCAGCGCCATGCCTGCCGCCACGCTCAGCCCGTGACCCAAAGAACCGGTGGAAAACTCCACACCCGGCACGCCCTTGTGGCTCACATGCCCGGACAGGCGCGAGCCGTTGGCGTAATGGGTGGAAAGCTCCTCCACCGGGAAAAAGCCGCGCTCCGCCAGCGCCGCATACACCGACGCGCCTGCATGACCCTTGGAGAGAATCAGCCGATCGCGATTTTCCCACTGCGGATTCTTCGGGTCAACGCGCAGGATGCGGGTGTAGAGCACCGCCATAATCTCCGCGACTGAAAAAATCGCGCCGATATGACTGCCCCGGCTGATGTGGGTCATCTCCAGCCCGTGACGGCGGATGAGCCACGCCAGCGTCTTGGGGTCGGACGTGTCAATCGGCGCGCCGTGAAACGCCGAATGTGTTTTCTCCGTGTAGGACGTACTCATTTCTGCGGCTCCTTTGCTCCCTGCTCGTGCTTTTCGTCCGCCATCTTCTTCGCCTTGCCGAACACGCCGCCAATCGTCTCGAAGAACAGTTCGACATCCAGCGGGAAGGACTGATGCAGCGCATACTCCACGCGCAGGCGGTTCTTCTCCGGCAGGATGTACTTTTCGAAGTTCTCCACCGGGTTTTCCGTGCCGACGATTTCATCCTGCGCGATATAAACGATGGACGAGCGGTCAGTGATGCCGGGACGCACCCAGAGGATGCACTCCTGCTCCTTGGTGTACTGCGTGGTATACAGCAGCAGCTCCGGGCGCGGCCCGACGAAGGACATGTCGCCCTTCAGGATATTGAACAGCTGCGGCAGTTCATCAAGTTTCAAGCGGCGCATGACCTTGCCCGCGCGGGTAACGCGGCTGTCGTTGAGCGCCGTGCAGCCGCCGGTCTTATCCGCCCCGACGACCATCGAGCGGAATTTATAAATATAGAACGGCTGATTATGGTATCCACCGCGCACCGCCTTATACAGCACAGGGCCGGGGCTGTCGAGCTTGACCCAAATGGCCAGCGGCAGCATGATGATGCAGCCGGGGATGAGCAGAATCAGCGCAAACAGGAAGTCGATGATGCGCTTGACAACGTGGCTGTAAAACGGATGGGACAGTGGCCCATCCCAGCGCGGCATTTGCGGAAGTGGTTGCTTTGACATGGGAATCATCTCCCTTTTCTTCTATGAAACGCTTGGTGTTGGAACATCATAGCTGACCCATTCGAGTTTCATTTCAGGTCAGGCTAATTCGTCGGCGAAATTCCTGCGCAGCTCAGTCGTGATGCAGCTGATGCAGCAGCTCATAAACCTGCTCCAGCTCCTCCGCCGAGTAGTACTGCAGCGTGATTTTGCCCTTCTTCTGATTGCCGGTAATCGTCGCGCGAACGCCGAACGTCTCGCGGCAGAACGTTTCCAGCTCCGTCAGCTCCGCAGGCAGAGAATGCACCTTCTGCGGTGTTTTGGGTAGCGTCGGAGTGCTCTTGCGCATCAGCGCGACCGCGTTTTCCAGCTGTCGGACGCTCCACTCGTTCGTAATCGTCTGCCGTGCCAGCGTCATCTTCATCTCGTCCGATTCCAGCCCCGCCAGCACACGCGCGTGACCCGCGCTCAGCGTCCCCTGCCGCACCATCGTGATGATGTCCTCCGGCAGCGTCAGCAGACGCAGCAGGTTCGCCACGGCAGGCCGGCTCTTGCACAGCCGCGCCGCCACCGCTTCCTGCGTGTAGCCGCATTGGCGCATCAGCGTCTGGATGCCCTGCGCTGCTTCAATCGGGTTCAGGTCTTCGCGCTGCAAGTTCTCAACCAGTGCGATTTCCATCTGCGTCGGCACATCCATCTCGCGGATGATGCAGGGCACACGGTCAAGCCCCGCCATCCGCGCAGCGCGCCAGCGGCGCTCGCCCGCAACGATGCGATAGCGCCCGCCGTTCATCGGCACCACCAGAATGGGCTGCAAAAGCCCCTGCTCCCGGATGGACTGCGCCAATTGCGCGATGCTTTCCTCGGAGAACGCCCGCCGCGGCTGGTCGGGATTCGGGTCAATGTCCCCAATCGCGATTTCTTGTTCGCCGCCGGATGTCATCATGTCTACTTCCGGCAGCAGCGAATCCAAGCCGCGCGCCAGTCCGTGGGTCTTCTTGGGCATAACAAATCGACTCCTCTGTCATTTCCGTTCCGCCGGATGAAAAGGTAAAAGATGATTACAGCTTAAATTCTTTCACCTTGATGTTGTTGCGCTTGAGAACTTCCTTCGCCAGATTGACGTAGGCGACGCATCCCGCGCTCCGCTTGTCGTAGACGTGGATGGGTTCGCCGTGGGAGGGCGCTTCGCCGAGGCGGACGCTGCGCGGAATCACCGTCGCGTACACCTGCTTCTTGAAGTGCTTCTTCACCTCGTCCACCACCTGCAAGCCCAGATTCGTCCGTCCATCCAGCATCGTCAGCAGGACGCCCTCGATTTCCAGATGCGGATTGATGGTCTTTTTGACGCGGGAGATGGTGTTCATCAGGCTCGCAACGCCCTCCAAGGCGTAATATTCGCACTGAATCGGGATGAGGACGCTGTCCGCCGCGCCCAATGCGTTGATGGTCAGCAGCCCCAAGGACGGCGGGCAGTCGATGAAGATGAAGTCGAAATCCTGCTGAACGGACTGCACGGCGGTTTTCAGGCGGTATTCGCGCTTCTCAACCTCGACGAGTTCGAGTTCCGCGTTCGCCAGCCGAACGTCGCTGCCCGCAATGGACAGGTTCTTGAACTCCGTCTCTTCCATCACGTCCGTGAGTTTCATGCGCCCCATGATGACTTCATAGATGCTCTTGTCATCGACTTCCATGCCCAAGCCGGATGTCGTGTTGCCCTGCGGGTCGAGGTCAATCATCAGCACACGCTGTCCCATTGCCCCCAGCAAAGCGGAAAGGTTGACGGCGGTGGTCGTTTTGCCGACGCCGCCCTTCTGGTTGATTATCGCAATGACCTTCGCCATATTCTCACCTCATCCGGGCGTTTGCGCGCCCTCTTTCGGGTCTTTCCTATTTTAACATCCTACTTATTATACTGCCTTTTACAGTGCTTGTAAAGCACTTCGCAGGAGTTTCGCGCCTGCACCCGAAGGGGTGTCGGGGGCGACCGCAGACTTCGTCTGTTTTCATTGCCCCCTCCTCGCCTCCGCAGAGCCGAAACCCTCTGCAACAAACAAAGTCAATTGGCAGAAGTGGCATCCTTCCCCGCTTCCAATTTAAGGCACCACCGCACAATTCGGCGGCGCGTCTGGCGATGTCTTTTCCGCCATCTGCATCATGCAAATTTCTCGATTTACCGCCAGTAAACCTTCGAAATTTGCATTTGCATCTGACGAAAAATCCATTCGCCAGCCGACCACCTCATTTGTGCGGTGTTACCTTAATAATGGAGGAAAGATTCTCCACAATTGCCCTCGCAATCCACGGTTTGTTCATCGTGTAGAGATGAATGTGCCCCACCCCGTTGGCAACCAAATCCACAATCTGCTCCGTCGCAAAGGCGATGCCCGCCTGCGTCATCGCCTGCGGATCACCCGCGAAACGGTCGGCAATCGCCGCAAACCGCGGCGGCATAATCGACCCGGACAGCTTCACCACCCGCGCCACCTGCCGCGCGTCGCAAATCGGCATGATGCCCGCGCAGACCGGAATATCCATTCCCGCGCGCTGCATCCGATACAGGAAATTGTACAGCAATCCGTTGTCGAAGAACATCTGCGTCGTCAGGAAATCCACCCCGGCATCCACCTTCCGGCGCAGATAATCCATATCTTTCGCGCGGCTGCCGCTCTCCGGGTGTCCCTCCGGATAGCACGCTGCCCCAACACAGAAATCCCCCTGCTGGTGGATGAAGTCAATCAACTCCGCCGCATACGCGAAATCATGGCACGGCTCGCCCTCCTTGGGCAGGTCGCCGCGCAGTGCCAGCACGTTCTCCATCCCCGCGGTCTTCATGTCCGCCAGCACATGCTGCACATGTTCCCTTGTCGACTGCACACACGTCAGGTGGCACAGCGGCGTTACGCCCGTTTCCGCCACTGCCTTCGCTACGGCGATGGTATGCCCCGGCGTGCTGCCCGCCGCGCCGTAGGTCACGGACATAAAAGACGGATGCAGTCCGGCAATTTCCTGCGCCACGGCGGATGCCTGTGCAATGCCGTCAAAGTGCTTGGGCGGGAAAACCTCGCACGACAGGGTGATTTCCTTCTCATTCAGGATGCTTGCAATGCGCATCGGCTGTTCTCCTTTGGGCGTGATGCTATCCGCTGGTTTTCCAGCCGAAAATACGCCACTTTTCATGATACCGCAACCGTGTCGGCATGTCAAGGAATCCGTAATTTTTTTTTGCCGCACCCCCTTGCAAGTTTGTCAAAAGCATGGCATAATCAGGGCAAAGAAACGAGGAGGACTATTCGCAATGGCTACGGCACTATGGCTGCGCACGATTCGGCATCACCGCATTGACCGGCAGGCGGTTGAGCCTTGCACGCGCGACAATCCGCACGACGCGCTGGAGGAAGCGTGTCGGAAGCTGGACATTTCCCACCCGATTTGGCTGGACAAGAATGAGCGAGAGTGGGAAGAGTTTGGGCAGACGGGGTTTTTGCCGGACGCGTTTTTAGATTCGGTGGATTTTGACCGGATGGAGATTGAGTATATTGATCCGGATGCGAAGAAGAAAAGGTCAAAAGACCCGCGCAACGCTTTCTAACGATTGGAAATCAACAATGTGCAATGAGCAATTCAGCACCGAAGGCTTCCGGCGGGCGACCGCAAACTTCGTTCGTTTTCTTTGCCCGCTGGAAGCTGTTTACACCACCAGTACGAAAAATAAGTCGACTATTAAATAAAATTAAATAAGTCGACTATTAATAAAGGAGGATTCCTCTCATGGATGTCACTCGCTTCACGCACCCTATCGACCTCCACGCCGTTTCCATCACTGACCCGTTCTGGCAGCGGGAAACGGAGCTCGTCCGCCGCGAAGTCATTCCCTACCAGTGGGACGCGCTCAATGACCGCGTCCCCGGCGCGGAAAAGAGCTGGTGTATGCATAATTTCCGTTTGGCAGGGCGCATCATGGCGCAGTCCCGTCAGCAGGGCGCGCAATATACGCCCCAGGCGTACACCTACCGCGGCTACAATGCCCTTCCCGATGACCCCGCGCACCCGGATGAGGACAAGTTCTACGGCTTCTTGTTTCAGGATACTGACTTCAGCAAGTGGATTGAAGCCGTCGGCTATTCCCTGATTCAGCACCCCGACGAGGCGCTGGAAGCCACCGCTGATAAAGCCATCGACGTTGTGTGCGCCGCGCAGACCCCCGAAGGCTACCTTGACACCTACTACATCATCAACGGCATGGACGGCGTGTTCCAGAACCTCCGTGATCATCACGAACTGTACTGCTTGGGTCACCTGATTGAGGGTGCTGTCAGCTACTATCAGGCAACAGGCAAGGACAAGCTGCTGCGCGCGGCATGCCGGTTCGCGGATTACGTTGCGGATTTCTTCGGCACGGCGGATGGGCAGTGCAAGGGCTATCCCGGCCACGAAATTGCGGAAATGGCGCTCGTCCGCCTGTACGAGGTGACGAAGGACGAGAAGTACCTGCGCCTCAGCCGCTTTTTCATCAATGAGCGCGGGCAGGAACCGAACTACTTCGTTGAGGAAGAGCGCCGCAATGCCGAACGGGAACATCGTCCAGTTCGGAGCGTCAATCTTGCCTATCATCAAGCCGTCAAACCCGTCCGCGAGCAGGACGAAGCCATTGGACACGCCGTCCGCGCGGTGTACCTGTATTCCGGCATGGCGGATGTGGCGCGCATGACTGGCGACGACAGCTTGAAATCCGCCTGCGAACGGCTCTGGCGCAGCATCGTGCAGGAGAAGCTGTACATCACCGGCGGCATCGGTGCAACGCAGATAGGCGAGGCATTCTCCTACGCCTACGATCTGCCCAACGACACCGCGTATTCCGAGACGTGCGCCGCCATCGGCTTAGCTTTCTTCGCGCGCCGGATGCTGCAAATGTCCCCCCAGCGCGAATACGGCGACGTGATGGAGCTTGCCCTGTACAACACCGTCCTGTCCGGTATGGCGCTGGACGGCAAGAGCTTCTTCTACGTCAACCCGCTGTCCGTCGTGCCGTCGGCGTGCCACGCGGATTCACGCCTTCAGCACGTCAAAACTGTGCGGCAGAAGTGGTTCGGCTGCGCGTGCTGCCCGCCCAATATCGCGCGCATCGTCTCCTCCATCGCCGCGTATGCCTTCACGGAGAATGAGGATACGCTGCTGACCCATCTCTACCTTGGCGGCAGCATCCGCAAAACCTTCCCCACGGGCACGCTGACGCTCTCGATTGCGTCGGATATGCCGTGGGACGGGCACATCACCGTCACGCTCCATGCGGACGCGCCCGTATCTGGCACGCTTGGCTTCCGTCTGCCGGGCTGGTGTCCCAATCCGAATGTGACGGCGGATAAGCCCGTTCGCGTGGCGGATGGCTATGCGTATCTCTCCGGCGAATGGCACGACGGCGAGACGATTGTGCTGGATTTCCCGATGCCCGTGCGCCTGAACCGCGCAAACAACCGCGTCCGCGAGGATATGCGGCAGGTCGCTGTCACGCGCGGCCCCGTCACATTCTGCGCTGAGCAGGCGGATAACGGCGAAAACCTGCACCTGCTGCGCGTGAATGCGGAAAAATTCGGCAAGGACGGCGAAGGCGTGCAAGTCCTGCCGGATTCGCGCTTCGGTCATCGTACGGTGAAGCTGCTTGTGCCGGGCTTCCGTCAGCAAGAGGACGCGGAAGGCGCGCTGTACGCTGCCTACCAGTCCGCCGAGGAATCCCCCTGCCAGATTGAGCTGATTCCCTATTACGCGTGGTGCAACCGCGGCGAGGGCGAAATGCGCGTGTGGCTGAACGTATAAAGAGGAGGCGCAAGGGGCTTTTCCCCTTGACCCCAGCAGGGACGCTGTCCCTGCACCCTGTAAGGGACTTTGTCCCTTGACCCTTTCGCGCGATTCAGTTGGTTTCGCGATCATGCTGTATCCGCGTGTTTATCCACGACAAAAAACGGGATTGCCCATATGTGGGGCAGTCCCGTTTTGGTTTGGAGAATATTTACTTGTTCTCTTCCGCCGGCGCATCGGTCTTTTCTTCGCCCGACGCAATGGCAATCTTGCGCGCCGCCTTCGGTGCTTCCGCCTGCATCTTCGGCAGGGTCACGGTCAGGATGCCGTGTTCGCACTTCGCGGTAATGTCATCTTCGCGCACACCCTCCAGCGAGAAGCGGCGCTCCACATGACCCGTGCGGCGTTCGGAGTACAGGTAGCCTTCGCGGTTATCCTTCTTTTCGCTGTTGATGTCGGCGGCGATGGTCAGCACGCCGTCCTCGGCGGTCAGGGTAATGTCATCCTGCTTTACGCCCGGCAGTTCAGCCTCCAGCACATAGGCGTCGGGCTGTTCCTTCACATCGACGCGGAAGCCGGCAGTGCCGACCATATCGCTCATGTCGAAGAAGTGGCGGAAGAAGCGGTCGCTAAGCATATCATCCATAGAGGTATTCATCAGGTTGCGGGCAGCACGGAACGGAATCACATTGAACATAAAACAGACCTCCTTGCGTCAGCATTGCTGGCGGTTACAATAACAATCAATCCGGGTCATCTGCTTCGGGCGGTCATTCGTCCGGGGCGATTTCCCTTCGCGGCTCTCTTTCCTGAACCGTGATTGTATTGTACTGCAAAGGTCAAAGAAAGTCAATAGGCAGAAAGGTCAAATATTGAAAATATTCTGTAAACAGTTTGTAGCCAAATTATGAATTACAGCGTGTCCGCCCGCACCAGCAGCCGCTGCATCACCGGCAGCACCGTTTCCGGGGCGCCGCTGGTTTCAAGGGTGATTTTCCCCGGCGTTTCCCGTGCGCAGAGCAGATCATTCTCCGTCAGCACCCGCCGCAGCTGGCGCGCCGTACCATCGTTGCCATCCAGCACCTGCACATTTTCCGGCAGAATCTCCCGCAGCAGGGGGCGCAGGAACACATAGTGCGTGCAGCCAAGCACCACCGCATCCACCGTGCGCAAATCATACGGGTGCAGCAGTTCCAGCAGATAGCGCCGCGCCTGCTCGTTGGCTTCCTGCTCCACCAGTTCCATCAGGCCGGGGCAGGGCAGCGGAATCGCCCCTTCGCCATAGCGCGCATAAAGCTGCTGAAACTTCTCCAAGCGCAGCGTCATCGGCGTGGCCAGCACCAGGATGCTTCCGCCGTGGCGCAGGGCGTGGGCAGGCTTAAGCGCGGGTTCCATGCCCAGTATCGGCAGGTCATACGTCTCCCGCAGTTCCTTCGCGGCGACGGCGGTCGCGGTGTTGCAGGCAATCACCACCGCCTTGACGTGATTCGCGAGCAGATGCGTCATCACGCGCGTGACGCACGCCATCACCTCTTCGCGCGGCTTCGTGCCGTAGGGGGCGTGCAGCGTGTCGCCGAAATACAGAAAATCTTCCTGCGGCAGTTCCCGGCGCAGGGCGCTGAGGGTGCCGATGCCGCCGACGCCGCTGTCAAACACGCCGACGGGGTTCTGATTGCCCATCATCCTTTGTCCTCCCTGTTTTGCTTCTTTTTTATTATACGCCGATTGCGCCGGAAATGCAAATCACGGTTGCGCGGCGCGGAAAAAGCGGTTATAATGGAAGCCGGAAATCAATTATACGATTTTCGGATGAGAATGCGCCAAGATGCGCCGCGAATTTTTGCATTCTGGCTAACGCGAATGAAATGCAGCGTAGCAGCGCTACGCTAAATGGAATGAGCGAACGCCAGAATCAAAAAGGCGCAAGCAGATGGCGCAGGCGAATCCAAAAATCGTATTGGAGGAAAAACGCATGGATTTGAATGTGGAAATCCGCTTGGGCGATGTTGTGCAGACACGCAAGCAGCATCCCTGCGGCTCGAACGAGTGGACAGTCATCCGCACGGGTGCGGACATCAAGATAAAGTGCAGCGGGTGCGGGCGCATCGTGATGATGGATCGTGAGACGTTCCTGAAGCGCCGGAAAAAACTGATTTCGCAAGGGCCTGAACCCGTATGAGCGACGCGCTGCTGTTTTTTGTGTGCCTTGCGGCGGCGCTGTGCATCCGGCAGTTCATCGGCTGTGCGGCGGTGGTCAAGGGGCGCAGTATGCTCTCCACCCTGCATCCGCGCGACGTGATGCTGGCGGTGCGTCCGCCGCTGCTTTACCGGCACATCCGCCGCGGGGACATTGTGCTGTGCCGCTATCCGGGGCGGTACTGGCGGAATCTCCGCTTCGTGCCGCAGACGTTCGTCAAGCGCGTGGTTGGTCTGCCGGGTGAGACGATTGAAATCGCGGACGGTGTCGTACTGATTGACGGCGAACCGCTTTCTGAGCCCTACCTCGACCCGGCGCACTGCCGCTTCCGCCGGAGTATGCCGCCGCGAACGCTCGGCGCAGATGAGTATTTCGTCATGGGCGACAACCGCGATAATTCCAACGACAGCCGAAGCGTCGGCGCACTCAAGCGCACCGCCATTCGCGCCCGCGTCGCCAAAGTGCTGTTCCGTCTGCCCTCGCGCAAGCGGAAAAAGCGGCGCTGAATGGGACAAGAACGCCCACATTGTTACAAAATGTGCCTTGTGTGCGCCTGAAAAGTATGGTATAATGAACCCGAACGAGTATTTCCAACGAAGGCTGGTGATTTCTGATGCGGAAACTGTTTCCGATGCTGCTCTTCACGCTCCTGCTGGCGCTGCTGATGGCAGTCCCCGCGCTGGCGGCTGATTTTACCTACGATGATTTTTCCGCGACGCTGACCGTCCCCGACAGCTACACGATGCTCACGACGTCGAACCTTGCTGACCACGAGGATCTGCTGGCGAAGCAGGGACTGACCGTCGAGGCGGCGCAGGCGGATTGGGCGGCGCGCGGCGTGCGCTTTCAGGCGTGGAACGCAGCGGGCGATATGTGCATCGAGCTGTCCGCCGTGCAGGATGATTTCGCCATGCAGTACTGGGATGTGAACGAAGTCACCAGCGACGAGCGCGCCACCTACCGTCTGGGGCATACGTCGGACAAAAACGGCTATTACCGCAATCTTGGCTACGACTACACCTCCGCCCAGTGGAAGAACGGCAAGAACTACGCCCGCTTCCTCGTGCTGGAGTACACGCGCAGCCATAACGGCGTGTCCTACGCGGGTTATGGGCGCAAGTCCATCCGCAACGGCTACTCCATCTATCTGGAGTGCCAAGTCTATGGTCGCAGCCCGAAGAAGGCGGACAACAACGCCCTGCAGGCCATTCTGGACACGCTGAAGTTCAACGAAATCTTCCCGCGTCCGTCCAGTGCCGTGCAGCGCGTCACGTTTGACGAAGTACCGCCGACGGAAACGAACTCCGGCAAATTCACTGTCTCCGGCACGGGCACGAGCGGGCAGTATGTCATTCTCTGCCTGATGCGCCTGTCCGGCGGCGAGCCTATCAATTATGAAACGCAGATTCCCAAGAACGGCAAGTTTTCCTTCACCATTCAGCTGCCGCAGGAAGGCGTCTGGCTGATGACCTACACCATCACCGACGCGGGCAAAGAGGTGCTGCAGGAGGACAAGTTCAGCCTGACGACCTATAAAAAGACGCTGCTGATTGTCAACCTTGATGCTGACCTGCCCGAAGCCATCGTCGGCGACACCCTCACCATTTCCGGTACGACGATGCGGCAGACGCAGGTGCAGTGCATCATCGACGGCCGCTATCAAAAGACCATCACGACGAACAACTCCGGCAAGTTCTCCTTCAAGATTGACACCAGCGCTGAGGGAACGTATGACATTGTGCTGACATTCCAGAAGAAGGGATACACAACGCGCCGCATCACCAGCACGGCGACCCGCGCCCTGACCGAGGCCGACAAGCAGGAGGACATTCGCGCACAGGCGGACAAGCCCGCATACTCCACCTTGACCCGACTGCTGGACGGCTACGAAGGCCGCTACATGGTCTACACGCTTTTCATCGACCGCGTTGATCAGGTCGGCGACGAGTGGTACACCTTCGCTGCCATGCGCAAGACCAACTCCGGCGGCCTGCGCGACGAAGTGGTTGTCCGCACAACGACTCAGCCGACGTGGCAGCCCGCCGACCAAGTGCGCATGTACCTGCAATGTACCGGCGGCTATGAGATTCAGGGCGATGCCACAACAAAGCTGCCTTGCTTTGATTATCTCTTTACGGACTAATTCCTCTATCCCTTCCCGCACAATGGGAAGGGATATTTTTTTGCGGTACCAATCCCCCGATTGACAGCCCTGCTTCCCCATGCTATAATGACGCAAAATTGCCCTTCGGAGGATGAAATCAATGGCGGAACAAATGAACCTCAGCGGCGCGTGGCGGATGCGCGAGGCAGACAGCCGAACGTGGCATTCAGCACATGTGCCGGGCAGCGTGTATGCGGATTTGATGGCGGATGGCACGATGCCTGACCCGTTCTGGCGTGAAAATGAGCTGGATGCCTTCAAGCGCATGAAGAAAGATTATGTGTACCAGCGCGCGTTCACCGTGACTGAAGCACAGCTGGCACATGCACATCACCTGGGTGTGGGACGTGAAGGAGCAGCTGCACGCAGGCGAAAACACGCTGGAAATCCGATTTGATTCCCCCATTCTCTACTGTGCGAAAAAAGCTGAAGAAGCGCCCGGCTGGGAATCCTCCGACGCAACGCCCGGCTTCCGCCACCTGCGCAAGGCACACTGCATGTTCGGCTGGGACTGGGGACCCCGCCTGCCGGACGCGGGCATCTGGCGGCCGATTTTCCTGCGGACGTGGGATACGGCGCGGCTGGAAAACGCGCTGATGCTGCAAGCGCACCATGACGGCGTGGTGGACGTGACCATCCGCCCGGAAATTGCGGGCGAAAGCGCGTGGTCGGCGGAAATCACCGCGCCGGATGGCGAAGTGTTGACCCTCCCCGAAACGATGGCGGCAGAGCAGGTCATCACGATTGAGCATCCGCAGCTGTGGTGGCCGAACGGGCTGGGCAAACAGCCGCTGTACCGCGTGACGGTTCGTCTGGCGACAGGCGATACGCGCGTGTGGCGCATTGGTCTGCGCACGATGACCGTCAGCCGCGAAAAGGACGAATGGGGCGAGGAGTTCTGCCACGTCGTCAACGGCATGAAGGTGTTTGCGATGGGCGCGGACTACATTCCGGAGGACAACATTCTTGCGCGCGTGACGCCGGAGCGGACGCGCCGGCTCTTGGAGGACTGCAAGGCGGCGAATTTCAACGCCATCCGCGTCTGGGGCGGCGGGTATTACCCGGATGACGCGTTCTATGACATCTGTGACGAGCTGGGCTTGCTGGTCTGGCAGGATTTGATGTATGCCTGTGCTTTCTATGACCTCACGCCTGATTTTGAGCGTTCTATTCGCGTGGAGACGCAGCAAAATGTCGCGCGCCTGCGCCATCATGCGTCGCTGGCGCTGATTTGCGGCAACAACGAGATGGAGATGTTCATGGCGGGCGCAAACAGCGCGCTCATCAACCATCGGACGTGGGAATTCGTGCCGACGTATCCGCACCACATCACCGACTATGTGAAGATGTTCGAGTACATTCTGCCCGCAATTGTGAAGGAAACCGCGCCGCAGACGTACTGGTGGCCCGCGTCGCCGTCCTCCGGCGGCAATTTCGATGCCCCGAACGACGAAAACCGCGGCGACAACCACTATTGGGACGTCTGGCACGGCGAAAAGCCCTTCACGGAGTACCGCAAGTTTTTCTTCCGCTATGCGTCGGAATTCGGCTTTCAGTCCTTCCCGTGCCTGAAATCGGTCGAGCAGTTCACCCTGCCGGACGACCGCAATATCTTCAGCCGCGTAATGGAGCGCCACCAGCGCAATCAGGCGGCGAACGGCAAGATTCTCTCCTACCTCTCGCAGACGTTCCGCTATCCAAACAGCTTCGACGACCTGCTGTATGCCTCCCAGCTGATGCAGGCGGAGGCAATTCGCTACGGCGTGGAGCACTGGCGGCGCAACCGTGGGCGCTGCATGGGCGCGATTATCTGGCAGCTGAACGACATTTGGCCGGTTGCGTCGTGGGCGAGCATCGACTACTACGGCCGCTGGAAAGCGCTGCACTACGCGGCAAAGCGCTTCTTTGCCCCAGTGATGATTTCCGCCGAGGAGGAGGGCGAGCTGAGCCAAAATCCGAAAATCAACGAATATCACCCTGCGCCGCTGGAAAAGAGCTTCCGCCTGAACGTCTGCAACGAGACGCTGCGGGACGTGACGGGCGAAGTCGTTTGGGCGCTGCGCACGCCGGACGGCGCAATCGTGCGGCAGAATCAGCAAACGCTGACCATCCCCGCAATGAGCGCGAAGTGGCTGGACAAGGTGGACTGCGCGGATGCGTCGCTGACAGGGCATTATATCAGCTTTGCGTTCGTGGTGGATAATGTCGCAGTGTCCGAAGGGACGTGCATCTTCTGCGCGCCGAAGCACTTTGAATTTGTTGACCCGCGCCTGACGGTGGAGACGCGCGGCGACACGCTGCTCGTCACGTCGCACGCCTACGCCAAGCAGGTCTGGCTGGAATCCGAGGACGCGGACTTGCTGCTGGACGACAACGCGTTCGACATGAACCCCGGCACGAAGGTCGTGCGCGTGGTGAGAGGGACGGCGGAAAAGGTCAGGGGCAGAAGCGTGTGGGATTTGGGGCGGTAAGCGGGTGCAGTACACCGTCTGCCGTTTCGTGACGAAACCCTGAAAATCCGGGGAAAGGGCTTGCTCTTTCCCTTTTTTCATGGCATAATGGAAAATGGCTGTTTGTCTGCGCGCCCAGTGCGGAAAGCAGTATAGAAAAGTATTACCGTGTATTGCAGATTGTAAAATCTTCACATCTGCCGCGCCATTGCTTGACATCAATTCCCACCCATGTTAGACTGGAATCAGTACATTGCAGGCGCAGCACATTCGCGGGCATCCCCCGCTTGAAAAGGATGGACAACATGGACATTAACTGGTATCCCGGACATATGGCGAAAGCAAAGCGGCTGCTGGCGGATCAGCTCAGCCGCGTGGATGTGGTGGTGGAGCTGTGCGACGCGCGCCTGCCCTACTCCAGTCGCAATCCCGATTTGGACAAGCTGCTGGCGGGCAAAAAGCGCGTGCTGCTGCTCAACAAGGCGGATTTGGCTGATCCCGCGGCAACCAGTGCGTGGCTGAACTACTTCCGCGCACAGGGCATCGACGCCGCGCCGTACAGCGCCTCCACCGGCAAAGCGAAGGACGCGCTGGCGGTCATTGACCGCGCGGCGAAGGAAGCCGTCGAGCGCGCGGCGCAGAAGGGCATCCGCAAGACCGTGAAAGCAATGGTCGTCGGCGTGCCGAACGTGGGCAAAAGCACCTTCACCAACAAGCTGCACGGCGGCAATATCGCCAAAACCGGCGACCGTCCCGGCGTCACGCGCGCGAATCAGTGGGTGCGCATTACGCCTTATCTTGACTTGCTGGATACGCCCGGTCTGCTCTGGCCTCGGCTGGATGACCAGCTTGCCGCACGCCGCCTGTGCTATATCGGCACGGTCAAGGATGACGTGGTGGATTTGGCAATGCTGACGATTCACCTGCTGCAGGACATGCTGAAGGTGCAGCCGCAGGCGGTGATGACGCGTTTCCGCTTCGACAACCCGGATCTGCGCGGCGAAGAACTGCTGGAAGCGGTCTGCAAGGGGCGCGGCTTCCTGATGAAAGGCGGCGTATGCGATTACGACCGCTGCTGTGCGGTGGTGCTGGATGAATTCCGCGCGGGCAAGCTGGGCAGAATGACACTGGAAATGCCCGTCAAGAAGGCTCGGCTGACCATTCCCGGCGCGAAGAAGGATGACGAGAGCAAGCCGCAGGAGGAAAATTCCGATGGCGAAGATTGACCGCGCGGCGAAAGTGCAGCTGCTGGCGGATTTCGACGCCCAGTACGCCGCCTTCGTTACGGCAGGCATGGACGAAGCCGGACGCGGCCCGCTGGTGGGCAATGTCGTCGCGGCGTGCGTCGTGATGCCCAAGGAGCCGCTGATTCTCTGGGTGGATGATAGCAAGAAGCTCTCCGAGAAGCGCCGCGAAAGCGTCTATGCCGAAATCATGGAGCGGGCGCTGTATGTCGGCATCGGTCAGGCGACGCCGGAGGAAATCGACCGCATGAACATCCTCGAAGCGACAAAGAAGGCGATGCGCGAAGCCGCCAGCCAGGTGCCCGCCGAGGTGTTTCTCATCGACGCGGTGAAGAATCTGGGGCTGAACGGGCGCGAAATTCCGATGGTAAATGGCGACGCAACATCCTACGCCATTGCCGCGAGCAGCATCGTCGCAAAGGTGACGCGTGACCGGCAAATGCTGGAGCTGGACAAGCAATACCCGCAATACGGCTTTGCGCGCAACAAGGGCTACGGCACGCCGGAGCATATCGCCGCCTTGCAGAAATATGGCGCAACGCCGCTGCACCGCCGGACGTTCATCGGCCATTTTGTGCCGGTGGAGGAGAAATGAAGCGCTACGATGCCGGGATTCAGGGCGAACAGGAAGCGGAAAACGCGCTGACCCGGCAGGGCATGACGCTGCGGACGCGGCGGTATCGCGCGGAGGATGGCGAAATCGACCTCGTGATGCAGGACGGCGAAACGATTGTATTTGTCGAGGTGAAAGCGCGCCCGCAGAGCCGCGCCGGGCAGGGGATGCTGGCGGTCACACCCGCGAAGCAGCGGCGAATCTGCCACGCGGCGATGCACTACCTGCTGGAAAACGACTGCATGGATGTTCCCGCGCGCTTCGACGTGGTGGAAATCACCCGCGACGGGCTGATTCATGTAAAAAATGCGTTTATGGCAAGCATGTAATACGATTTCCAGATAAGAATGCGCCAAGATGCGCCGCGAATTTTTCATTCTGGCTAACGTGAATGAAACGCAGCGTAGCAGCGCTACGCTAAGTGGAATGAGCGGACGCCAGAAGGGAAAAGGCGCAAGCAGATGGCGCAGGTGAATCTGGAATAGTATAAATCAATCAGTGGAAACAAAAAGCCAATTCCGAACGTCCAATATCGGGGGTGACACGATGAAGAGAAACAGACTGGCTCGGCGGCCGCTGCTGCTTCTGCTGTCTCTGCTGATGCTGCTGGGGATATTCAGCACCGCCTCGGCGGAGGGAAGCACGAATCTGCTGCAAAATCCGGGCTTTGAGGAAATCGGCGCGGACGGGCTGCCCGTCGGCTGGAAAACGGATGCGTACCTGAACTTGGAGGGCGTGACCTTCTATACCGTATCCGACAACGCCATGTCGGGCGCGCACAGCGTTCAGATTGAGAATCTGGACTACAACGACGCGCGCTTCTGCCAGACAGTCGCGGTAGAGCCGAGCAGCTTCTACCGCCTGTCCGGCTATGTCAAAGCATGGGATACGCTCGATGAGGGTTTGGGCGGCAATCTGTCCATCAAAGACGTGTATGTCTTCTCCGAAAGCGTATACGATTCGCCGGACGAGTGGCAGTACGTTGAACTCTACGGCGTGACGGACACGGATCAGCACGAAGTGACCGTGTATGCGCGTCTTGGCGGGTACAGCGGCGAGAGCTTCGGCACAGCCATGTTCGATGATTTGTCGCTGGTGAAGGTCGATGCGCCGCCGGAGGGCATTGTAGCGAGCCGCTGGTATCAGCCGACAGCCGCGGTGCAGGACGACCCATCCGACGACTTGGCGGATACTGCTGCTGCCTCCCCCGCGTGGCCGTGGATGACGGCAGTCGGCATTGCGTATGTGGCGCTGGGCGTGTATCTGCTGCACTTCCTGCAAAAGAAGAACGCCGTTCCGCTGGATGCAAAGAAGCGCGAAGCCATGCCGCTCTTTGCCATCATCGGGCTTGTTGTCGCGGCAGCGGCGCGGCTGATTGTCGCAAACAGCGTCAGCGGCTATCAGGTGGATGTAAACTGCTTCCTCGCGTGGGGCAACACGCTGCTGAGCGTCGGCCCGGCGAATTTCTACCAAACGACAAACTTCTGCGATTATCCGCCCGCGTATGTCTACATCATGGGCTTGAACGCGGCGCTGATGCGGGTTCTGCCCCTGTCGGCGGCGGCGGTGCATAAGCTGATTCCGATGGCGTGCGATTTGGTGGCGGCGGTACTTACCTACCGCATTGCGCGCAAGAAGAACGCAAGCGCCAATCAGGCGGGCATTTTGATGCTGCTGATGGCGTTCAACCCCGCCATTTTCCTCAACAGCGCGGCCTGGTGCCAGATTGACAGCGTGCTGAGCCTGCTGCTGATGCTGGTGGCGTATTTCGCCGTCTGCGGCAACTGGATGGCGGTTATGCCGATTTACATGCTCGCCGTGCTGGTGAAGCCGCAGGCGCTGATGCTGGGCTTCCTCGGTCTGGCGGCGATTGTGATGGCGCTCATCCGCGACCGCAAGTGCTGGAAACCGATGCTCATCGGCATGGGATTGGCGCTTGTGACGGCGGTGATTGTCGTCCTGCCGTTCAGCGTGAATCAAGGCGGCATCTCGTGGCTGATTGACAAGTACGCGCAGACGCTTTCGTCCTACCCGTACGCGACGGTCAACACCGCGAACTTCTACTATCTCTTCGGCTGCAACTGGACGTCCATCGTCATGGAAGCGCCCCGCGCGGTTCCGCTGCTGCTGATGGCGCTGTCACTCGTCTGGACGGGCTGGCTGATTTACCGCGCGCAGAAAAGCGGCTGGCAGCCCGACGTGCTGACGGGGCTGATGACGATTCTGCTGATTATCGGTGGCTTCGGGCTGGGCGGCTTCTTCGCGACGCAGAGTGGCTGGACGCGCACGATGATTTTCCATCTGGGCGGCAGCATGTTGCTTTCCCGCACAGCGCTGCTGGTCGTGGGTCTGCTGGGGCTGGCGGGCGCAATTGCGCTTGGCGTGATGCTCTTTAAGTGCAAGAAGGCGGACTGGAATTCGGCGGAAATCGCCGCTGGGCTGACCTTCGCGCTGATTTTCCTCGGCTTGGCGACCTTCAATGCCAGCTTCACAATGGTGGGGCTTGTCGCCATGGCGCTGCCGTTTGTGATGGTGCTGCCCATGTTCATCCGCAGCGGCAAACTGGAGAACCTCGCCCTGTGCGGCGGCGTGCTGTTTGTGCTGTTGTATGTGTTCGGCATCAAGATGCACGAGCGGTATCTGTTCCCGGCGCTGTTCCTGCTGGGGATGGCGTACGCGGGCAAGCGCGACCGTCGGACGCTGGTGCTCCTGCTGGGTCTCAGCGCGACGGCATTCATCAATGAAGGCATTGTGCTGGATAACAGCCTGCGCCTCGGTTCGTCGCTGGGGCACTTGAACAATGATACGGTCGTGCTGGCGATGCTGCTGTCCGCGGCGAACGTGGCGCTGGCATTCCTCGGCGTGTGGACGTGCCGCGACGTGTGCCTGCCGGTATCCGCAGCGGACGAAACGCTGGAGCACCCGGCGTATCTGCCCGTGAAGCAGCTGGAGAAGAAGCCGGGCGACCCGCGCACCTTTAAGCAGGACGTTTCCCTGCACTGGCGCAAGCGTGACTGGCTGCTGATGCTGGGCGTAACGCTGGTGTACGCCGTCGTGGCGCTGACGAACCTCGGCTCCATGAAAGCGCCGCAGAACCCTTGGGTCTCCTCGACGCGGAATGAGCAGGTCATCATCGACCTCGGCGAACATCACGACGATGTGACGATGCTCTACTTCTGTCAGGTGAGCTACTCCAATTTCTCCGTCGCCGTATCCGAGGACGGCGAAAGCTGGTCGGACGATTACATTGCGGATATGGCGGAAGGCGAGTGCTTCCAGTGGAAGTACCTCACCCCCAGCTATATGGGCAAAGATAAATACGGCAACGACAAGCGCTTCTTCTACTCGCAGCCCATCAAATTCTCTGCGCGGTATGTCCGCATCACGTCGCAGCAAATCGGGCTGAAGATGAATGAAGCCATCTTCCAGGACGCAAACGGCGACCGCATTCCGGCGACGGTCATTGCGCAGCTGAACGTGATGGAAGAATCCACCCTGTACAGCGACGCAAACAATATTCTCGACGAACAGGACACGCTGGAAGGTCTGCCGAGCTGGTGGAACAGCACCTATTTCGACGAGATTTACCACGCCCGCACGGCTTATGAGCACCTGCACGGCACTGCGCCGTATGAAACGAGCCATCCGCCGCTTGGCAAGGTCATCATGAGCCTTGGCATTGCGATTTTCGGCATGGTTCCGTTCGGCTGGCGCGTAATGGGCGCACTGGCGGGCATCCTGATGCTGCCGGCGATGTACCTGCTGGGCAAGCAGCTGACGAAGAAATCCAGCTTTGCATTTGCCGCCGCGCTGATGCTCGCGCTGGACTGCCAGCACTTCACGCAGACGCGCATTGCCACCATCGACTCCTACCCCGTGCTGTTCATCCTCTTCAGCTGGCTGTTCATGCTCCGCTTCATGCAGCGCGACATTGTGCGCCTGCCGGTGAAGAATCTCCTGCCGGATTTGGCGCTGTCCGGGCTGTTCATGGGGCTTGGCATTGCCAGCAAGTGGATTGGCGTGTACTCCGGCGCGGGGCTGGCAGTGGCGTTCTTCTGGACGATTTTCCGCCACATGCGCATGGCGGCAACCTCCGCGCATCTGCTCAAGACGGACAAGAGCCTGTCGGACGAGGACAGGAAAATCCTCACCCTGCGCGACCAGACAACCATGAAGCGCGTGCTGGTGATTTGCCTGTGGTGTCTGCTGTTCTTCGTCGCCATCCCGCTGGCGATTTACCTGCTGGCATACATTCCGTACTTCGCCTATGCGCACTTTGACAACCTGAAGGATTACCTGACTGCGGTCTGGAATGCGCAGCTGAGCATGTTCAGCTACCATTCCAAGCCCGGTTTGGGCATGGATCACCCGTTCTACTCGCCGTGGTACGAGTGGATTTTCAACCAGCGCCCGATGTACTATGCTTCGCCGACGTATGTGAATACCCCCGGCTGGAGCTATGCAATCTGGTGCTTCGGCAACCCGGCGATTTGGTCGGCAGCACTTGTCGGCTTTGCGTATACGGTGTTCATGTGGGCAAAGCGCCACCGCTACACCCTGCGCAAGGATGGCGAAACGCTGCACTGGACAGCCGCCGACTGGGATGTGACGATGCCGTTCCTGCTCTTGAGCGCGCTTTCGCAGTTCCTGCCATGGGTGCTTGTGCCGCGCGGAACGTACATTTACCACTACTTCGCCACAACGCCGTTCCTGATGCTGTCCATCACAGTGCTGTTCCGGGATATCACGCGCCGCTTCCCGAAAACGGGCAAGTGGCTGCTGGGGATTTTCCTTGGCGTGTGCTTGGTGATGTTCGTGGCATACTTCCCGTATGCCAGCGGCGCATTGACCCCGACGTGGTGGCTGGATTTCATGGAACAGTTCTTGCGGATTTACTACTAATCAGAGAAAAAGCGGCTGGCAGCCCTCGACATTGCGTCAGGCTGTCAGCCGTTGTTTTCATGTAGATACGCCGCTTTCTCCTCTCGGATAAACACGCGGACACTGTATGCAAGTGCGCTCAACCCAATCGCACGAAAGGGTCAAGGGACGAAGTCCCTTGCAGGGTGCAGGGACAGCGTCCCTGCTGGGGTCAAGGGGCAAAGCCCCTTGCGCCTCCCCTACCTTCGCACATTCTTTACCCCCTTCTGCCGCGCCTTGTCCGCGTACATGGCTTCGTCCGCGCGCTGCATGATGTCACGGATAGATAGTTCGCTCTGACTTGTGGCGTAAGCGCTGCCCAGCGCGGCATGAACCGCCCACCCGCAATCAAGGTGCCGGCTGCGCAGGTTGTCGCGCGCCGCCTGCATCTCCGCAATCATCAAATCCTCATGCTGATTGACATAAATCGCGGTGAACTCGTCGCCGCCCGTGCGGTAGACCCCGTAGGCGCTCACCAGCTCCGTGCGCAGGACGCGCCCAATGAGCGCAATTGCTTCATCACCCGCCTGATGTCCGTGCGTGTCATTGATGCGCTTCAGGTCATTCAAGTCGCACGCCACCACGCCAATTGATCCGTTGCTGGAAAGCTGCCAGTTGTTCGCCAGATTCACCGCATCCTCCTGAAGCGCGTTGTGGTTGCGCAGCCCGGTCGGCAGGTCAATCATGGCACGATCGTGGTATGTGCCAACGGGATTCTCGACGATGAAGTACATCATCAGCGTAATCACCGTCAGCTTCACCGCGGACAGCATCAGCTCCGGGAACGCCATCTGCAGGCACGTCATTGCCGCCATCAGCACCAGCACCAATGTCATCAGCACGCAGACCAGCCGATCCAGCTGAAACCGCGCGCGGAAAAGCAGCACTGCGCTTACCAGACACAGGACGATGCCGATAAAGAAATACAGGTGCATGAACGCGCCGTCGGGGTAATTGATAACAAGCCCCTGTGTGAAGTGCATCGGAAACAGCGGTGCAGCAAACAGAAACAAGAACGGAATCAGGATTGTCACGATACGAACCACCTGCAGCGAGCGCCCCTGCAGCGGAGTGATGCTGGCAATGTACCAGCACATTTCGCCAAGAAAAGCGATCGCGGTTGCGCAGCAGAGCAGATGCAGCAGACGGTTCACCAGCAGCGGCGTGGTATCCAGCAGATTGGCAGTAACTTCCGTAAGGATAGTCAGCACGACGTGACACAGCGCGTAAATGCACATCCTGCGGAAACGCCGGGACGCGCTGCTGGGGTTATACAGGTGGCTGAACACCAGCAGAAGCGCAATGGTAATCAGACACACAATTCCGGAGCGTTGCCGTAGGTAAATCTCCATAAGCACACATCCTTCGGGGGAATGTGGGAAAATACGCAACCATTATACACGATTTTTCACCAAAAGAGAACCACCTTCAAGTTGATTTTTTGCAAAAAAAGCCAAATGTAATGAAAAAAACATCAGCAGAACAAAAATTCATACTATTGGGAGGATGAAAATTCGCAGTCAGGCGGCGCAGTTGAATCCTGAAATAGCATCAAGAGCGGATTTTCGCTTGAACCTTTCCCCCGGATGTGCTATGATAAGCACGGGAGTGTGAACAGCATGGAACAGTTTTCCCGGACGATTTCGCTCGTCGGGCAGGAGGCCTTTGACCGCGTGCATCGGGCGCGCGTGGCGGTGTTCGGCGTCGGCGGCGTCGGCGGATATGTGTGCGAAGCGCTGGTGCGCAGCGGCATTGCGGAAATCGACCTGTTCGACCGCGACGACGTGAGCATCAGCAACCTGAATCGACAGATTATCGCCCTGCATTCGACCATCGGACAAGATAAGGTGGACGCGATGGCAGCGCGCCTGAAGGACATCAACCCTGATGTGCGCGTGAACTGCCGCAAAATGTTCTATCTGCCGGCAACCGCGGACGAAGTTGATTTGTCTGTGTACGACTTTGTGGTAGATGCAGTGGATACCATTGCGGCCAAGCTGGAACTCGCGCGGCGCTGTGAGCAGGGCGGCATCCGCTTCATCAGCTCAATGGGCGCGGGCAACAAGCTCGACCCGTCCTGCCTGCGCATTGCCGACATTACGAAGACGAGTGTCTGCCCCTTGGCGCGGGCGATGCGCGTTTCGTGCAAGAAAAAAGGCATCCGGCACATGACCGTTGCCTATTCGCTCGAACCGATGCATCCGCCTGTCCGGCCGATTGCGGAAGAGAGCGGTCGCCGCAAGGATATTCCCGGCAGCACCGCGTTTGTGCCGGGAGCGATGGGGCTGCTGATTGCCTCCCACGTCGTGCGGACGCTTATGGCAGGGGATGAGCCAGCACGTCCTGAAGGGTAATCCCCTCAAGGTAGCTCTGAATCACGCGGTCAAGCCCCTCCCAGACGAATAGCGTCTGACATTCGTTGCAGCGCTCGCACTCATTCGGGTGACGATCCAGACACGCCACCGGCGCAAGCGACCCTTCCATCACGCGGATAATTTCCGCCACGGACAGCTTTTCCGGCGCAATTGCCAGCCGATAGCCGCCTTGATGCCCGCGCGCGCCGCGGAGAATGCCCGCCTGCGACAGCACGAGCGCAATCTGCTCCAGATACTTCTTGGAAATACCCTGACGCTCCGCGATTTCCTTGAGCGTCACCGTTCCGCTGCTCTGATGCTGCGCCACATCGACCAGCATCCGCAGGGCATAGCGTCCCTTTGTCGAAATTTTCAACAGGAACACCTCCTCTGATAGTGCTATAATACCATAGATTTTGTATGATTACAAGTCCATTTTTCGGCGGCGCGGGAATTTGCATTCCTTCGCCGCCGGTTTTATACTATTTCCAGATAAGAATGCGCCAAGATGCGCCGCGAATTTTTCATTCTGGCTAATGTGAATGAAACGCAGCGTAGCAGCGCTACGCTAAGTGGAATGAGCGGACGCCAGAATGGAAAAGGCGCAAGCAGATGGCGCAGGTGAATCTGGAAATAGTATTATCTCATTCCGCATTGCTCATTCCTAATTGCGCATTGCCGCCAAGCCCAGCATCACCGCCAGAAACAGCACATTCACCCCTGTAAACACCGCGAAGTACCTGCCCTTCTGTGCGCCCTCGCCCGCCCCGTACAGCCGGAACGAAATCAAGCTCGCCAGCGACGCAATCAGCGTCCCCAGTCCGCCCAGATCAACCCCCAGCGCCAGCGCTTTCGCGTCCTGCGTGAACGGCGACAGCAGCAGGCACGCCGGCACGTTGCTGATGACCTGACTCGTCAGCAGCGCCACCGCCATCGGGCTGCGCGCCATCATCGTCTCCAGCCACGCGCGCACCGGCTCGCACGCCTTCACCGATGCCACAAAGACAAAGAAGCACACGAACGTCGCCAGCAGCGTGTAATCCACCTGTCGGATTGTCCCTCTGTCCAGCGCCAGCGTGCCAAGGAGCACCGCCGCCGCCAGCGCCCACGCCGGAAGCACCTTCGCAATCGCCAGCAGCGCCAGTGCACTCAATGCCCCATACAGCGTGAGCATCTTCCCCGCCAGCGGCGCGCGCGCGGACGTATCCACCGCAACGCGCTCCCGCGGCAGTAGCAGGCACAGCGCCATCAGCAGCGCAAGCGCGACGGCGGCATACGGTGCGAGCAGGGTCAGGAAGTCCAGCGCCGTCAGCCGCCCGGACGTGTATAGGTACAGATTCTGCGGATTGCCAATCGGCGTGACCATGCTGCCCAGATTCGCCGCGACCGTCTCCAGCACAACTGTCCAGATGGTGCTTTTCTGCCCGCAAGCGCGGAAGAGCAGCAGCGTCAGCGGCACGAGCGTCAGCAAAGCAACGTCATTGGTCACCAGCATTGAGAGTACGAAGCACAGCGCCACCATCACCGCCGAAAGTCCGCGGAGCGTCGTCACACACCGGGTGAGTTTCCGGCTGACGGTGTCCAGCGCGCCCATACGCCGGAATCCCGCGACAATCGTCATTAGCGAGAAGAGCATCAGCAGCGTCGTCGTGTCGATGCCCTGCAAGTGTATGACCGACGGCGGGGTCAGCAGGAAAGACAGCAGCGCGCAGACGAGTGCCTCGCTCAGCACCGTTTCCCGGCGGAAATACTGCAAAATTCGTTTCACCATGTGGTTCTGCTCCTTGTGGAAGATGCAAAAAGCCAGCGGCATTGCACCGCCGGTTCATTAGGGTAACACCTCATTTGTGCGGTGTTGCCAAGAATACTTTTTAACTGAAGCGTTCCGCCGTCATCGACGCAAGATACCGAATTCTGCTCTGCGAATCCTCCAAGCATTCAATCAGCAGCGGATTGAACGCGCCGCATTCGCCATTGCGAATCATCTGCATTGCCTGTTCGTGCGAAAAACCCTCTTTATAGACGCGCGGCGAAATCAGCGCATCATACGCATCGGCAATGGAAACGACCTGCGCGGCAATCGGGATTTCCTCGCCCTTCAAGCCGTCGGGGTAGCCGCCGCCGTCGTAGCGCTCGTGGTGCCAGCGGCAAATCTGGTACGCTGTGCGCGCCAATTCCTCCTCTCGGTAGTGGTCCAAGCGCGCAAGCATGGATGCGCCAATCAGCGTATGCGACTTCATGACAATGTACTCTTCTTCGGTCAGCTGACCGCTTTTGTTGAGGATTTTCTCGTCGATGCCCATTTTGCCGATATCGTGGAACGCCGATGCGGTCACGATGACCTTGCGTTCATGCGGCGTGAGGGTATAGCGCTTCGTTTTGCTGACGAGGGTATCCAGCAGCACCTCTGTCAAAAGGCAGAGGTGGCGCATGTGCGCGCCGCTTTCGCCGTTGCGGGCGCTGACGACTTCGCTGATAATCTCCAGCATCAGGCGGTTGCTGCGCTCCTTCTCGTGAATCTGGTCGCGCACCTGATTGCTCAGGCCCCGCTGGCGGGCATAGAGCTTGATGGTATTGCTGATCCGCTGGCTGACGACATCGGCGTCGAACGGGCGGGTGATGTAGTCGCTCACGCCTAAATCGTAGGCGCGGTAGATGGTGTCCGCGTCGTTCTCGCTGGAAATCATGACGACGGGAATTTCCTCCAGCCACTGATTCGCCGCCATCAGCGAAAGCATATCAAATCCGCTGAGCGTCGGCATAAGCAAATCCAGCAGCACAAGAGCGATTTCCGTGCCGTAGCGCCGGAGCATGTCCAAGCCCTCCAGCCCATCGGCGGCTTCCAATACGTCGTAGCGGTCGGGTATCAACCCATTGAGGATGGCGCGGTTCGTCCGGGAGTCATCGACAATGAGGATTTTCATGCGCGGTCGGGTATCCTTGCGCGGCGCAATATCTTCCGCGGCGATTTCGGAATCCGTAACAACAGCATTGCGGCTCTTTTTTGCCTGCATCATCAGCTGATTGGCGCGTTCAACCGCACAGTCAATCGGCTCGCCGCGGTTAATCAACCCGCCGATGCTGACGGACAGGCGGATGTCCTCCAGCCCCGGCAGCCGGGTTTCGCTGATTTGGCAGCAGATATCCTGCAATTTCTGCTGAAAAGTAGCTTCCTCGATATGCGGCAGGAGCAGCAGAAACTCATCCCCGCCATAGCGGATGATGGTGTCCGAGCGGCGAACACAGTGGCGCATCACGCCAACGGCGGCTTCCAGCATCTTATCGCCCGCCTGATGCCCATACGTTTCGTTGCATGCCTTGAAGCCGTCCATGTCCAGGACGGCAACGCCAGCTTCCATGCCGCGATTTTTTAGGGCATCCTCATAATAGCGGCGATTATACAGCCCCGTCAGCGCGTCGCGGTAGAGCTTTTCGCCCATGCTGCCGGTCTGGGTGAGCATCTGTCGGCGCTGCACCACGGCTTCGGGGGTATCCTGCTGCAAGTCCTGTACGAGCTCCAGCACGCAGGGTTCGCCGTCCACCTCGACATAGCGGGCGAATATTTGCTCTGCCCGCTGCGGGGTAACGTCGAGTGTAGTGAGCTGTCGCTTTTCGTGCAGCACGCGGCATTCAAGTTCGGTGCGCTTGGAATGCGCCTGCGGTGCGTGCAGAACGGCCTTTTCGTTCAGCAGCCGCACACTGGAGAACGTCTGCCGGAAGCACGCCATTTGGACTTCCGCTTCTTTGCGCGTCATTTTGATTTGTGCTGTCATGGTTCTCCTTCTCCCGATTATTCCTTCCGTCCTTCCATCCTACAAGGAGACAATAAATGAAATTGCCCCGTAAGCACCTTCAACGCGTTTCCTGCGGTCATTTCCCTGTTGCGCAAGGGAAACGGAATGCTTCAGCCCTTCCAGTACTTCCCGTCGAGTTCGCGGTACTGGATTGCCTCCGCAACGTGGGTCGTGCCGATGGTGTCCGCGCCGTCCATGTCGGCAATCGTCCGAGCGACCTTCACCACGCGGCCGTATGCGCGCATACTCATGCCCATGCGCTCCACTGCCATGTGCAGAAGCGCCGTTGCTTCCGGGGTCATTGGGCAGTATTTCTTGCTTAAGCCCGCGTCAAGCTGCGCATTGCAGTGGATGCCGTCCTGCGCATAGCGGGCTTGCTGCAATTCACGCACCTTCCGCACGCGCGCGCCAACTTCCGCCGAGGATTCCGCCGCGCCGCCCTCGCTGATTTCCTTCACGGGCACAGCGTCTACCTCCACCTGAATGTCGATGCGGTCAAGCAGCGGGCCGGAGATGCGGTCGAGGTAGCGGCGGATATCCTTCGCGGAGCAGCGGCATTTCTTCGTCTTGCTGCCATAAAATCCGCAAGGGCAGGGGTTCATGCTGGCAACCATCATGAAGCTGGACTGGTACTGCGCCTGATTGTGGATGCGCGTCACACTGACGACGCCGTCCTCCAGCGGCTGGCGCAGCGCTTCCAGGGTGTTGCGGCTGAACTCCGGCAGTTCATCCAAGAACAGCACGCCGTTGTGCGCCAGCGATACTTCACCCGGCTTTGCATTTGAGCCGCCGCCAATCATGCTCGCGACGGATGCGCTGTGGTGCGGCGCGCAGAACGGGCGCTCCGCCATCAGCCCTGTACCCGGCGCAAGGCGGCCGGCGATGGAGTGAATACGCGTCGTCTCCAGCGATTCGGAGAAGGTCAGCGGCGGCAGAATGCCCGGCAGGCAGCGCGCCAGCATCGTCTTACCCGAACCGGGCGTGCCGACCATCAGCAGGTTATGTCCACCGCTGGCCGCAACCTCCAGCGCCCGGCGCGCGCCAACCTGCCCCTGCACCTGTGCCATATCCACCGCGCACTTGACCGCCGATACCACGTCACTGTATTGCCGCTGCTGCTGCACGGGGATGGGTTCGCGCCCCTTCAGGTGATTCACCACCTGCCGCAGGCTGCTCGCCGGATAGACCCGCAGTCCTTGAATGCACGCCACTTCCTCGGCGTTCCCTTCCGGCAGAATAATGTCCACAATCCCCTGCTCGCTCGCGCTGATGACCATCGGCAGCGCGCCGCGCACGGGGTGCAGCGAACCATCCAGCGACAATTCGCCCAGCATCAGTGTCTGCGTCAAGTCCATGCCTTCCAATTGCCCCGACGCCATCAGGATGCTGATGGCAATCGGCAAATCGAACGCAGGGCCTTCCTTTCGCTGGTCGGCGGGCGCAAGATTCACCGTCAGGCGCGAAATAGGCATGGTAAATCCGCTGTTGACGATGGCGGCGCTCACGCGGTCGCGGCTTTCCTTGACCGACGCGTCCGGCAGCCCGATAATCTCCAGCGCCGGCATCCCCGTCGCCGCGTAGACCTCCACCTTCACTGCGAATCCGCTGACGCCGCTCAGGCCGTATCCCAGCGTTCGTGCAAGCATGAACGTTCAACCCCTTCACCATGGTATTCTGTTTCGATTGTACACCACATTGCGCGCAATTACAAGAGAGCGCTTTCCATTTGGCGCGATTTTGTGTACAGTGGGGAGAAAAGGATGCGCCCAACTGTACGAATTGCGATTTGAGACGATGCGCCGCAGGATGCCGCCCATGCAGAAGCGCTGGCGATAGGGCGTATGATGCACTCAATCGCGCGAAAGGGAGGGACGCTCCCCTCGTTCTCCCTCTCTTGAAAATTATTCCATTATAAAATTTGCCCTCCCGGCGCATCCTGCTTGCGAATGGGAGGGCATCGGCATGAAGAAACATCCTTCACCCCTGCGCCGCGCGGTCGGGCTTGTCCTGACGCTTCTGCTGACGCTGGGGTATTTTTCGCCCACGCAGCAGGCGCTCCGGGCGCTTCCCGCGTCCCTGCGGCTGACGCAGGATGAGCCGATTTCGCTGCTGACGGGGATGCTGCGCGCGTCGGGCGAGGGCTTAGAGGTCAGCGCGTCGCAGGACGAGACGCTCAGCCAGTACGTCAGCGTAACCGGGCAGAAAAGCGGCACGTCGGAACTGCTGCTGAGCATCCTCGGCATCCCGCTTCGCCGCGTGGAGGTGGAAGTCAGCCCGGAGAAGCGACTGATTCCCGGCGGGCAGGCGCTCGGCGTTGCCATGCGGACGGACGGCGTGCTGATTGTCGGCTTGTCGGACGTAAAGAAGGGTGTCTGCCCCGCGCGGGACTGCGGACTGCAACCCGGCGACGTCCTCCTGCGCATCGGCGGACACGCCATCGAGCGCGTTGCCGACGTCAGCGAAATTGCCCAGCAGAACGGCACGTCGCCCCTGCTCATCGAATACATGCGCGACGGTACGACCGCCCACGCAACCCTCACCCCCGTGCAGGATGACGCCACCGGGGTTGTCCGCCTCGGCGCATGGGTGCGCGACAGCACCGCGGGCATTGGCACACTCTCCTTCTACGACCCGGATTCCGGGCAGTATGCCGCGCTCGGTCACGCGATTACCGACGGCGACACGGGCAGCATCTTGACCGTCCGGGAAGGGCGTGTGCTGAATGCGAGCATCGTCGCGGTACAGAAGGGGCAGCGCGGCGTTCCGGGCGAACTGAAAGGTTCGTTCCTCCAAAACGCCGCCGTCTTGGGCGACATTGCGCAGAACACGACTCTCGGCATCAGCGGCACACTCACCACCGCCGTGTCAAACCCGCTCTATCCCGACGGCTTGCCCATCGGCACGCGCTCGTCCGTCCATACGGGCGCGGCGACCATCCTCAGCACCATCGGCACTGGCGGCGTACAGGAATATACTGTCGAAGTCACCCACGTCAGCCAGCAGAACGCTCCCGCCGCCAAAAGCATGGTGCTGCGCGTGACAGATACGCGCCTGCTGGACGCGACCGGCGGCATCGTGCAGGGCATGAGCGGCAGCCCCATCATCCAAGACGGCAAGCTGATCGGCGCGGTAACGCACGTTTTCGTCAGCGACCCAACGCAGGGGTACGGCCTGTATGTGGACTGGATGCTATCGCAGATGCAGGGGACTTCAGCTGACCAATAATCAGGAAAATGTAGGAAATCAGCATATCGACAAAGGCTCCTATTTTTCCGGCAGGAATCCCCGCCTGAAATGCAGAAAACCTCCACCGACATTTTCGTCAATGGAGGTTCTTTTCATGCTGCCGCGCCGTTTTCTGCTTCTGGCGGATAATCCGCTGACGCTTGCCCAGCTTCGGGCGGAAATTGAGGATTTGGGCGAGGAAACCCGCTGCCAAACCGCCCTGAGCGCCGAGGAAGCGCTTTTCCGCCTGTCGCAGGAGTCGGTGGATGCGGTGCTGCTCCTCCCCTGCCCGGCGGCGGACTGCCTGACGCAATCGCTGATTCGCCATCCGCCGCTTGCGCCGCCGTTCCTCTTGGGTGGTCTGGACGGCGGGCTGCCGGAAATTTCGCAGCTGCCGGCGTGGTTCTCCGTGCTTCGTCTGCCCGCGCTGGCGGCGGCACACCTGCCGGAATGCACCGAACTGGCACGTCAGCTGCTGACGGCGCTGGGGATGCCGCGGACGCTCCGGGCGTGGGCATTCCTGCCGGAAATGGCGGCGCTGACAGTCGTGCATCCACCGCTGCTGACGGACGTGACGCACGGCTTATACCCGCTGATGGCGCACCGCGCGCAGCTGACCCCGTGCGCCGTCGAACGTCGGCTGCGGCTCGCTATCGAATCGACATGGAATCGCGGCGACTACGATGCGATTGCGCGCTTCTTCGGGCAGTCGGTCGACCCCGAACGCGGCAAGCCCACGAATCGGGAGTTTTTGTGTCAATTGCAGGAGCGATTGACGCTCAGCGCGAGGAGGATGGAGCGGAGGGTGGGGTGAAAATGCGTCATCTGCGTCTGTTTTCCGCTTCAGATATGCCTTGTATTCCTTTGCAGGCTCACACAATCGCCGTTTTCTTCATTGCGACCGCCATGACCCCCGCCGTAATGGCTTCCGCCGCGCAGAACGCCAGCCACACACCCGTCATGCCGAAGAGCGCCGCCATCACCAGCGCGCAAAGCACAATCGCAGCCACACCGCGCAGGATGGACGTAATCATCGCCCATTTCGCCGCGCCGACCGCACTCAGATAGCCCGTTCCGGCGATATTGAACCCCGCAAACAAGTAGCCGAGGAAGTACAGCCGCATTCCCTGACATGCCAAATCCGCCATCACCGGGTCATGCTCGCTGTTGAACACCGCCACCAGCGGCTCGGCGAACACCTCGAAGCAGACAATCATCAGCACCGAAAGCGTCAGCGCCGTCAGGATGCTCATCATCAGCACCTGCCGCACTTGTCCCGTTTCACCGCGGCTGTACGCGTCGCTGAGCAGCGGCTGCGAACCCTGCGAGATGCCGGAGAAAATCGCCGTTGCGACGATGGCGACATTCGCCACCACGCCATACGCCGCGACGCCGATGCTGCCCGAAAGTCCCAGAATCAGGAAATTCAGCACCATCGTCGTCATGCCGCCCGCGATTTCCCCGATGAACCCGGATACACCCACCGCGCTGACGTGCGCCAGCAGTTTGAACGTCGGCTTATGCCAGCGGAAGCACAGCGTATTCGTCTTTTTGCGGAAGTGCAGGGCGTTAATCCCCATGCCGACGATGGGGGATGCCGCCGTTGCGAGCGCCGCGCCCGCCATGCCCATTCCCAGCGGGAACATCAGCACCCAGTCCATGACGATGTTGAACAGGCTGGATGCCATCGTCGCGGTCATGGCAAGCGACGGATCGCCGTCGTTGAGGACGAAGGAGCGCAGGATGTAGTTGCACATGAAGAAGGGCGTGAAGAGCAGGAAAATGCGTGTATACGGCGCGCCGACCGTCACGATGTCCGGTTCGCCGCCAAGCAGCCGCACGATGCCCTCCGCGCTGAAAATGCCCAGCAGGATGAACGGCACGGACAAAATTCCCGCCCATGCGAGGGCTTCCGCAAGATAGCCGTCGGCGTGTTTTCCTTCGTGACGCTCCAAGGCGAAGCGGGTCGCCGCGCCGGTCGCCAGCATCGCGCCCAAGGCAAAAATCAGCGAATAAACGGGCAGGACAAGGTTCAGGGCGGCGATGCCGTCCGCACCCTGCGCCTGTGCGATAAAGAAGGTGTCGGCGAGGATATAGGCAGAGACGCCAATCATGCCGAGGATGTTTTGAGAAACGTAGCGGAAGAACTGCTTCCGCACGGTGGAATGCTTGTTCATAGCGGGCTTCTCCTTCTGCTTTGTTCAGGGCAGCATTCCTATTGTAAAGGGGAAAATCATCTTCGTCAAGGGAAAATTGCAAGAATCGCTTCTGTTGACTATCCAAATGACGAAAAATGCGGTATAATGGAGCGAATACCCATCATGCTGTTCCCGGATGCTTCATCGAAAATCCGAAACAGCATCAGGAGGAATCGTATGAAGCACTTGTACCCCTACCTCCGGCGCTTCCGTAAGGAGAGCATTCTCGCGCCCCTGTTCAAGATGCTGGAAGCCACGTTCGACCTGCTTGTGCCGATGGTGGTGGCGGACATCATCAAGGTCGGTATTGCGGGCGGCGATACAACGTACATCTGGACGCGCTGCGGCCTGCTGGTGCTGATGGCGCTCATCGGGCTGCTCTGCTCCTTCACCGCGCAGTATTTCGCGGCGCGCGCCGCCATCGGCACATCCACCGGGCTGCGGCATGAGCTGATGGCGCACATCCAGTCGCTCTCCTTCTCCGAACTGGACACGCTGGGCGTTTCGACGCTGATTACGCGCATGACCAGCGATGTCAATCAGGTGCAGAATGGTCTGAACATGTTCCTGCGCCTGTTCCTGCGTTCGCCGTTCATCGTCGCGGGCGCGATGATTGCCGCCTTCACCATTGATACACAGATTGCGCTGATTTTCCTCGCAGCGATTCCCGTGCTGGCGGTGATTGTCTTTGGCATCATGCGCATCACCTCGCCCATGTACAAAACCGTTCAGTCCCGGCTGGACGCGGTCACGGGCGCAACGCGCGAGAACCTCTCCGGCGTCCGCGTCGTGCGCGCGTTCGGGCGTGAGGACGCGGAGGAAGAAAACTTCGTCCAGCAGAATGGCAGCCTGAACGCCATGCAGCTCAAAGTCGGCCGCATTGCCGCGCTGATGAATCCGCTGACGTATGTCGTGGTCAACCTCGGCATCATCGGCATTCTGTACTTCGGCGCGAACAAGATTGGCAGCGGCGTGCTGCTCTCCGGCGACGTGGTGGCGCTGGTGAACTACATGAGCCAGATTCTGGTGGAACTGGTGAAGCTGGCGAACCTCGTCGTGCTGCTCACCCGCGCAATTGCCAGCATGGGCCGCGTGTCGCAGGTGCTGGATACGCCCTCGACGATGGCATTCCCGGAGAAGCCCGTTTCGGCGGATGCTGCTTCCGATGTGGCGGTGGCGTTCGACCATGTTTCCCTGCGCTATCAGGGCGCGGGTGCGGAAAGCCTGTCCGATGTGACCTTCACGGCAAAAAAGGGGCAGACTATCGGCGTTATCGGCGGCACGGGCAGCGGCAAAACGACGCTCGTCAGCCTGATTCCGCGCTTTTATGACGCAACGAAGGGGCAGGTCACCCTGCTCGGTCAGGCGATTACCGCCTATTCCAAGGAGGAGCTGAACCGCCACGTTGCGGTCGTCATGCAGAAGGCGCAGCTGTTCAAGGGCACGATTCGCTCGAATCTGCTCTGGGGCAACGAGAATGCCACGGACGAAGAATTGTGGCACGCGCTGTCCATTGCGCAGTCGGAGGATTTTGTCCGCCAGAAGCCGGGCAAGCTCGATGATCCGGTGGAGCAGGGCGGACGCAACCTGTCCGGCGGTCAGCGTCAGCGCCTGACAATCGCCCGCGCGCTGGTGGGACATCCTGACATTCTGATCCTGGACGACAGCGCCTCCGCGCTGGACTACGCCACAGATGCCGCGCTCCGCAAGGCCCTGCGCACCCTGCCCGCGGAAACGACGCTCTTCATCGTCTCCCAGCGCACCTCGTCCCTGCGCCACGCCGACCAGATTATCGTGCTGGACGACGGGCATGTGGTGGGCATCGGCAAGCACGATACGCTGATGCAGACGTGCGAGGTCTACCGCGAAATCCACGAAAGCCAGTTCCGGAAGGGAAGTGACGTGCAGTGAAGACCAACAAGCTCAAGCAGCAGAAGGGCACGCTCCTGCGCGTCCTGCAATATGTGAAGCCGTATCGGGTGCTGGTGATTGTCAGCCTGCTTTGCGCGTGCGTGAGCGCGGCGGTGCAGCTGCTCATCCCGGTTTTAACTGGCAAGGCGATTGACCAGATGATCGGCGCAGGTCAGGTAAATCTGTCCGGCGTGCTGGTCTTTGCGGTGTGGATTGCCGTCGTTGCGGCGCTGTCCGCGGCTGCCCAGCAGTTTCTTGCCACCAGCAACAACAAGATTGCCTATAACATCAGCCGTGACCTGCGCAACGCGGCATTCCACAAGCTCCAGCGCCTGCCGCTGAGTTATCTGGACGCGCATCCCTCCGGCGACCTCGTCAGCCGCATGATTGCCGATGTGGACACCTTCTCCGACGGTCTGCTCATGGGCTTCACGCAGCTGTTCACCGGCGTTGTGCTAATTGTCGGCACGCTGACCATCATGCTCATCAAAAACTGGATGATTGCCCTGCTGGTCGTGGTGCTGACGCCGCTGTCGATGTTCGTCGCGTCCTTCATCGCCCGAAAGACGCACCACTACTTCACCGAGCAGGCGCGTGTGCGCGGGCAGCAGACGGCGCTCATCAACGAGCTGATTGAAGGGCAGAAGGTTGTGCAGTCCTTCGGGCACGAAGCCGCCTCGCTGAGCGATTTTGACTGCATCAACGATGAACTGGGGCGCGTCAGCCTGAACGCGACGTTCTTCTCCAGCCTCACGAACCCCTCCACCCGTCTGGTCAACAACATCATCTATGCGGCGGTCGCGCTCGTCGGCGCGCTGTCGGCGGTCGGCGGCGGCATCTCCGTGGGCGACTTGAGCGTTTTCCTCAGCTACGCCAGCCAGTACGCCAAGCCCTTCAACGAAATCTCCGGCGTTGTGACCGAGCTGCAAAACGCTCTCGCCTGCGCCGCGCGCGTTTTCTCCCTGCTGGATGAGGATGACCGCGTGCCGGACAAGGAAAACGCCGCCGTGCTCTCCCCCAAGGGCACGGTTGACCTCAAAGACGTCTGCTTCCGCTATGTGCCTGATCGTCCGCTGATTGAGGGCTTCAACCTGCACGTCAAGCCCGGTCAGCGCATTGCCATCGTCGGCCCGACCGGCTGCGGCAAAACGACCATGATTAACCTGCTGATGCGCTTCTACGACGTAAACAGCGGCGCAATTCTCGTCGACGGCACGGACATCCGCGACGCGACGCGCCACTCCCTGCGCAAGAGCTTCGGCATGGTCTTGCAGGACACTTGGCTGAAAGCCGGCACGATTCGCGACAACATCGCCTACGGCCGCCCCGACGCGTCGGAAGAGGACGTTATCGACGCCGCGAAGGCCGCCCACGCGCACAGCTTCATCCGCCGCCTCCCCGACGGCTACGACACGGTTATCACCGAAAACGGCGGCAACATCTCGCAGGGACAGAAGCAGCTGCTCTGCATTGCCCGCGTGATGCTGGGCGGCGAAAACGGTGAACTTCCGCCGATGCTGATTCTGGACGAAGCAACGTCTTCCATCGACACGCGCACAGAAATCAAGATTCAGTCCGCCTTTGCGCGGCTGATGAATGGGCGCACGTCGTTCATCGTGGCGCATCGGCTTTCGACGATTCAGGAAGCGGATGTGATTCTGGTGATGAAGGATGGGCATATTATTGAGCAGGGGACGCATGAGGAGCTGCTGAAGAAGCAGGGATTCTATGCGAATTTGTATCAATCGCAGTTTGCCTTAGGGTAACACCGCAGAAATGATGTGGTCGGCTGGCGAATGGGTTTTTCGTCAGATGCAAATGCAAATTCCGAAGGTTTACTGGCGGTAAATCGAGGGCAATACCGCACAAATGAGTTGGTGCGGTATTGCCTTTGTCATTTTCATTGACATATTGCTGTTCCCTATCCAAAAAGGGGATTTCATCAGCAATGTGGAATAATACTAATTCTTATCTATCGTGTGTTTCTAAATTCGCCCGGCAGCATTTTCGGCATCTTTTCTTGCACTTCTGCGTCTTCAAACCTCGATTTACCGCCAGTAAACCTTCGGTTTTCATCCTTGAATTGCAAGCAAATTTGCTCGAAACTGCACCGGTCTCATTTTAGAAACACGCCATAGTATAAGCTGCAACGGTTTCTACTGACAACAAGAAATGATAGGGTGCATAGGAATGGGAAAAAGTTTCCTGAAGAAGGGACTCAGCATGATTCTGGCCATCGCGTTGTTGATTGACGCGCTTCTAGGAATCACGCTGTACATGGTGGTAAGGATTGCGAGGAACACAGCCTATGAGGTGGTCGTCAAGTCGAATGAAAGCATGCTGGAACGCATGGATCAAACCCTGACCAACCTTGAAAACGTATGCTATGTGATGGCTTATTCAAGTGCAGTGCAGAGTATTTTGACCGATAAAGAGGTTACTTTTCCCTTGGTGGATTATCACAAGCCTGTGCGAACATCCTTTGCTGTCGCTTTTGCGTGCAGCCCTGCGATCATCGGCATCGGCCTGTATGATAATGAGCTGACCTACTTGCTTAGCTCAGGCAACAACCTCTTTGGGGTTGAACCTCTTCCCGAGGACTGCTATCGGATATCCACACCGCAGTATCATGTGGTTGAGCAGGACAAGGCGACGGCGCTTCTGCTTGTCTATCCGATCTACCGCGACAGTCGCGTAGACAGCGTAATCAAGGTAAAAATCGGTTATCTCGCGATTACCATCGGCGCCGGGCTCCTGAAGGAATTGGTAGAACAAAGCGACCATGTAGAGGACACCCTGATTGCCTTTACCGATCAGCAGGGGAACATGATTTATTCCAATCAGCCGGTGGAGGAAGACAGCTTCCGGCATCGTATGGCATCAGGCGACTCTATTTCGTCGGTCATCCAGCATACAGGCTGGCAATTGCACAGCATCATCAGCAACAGAAGCATATCAGACAACATGAAGCCTGTTGTCATCATCATAGGGATCATTGTCGCCCTGCTGCTGGTGCTGTTCTTCTGGCTGAAGCACTTTTTCAACAAGCAGATCATCCTGCCCCTGAATGATCTACAGCAGTTCATGGCCAAAAACTCGGACATTCATCAGCGTTTGACCCCCCAATCCAAACCCAACAATGAAATGTGCATGGTCATGGATGTTCTCAATGAAATGCTGGATAAGATTGAAAAGAGTAGCGAAGAGGTGTTGGCTTCCCAGACCAGAATGCTACATGAAAAAACAGCGCAGCAGCAGATGGAAATCATTGCCTACCGCAATCAGGTTAACCCGCATTTCCTGTATAATACGTTTGACTGCATTCGTGGCATCGCCTATATGCATAACGCCATGGAGATTGTGGTCATCAGCCAGTCACTGTCCAGCATGTTCCACTATGCGGTAAAGGGCGGCAACTTCGTGACAATAGAGGAAGAGCTACAGTATATGCAGAGCTATGCAACCATCATCGGCTATCGCTTTGACGGACGTATCACGATCCTTGACCATATTGATCCGGGGCTGTACCAGTGTATGGTGATCCGCATGCTGCTGCAGCCGCTTGTGGAAAACGCGGTTCTGCATGGTCTGGAGCATGTGGTGGGCAAGGGCTATGTGCATGTTTGGGCGCATGAAAACAACAACCTGCTGACCATCCGGATTGTGGACAACGGCGTCGGCGCGTCACCTCAGAAGATAGCGGAACTGAACGCCCAGGTGGAGGCCATGCAGCATATGGAGGTCAGCGAGGCACCAAATCAGTCGGGGGTGGGTATCACCAATATCGCCAGGCGGCTGTTCCTGCATTATGGTTCAGACGCGTCACTCCGCTTCTTCACGGAGGAATCGCAGGGGATGGCTGTTGAAATCAAGCTGCCCGTCATCAGGAAGGAGTCAAGTGCATGTATCGAGTAGTGCTGGCTGATGATGAAAAGTGGTCGCTGTACGGGCTAAGCCAGATGATTTGCTGGGCTGATTATCAGTGCGAAATCTGCGGAATGGCCTATGACGGACTGTCAGCTCTGGATCTGTGCCGAAGGGAAAAGCCTGACCTGCTGATTTCCGATATCCGCATGCCCGGAATGGATGGCCTGGAACTGACCAGGTGCATCGCATTGGAAATGCCGCGCACCACAGTGATCCTGATCACAGGCTACAGCGATTTGAAGTATGCCCAACAGGCGCTGCGGCTGGGTGTGTTTGACTTTCTGCTCAAGCAGATCACACCGGGCGACTTGGATCAGATGCTGCGCCGCTATCAGGAAAATATGCAAAAGAAGGCCCGTGCGCTTTCCTGCAGCTTCTACTTCAGCTTTTTTGATGAATCGAATACCCGAAGCATTGCAGACTGCATGGAAGATTTGTGTGTGCAGGTTCCCTTTCAGAAGGCCTGCGCCATGACATTTCAGTATAACGAGCCTGTTGTGATTTCGCATGCGCTGGTTCATCAGCAGGAGGATGAGCTGCTGATTGCCTTTCTCACAGGATGTAACCTGATTACGGTATTCTGCTTTTCAGACGGAAGCTTTTCAGGCTCGCAGGCGGTCTACAAGCGGCTGATGATTGGAATTCCCGAACGGGTAGGAATCAGCGAAAGCTGTCCAACAAGCGCCGCGTTCTTTACGATGTACCGGCAGAGCATCCTCGCTGTCCTGACGGCACAGTTCTGGCACATATCGACGCCTGTGCAATATTACAGGTGGTTGCAGAACGATACACTTCAACACTTGGAGTCTATCCATGCGTTTGTGTCCGTGAAGAACGTGGCTGGAGCCACCATGGCGCTGGATTCGCTTCTTTGCAGCAGGCAGCGGATGCAGATTGACCAGATGGATTTGCTGATCCATCGAGCGGCTTCCCTGTGCGCATCCCACGGTCTCTCTGAGCTTTCCTTTCTGGAAAATCTGGATCTGTATCAGTATGTCAGCAGTGGCGGCACATGGGAGGATCTGTCGTCAGAGCTTCATGCGGCCCAGCACGGGGATGACGCTTCTGATGAAAGCAGCCGTCTGATGCGGCGCATTATGCATTATATTGATCTCCACTATGCAGAAGATATCCGCATCAGCGATTTGGCAGCCAGCTTTTATCTCAATGCCAGCTATATGTCCACCCTGATCCGCAAGAAGACGGGAAAAACCTATACCGATATTATTGCGGAAAAGCGGATCGACTGCGCCAAAAAACTGCTGCGCAGCACCGATGAAACGGTGCTGGAGGTTGCCCATATGGTTGGGTACCATGAATATGCTCATTTCAACACCTTGTTCAAGCGCATGTGCGGTATGACTCCGGCTCAATACCGTAAGCAGATGGATCGTCTCCCTTCCGCTTCTTGCGAAGACAATCACTGCTACTAATCTGTTTCTATAGTGTGTTTCTAAATTCGCCCGACAGCTTTTTCGGCATCTTTTCTTGCACTTCCGCGTCTTCAAACCTCGATTTGCCGCCAGTAAACCTTCGGTTTTCATCCTTGAACTGCAAGAAAATCTGCTCGAAACTGCACCTGTCTCATTTTAGAAACACACCCTAATAATCGTTTAGAAAGTATGAGATGGGCTGCATCGTCCAATGATCCGATCATTGGGAGCCAATCATCGGATATTGTTTTCGGCCCATAGTGGTTGTATAATGTGGTCAGAAAACATCCATATGCTATATGGATGAAATTGTGGAGGAGGATCCCATGAAGAAGGTTACATCCTGGTTGTTGCTCCTTTCTCTTGTCACACTGCTCCTGCCCGCATTCGCGGTAGCAGAAGGAACAGTCACGCTGGAATGGTTCATGGATTACGCTGCACTGCCCAGCAAGTGGAATCTGGAAGAACCGGTTTTTGCCGGAATTACGCAGGCTACGGGCGTTCAGTGCAGCTTCAATATGCCCGCTGAGGATGCCAGCACCAAGCTGAATCTGCTGATGATCAGCCGCAATCTGCCGGACATCATCACCACCAGTGATGGCGACCTGCGCTCCGAACTGATTGCTGCCGGTCTGGTCTGGGATTTGGACGAGCTGCTCAAGACCTATGTACCGGAGTCGCACCTGTTTACCCATTTCCCTGCCGACCTGAAGCAGAGCATCATCGACCGCGACGGTGGATGGTACTGCTACCCCAGCCACATGAGCAGCGAGGGGTATGAATCCATCTGGGGTTATTGCGATGAGGATACCGAGGAGTTCTACAAGGCTACCAAGTATGATAACCGCAACGGCATCTTCCTGCGCAAGGCATACCTGGATCAGCTGGAGATTGATGTGAACGCGATTAAGACAGAGCAGGATCTGATGGATGTTCTGCAGAAGTTCAATGACGCGGGTCTGACCAATGCCAGCGGCGCCTCTGTTTACACCATGATGGTCAACGGCGACCAGACTGTGTGGCTGACGATGGATGGCATCATCCGCAACACCTTTGGCGCCATGCCCCTGACCGACGACGGTCAGTATCAGAGCATTTTCTACACCGACGAATACCGCGATGGCGCGTCCTTTCTCAACCATTGCGCGCAGAAGGGCTTCCTGACAGAAACGCATCTGATCATGGACGAGGAAACCTTGGTCAGCCTGACCAACAGCGGCCGTGTGGCATGCTATATCGGACCGTTCACCACCTTGGGCTCCGGCACGGATCTCAACGACGTTTGGGTCAGCCCTGGCGCCATTACCCCCGATTCCGGCGCAACGCCTGTGCTGCCCTACAGCGCCGGCATGTACACTGGATGGCTAAACACCATGGTTTCCAAGAATGCCAAGGATCCCGCAGCCTGCGCCCGCTTCATTGACTACATGAGCAGCCGCGAGGGCATGCTCCTGCACATGTATGGCGTGGAGGGTGTCGACTATACTTGGGATGGTCCCTGCCTTGTGCGCACCGAGGAGGGCATGGGCAAGGTTGAGGATGGCGTGACCGGTATCTGGGGCTTCTATGCCTTCCAGGATGGGTATTTCCCCCGGTCTGTCGAACATCGCTCACTGGACAAGATGCCCCCCACCATGGCCTACAGCCTGACAGACAATGTGGTGGTTTACGATGCGTCTCCCTTTGACATTCCTGCCGGATATGTGTCTGAAAACGAAGACATGACCTTCATTGAAATTGAGACCAACAACTATCTGGAGGCTACGCTGCCTAAGATCCTTCTGGCCCCTGATGACCAGACTTTCAACGACCAGTATGATGCTTTCCTGGCGGAAATGACCCGTCTGGGCCGCAAGGATTATGATGCATACCTGAATATCAAGGTTCAGGAGAACGCGGAAAAGAGAGGCATCGAACTAAAGCCTGTCAACTGATCAACGCTATGGGGGGGCAGGGAAGTTACGGCTTCTCTGACCCCCTTCTTCTACCGTCCACATCGCCGCGGAAGCCCTGCTGCGGCGATACGGCAGACAGAAACAACCAATATGTACTCTGAGCCGGAGGAACATAGGCCATGATGCAGATTACCATTTCCAAAAAAACTCGCAAGCCTGCAATTCGTAACGAGTTCAGGCGGCAGACCGAGCTGCACACCATGATGCTTCCCGGAACCGTCATGATGATCGTCTTCAATATTATCCCGTTGTTTGGGCTGATCATTGCCTTTACCAATTTCAAGGCGACCATGGGCTGGGAAGGAATCTTTACCAGCCAGTGGAATAACTTCCGAAACTTCAGGCAGGTGTTTTCATCTTCTCAGTTTGACCCGATGATCCGCAACACGCTGGGTATCAATCTTCTGGGACAGTTCATTTCGATCCCCATTGCCATTCTGTTTGCCCTGCTTCTCAATGAAATCCGTTCCCCCCGGCGCAAGTCCTTTGTTCAGACGGCAGCCTATCTGCCCCATTTTCTGAGCTGGGCGATTTTCGGAGGTCTGATCAAAAACCTGCTTTCTGCGGATGGCGCGATGAATCAGCTGCTGATGGGAATGCATATCATCAGCCAGCCCAAGGAATGGATGGCTGATGCGGACTGCTTCTGGACCATATGTATTGCTTCAGGCCTGATCAAGGATCTGGGCTGGAGCGCCATCATCTACCTGGCCGCCATTTCGGGGGTGGATCCCACACTGTATGAGGTTGTCGATATTGATGGCGGCAACCGCTACCACAAGATGCGCCATGTCACGCTGCCGGCAATTCTTCCTACGGTAATGGTCATGATTATCTTCGCCGTTTCCGGTATGCTAAACAACAACTTTACCCAGATCTATGTTCTGCAAAATCCCCTGAACATGGAAAGAAGCAACGTGATTGACAGCTATATCTATCAAATTGGCATGCAGCAGTTCCAGTTTGGTATTGCGACCGCAGCGGGTCTTGTGAAAAGCGTGTTCGCCCTGCTGCTGCTTGTCGGGGCCAACTGGACATCAAAGAAGCTGACAAGCAGTGGACTGTTTTGAGAGGAGGCGCAGTATGAAGAGGCTGAAGAAAATGGATCTCTTTACCGTATGCAATGCGCTGATCATGACGCTCGTTGTCCTTCTGTCCGTTTATCCACTGTATTATGCTGTGGTCAATTCCCTCAACGATGGCACCAATACGACCAACTTTGGCATGGTGCAACTGTGGCCCAGGCAGTTCTCCCTGGACAGCTGGCGTATGGTGGTGAAGGATCCTGCCATCCCGACAGCACTTGGCATTACCGCGTCACGAACCGTCATTGTCACGGTCTGTCAGTTGATTTTTACCAGTATGTTCGCCTACGCTTTTTCCCGTCCCTATCTTCGGTTCAAGAAATGCTACGCGGCGCTTGGTTTTATGAGCATGTATATCAGCGGCGGCATTGTAGCCACCTTTCTGCTTTTGAGCAAAATGGGACTGTACAATACCTACTGGGTTTACATTATACCTTCCCTGTTTGGCGGATTCTACAATGTCATCATCTACACAAGCAACTTCCGCGGAATACCGGATGAGCTATTTGAATCGGCTCAGCTGGATGGCGCCAGCGAATACCGGATATTCTTCTCGATTGTGCTGCCGCTGTCCAAGGCGGTGATTGCTGCCTTGGCTGTCTTCACCATCGTCGGTGTGTGGAACGACTATACCACCAGCCTGTTCTACACATCCAACACGGAGCTGCAAACCCTTCAGTACTATATCGTCAAGCTGGTGCGCAGCGAGGCTGCCCTGGAACAGATTGTAAAGGACAATTCCTCCCTCAGTTCAGAGGTTTTTGCCCTGCTGTATGGCCGCAACAGCAGCATTTCGGCAAGAACGCTGGAGCTTGCAGCCATGATCATCGCGGCCATCCCGATGATCGCAATTTACCCTTTCGCACAGAAATTTTTTACCAAGGGTGTGCTGGTGGGCTCTATCAAGGGATAAGGAACGGGAGGTGTCGCACATGGAAAAGAGAATTGAGGACTGGAAGGATCTGCGCTATGGCATGTTCATCCACTGGGGATTGTATTCTCTATTGGAGCGCGGCGAGTGGGTGATGTGGTCAGAGGCAATCGACAAGGATGAGTACCGGAAGCTGATGCATCGCTTTACGGCCGAGGCATTCGATCCGCATGCCTGGGCACAGGTGGCCAAGGATGCGGGCATGAAGTATATGGTGCTGACCACCCGGCATCACGACGGATTTTCCCTGTGGGACAGCCCTGGCAGCTATGAGCAGTTTACCTCCATGCACAGCGCGGCACACCGCGATATTGTTCGGGAATATGTGGACGCCTGCCGGGAGGCTGGGCTCAAGGTGGGCTTCTACTATTCCCCGTTGGACTGGCGCTTCCCCGGCTTCTTTTTTCCGCGCATGTACCGGCAAAGCGCGGACCAGCTGCGTAAGCAGACCTTTGACCAGGTGCGCGAGCTATTGACGAACTATGGGAAAATTGATATCCTATGGTTTGATGGTGGCGAGGATTACTGGCTCTGTCATGGGCGAAACCTGCACCTGTGGGAGGAAGCTACCGGCCCGCTGAACAGCCGCGTACAGGTTCCTAACTTCTGGCATGAGAAAGACATGTACCGTATGATCCGCTCCTTGCAGCCGGATATTATCACCAATAACCGCTACGGCACGAGAGCTCTGGGGGATTATCAGACGCCGGAGGGCCGTGTGGGGACATACAACCCGGATGTCAGCTGGGAAAGCTGCTTCGCACTGAACAACGCCTGGGGCTATGTGCCGGGAGAACCTATGTCCTGCCGAAAGCTGCTGCAGACTCTGCTGAAGTGTGCTACCGGGGATGGGAATCTGCTGATGAACGTAGGTCCCATGCCAGACGGAACCATGCCGCCGGATCATGTGGCACGTTTGCGCGAGGCAGGTGACTGGCTGAAGGCTCATGGTGAAGCTGTGTACGGCACCCGGGGCGGACCCTTCCGCAATGATGAAACAGGCGGTATGACCTGCAGGGGCAATACGATCTATGTTCATGTATGGGATTGGCCGGCGCATCGCGTCTGCCTGCCGGAGATCAATGCGCGGATTCTGTCCGTTTATTCCCCCACGGCCAGAGATCTGCACCATGAAATGGTGGATGGACGGCTTTGCTTCTCCGTTGGTGAGCAGGATCGTCTATCGCTGGACACGCTTGTGGTGCTTACGCTGGATCGGCCTGCGGAAGCTGTGAGGAATAATGATTTTCCGTGGCGGTTACAGCAGACAGGGAAGGGCCATGCCGCCTTGATTGTTGAGGATTTTCTGGGGCAATGAATGATGAAGGAGCGATTTCGGATGGGGTATACTTTCGGTGTTGACTATTATCCGGAGCACTGGCCGCGGGAACGCTGGCAGACGGATGCACGCATGATGCGTGAAATGGGCATTACGATCGTGAGGATGGCGGAGTTTTCCTGGGCCAAGTGGGAGCCCCGGGAAGGCGAATTCCATTTTGAAGAACTGGATGAGGTCATCGCACTGATGGCCAATGAGGGGATCGACTGCATTCTTGGCACACCCAGCGCGGCTCCGCCCGCGTGGATCATTGAGGAAACCCCGGAAATCCAGCCCCTGGACTCCCACCTGCAAAGGCATTATTTCGGCGGCCGTCACCACGATTGTCAGTCCAATGCGCAGTACCGTGCGCATATCCGCCGCTTTGTCACCGCCTATGCCCGGCACTTTGCTGCGAACCCGCATGTGGTGGGCTGGCAGGTGGATAATGAGTTGGGCAACAGCCATGAGGATTTGTGCTATTGCCCGTCCTGCGAAGCCGCCTTCCGGCAATGGCTGCAGAAAAAGTACGGGAGCATTGACTGCCTGAACGAAAGCTGGGGCACGGCCTTCTGGAGCCAGACTTACACGGACTTTGAGCAAATCCACGCGCCGAGGATCACAGCCGCGGGGAAGAATCCTTCCCAGCAGCTGGACTGGATGCGCTTCTGCTCGGATCTGGTGCTGGATTTCCATCAAATGCAGGCGGACATTCTGCGCAGTGAGACTCCCGACAAGTTCATTACGCACAACATGATGGGCTTCTCCCGGAAGGTTGATTACTTCAAGCTGGGCGATCAGCTGGACTTTACCGCGCAGGATCAGTATCCGGGTGGGCACTTTGTTCCGCAGGGAGTTTTCCGCGGGGATATCCAGGCAGCCGAGCTGGATTTCATCCGCAGCCTGAAGCATCGGCCCTTCTGGGTGATGGAGCAGCAGTCTGCCATCACCGGCTGGGAAACCGTGGGCCGCACGCCCAAGCCGGGGCAATTGGGTCTGTGGGCAATGCAAAGCATCGCCCACGGGGCGGATACAATCGTATTTTTCCGCTGGCGCTCCTGTGTGATGGGTACGGAACAGTACTGGCATGGCATTCTGCCCCACAATGGCAGACCCGGCCGCTATTACCGCGAGCTAAAGGCCTTCATGCAGGAGGCAGGTCCGCTGCTGGAGAGGCTGCAGGGCAGCGTTCCACATCCAGAAGTTGCGATGCTGTTCTCCTATGATCAGTATGATGCGCTTTCAATCCAGCCGCACCATCCGCATCTGCAGTACCCGGAGCATCTGTTGACCTACTATAGCGGATTCTACCGGCAGAAGATCCCGGTGGAATTTGTCCGGGAAGAGGACGACTGGTCATCCTACCGAGTGCTTGTCGCGCCCCTGCAGTTCCTGATGACAGAAAAGCTGTCGGAAAAATTCCATGCGTATGTGCAGCAGGGCGGCGTGCTGATTCTGGACATGCGCAGCGGTGTGAAGGACGCAACCAACCTTGCCTTCGCGGAGAAGGAGCTGCCGGCCATGTTGGATGATTTGTGCGGCGTTCGGGTGGCGGAATACGACTGTCTGCTGGATACCCAGGGCATCGTTCGCTGGGGTAACGATGTCTATCCCTGCGAAAAGTGGTGCGATATTCTGGAAGTGGCAGATGCTGAAATCCTGGCCACCTATGACAGCGAATTTTATGCCGGTACGCCCGCTGTAAGCAAAAAGCAGGTTGGAAAGGGCACCGTCTATTATGTCGGCACCGAAATGTCCTCCGCACTTGCAGATCGCTTTGTGCAGCAGCTTGCGGAGCAATCCTCGCTGCACAGGCTTCCGAAGACTCCGGAAGGAGTGGAAGCGACTGTGCGGGAAAAGGATGGGATCCAGTACCTGTTTTTGCTGAATCATACGGGTACAGAACAGCATCTGTGCGTGCCGGACACCTGGGAACAGCTTGGCGCCGCATCGGCTGAACAGTGTCCTCCCTATGGATATTGTGTGTACCGGGTGCAGGCTGATGATCAGCCCGTCTGAACTCATACTAACATGGCATCGAGCATAGCAGATTTTTCGTTCTGGCAAAACTGAGTGAAGCGAGGCGTACTGGAAGTACGCGCGAGCGGAACGAAGCAAAGCCGGGACGGAAAAGATGCTGTGCGAATGACATGGTTTAGATGAGAATTAGGGTAACACCGCACAAATGAGGTGGTCGGTTGGCGAATGGATTTTTCGTCAGATGCAAATGCAAATTCCGAAGGTTTACTGGATATAAATCGAAAAATCTGCAAGCAACAGATGGCGGAAAAGACATCGCCCGACGCGCCGCCAAGTTGTGCGGTGTCGCCTTATACTATTTCCAGATGAAAATGCGCCAAGATGCGCCGCGAATTTTTCATTCTGGCTAACGTGAATGAAACGCAGCGTAGCAGCGCTACGCTAAGTGGAATGAGCGGACGCCAGAAGGGAAAAGGCGCAAGCAGATGGCGCAGGTGAATCTGGAAATAGTATTAGTATTACATAATAACTCCCAGAGGTGACCAAAGGGCAAGAAAACAGACGAACGTCTGCGCTCGCCCTTTGGAAACCTTCGGCTCCATGTTTCTTGTTTTTCCCCCATCAAAAAGGCGACCTCTTTCCCGCTGAAGCCATCAGCCGAAAGAGGTCGCTCTTTTTATTCCCTTTTATTTCCCCGACGGGTGCATTTCCGTAAACGTCTGGTAGTGGTCGCTCGTGTAGTACACCAGCCCGTCCGACGAGTAGAGGATTCGCTCTGCGCCGCGTGGCCCGGCCGTGTAGTTCGCGTCCGCTTCGTACCACTTGCGCCCGGACGCATCCGGCAGCAGCCCCTCGTAGTTGCCGAACCTGTCGCCGCCGATGGAATATCCCGGTGCGACGTCGCTGACGTAGTTCTTGCTGCTGTCCCAGCCCAGCTGCCGCGCCTCGTTCTTCGTCAGGAAGTTGTCCGGCAGCGTCCCGTTGGCAAAGATGTAGTCTGCAATGTCCTGCGGGGCAGTAATCGCCGTTTGCTGCGGCGCTTGCGTCGGGGCGCTGGTCGGACTGTCCGTCAACGCCGCGGCGATGGTCGCGGTCGGCAGGGTATCCGGCGCATCCGCCGTGTCGCCCAGCGGCAAAATCCCCTGCTGTCCCAAGATAAGCAGCAGCAATGCCATCAGGATGGCAAAAATGCCAGATGTTGCCCGCTTCGGCGGCTGCTTCTGCTGCTTTTTCTGCTCGCTCATTTATGATACCTCTCTCCTGCGCGGATTTTCATGGCGCGATACAGCTGCTCCAGCAGCATCACGCGCGCCAGCTGATGCGGGAACGTCATTTTGCTCATCGACATTTCTTCGTTCGCGCGGCGGATGACGGCATCCCCCAGCCCCAGCGAACCGCCGATAACGAATACAATGCTGCTCTCGCCGCGCGTCAGCAGTTCATCCAAATGGCGCGATAAGCCGGGCGAATCGTGCATCTTGCCGGGAATCGTCAGCGCAATCACATAGTCCGACGGTTTCAGGCGGCTGAGCATCATTTCGCCCTCTTTGTCGCGAATCTGCCGCTCAATGGCTTCGGACGTGTTCGCGGGTTCAGGCAAATCCGGCAGCTCAATCTCCTCGAACTTGCCGTAGCGCGACAGCCGCTTCAGGTATTCATCCGCCATCTGCCGATAGGGCTTCTCCTTCATGCGCCCCATCGCCATCACGCTGATGCTCATTTCTGCTTTCCTCCCGGCATGATTTTCTTCGTCCCGCTGACGACGAGCTTGAACAGGAAGCTGCCCACACCGATGCCCAGCGCCATCATCAGGATGCCCGCCATCGTCAGGATGCCGGTCTGCGCGCCGAGGGCATACTGCTGATGCCCCAGCTGCTCCATGCATCGGTACAGCCCCAGCCCCGGCACAAGCGCCACCACCGACAGCAGCAGGAAAATCGTCGCAATCATGCGCATTTTCCTTGCGCAGAACTGCGCCAGCAGCGACCCGAACAGCGCCGCGAGGAACATTGACGCGGCCTCATCGAGCGAAAGCTGCTTGAGCGACCAATAGAGCGTGTAAGTCATTGCGCCAATCAGGCTTGCGGGCAGCCACGCGCGTTTGGGCGCATGAAGCAGAATCGCGAAGCCGAGCGTACCAACAAACGACGTCAGAAAATACCACAGCCCCTGACCCAGCGGTTCGTAACTCATGCCGCACCTCCCGTCAGCAGGCGCAGGAACGCCGTGCCCGCCAGTGCGCCGACAGCAAGCAGCACCGCTGACATCGCCGCGCTGACCGCTGAGGAAATGCCCGATACCATATCGCCGCGCATGGTGTCCTGCACAGCGTTCGTCATTGCCAAGCCGGGCAGCATGGGCATCAGCGCGCCCGCGACGGCCGCTTCGACAACCAGCGCCCCGGTCAGGCGGTTGACCGCCATCGGGAGGAACGCCGCGAGGAAGCCGCCTGCCAGCGTCGCGACAAGGGTCTGCATGTGGAATTTATCCATCAGCAGCGTCACCCACTCAATCAGCAGCCCGACGAAGAACGCCGTCACCAAATCCCACACGCCGCCGCCGAACATCAGTGACCATCCAGCGGTGGACATGGCTGCCGCGCCCGCCATTTGCAGCGGGGATAAGCGGGAAGGTCGGCGCTCGACAGCTTTGAGTTGGCTGAGAACTTCCTGACAGGACATTTTCTCCTGCTCCAAATGGCGGGAGATGGCGTTCACCTCGTCGATGCGAGTCAAGTCTATTCCCTTGCGTCGGATGCGCTTGACGGCGGTCTCGATGGTGCCGTCGCTCTTGCGGTAGCTGACGAACAGCCCGCTTGGCACGGCGAAACATTCCACCTCGCGGAAGCCGAACGCATGGCCCATGCGCAGCACGGTTTCTTCGACGCGGCAGGTTTCGCCGCCGTTTTCCATGATGAGCCGCCCCGCCAGATGGAGGGGTTCCATATAACAGCTGTCGTCGAACATGAAGATGCCTCACTCGCTGTAAGTTTCAGGGTTCATTTTTGTTATTATAAGCTGCTTGTGCTTTTGGGTTGCAGGGGGAATCGCGCCTGCGGGCGCGACAAGGGGGCAATGGAAACGGACGAAGTCCGCGATCGCCCCCTTGACCCCTTCGGTGCCGCCACTTTTGGGGCTATCTGCTGCTGAATTTGTCCGCAGCAGCAATATAGCGCGCCGACTTTATTCCCATTTCGGAATTTTTCATCGCAAAATTCGATTTTTATTCCGAAATCAATATCAATTCCGCAGCGTAAATCGGAAGAGGTAGCGCCAGAGGATGCGCTTGTACTGGTCGTACAGACCGCGCGCGCGGTAAAGCTGCTCGTAAGAACGGTAGACCGTCAGGCGTGCCTGAATGGAGACAATGGGGTGTCGGAAGCAGTTCACCAGCTGGCGAACAACCGCGCCGTTGGGGTTGCGGAAGTAATCGTAAACCGGGGTGGTGATGTAGGACATACGCTCAGCGTGCTCAAGGTACTGCATGACGAAGACGAAGTCCTCACCCCAGTGCAAGCCGGAGGTGAAGCGCAGGTCATGCTGGCGGATGATATCACCACGGAAAATTTTATTCCACAGCACGCCGTAATAAAAGCTGTTACTCAGGCGCTCCAAGCGGCGCAGGAACTCGGCGCTCTCCACCGTATCGGTGCATTTGCCCAAATCACGGACGGTTCGGGTCGTGCCCAGCACCTCGGTATACGCTGCCAGCACCAAATCGCTCTGATTTTTCTCGGCGCAGCGAACGAGCTGTTCCAGTGAATCCGGCGGAAGCTGGTCGTCCACATCCACGAAGCGGTAATAATCGCCGGACGCGTGGCGCATAGCGGTATTGCGGGCTTCGGACACGCCGGCGTTCTCCTGATGGAAAGGGATGATGCGTGCATCCTGTTTTTTCCGGCGCATCAGCATATCCCACGTTGCATCGCGGCTGCCGTCATCAACAATGATGATCTCGAAGTGCTGCCAGCTTTGGCGCAGGATGCTGTTCAGGCAAGCATCCAAGTACCTTGCCCCGTTCCAGACGGGGATAATGACGCTGATAAAGGGGCGGTGTTCCATGGTGTTCACCTCCTATGGGGGGAAAAGGTTCGGCAAGGCGCGCCGAACAGGGGCGCTGCTTTCTTCTTTTGGGAGAAGATTGCTTTTTCGGATATTGTGCTTTTGGGGCGCAGGGGTTTCGCCTCTGCGGAGGCGACAAGGGGGCAATGGAAACAGACGAAGTCCGCGATCGCCCCCTTGACCCCTTCGGGTTCGCCCCTCATGTTACTTGATTTTTTATGTTGCTTTATTTATTCTCATGTGCCATTTTTCTTGCAGGATGAGAAAATCGCGTTTTCGGGCGCGTTCATACTATTTCCAGATAAGAATGCGCCAAGATGCGCCGCGAATTTTTCATTCTGGCTAACGTGAATGAAACGCAGCGTAGCAGCGCTACGCTAAGTGGAATGAGCGGACGCCAGAAGGGAAAAGGCGCAAGCAGATGGCGCAGTTGAATCTGGAAATAGTATCAATGCAAACAAACGGATGAAATCCACAAGTGCGGTTTCTTCCATCAGAATTATAGCAAATCGCCGGGAAAGTGTCAAGGAAGCGTAACAGATTGACAAGTGCGCCGTCAGCATGTATAATATCCGTGACAAATGAACAGCCCACACAGGTGCGCAGCGATGCGCGGCGTCGGACACGGGCGTGTTCGGCGAACATGGGAAGCCGGTGCAAGACCGGCGCTGTCCCAGCAACCGTGAAGCAGACAAGGGAGCGTGTGCCGAGGAATCGGTGCAGCCACTGGCGAAAAAATCGCTGGGAAGGTGTTCCTGCGGAGGAAGCCAAGCCGGGAGACCTGCCTGTGAACGGGAAAACGCCTCCCCTGGGGATGGGAGGAAGCACACAGCGCGGCCATTGTCCGCGCCTGTTGAAGTGCCTGTTTTTCCCGAAAAGTGCGCGGAAAAGCAGGCATTTTCGTTCCCCTCCGCTGCTTCATTTGATTTCATTTCAGGAGGGATACCCCTATGAAGTCCAATCGTTTCTTTGCCCTGCTGCTGGCGCTGGCGATGCTGCTGAGCATGTCCGCGCTCGCCGAATCCGTCACCCTGACGGACATGACCGGCCATGAAATCACGATTGATGAGCCCGTGACGCGCATCGTCGTCCTCCAGCCCTCTGACGCGGAAATCCTCTGCGCGCTGGGTGCGCAGGATACCATCGTCGGCCGCGGCACTTACGTCGATTACCCGGAAACCATTCTGGAAGTGCCGGTCGTTGCGTCCGGCTCGAACACAAACATCGAAGAAATTCTGGCGCTGAACCCGCAGGTGGTCGTCATGACGACGATGAGCCAGACCGAAGAGCAGATTGCTGCTTTGGAGCAGGCGGGCGTGAAGGTCGTCGTCAGCAGCGCGCAGGACATTGCGGGCGTTTACACCGCCATCACCCTGCTGGGCGAACTCGTTGACAAGAACGACGAAGCCGCTGCCCTGATTGCCGACATGAAGGCTGCTTTTGCGGATGTTGCGGAAAAGGCTGCCGCCGCGAATGTCTCCGGCAAGACGGTGTACTTTGAAATCAGCCCCCTGCCCTACGGCATCTGGTCTGCTGGTCAGGGTACGTTCATGGATGAACTGGCGACCCTGTGCGGCGTGACGAACGTGTTCCACGACCAGCAGCGCTGGTTCGGCGCGAGCGAAGAACAGGTGATTGCCGCGAACCCGGATTACATCATCACGACGACGAACTACATGGTCAACGACATGGACGGCGTGACGGAAATCTGCTCCCGCGCGGGCTGGGAAGACGTGACGGCGGTGAAGGAAGGCCATGTGGTGCTGGGCGATAATAATGCGATGACGCGCCCCGGCCCGCGTCTGGTGGAAGCGGCGCAGTTCCTGCTGAATCTGGTGACGGATGCGGCGGAGGAAGAGGTAACGCCTGCGGCGTAATCGCGGCTAAACCGCCAAAAGCGCAGCACGCGGAAGGAGTATGAAAGCGAAGTCAACTCAATCGCGCGAAAGGGGTCAAGGGGAAAATTTCCCCTTGCGGAGTCCAGAGGCAGCGCCTCTGGTAGGGTTTGGGGCAACGCCCCAACTGTTCCTCGTGTGACCATTCCAAAGGAAAAGTCCACAAAGGCGCAGGCAGCGAAGCGTCCCTGCCAGTAACTTTGCGCTCCCTCAGGAGCGCCCCCAAGCTGCTCTTTCCAACATCAGTGCTGCGTCGCGCCGGATGGGCGCGACCGAATAGCTGGTCTTGCGACCATAGTTGCCCTTTCCCGAAAGCAGGGGATTTCGCGCCTGCGGGCGCGTCGTCCACCGCAAAAGCCGTCCGCATCTTCGCAGGTCGTGGATGCGGGCGGCTCTTTTCCTATCAGGAGTTATCATGAAAGAAACGACATTTCATCTGCGGGAGCACCTGCTGTTCGCGCTGCTGACCGTGCTGACGCTGATTCTGTGCATCGGCGTGGGCAGCGTCAGCGTCCCCTTCCGCGATACGGCGGAAATCATCTTCCGCGCCATCGCCGGGTGGGAGCAGCCCAGCGGATCAGCCGTCGCCATCATCCTGTATACCCGTCTGCCGCGCGTGCTGTGCGTGGCGCTGGTGGGGGCAATGCTGGCGCTGGGCGGCTGCGCCATGCAGGGGCTGCTGCGCAATCCGCTGGCGGATGGCTCGACGCTGGGCGTGAGTTCGGGCGCGTCGCTCGGCGCGGCACTCGCGATTCTCAGCGGCGTGTCCATCCCGTTCCTGCCCTTCGGCGGCACGGCGGGCGCGGCGATGCTCTCCGCGTTCCTCTCCCTCGTCGTCCTCCTCGCCCTCGCCTTCGCTCTTGACCACTCCCTCGCCACCAACACGCTGATTCTCCTCGGCGTTGTGTTCTCCATGTTCGTGTCGGCGCTGCTGTCGCTGCTGATAACGTTCTCCGGCGATAAGCTGCGCGCCATCACCTTCTGGACGATGGGCAACCTCTCTTCCGCCAGCTACCAAAATGCCTTGACACTGCTGGCAACGCTGCTGCTCTGCGGCGGCATCATTCTGACGCAGGCGCGGGCGCTCAACGCCATGAGCATGGGCGAAGAATACGCGCTGCATGTGGGCGTGTCCGTGCGGCGCGTGAAGCTGACCGTGATGATCTGCGTCAGCGCCATGATCGGCATGAGCGTCTCCGTCGGCGGCGGCATCGGCTTCGTCGGGCTGGTCACGCCGCATATGATTCGCCTGATTGTCGGCGCGAATCACCGCCGGACGCTGCCCGCCTGTCTCTACGGCGGCGCGATTTTCCTGCTCCTCGCCGACCTCATTTCCCGGACAATTCTCGCCCCGGCAGTGCTGCCCGTCGGCGTGGTCACGTCCATCATCGGCGCGGCGGCGTTTCTTGTCATCTTCCTGCGGACGAAAAGGAGGGAGCGCGCATGAACCTATCCGCCGAGCATGTTTCCGTCCTTCGCGGGCGCATTGAAATTGTGCATGACGTGTCCTTTTCCGTCTCCGACGGGCAATGGCTGATGATTTGCGGCCCGAACGGCGCGGGGAAATCCACCCTGCTGAGCGCCGTCAGCCAAGAACTGCCCTACACCGGGCTGGTAACGCTGGACGGCACCGACCTGCGCCGCATGAAGCCGCGCCCGCTTGCGCGCCGGATGGCAATGCTGCGCCAGCTGAGCGACCTTGCCTACGCCTACACGGTGGAAGAAGTCGTCTCAATGGGGCGATACGCGCACCGGGGGCTTTTGCAGGCGGACAACAGCGGCGCGGAAGCGGTGGAGCGCGCGCTCCAAGCCGTGCAATTGCAGAACAAGCGGCGTCAAAATATCCTGACGCTTTCCGGCGGCGAACGCCAGCGGATGCTGCTTGCGCAGGTGCTGTGTCAGGAGCCGGACGTGCTGCTGCTGGACGAACCCGGCAACCATTTGGATTTGCGCTTCCAGCAGGAGTTGTTTCTGCTCATCGACGCATGGCGGCGCGAACCGGGACACGCGGTGGTATCCGTCGTCCACGACCTGTCCCTTGCGCGGAAGTTCGGCACGCACGCGCTTCTGCTTTCGTCCGGGCGCGGCACTTACGGCGAAATTTCCGCCATCCTGACCCCCTCCGCGCTGGAATCCGCGTGGCAGATGGATGTTGTCGGCTGGCTGCGGTCGCTGGGGGATGTGTGGCAGTGACGCAAGGGAGTTCCTCCCTTGACCCTTTCGCGCGATTGGGTTGGTGACGACTGCATACAATGCCCGCGTGTTTATGCAGGAGTTCCGCCGCCACAGCGACAAATTTTCTGGATAACCGCACATCTCTATGCAAAAATAGCATCAATAAAAAGCGCCCACCACAGGCGCTTTTTATATTGGAAAACAACTATTCTTCCGCGTGCTGTCTCAACACGCACTATTCCGCATTCCGAATTCCGAATTCGTCTCACCCATTTCCATCCTGCGGACCCCACATCCCCGTCACTTTGCCGTCCTTGTCATCCACTTCCACTTCATAGGCATCATCCGCCACGTCGCGCTGGGGAATCGTGAAATCCACCTGCCAGCAGCCTTTGTCGGCGCGGTAACCGTATTCCACCACAGTGCGGCACAGCAAATCCGACGCGTCCACGCCGTACTCCGCAATCACGCCCTGCGCGGCGCTCGTCAGCACATCCACAACCGCCGTCTGCGTGCCGGCAATGTCCGCAAAAGTATCATAGCCCTTTTCCACCTTGTTGATGGCAAACGCGGTGTACGCCGTGCCGCTCAGGGTGATTTGGTAGCTTTCCAGCGTCGGAATCGGCTCGCGCTTCGGGGCGGCAGGCGCCGCATCGTTCTCCGTCAGCGTATCCGACGAAACCCAGCTTTCCGCGAATGTACCGTCCGCGCGGGCGTAGCGGATGCGGGTCAGCATGGTGATGCTCTCCAGCGGAATTACGTTTCTACCACGCAACCCCATGCTGTCCAGCGCAAGATACGCTGTGCCAGCCGCCAGTTCGCCGTCCGGCACCAGATATTTGCCGTCCACCAGCGCATACAGTGCCAGAGGGAATTGCGCAGTTGCCGTTGTTTCCTGCCAGTCGGACAGCTCCACGCGCTCGATGCCCGCTTCCGATGCGCGCCCGCTGTAATGCAGCGTGTAGCGTTCCAGTTCGCCGTACTGCTCGCGGATAGCGTCGCTTGCCGCGTCCGCCGGGAAGGAGGCAATGCCCGTCAGTTTCGTTTCGCCGTCCGCATCATCCGCCTGAACGGCGAAGAACGTCTGGGCAACATCCACGCCCTTTTCCGCCAAGTTGTCGCGCATGAGCAGGAGGATGTCCCGCTGGGTCTGCGCGGCGGTCGGGTGCAGATTAGCGTTTTCCACCGATGTGAACGCCATCATGTCCAACCGCATCGTGAAGCGATACGGTGTGCCGTCCAGCGTCACTTGCACCGTGACCGCGACGGCGTAATCCCCAAACGTTGTCACTTCCTCACGGGCATAATCCGCCACTTTCACAAAGCCGTTCAGGTCGGCAAAGCGCCGAATGTAGCTGGAAATCGCCTCGTCGAGGTTATCCGGCAGTGCGCCGTCATAGGTCAGGCTGGCATTGCCCAGCAGGTCGAAATCATACGCCTGCACGCGCCCCTGCTCATCCATCAGCAGCCAGACAAACGTGTTCCGCATGTACGCCGTCACATACCAGCCCTCTTCCGCGCGCATGGCAGACCAATCGACAGCTTCGGACTTCGCGGAAAAGTTCGTGACGAACAGCGGCAGATACAGCCACGCTTTCGCCTGTTCAATAGCGTCCTCGCTTGAGGAAATCGCGCCGCGCGCAAAGTCGCGGTACGGGCGATTGTTCGCCACGAGGGGCAGGACCGTCTCCGGCGCGTAGGGGGGCGGGCGTTTCCGCAACCGCCGCGGTCAGCAGCAGCATCACACTCAGCAGCATTGCAAGGATTTTCCGCATTCTTGTTCCCTCCATCCAGCGGGTTTTCGCTTATAGAACGCTTCTGCGGCGGAAAATCTTCCCGGTGCCGGCAATCGAAATGCAAAAAATCCACCTTCAGGGGAACATTATGTCCTCACAGAAGGTGGATTTCTTGTTACTTATCGAACAGTTCCTTCACCTTGTCGATGAAGGTCTTTCTCTGGTCGTACTGCTTGCCATTGTCGTCGCCGTCGAACTGGCGGAGCAGCTCGCGCTGCTTTTCGGTCAGGCGGCGCGGCGTTTCCACGCGCACCTTGAAAATCAGATCGCCCTTGTTGTTCGACCCAAGCTGCTGGATGCCCTTGCCGCGGATGCGGAACTCGGTGTCCGTCTGCGTGCCTTCGGGGATGGTGTACTTTACGCTGCCATCGAGCGTCGGGACGTCAATTTCCGCGCCGAGCGCCGCCTGCGTGAAGGAAATCGGCACTTCCAGGCGCAGGTTCGTGCCCTCGCGGCGGAATAGCTTGTGCGGCTTGACGGTAATCTGGATGAGCAAATCGCCATTCGGGCCGCCGTTCGCGCCGGGTTCGCCCTGCCCGCGCTTGCTCAGGACGATATTGTCATCCACACCGGCGGGAACATCGAGTTCCAGCGTCCGGCGCATCCGAACGCGCCCCGAACCGCCGCAGGACGAGCACTTGTCCTTGATGACCTTGCCTGTGCCGCCGCAAGCCGGGCAGGTACGCACGGTCGTCATCCAGCCGCCGCTCTGGCGGATTTGCCCCGTGCCTTTGCACATGGAGCAGGTCTGCGGCTGCGTGCCGGGCTTTGCGCCGCTGCCGCCGCAGGTTGCGCAGTTTTCATAGCGGTAAAATTCGACGGATTTATGGCAGCCCTTCGCCGCTTCCTCGAAGGTCAGGCGCAATTCATAGCGCACGTCGTTGCCCTGCCGAGGGGCATTCCGGCGCGCCTGTGCACTGCCGCCCATGCCGCCGTTGAACAGCTGGTCGAAGATATCGCCCATACCGCCCATGCCGCTGAAGTCCATGCCGCCGAACGGATTGCCGCCCGCGCCGCCGCCCATATCCGGGCCATCAAAGCCAAACTGGTCGTAACGGGCGCGCTTATCCGGGTCGGACAGCACCTCATTGGCTTCGTTCAGTTCCTTGAAGCGGGCTTCCGCTTCCTTGTCGTTGGGGTGCAGGTCGGGGTGGCATTCCTTCGCCTTCTTGCGGTAGGCGCGCTTAATGTCCTCATCCGTCGCGTTTTTATCGATACCCAGCACTTCGTAATAATCGCGCTTGTTCGCCACGTTTGTTCACCTCTGATTGATAATCCGGCTTTTTGCCTGATGGCAGGGTCTGCTTACTTTGCTTTCATGCAAATGAGGAATCCATCTATCGGAGCAGCTTTTTCCAGAAGCAATGGAATCGCGCCTTCGGGCGCGACAAGGGGGCAATGGAAACGGACGAAGTCCGCGGTCGCCCCCTTGACCCCTTCGGCGCCGCCACTCTTAGGGCTTTCCCGGCTTGCATGGTGCATAGCATGATGCACATCCCCTGCATGGGCGATTGACCCAAATATACCGGGAGGCACGTTGGACGGCACTCCCGGCTCGGATATTTGCGGCATTCCCGTGGGGCAGCCGGTGCCGCCCCACAGGAAACGTTATTGCTTAGTGAACGTCGCCGTCCGCCTCATAGGTGCCGTCCGCGTTCTGCGTACCGGCCTGCGGCTGTTCGGGGTTCGCGCCCTGCTCGCCGCCCTGCTGCTGATACAGCTTGCCGAAGATGGCGTACACCTTCTGGGTGAAGGCATCCATCGCGTTCTTGATTTCTTCCGCGTTGTTGCCCTCGCGCACCTTCTTGAAGTTCGCGATTTCGCTCTCGACGGTCGCCTTGTCTTCCGCGGACAGCTTGTCGCCGTTCTCGCGCAGCTGCTTCTCCATCTCGTAAATCATGGAGTCAGCATGGTTGAGGGTTTCGACTTCTTCCTTGCGCTTCTTGTCCTGCTCAGCGTACTGCTCAGCTTCCTTGACGCGCTGGTTGATTTCTTCCTCGGTCAGGTTGGAGGAAGCGGTGATGGTAATCTTCTGCTCGTTGCCAGTCGCCTTATCCTTTGCGGAGACATTCACGATGCCGTTCGCGTCGATGGAGAAGGTAACTTCAATCTGCGGCACGCCACGGGGCGCGGGCGCAATGCCGGTCAGCTGGAAGCGGCCCAAGGACTTGTTGTCGTAAGCCATCTGACGTTCGCCCTGCAGGACGTTGATTTCAACCGTCGTCTGACCATCCGCCGCGGTGGAGAACACCTGCGACTTGCTGGTCGGGATGGTGGTGTTGCGGTCAATCAGGCGCGTGAAGATGTGGCCTTCGGTTTCCAGACCCAGAGACAGCGGGGTGACGTCCAGCAACAGCACGTCCTTCACTTCGCCGCCCAGCACGCCGCCCTGAATGGCAGCGCCGATAGCCACGCACTCATCCGGGTTGATGCCCTTGAAGGGTTCCTTGCCGGTCACGCGCTTCACAGCCGCCTGAACAGCCGGGATACGAGTAGAACCGCCAACCAGAATAATCTTGCTGATGTCGTTGTAGGTCAGGCCCGCGTCCTTCAAAGCCTTTTCCATAGGCGTGATGGTCGCCTGCACGAGGTCAGCGGTCAGTTCCTCGAACTTCGCACGGGTGATGGTGACGTCGAGGTGCTTCGGACCATTGGCATCCGCCGTGATGAACGGCAGGTTGATATTCGCGCTGGTGGTGCCGGACAGGTCAATCTTCGCCTTTTCCGCTTCCTGCTTCAAGCGCTGGCTCGCGGCACGATCCTTGCGCAGGTCAATGCCGTTTTCCTTCTGGAACTGATCCGCCACATAGTCGATAATGCGCTGGTCGAAGTCGTCGCCGCCCAGGCGGGTGTTGCCGTTGGTGGCAAGCACTTCAAACACGCCATCGCCAATGTCGAGGATGGACACGTCGAACGTGCCGCCGCCGAGGTCGTACACCAGAATCTTCTGGTTGCCGTCCTTCTCAAGGCCGTATGCCAGAGAAGCAGCCGTCGGCTCGTTGATGATACGCAGCACTTCCAGGCCCGCGATACGGCCAGCGTCCTTGGTCGCCTGACGCTGAGCGTCATTGAAGTACGCCGGGACGGTGATAACCGCCTGCGTGACCTTTTCGCCCAGATAGGCTTCCGCGGTTTCCTTCATCTTCGTCAGGATCATAGCGGAAATGTCCTGAGGGGTGTAGGCCTTGCCGTCGATGTTCACCTTGTAGTTCGTGCCCATCTCACGCTTGATGGAGATGACGGTACGGTCGGGGTTGGTCACGGCCTGACGCTTTGCGATCTGACCGACCATGCGCTCACCGTCCTTGGAGAAAGCCACGACAGACGGCGTGGTGCGCGCGCCTTCCGCGTTCGGGATAACAACCGGCTGGCCGCCTTCCATGACCGCCACGCAGCTGTTCGTCGTACCAAGGTCAATACCAATAATCTTGCTCATAATCTTGTCCTCCAATATCTATGTCGAATGTTTAGGAAATTGTCTGATTTATGCAGTGGGCATTGCTGCCCGAACTGTCTGATTGAATGGGGCTTAGTCGGGCACGACCTTCACCATCGCGTGACGGAGAACGGTCTTGTCCATCATGTACCCCTTCTGGAGCACCATGCACACCGTGCCGGGTTCGCCGTCATCCGCCGTACCCTGCATGATGGCTTCTTCCAGATTCGGGTCAAACTTTTCGCCGAGGCGGTCAATGGGTGTCACGCCTAACTTTTCGTAGGCGGCAACCATCTGCTTGCGCGTCATCTCCACGCCGGTTTTGAGGGCGTCGGCATCCGCATTCTCTGCGGCAGCCAGCGCGCGTTCAAGGTTATCCAGCACGGGGAGCATCGCGGTCGCAACCTTGCGCTGACCCTCTGCGAAAGCATCCGCGCGGACGCCTTCGTTGCGGCGGCGGAAGTTGTCAAAATCCGCCTGCACGCGCTGGGCGAGTGCCAGATACTCATCCGCCTTGGCAGCGGCCTTCTTGAGTGCGTCCACGTCCGGAGCATCCGCCTGCGGGGCGGGTTCCTGCGGCGCTTCGGCAGCCGGCTGCTCCTGATCTGTCACGTCGGGGGTCATGTCTTCCTCCGGCTGCTTCGGGGTTTTCTGCTGCTCATTCATCGGTCGCTTTCTGCCTTTCTTCCATTTCATTGCTATTTATCCAGCTTCTTATTTTTCTGTGGCGCCTGACTGCCAAACATCTCGGACAGCTGCTGACCCATCGTGTTCATGACGGACAGCACCCGGCTGTACCGCATTCGCGTCGGGCCAATCACGCCGATTGTCCCCTGCCGGCCGGAGCCGGTAGAGTACGTCGCGGTGACGATGGAGCAATCCGCCATTTCCGGCACGCCCGTTTCCGGGCCAATGCGGACGGTGAACGCCATTTCGCCCTTCTGACTGATGATGTCCGCCAGACGGTCGCGCGTTTCCATCAGGCTGAGGAACGACCGCGCCTTTTCCATGTCGCTGTATTCGGGGTACGCGAGCATGTTGCTCGTGCCGCCAACCGCCACATGCGGGTGCGTCATTTCGTCCTGCTGCCCCAGCGCCTTGCCCAAGCCCTGCAGGAGACGCTCGTTCTCGTGCATTCCCTGCATCAGCTGCGGCATCTGCGCCACCGCCTCATGGAGCGTCAGCCCCTGAAGGCGTTCGGTCAGTGTCTTGCTGATGGCGTAGAGCGCGTCGCTGTCGAGATCGCTTGCCACCTGCACCACCTGATCGCGGACAATGCCCATATCCGTCACGATAACGACCAGCGCGGATGTATCCGACACCGGCACGAGCTGAATCGTGCGAATCTTCGGCATTTTCCCCGTCGGCGGCAGTACCACGGCGGTGTAGCTTGTCAGGGAGGAAAGCACCTGTGCGGCGTGGTCTATCACATCCTCCATTTGATGCATCCGCCCCAGAAAATGCCCCTTGACCGCCGCGTCGCTATCCGACGGAATGCGCCCCGTCTTCAGCAGCTGATCGACATAGAGCCGATATGCTTTTGCGGACGGGATGCGTCCCGCGGAGACATGCGGCTGATCGAGGTAGCCCAGTTCCTCCAGATCGCTCATCTCATTGCGGATGGTCGCGGAGGACAAGCCCATGTCGTATTTCTTCGAGATGGTTCTTGACCCCACCGGCACAGCGGTGAGGATGTAGTCGTCAATGATGGCTTGCAGAATTCTGAACTTCCGTTCATCCATCATCATGACCAATCCCTCCTCTCCGTGAACCATGCTGGTCTGTGTTGTTAGCACTCACCGTGGTCGAGTGCTAATCACATGACATAATATACCCCTGTCAAGTCACTTTGTCAAGGGGTTCGCGGGAATTTTTTTCATCTTTTCTGTAAACTCGGTTTGACAAATCTGTGAACGCGTGATTTTTTGGTTCATCACGGAATCTTGGGGGGAAAGCGCAGCTTGGGGGCGCGTCTGCGGACGCGCAAAGTTACTGGCAGGGACGCTTCGCTGCCTGCGCCTTTGTTGAGTGCGTTTGCAATGCTGGTCGCCCGCGGAACAGTTGGGGCGTTGCCCCAAACCCCACAAGGGACGCTGTCCCTTGACCCTGCAAGGGGGAATTTCCCCCTTGACCCCTCCGCGCGATTGAGTTGGTCGCGCTTTCATGCTCCTTCCGCGTGCAGCTTTTTGGTGCTTCGCCTAAGTCCTTGTTTGCTCCCCCAACTTTCCGTGAAGAACCGATTTTTTCGCCGGAGTCAGCTGTTTGGCGCACCAAAAAGCGGCTGCCCGGAATCGCTCCCAAGGCAGCCGCCCATGTTATCAATGTTCTTGCAAATCACGGAACTTCTGCGTTTCATCCTCCGAAAGCGTCTCATACGGCATGAAGAACCGCACATAGATGTAATGCGGGAGAAACAGCAGCAGCACAAACAGCAACCAGGCAGCAAACCACCCGATGGCATCATTCATGCTGTTACGGAAAAAAATGCACACCACGAAGATGACAAACTCAATCGGCACGAGCACAGTAGCCGCTTTGAATCTGCTCGGTTTGCACAGCTTCCCGCAGTGCGGACAGCGCGTCCAGTTGTACCGCGCCATCGCATCCCAATAAGTGTGCTGAAAGTAGTGATATTCTGTGCATTTTCTCGCCATGGTTGTTCCTCATTTCCGCCCATTTTTCACGGCTCCATCGCCGCCGAATCCGGTTCGGGCGTCGGGGTCACAAAGACCTCCAAATGGCTGTCCTGAAAGCCGTCGAAGGGGAAATAGCCGCTGATTTCGTCGCCGTCAGGGTCAGGGGTTGCAGTCGGGCCGGCATCGTTGTTCAGCAGCAGACCGCCGTCCACGCTTCCCGGCTGGGGGAAGATAATCGTCAGCTGCATCCAGTTCGCGTTGTCGTGGTACTGGTTCGGGTAGTATGCCCCATACAGGCGCGTCTGCGTCCCCTGCGAGAGAATCGGCTGTTCCTCGAAGGACTCGACCACGCCGTTGCCGTTGCTCTCCTGCACCTTGCGCACATACGCCTGCACCGCCGACACCGCCTCGTCCAGCGTGATGCTGTTCGGGCTGGTCTGCTGCACCAGTGCGCCGCCGATGAGGGCGAAGTTCGTCAGGTTGTCCATGCGCAGAACAAGGCTGGTGATACCCGTCGCGTTCATGTTCACGGTAATTTCGGCGTGCTGGGCGAATTCCGCGCCGTTCAAGCCAAGGCTGGCGAACGTCGGGTACAGCTCATAGCACGGATCAATTTTCCCCGCACCGGAAGAAACAAGCGTCTCATTGACGCGCCGGATATAGTCTTTCAGCGTCTCAACCGCCGCATTTCCGGACAAATTCTGCCCGGCGGCAGGTGTATCCCAGTCAATATCGCCAGATGCCCACGCGACCGCGCACACGAGCATCGTCATCAGCACCAGCAGCGCCGCGCGGCGCAGGGTTTTGCTCATGCTCACTTCTTCGCTTCCAGCATTGCCTGCCGCAGTTCGACGAAGCGGGCGATGAGCTCCGCTGTGCCCTCCACGCCGAGCTTGCCCGTGTCCACGCACAGGTCGTAGTTGTTCACGTCGCCCCACGTTGCGGTAGCGTAATAATTATAGTAGGAAGCGCGCTGCTTATCCGCCTTGCGGATGCGATCCTCCGCCTTCTGCGGGTCAACGCCGTAGTATTTCACGGCACGTTCCACCTTGCTCTGCATTTCCGCCTTCAGAAACACGCTGATGGTATTCGGGCGGTCTTTGAGCACATAGTCAGCGCAGCGGCCGACGATGACGCACGGGCCCTTATCGGCAATCGAGCGGATGGCATCGAACTGCGCGAGGAAAATCTTATGGTTCAGCGGCATGTCCATATAGTACGAACCGGCGTCGCCATGCACCTGCATCCCGGTGACGAGATTGAAGAGCAGGGAGCGGGTCGGCTTTTCGTCGTGATCCTCGAAGATTTCTTCGCAGATGCCGCTCTGCTTGGCAGCTTCGGACAAAAGTTCCTTATCGTAGAACGGGATACCGAGCTTTTCCGCGAGCATCCGTCCGACATAGCGTCCGCCTGAGCCAAACTGTCTGCCGATGGTGATGACACAATTCGTCTTCATATGAAATACCTCACTTTCCTGAGGGTAAAGCGGCATAGCCTACCCACTTTATCCCCTTTCAGTATAGCACAAACTGCCCGTTTGAGCAATGGTGTTTTTGTTTTTCATGTGGTTTATGGTTGATTCCGCGTCAAAATGGTATTTGCGTCTGCAAACGCGGTTTTTCTGCCGCAAAAAGATCCAACAAACTTAGATGCGAGCCGAAGGGATCAAGAGGGCGGTCGCCTCCCATGTCACTTGAACTGTATTGGAAGGCTTTTTAGTTTGCTGAACGGAATAAATAATTATTCCTCAAACGGCATCGACGTCCTATCCGCCTTTTCCAGCTCCGCCTCCAAATCAACCGGCTTGCCATACTTCTCCTCATACGCTGCGTCCCGCTGCGTCATTTGCAGCCGCTTCGTATGCACATACGCCAAATTCGACGGAGACGCCTTCGCTGCCGTCATCGTCAGCCGCTTCTGCCCGTCCGATTCCAACCGCAGACGGACGCGAATCAGCATATTCCCATGCTGCGGGCACTTTGCTATGCTGATATACTTATCCGCCGCCTGCCGGACGTATGCGCCGTCCTCTAACTTCATCTTCTTCCCGCACACGGGGCAGCGCGGCACGCGGGCGAAATCGCTCGCGAACGCCTCGTTCACCGTGCCGAACGTCTCGCCGCCAGCGCGCTCACGCTTGTCAGTGTGGATGAGTGGACGCGGCTTCTGCGGGTACTTCAGCACATCCTCCGGCTGCGGCAGACGCGCGAACACCAGCGCCGTGTAGTACGCGTCGTGCAGGGCATTGTGGAAGTAGCGGGCAGTGTCCGGCTCAATGCCGAGCATCTCCATGGCGACCTTCAAGCCCTTGCGGTCACGGCAGCCGTTGACATCTGAGAACAGGCGCTGAATGTCGCAAATCGGCGGCATCGGCTCGGTGCAGCCGAAAAAGTCCATGTTCTGCTTCCAGACGCTGATGTCGTCGCAGCCCCACGTCAGCAGCGTGTATTCCTCGCCGCACCACGCCGTGAACTGCGCCATCGCGTTCAGGAACGTCGGCGCATCCGCCAGTTCTTCCGCGCCCAGCTGCGTCATCTTGCGAATGCGCGGATGAATCTTCACATAATACTGCGGACGAATCGGGATGGAAATGCTGTCCACCACCTGATATTTGTCGTCCACCTTCACCGCGCCGATTTGAATCATCTCGAACACGAGCCGATCCCCGACCTGCCGGAATACCGAACTGTCAAACGACATCGGCTGATTCCACTCAAGGTCTACCACGATATAATGCAATGGTCTCAATCTCCCCAGTATTTTTATATTGCTTCTATTTCTTCTTCTTCGCCTGCGCTCTGACCCGCCAGCGCGCCTGTTGCCCATGCGATTTGCAGGTTGTAGCCGCCCGTGTGCGCGTCCACGTCAATGACTTCCCCGGCGAAATACAGCCCGCTGACTTTCCTGCTCTCCATCGTCGCCGGATCGATTTCACGCACATTCACGCCGCCGCGGGTGACGATGGCTTCCTCGATGGGCGCTAATTTTTTCAGTGGAATCGGCAGCGCTTTGAGGGCGGACACCAGCTTCTCACGCTCTTCTTTCGTCACCTGCGCGCAGACCTTGCTCCCGTCCACGCCGCAAAGCTCCGGAAAAATCTCCGCAAAACTTGCTGGCAGCAGGTGCGGCAGCACGTTCCGCAGCTGACGGCGGCTATCCTCCGCCAATTCGCGCTGAAGCCGCGTGTCCAGCTGCTGCGCCGTCAAGCCCGGCTTCAAGTCCAGCGTCACGTTCGCCTCCGCCAGATTTTCCGGCAAGTGGCAGGACATCGTGAGCGTCAGCGGCCCGGAAATGCCGAAATGCGTGAACAGCATCTCACCCAAATCCGAGTACAGCACCTTCTTGCCTTTTTTCAGCGTCAGGGTGACATTCTTGAGCGCCAGCCCCTGCAAACGCCCGCACCAGTCGCAATTCGTTTCGATTGCGGAGAGGACGCCCATGCGCGGGGTCGTCGTGTGCCCGACGCTCTCCGCCAGCCGATAGCCGTCGCCCGTCGAACCCGTCAGCGGACATGATAACCCGCCCGTCGCCAGAATCACCCGCTCCGCCGGAAGCGCCGTGCCGTCCATCAGGCGAACGCCGGTTACATGCAGCGCGCCGTCCTCCGCCGTCTCCGTCATCAGCGCCTGCACCCGACTGCCGTAGCGCACTTCAACGCCGCTTTGCTGCATCAGCCGCGCCAGCGTCCGCGTTACGTCGCTCGCTTTCTCCGTCGCCGGAAAAACGCGCCGACCGCGCTGCACCACCACCGGGCATCCCGCGTCTTCCAGCAGCTGCATCATGTCCTGCGGCGAGAAAAATGACAGCGCGCTGTACAGGAACCGCGGATTCCGCGCCACCTCGCGCAAAAACTCATCCAGCGTGCAGTCATTGGTGACGTTGCAGCGCCCTTTCCCGGTGATGTACACCTTCTTGCCCAGCTTTTCGCCGCGTTCCAGCAGCGTCACGCGCGCGCCCGCTTTGCCCGCGAAGATGGATGCCATCATCCCCGCCGCGCCGCCGCCAACCACAATCACCCGGCGTTCAGGAACGGACATCCCCATGGCCTTCTTCCTCCAAATACACTTCGTACGTCTCCCAAATGGATTCCAGCTGCTTGAAATGCTGGCTCAGCGCCTGCTTGCGGTGCAGCCCCAGCGTCACCAGCAGGGCGTTAATCAGGCTCAGCGGTGCGGCGAGCGAATCCACAAACGACGCCATATCCGTCCGCGCCGTCAGCGACAAATCCGCAATTTCCGCCAGCGGCGACATCGGGCCATCCGTAATCGCCACCACCTGCGCCCCGCAGCGCTTCGCGAACCGCATCGCCTCCAGCGTCCGCGTGGAGTAGCGCGGGAAGGAAATGCCAATCAGCACATCATTCTCCCGCAGCTTGATGATTTCCTCGAACACATCCGTCGCGCCGGAAGATACCAGATGCACATTATCAAAAATATAATTGAGATAATACCCCATGAACTGCGCCAGCGGCGCCGCCGACCGCAAGCCCATGACATACACGGCATTGGCGTTCAGCAGCCGCTGCACTACCTCGTCGAACACCTGCTGCTCAACCTGTTCCAAGGTGTTGCGCAGGTTCTGCATGTCGCTCTTCAGCACCGTCGTCAGCGCCGCCGACGGGTCAAGCTCCGTCGCCATCTCGAAGCGCTGATTCGCTGTCAAGCGATGGCTGACAAGCTCCTGCAGCGAGCGCTGGAGCTGCGGATAGCCCTCATACCCCATTGCCGCCGCAAAGCGCACGACGGTGGATTCGCTCACGCCCACGCTCTCCCCCAGGCGGCTGGCGGTCATGAACACCGCCTTATCATAATGCTCGACGATATACTGTGCGATCTTCCGATGACCCTTGCTCAGGCGTTTGCCCGACTGATTCAGGCGGTCGATCATATCCTGCATGTCCTGCATGACGATTCCCTTCTTCTCTGTTCATGCGGCGCGCCCGACCACGCCGATATAGTCCTGCTTCATTATACGGGAAAGGAGGGGGATTTGCAAGTGGAATCCGATAAAAATGCAAAAAAAACCGAATTTTGCCGACTTTATTTCTGGAAATGGGGCAAATATTGCAGGGGTGGAGGAAATGCGCAATGAGCAATGAGAAGCCGCACACGGATGAAGCAAGGAAAAGCGTTCATCGCAATTGTGTGTCCGCAGACGCATCCGCTTTCGACTTGTTCAGCATGGTCGCGCCCAATGGGCGCGGCCAGACACACCGGCTGCTCACTTCCACCTCGCCTACCGGCATGTAACCTCTTTCCGTGCTTAGTGGCTCGTCATGTAACCATTGCATTTCAATTGTATTTGATTGTACTTTTTGTGTTTTTCTGCAAAAAAAATCCGTGTTTTTTTGCATTCAGCACTTTTCTTTTTCTCTCATCCGTGATAGAATAGAAGCGTGAATACTTCTTATTGTGCAGTCGGACGTCAGGCAGTAGCAATTTGAAAGTTCCGTTTCTCCTTGCGCTTGTTTTGTTGAGTTTTTACTTCCATTTTTTGCCGTCGACTTTGAAGGAGGTCCTTTCCCGTGGATGATGCGAAACGCCCTGCGCCAGAAACCGTCAATTTCCCACCCTGCCGAGTTGTGAGCGTCCGCGCTGTACCCGCCGCAAGCCCGAACTTCGCGCCGGTGTACTGCCTGATGACGTCGGAGGTGGACGGGTTCCCTATACAGCAGGCAATTCCGCTCATCCCGGTTGGTGGAGCGGTGCAGGGCGCGCAGACAGCGCAAGCTGTTCAGCCCGCGCAGCCCATGCCTTCCGTGTCGTCGTCCACTGCATCCGCCTGCCCGAAGCCGCCTCAGCTGCCCCTGCCGAAATCGCAAATCCCGACGCAGTGGGAAATTTCCAGTCTGCTGTCGTCTCTCGGCGTGCCTGCGCGTCTGTCCGGCTTCTACTATCTGGTGGATGCGATTCTGTATCTCCTGTGTCAGCCCATTGAGACGCGCTGCATGACGATGGAAGTCTACCCGACCGTTGCGCGGCGATACAGCACGTCGCCGCTGGCGGTAGAACGCGCGATTCGCACGGCCATCAACCAATCGTGGCAGGAGCAGAACATTCCGCTTTACTGCGCCCTGTCGGGGCGGAATCCCGCGCCGCATGAACCGCGCCCCACGACGTGCGAGTTTGTGGCGAACGTGCTGATGTTCCTGCGGATTCATCTGGCGGAGCTGAAGAAGTGAATATTTCTGGAGATTGAAAAAGCCAGCGGTTTTGTGCCGCTGGTTTTCTTGTATCTTTTGGGGTTGGGTATCCGTTTGGAGGGGGGAAGCACGGGCAAGGTGCGGTGGAGCGGCTATGTGGTCGCGCCCATCTGGCGCGACAATGTGCAAGTAGTGGGTAGAGCGGCTTGGGGGCGCTCCTGCGGGAGCGCGAAGTTACTGGCAGGGACGCTTCGCTGCCTGCGCCTTTGTTGGCGGCTTCCTTGGAATTGGTCGCCCGTGGAACAGTTGGGGCGTTGCCCCAAACCCCACAAGGGGCGCTGCCCCTTGACCCCGCCAAAGGGTCTTCGACCCTCTGGACTCCCATTCGCGCGATTGAGTTGGCTTCTTCTCCATGCTTTGCCCGCGTGTTTATCCTTTTGGCGCTGCGACTTAATCCTTTTCCCCTTCCCCTTTAATCCCCATGAATTGTTAAGCAGCCCGCGGGCACAAAGCCGCGTGTCGTCTGTCCATCCACCGTCGTCTCAATATAATCCCACGCAGATTTATTGAAAAAGCTCGTCAAATATGTCACCTGTGTCCCCGCGCGCAGCTGTGCAATCGTCGTTTTCCGCATCGCCGGGTCATCTGTCAGCGCAGTGCCCGCATTCAGCGTGGCTGTTGCATAGGAAAACGTCAGCGACGTATCCATCGGCACGCCGCCGCGAATATCGTCACCGCTGACGTAGCCGACGCGCACCGAGCCGCTGTTTGTTTCGTACATCACCAGCAGCCAGCCATTTTCCCATCCGGCGCTGTAAATTGCGCCATTTGTGCCGACGGAGGCCTTGCCGTTCGCGCCGCGCCACGAATTGCGGCTGGGCGCGGAGTACACCGGGAGGTTCTGCCCCGTGCGCAGCTGCACATAGTCAAATCCGCCGAGGGTATCGAATCCACCGGAGAAATACGTCCACATGGATTCGCCGCTGTCACCGTTTTCAGCCTTGTAGCTGCGCACTTCCTTTATCAGCTCGTAGTTTGCCCATTCTGTCGCGTTAAGGTAGGGATAAACGGCGCGCTGATTGTTGGTATCACGGTTGGGCGTATACCATGGCTGACAGGAGAAGTAATTGTCGTACTTTTCGCCGGGATGAAAGACGTAGCCATGGCGGGCGAAAATCTCGTTGAACGCGTAGCCCAGCGTTTCGTAATCCCAGCGTGCGACCTCATCCCATGTCAATTCGCGTGAATTGCTGTCCGGCAGAATGTAGTTCAACTCCGCCGAAGCAATGCCGATGCTCAGCAGCAACGCCGCCAGCACCATCAGCATCCACCGTGCCTGTTTCAAGTTTCCCACTCCTTCCAATTTCTATCATATAGTATAATATTCGACCCGGCAATTGTCAAGCAGAATCCACCTCTTGCGAAAAGTTCACACAAATGGTACAATAGAAGCGAATCCACAGGAGGCGATTGACCGATGATGAACATCGTGCTGTTCAACCCGGAAATCCCGCAGAACACGGGCAATATCGCGCGTACCTGCGCCGCGACAGGTGCAACGCTGCATTTGATTGAGCCGCTGGGCTTTTCGCTGAGCGACAAATACCTGAAGCGCGCCGGGCTGGACTATTGGAATCTGATGACCTACCACACTTACCCGGACTTCGGCGAATTTCTCCGCCAGCATCCGGATGCGAGGATGCACTTTGCGAGCACAAAGGCGCCGCGCGGCTATCACGAGGCGACATATCAAGATGGTGATTTTCTCATCTTTGGCTGCGAGACGCGCGGCCTGCCGGAAAACCTGCTGGAGCAGGTCTACGACCGCTGCATCCGCATCCCGATGCGCCCGGAAGCGCGAAGCCTGAATCTGTCAAACTCCGTCGCTATCGTTCTCTACGAAGCGCTGCGGCAGACGGATTTCCCCGGTCTGAGCAGTCAGGGACACCTGACCGGGCGCGACGAAGAACCCGCGCCGTGGCTGGATTACGTTTGATGATACGGTTTTCGGATTTACCTGTGCCGTGAATTCTCATCAGGAAATCGCAGCCCATCCAATCATAGAACGCGGCATATGGATGTTTTTATCCCGCTGAATCGTTCTATGGTCGAAATTCTTCTCAACAGGAGGCCATCATGCCTGAACTCAAACGCCGTCGCCGCGCCGCGTCCGAGCCGGACGCTGATTCCGCGGATGCCACGCAGGAATATTCGCCCTATGTCCCGACATTCCAGTCCGCGCGCCCCGAAGACCCGAATGCCCAGCCGACTTTCACCAACGAAAACGCGTGGCAGCCGGACTACGCGGATGATGATGCGGATATTCCCGCCCCGACTGCTGAAGAGGTTTTCGCGGACGAAGCCCTCGAAGATCCGGATTTATACCTGACTGAAGAGGAACAGGCGGAACTGCGGCAGAATCACTGGCGCTTGTTATCCGGCTTCGGCGATTTCATCAGCATTATCGCGGGCTGCGCGGTGATTCTGGTGCTGATTACGATGCTGGTCAGCCTGCTGAATTGGCTTCATTCCGACATTCTGCAATCCATTTCGCTCTTCCAGACGATGATTTAAGAAGGTGAACACGCCATGCCTGACCTCTCTTGGGAACTCTTCGAGCGTCAAGTCTCGCAGTGCCAAATGTGCGGCCTGTGCCAGAACATCCACCACAAAGTCCCCGGACAGGGCGACCGCCACAGTCCGCTTATGCTCATCGGCGAAGGGCCGGGACAGGTCGAGGATGAGGAAGGGCTTGCGTTTGTCGGCCCAGCGGGGCAGCTGTTAACCAAAATGCTCGCTGCTATTTCGCTCCCGCGCGACCGCGTTTATATCTGCAACGTCGTCAAGTGCCGCCCGCCGCAGAACCGCGTCCCCACTGATGAGGAAGCCGCCGCCTGCAAGCTCCACCTCCGCATCCAAACCGCCCTCATCCGCCCGAAGGTCATCGTCCTGCTCGGCTCAACCGCCGCGAAGAACATTATTGGGGCGGACATCCGCATCACCCGCGACCGCGGCAAGTGGTTCGAGCGCAAAGGCATCTGGATGATGGCGACGTATCACCCGTCGGCGCTCCTGCGCGACCCGTCGAAGAAGCGCGACGCATGGGAGGACATGCAGTCCCTGCGTGATCGGCTGATGGATTTGGGACTGTACAACGACATTTATCAGGAGCAAACACCATGAGCGAAACCATCAAGCCCGGACGCTACCGTCACTTCAAGGGCAAAGAATATGAAGTCCTCTATATCGCCACGCACAGCGAGACGCGCGAGGAAATGGTTGTCTACCGCGCGCTGTATGGTGAGCGCGGCGTGTGGGTGCGCCCCGCAAGCATGTGGAATGAGGTCATCGAGCGCGACGGAAAGACGTATCGACGCTTCACCTACATCGGCGAGGGCGACGCGTGACGCTTGACAAGCGCATCGAAATATGCTATGCTGTTTTTGTTTCCATGAAGGAAGCCATCGGACGAGAATGCCCGGCTTTCTTCATGGTATTTTTCTTTTTGGAGGTTTTTCTCATGGCAATGAACCGAAAGAGCGGTTTGTACTCCCTGCTGGTAACAGCGATTCTGCTGGCTGTTGGCATTGTATTGCCCTTCTTGACGGGCAATGTGCAAGTGCTGGGGCAGGCCATCAGTCCGCTGCATATTCCGGTGCTGATTTGCGGCCTGACGTGCGGCTGGTGCTGGGGCATGGGGCTTGGCATTGTGCTGCCGCTGCTGCGGAGCGTGCTGTTCGGTATGCCGCCGCTGGTGCCAGTCGCAATTCCGATGGCATTCGAAATGGCAGCGTACGGCGCGCTGTGCGGGCTGCTCTACCCGCTGCTGAGCAAGAAGATGAGCAAGACCTGCTGGGCCATGCTGATTGCCATGGTAATTGCCATGCTTGCGGGTCGGCTTGTCGGCGGCGCGGCAAAGGCGGTCGTGATGGGCATTCAGGGGAATGCGTACACATTCCCGGCGTTTGTGACGGCGTATTTCGTGAATACGGCCGTCGGCGCGGTGATTCACCTAATCGTTGTGCCGCTGGTGGTGACGGCGCTGGAGAAAGCGCGGCTGTCGCCGTTGGGCTTGAAGGCAAAAGCGGCTGTGTGAGCCAAAATAAACGGGTCAAGGGGCATCAAAAAACGTCCCTTGACCCGTTTTTGCGTAACTGCTGTGTGCAGATTATCTGCGTCATACTATTTCCAAATGAGAATGCGCCAAGATGCGAAGCGAATTTTTCGCGCTGGCTAACGCGAATGAAACGCAGCGTAGCAGCGCTACGCTAAGTGGAATGAGCGGACGCAAGCGCGGAAAAGGCGCGAGCAGATGGCGCAGGTGAATTTGGAAATAGTATCAAAGCCCATTACAGCAGCTCATGATACTTGCGGATATACAGCTTCTTCATCAGCGTTGCCAAGACCATGTAGCCCAGCACAATCAGCGCCAGATAGCCGAAGTAGACAGGCGGGAGGGCGCACAGCCCCAGCGGCGCGGCGAGGGGCGTGAAGGGCAGCAGCGTCACGACGGCGATGCCGAGCATCGTCAGCAGCATCACCGGCAGGGACGCGTGGCTCTGGATGAACGGCAGCTTCTTCGTGCGAATCATGTGCATGACGAGCGTCTGCGTCCACATGGATTCGATGAACCAGCCGGTCTGGAACAGCGCGGCGAACTTGTCCTGCATCGCGGGGTTGGTCAGCTGCGCGAAGGTCATGCCTCCGCACGCCATCGGCGCAATCACGAAATACAGCAGCAGGTACGTCGCAATGTCGAACAGCGAACTGACCGGACCCATCCAGAGCATGAAGCGGCTGATGCCCGACGCATCCCACGTCCGCGGCACTTTGAGGTACTCCGCATCCACGTTGTCCCACGGAATCGCGGTGCAGGAAATATCGTAGATGAGGTTCAGCAGAATCAGGTGCAGAGACGCCATCGGCAGGAAGGGCAGGAACGCGCTGGCAGCAAGGACGGAGAACATGTTGCCGAAGTTTGACGCGGCAGTCATCTTGATGTACTTCATCATGTTCGCGTAGATTTTCCGACCCTCGATAACGCCTTTTTCCAGCACCATCAGGTCTTTTTCCAGCAGGACGACGGACGCGCTTTCCTTGGCGATGTCCACCGCGGTATCTACGCTGATGCCCACGTCCGCCGCCTTCATCGCGGCTGCATCATTGATGCCGTCGCCCATATAGCCCACGGAATGCCCCTTCTGGCGCAGGACGGTGACGACGCGCGCTTTCTGGGCGGGCGAGAGCTTCGCGAAGACGGTAATTTCCTCCGCCGCCTGCGCAAGCGCTTCATCATCCATCGCGTCAATGTCTGCGCCGAGCAGCACGCGTTCAGCATTCAGCCCAACCTGACGGCAAATGGCGCAGGTGACTTTCTCGTTGTCACCGGTGAGAATCTTCACACCGACGCCGTATTCCCGCAGGGCATGAATCGCGTCACGGGTCGTTTCCTTCGGCGGATCAAGGAAAGCAAGGAAGCCGATGAGCACCATGTCCTTCTCATCCGCCGTAGAGAACTGCCCTTCCGGCGCGGGATTTGTCTTTTGCGCAACGGCAATCACGCGCATACCGCCGCCGTTGAGCTCATCTGCCTTGCGCAGGACGTAGGCGCGCACCTTGTCCGTCAGCGGAACGATTTTTCCCTTGCTTTCCGCATGGGTGCAGCACGCCAGCATCTCCTCCACCGCACCCTTGGTAACCAGCTGGGTCTTTCCCTTGCGGTCGCGCACAACGACGCTCATGCGGCGGCGCTCGAAGTCAAACGGGATTTCGTCCACCTTCTTGAAGCGGGCAATCAGCTCATCCGCGCCAAGCTGACGCTGTTTGTCGATGACGGCAATGTCAATCAGGTTCTTGAGGCCCGTCTGGAAGTAGCTGTTCAGGAACGCGTGGCGAAGTACGCGGTCGTCCGGCTCGCCGTCTACGTTCAGGTGATATTCCAGTACCACCTTGTCCTGCGTGAGCGTGCCGGTCTTGTCCGTGCAGAGGATGTCCATTGCGCCGAGGTTCTGAATCGCGTTCAAGTCCTTGATGATGACCTTCTCGCGGCTCATGGTCATGGCGCCCTTCGCCAGCGAGGTGGTCACAATCATCGGCAGCATTTCCGGCGTCAGACCGACGGCAATCGAAATGGCGAACAGCCCCGCCTGAATCCAGTCGCCATCGCTCAGACCGTTGATGAGCAGCACAATCGGCACCATCAGCAGCATAAAGCGAATCAGCACCCACGAAACGCTGTTGACCCCCTTCTCGAAGGTGGTCTTCGGCGGCTTGACGTTCAGCGCCTTTGCCATTGCGCCGAGCATCGTGTCATGCCCGACGGCGAGGACGACCGCTATTGCGCTGCCGCTGACGACCGTGCTGCCCATGAACGCCAGATTGCCGCATTCGGTCAGGCTGCCGAGCGTCTGGCAGACCGCGCCGGACTTTTCCACCGGCTCACTTTCCCCAGTCAGGCTGGATTGGCTGAGGAACAAGTCCTTCGCGCGGAGGATGCGCACGTCCGCCGGGAGCATGTCGCCCGCAGACAGCGACACGATGTCGCCCACGACGATTTCTTCCAGCGGGATTTCCTTCTTCTCGCCCTCGCGCGTCACGCAGACTGTCGTGTGAATCATCTCGGAGAGCTTCGCCGCGACATTGCCGCTGCGGGTCTCCTGCACGAAGCGGAGAATGCCGGAAATCAGCACCATGATGGTGATGATAATGACCGTCGCCCAGCTTTCGTCACCCGGATCGACCATCGCAACATTCGTCAGCGCGCTGAAAATCGCCAGCAGCACCAGCACGACGGTGAACGGGTTGATGAACGCGGCGGCGAGACGCTTGTACAGCGGCGTGCGCTGGCTCGTCGGCAGCACATTGCGGCCGTAGCGGTCGCGGGCTTCTTCCGCCATTTCTTCCGTGAGGCCATTTTCCGGCACGTTCAGCGCCGTGCGGAGATTCATTTCGTCGGTTTGTGCCGCCCACGTCAGGCGATCGGCGGTCGCGCGGTTGTTTTCTGCCAGCATCTGCGAGGCGGTCAGGGTAACTTTCTTCTTCAGGTTCAGCGTCATGGCGTTTTTCCTCCTGTTCATCGGTCAAAGGAGCGCCACGAAAGCCGACGTTTTACAGAATCTGGCTGATGCAGGGACGCATGGGTCGCCGCATTTCATGGCTGCTCCGGGAAAAGGTAAAGCATAATGGATAACCGCCCGCGTCCATGCGTCTCACATCCTTCCATCATCATCAAATCAAATTTTGCGCACGAAAAAACCACCGCCCTGCAAAAACACGCAAAACGGTGGAAAAAAGCGTACACAAACACACCTGCTGTGCTGTCAGCCGAAATTCACCCCTTTATTCATACAAAAGGGCACAAAAACGGCGACCTGAAAACAGGCAATGTCAGTCCGCGAACGGCGAGTGTCCGCGGAGCATGGCGCAATCCAACGTTTTGCTGCGTCTACTGTGACTTATGTCCACGCACAATCGCCTTCCTTTCGCTGCAAATTCTTTCGGGGCGGCCGCATGGGCTTTTCCCGGTTCGCCGTCATTATAACAGACGTTTTTTGCGGTGTCAACCCCTGAAAACAAAAGTGCCCGAAATTCCCCGCTTTCAGGGCATTTCGGGCACGGTGATATTTTGACCAAATCAGCGGATGCTGCACGTCGCCGTGTGCGTGCCGCTCGCCAGTATTTGGCTTGTGCCGTTCGGCAGCGTCAGTTCGCAGCGCGTGCCGACCGGGACGCATACCGTCACGGTGAAGGTGTCCGCCGCCGTTTCCCACTGTACACTTGCGTCGCCGTAAGGGGTGCGTACCTTCGCGAAGGCGCTCGTCAGCCCGCCGCCCAGAATCGGCTTGACCCGGAAAGCCTTGTAGCCCGCCTCCGTCGGCTCAATGCCCGCAATGCGGCGGTACAGGAAGTCGCCGACCGCGCCGGATGCGTAGTGATTGTAGGAAATCATCTTGTCCGTGCCGTCGTCACCAATCGGGCAGACGCCGTTCTCGTCCAAGCCGTCCCAGCGTTCCCAAATCGTCGTCGCGCCCGCCTTGACTTCGTAGAGCCACGAGGGGCATTTCGTGTTCAGCAGCATATGGTATGCGGCATCCACCTGCCCATTGTCGCACAGCGCGAAGAGGATGTACGGCGTGCCGGGGAAGCCCGTGCCGATGCACCAGTCGTTGCGCTTTGCCAGCGCGGCGAGGTTCGCAGCGGCTTTTTCCCGAATCTGCTGCGTGGGGAACATATTCAGGTAGATGGGCAGGACGTAAGCGGTCTGGAACTCCTCCAGCAGCTTACCGTTGCCGTCCGTAAGAATCGAGCAGTACGCATCGGCCGTCTTTTCGGACAATGCCCGGTAGTGCTTCGCGTCCTGCGTTTCGCCCAAAATATCCGCGATTTTCGCCAGCAGCGCGCTTGTGTTGCACAGCGACGCCGTGCCTGTCCACTTGATGCGTCCCTGCCACTGGCTCATTTGCGGCACGTCCGGCGCAACCCAGTCGCCGAAACCCAGCGTGCCGGGCATTTCCCAGAGATAACGGTGCTTGCCGAAGCCGAAGCCGCACCAGAAGCGGCAGGCGTTGACGTACTTCTTCATCGTCGGATACATCCGGCGCAGCACGCCCACATCGCCCCGCGCCATATACTGCGCCCACGGCACGAGGACGCATGCATCCCCCCACCAAGCGACCGCCATTTTCGGCATCGTCGCGGGGAAGCCGTAGCCCTGCACAGGCACCGTGTTCGGCAGACCGCCCGTCGGCAGCTGCTCCGCCTGCACGTCCAGAAGCCACTTGTCCAAGAAGCGGTTCATGTCGAAATTGAACACCGCCGTCGGCGCAAACACGGCAATATCGCCCGTCCAGCCCATGCGCTCGTCGCGCTGCGGACAGTCGGTGGGGATATCCATGAAGTTTGACTTCGCACTGCGGACGATGTTCTCCTGCAGGCGGTTGAGCATCTCGTTCGAGCAGCGGAACGAACCCGTCTGCTGGATGTCAGAGTACAGCATGACGCCCGTCACCTGCACGTCTTCTTCCCGCACGCCCTCGACGCTGATGTAGCGGAAGCCCATGTACGTCAGCCGCGGCGACCACGTCTGCTTGCCGTCCTTGCAGATGTACGTCGCCGTCGCTTTCGCCGTGCGCAGGAACGCCGTGTTCAGCGTACCGTCAGGGTTCAGCACTTCGCTGTGGCGGATGGTAATCTTCTGCCCGCGTTTGCCCGTAACCGTCAGGCGCACCACACCCGCGAAATTCTGCCCGAAATCGTAAATCAGCGCATTGCCCAGCTTCTTGCAGTTTACGGGCGTGAAAGTCTCGTGTTCCTTCACGTCCGCGCCGTAATCCGCCATCAGCTTCGGCTTCACGCGCAGACGCTCCTGTACGGCGCTCCGCCAATTCGCCTTGTCCAGTGATATGGTTGCGTCATACGTTTCGCCGTCGTAGAAATCCGCCATGCGGACAGGGCCGTCCTCTGTCACCTGCCAGCTTTCGTCTGTGCCGATGACCTCCGTCCTGCCGTCGCGGTAGGTAATCCACAGCTCCGCCAGCAGCGCCTGACGGTCTGCCGTCACGCGGTTGACGCGCGTGAACACGAACGACCCGACCGCCCAGCCGCCCGCGACCGTCGCAGTGATGCAGCTGCCTGAATGCAGCATGTCCGTCACATCATGCGTTTGGTACATCAGCTGATGCGCATAGGACGTGAAACCGGGCGCGAAATACCGTTCACCGACTTTCTGCCCGTCGATGTTCAGCTCGTAGATGCCCATTGCCGTGGCGTACAGCTTCGCCTGCGCGATTTCGCCCCGGAGCGGCAGCGCCTTGCGGAACACCATCGGCACGGGCGAAACCTTCTTTTCCTTGAACACATACGCGCCGTCGGTAATCCACTTGCCCTGCCACGGCGTATCCATGCGTCCCGTCTCGAACGTCAGGCGGGCAGTATCCGTTTCGCCGCTGTCTGACGTGACGGTAAGCGTCGCGGTGTACGTTGTGAAGGGCTTGAGCGGCTGGCCGGCATAGCGCGTTCCGCATTGGTCGGGATTGCGGATTGTCCAGCCGTTTACCGTCAGTTCAGCGGACTGAACGGATGCGCCCGCGCGGTCGGATGAGACGAAATAGGCAAACGTCGGGGCGGCGCAGTCGGTCACCAGATGGTCGCGCAAGCCCTCGCAAGTAAATGATTGAATCTGAAACATGTTTACCACCTGCCGAATGAGATTGAAAACGGCGGTCAAGAGAATCGTCGAGATTCCCCTGACCGCCGCAAGTTCGATTACTTCTTCAGGTTGAAGAACGCGCTGACGACACCGGCGATGCTGGAAACGGCCAGCAGCACCAGATTCACAATCGCGCAGGTGGCGGAGGACATATTCGCCGCCGTCTGCACTTCAAGCAGCACATCCGCGTTGGAGAAGTAAATGAAGGCGAACCCTTCGACGCGGGCAGACACCAGATTGATGAAGGCAAGCGCCAGCAGCGCGGGAGCCGCAATCTGGCACAGACCCGTCAGCAGGTCTACAACCTTCTTCGCGCCCTTGACCATGCTCAAGACGACCGCAGCCGCCTCCAGCACAGCCGCGCCCACCACCATCAGCACAAGGTTCGACACCGTGGCATTCTGGAAGTAGCCGACAGCGGACGTGTTAATCAGATACGCAACCAGCGCGGCAAGGCTCAGGACACAAGTGACGATGGAGAGCCAAGCGCCGGCAGAGAGTTTTTTCGTGGCGTTCATGTTTATTCCTCCTTGTCCTCAACGCTTGTTCTCAACGCGCACAACGACAGGCTTCTTTTCCGGCAGGAGCGTCAGCACAACCCACGCGAGGAAGAACAGGACAGCCAGAATGCTGCTGGCGTAGGTGGTGACGGTCAGCGCGGTATCCCACCAGGTGTTCACGCGCTGGGTGGAGATGTTCAGAATCGCGCTGTTGGCGAAGATGTAGAGCTGGTACTTCAGGTTTTCACGCGCCTGCTCAACGAGGTTCGAGTCCTTCGACACCGTTTCGAGGGAGATGTGCGGCCAAACCGCGTCCACGCCGCCTTCGCCAAGGTTGATGTGGCTGTTGTCCGCCGCGAAGTCAGCAACCTGCGTGATGCCTGCCATGACCATGGATTCGGCGTTGAAGTACAGGTAGTTGTTCATCATGTCGGTGGAAATCAGACCCTTGAAGCCCCATTCACCGCGGACAATCTTCTGAATCATGCCCACATGGTGGGCAGCGTTCGTTGCGCCGATGCGGTTGAAGGCAATCATGACGCCCATGCCGAACGCATCGCTCAGCGCGCCCTCGAAGCCGCGCAGGTCGGTTTCACGGAACTTCTGCTCGGTCATGTACGCGGAGATGCCGGCACGGTTGTGTTCCTGATCGTTGAAGCCCATGTGCTTCGGGCCGTTGATGATGCCCTTGTCGGAGCAGCCCTGAATCACTTCACGGCCGATGACGTTGGTCAGCATCGGGTCTTCGGAGATGTACTCGTAGTTGCGGCCGTTGTACGGCGTGCGGTTCAGCGTCAGACCGCTGCCCCACAGGTCGTAGCGTTCAACCCACAGGCAGGAGTTGCCCTCAACCAAGCCCCACTGATACGCCAGTTCCGGGTTGAAGGAGCAGCCCAGCAGCGTCTGGGAGTTGACATTGAACTTGTAGGTCTTGCCAGTCGCCTCGTCGGTGTAGCCAGCGCTGATGCCGGTCGGGCCTTCGTTCTGGATGACGACGGGGTTGTCGATGTTGGTCAGGGTATCGGAGCGGCTGCCGCCGTGGATAACTGCGCCGACCGCTTCGTCGATGGTGATGGCATGAACCAGCTTGTCCCAGTAGGGGTCATTGATGTTGTTCAGCTGTTCCGCGCCGATTTCAGATGCCGTGAATTTCGGGCCGGGGACAGCTTCCGCCGCCGCGCCCGTGTCGGAGATGGTGTAGGTTTCGCCGCGCATTTCGGCAATCCACTGATCCTTCTTCGGGCTGTCAGCAATCTTGAGGTTCAGCTTGTTGTAGTTAATCGGGAAGGTGTTCCAGTCCTGACGGGTCAGGTAAGTGACCGTGCCGGGCAGCCAGTAGTTCAGGTCGGCGTCGTCCGCCACGTTGGTAACGGTCGTGTTGTTGGCAATGGCAAAGGTGGTGTTGTCCAGCGCGTCGAGCTTCCAGCTCACAACCGCGTTCTTGCCCGCCGCATCCATGCCGTCGGCCGTGGTCTTGCCCTGCGCCGCCAGAATGTTGTTGACCGCCTCATGCGCGCCGGCTGCCGCCGTGAAGTAGTAGTCGCCCGCATCAAGGATGTAGGTCTTGGCGTTGTTCGCGTCGTAGCTTGCCAGATACTTGGCGGGAATAGTAATGGTAACTTCCTTGCTCTTGCCGGCGGCGACGTCCACCTTGGCAGAGTTCAGGAACATGACCGCGGACTTTTCAACCAGATTCGTGCGGTCATAGTCGGTGTAGGGCTGCTGCACATACAGCTGGGTGAGGAATTTGCCGTCCTGATTGGAGTTGTTCTTCACTTCGACGACGGCGGTGATGTTGCCGTTCACGCTGCGGTCAACTGTCACGCTCTTGATGGTCTGGGTGTAATCAAGGTAGCTCAGGCCATGACCAAAGGTGTAGAGCATTTCGTCGCCGTAATTCCACGCGCTGCCCTGCGTTGCGCCGGCCGCGCTGTTTGCGTTGCCCTGACCCATGACGGCGTCAAAGTAACGGGTTTCGTAGTACTTGTAGCCGACGTAGATACCTTCCGCCTCGACGATGTACATGCCGCCGTTGTAGGTATCCGCACCGCCGAAGGAGCCCGTGCCGATATTGCCGATTTCCTTGCCGGGATAACGCGGGTCGTCATTACGGCAGACGATTTCGTAATCCGCGAAGTAGTCGCCGCCGACGTTCTGCACCGCCGGGATGGACTGGTGGTCGCGCACGAAAGCGCTTGCCAGCGCGCCCGTCGCGTTGACCTTGCCGGTCAGCACGTTCGCGATGCCGATGGTCTGGTAGTCGTTCGGGCAGCCGATGTAGCAGATGCCGTCCACCTCGTGCGAGCCGCCCTCGGCGATGTCGGCAATCATCATGTTGTTGCCGGTGTTCAGCAGCACGATGACCTTGGAGCAGGTTGCCTTCGCCGCCTCGACAACCGCCAGTTCATCGGCAGAAAGCTTCAGCGGGTCTTCGCCGGTTGCTTCACCCGCGTAGTTGAGCGCAGAGCCCGGCTTGTAGGTATTGCCCTCGCCGGCGCCGCGCGCAAACACGCAGATGCCGATGCTGTCCTTGGCGATAGCTTCCTTCCAGTTTGCCGGAACGCCCAGCGTCTCGAACTCCGCCGGCGGCACTTCCGCAATCTGGTAGGTCGTCCAGTCACCCGGCGCGCTGACGTACATGTGGTCATACACCGTGGTGGGAACTTCCTTGCCCGTCCAGCGGTTGGCGCGCATCTCGGTGTGCATGTTGATGATGTTGGTCATGTAGTAGTCCTTCAGCGTCTCATTGACGTTGAGGCCTGCACCTGCCAGCGCATCCGCCAGCGATGCCGCGTCCGCGTTGCCGCCCTTCGGCCCATAGACATTATACGCCGCCAGACCGAACAAGGCAACGTTCGCGTTCGCTTTCAGCGGAAGAACGCTGTTGTCGTTCTTCATAACGACCGTACCTTCTTCGCCTTCACGGATGGCGATGTCGCGCGCCGCCGCCGCCATGTCTTCGATGGTCGCGTAGTCGGTCTTGAAGCGCGCCGCGCTGTCGTCATTGATGGTCACATAGCTTTCCGTACCCAAGGTATCGTCCAGTGCGCCGCGGTAGGTGTTTGCCACACCCGTGCCGACGATGGAGAGAACCATCAGGCAGGTCATGAGTGCCGCAAGGCCTCTCATTGCAGGGGTAAATTTCTTCGCCTTCATGTGTTTCCTTCCTTTCACCAAGGCTTGAGATTGATTTTAGTATAGCAGAAAATAATCACGCAGCACATTTTCGGCGCAAACTGTCTTTATTTTGGCGTGTGTGGATTTTATACAGTAATTCTCCCAGATTTCGCAGGCTGGTTTTGTGCATATCCACAATGTGCAAAACATTACAGGCATTTCGCCTGCTTTTTCCGTGCGAAAAGGCTTCCTTTTGCGCAAGAGATTTGCTATACTATTGGAAACCAAGCTGTTTGCAAAGGAGGTCGGCCCGATGATTCGCGTAGCACTGGTTGAAGACGAGGAAAGCAGTCAGCGCACACTGGTGGAGTATCTGGAACGGTTTTCGCAGGAGATTAACGAGAAGATTCACGTCTCCATCTTTCCGGACGGCGCGGAAATCGTCGAGGACTACCGCGGCAATTACGATATCATCCTCATGGACATCCTGATGCGCTACATGGACGGCATGGAAGCTGCCAGCGAGATTCGCAAGGTGGACAAGGAGGTCGTTATCCTCTTTATTACCAGCACGCCGCAGTACGTCATGAAGGGCTACACGGTGGATGCGCTGGATTATGTGCTCAAGCCCGTGAGTTACTTCGCTTTTTCGCAGCGGATGCAGCGCGCCTTGGAGCGCATGAAGCACCGCACGCGCAAGTTCATCTCCGTTCCCTTCCAAGGCGGAATGCGCAAGCTGGATATCTCCCAGATTCGCTATATCGAGGTCGTCAATCACAGTTTGATTTACCATCTGGACGGCGAAACGCTGGAGGCAAAAGGCGTTCTGTCCGAGCTGGAGGAAGCGCTGACGGCATACCACTTTTTCCGCTGCAACAAGTGCTATCTGGTCAATCTGGAGCACGTCAACGGTGTGAACGAAAACTGCGCGGACGTGGACGGCGATCAGATTCAGGTCAGCCGCCCGAAGAAAAAGGCGTTTCTGGACGCCCTGAACAACTACATCAACGAGGTAGGCAAATGATGCACGTCGATTTGTCGCATACGCCGGGTCTGCTCTATGCGCTGGCGTACTGGCTGAGCAGTACCTTCTACATTCAATTATATGGCAGCCCATTCAGCAAGGGCAGGAAATTCGGCATCAGCGCTGGATTTCTTGCCCTGATTGCCGGTTTCATGACGCTGACGGACGGTGTTTCCGCGATTGGCTTTTTCCCCTGCATGGGCGTGACAGTCGCGCTGATTTTTTTCTATATTCGCATTGCAACGCACATGCCATGGGCGAACGCGGGCTACTATTGCGCCCGCGCATTCATCTTGGGCGAATTTTCCGCGTCGCTGGCGTGGTATCTGTTCTATTTCTTCGTGACGGTGCCGGGGCTGCCGCTCACGGTTTGGACAACGATACTCGTTTTTGCTGCTGTCCACGCCATCATCCTCTACACCATGTTTCTGCTGGAACGGAAATACCGCGACGGCTCAAAGCTCATCAAGATTACCGCGCGGGAACTGTTCACCGCTGCCGTCCTTGCGATTGCCGTCTTTTCCGTCAGCAACATCAGCTTTGCCTTCACCGGAACGCCCTTTTCCAGCCAGTTCACGGCGGAAGTCTTCATCATCCGCACCACCGTTGACCTCGGCGGCGTCGCGATGCTGTTCGCCTATCACGTCGTCATTCTGGAAATCAGCACAGAGCGTGAAATGGAGCATTTGCAGGCGCTGCTGCACATGCAGTACGAGAGTTACCGCATTTCAGAAGAGTCCATTGCCTTGGTCAACCAAAAGTATCATGACCTGAAGCACCATATTCAGCTGCTGCGCGCCGCCTCCGCCGCCGAGCGCACGGAGTACCTCGACCAGATGGAGCAGCAGATTCGCACCTACGAGGCGCAGAACAAGACCGGCAATCGCGTGCTGGACACGATTCTGACCGCAAAGACCATCCAATGCCAGAGCGAAGGCATCAGCCTAACCTGCGTCGCCGACGGACAGGCGCTGGATTTCATGAACCCGATGGACATCAGCGCCCTGTTTGGCAATGCGCTGGACAACGCAATCGAAAGCGTGAAGAAACTCCCGAACCCGGAGCAGCGCCTGATTCACGTTTCCGCCATGCGCCAGAAGGACTTTCTGCGCATCCGCGTGGAGAACTGTTACAGCGGCGAGCTGCGCTTTGTGGACGGTATGCCGACGACAACCAAGCGAGACGCGCGCTACCACGGCTATGGGCTGAAGAGCATCCAGAGCATTGCTAACAGCTACGGCGGGTCGGCGACAATTGATACGAAGGATGGATGGTTTGAATTGCGGCTGCTTCTCCCCGTGCCAAAGGAGAAAAAGGGAGAAACGGCAGAGAAGCGTGATGAAAGAACAAAAGCATAAAAAGGAAGGAACCCTGCAGGACAAGCGCAGGAAAGCATTGCTCCGCCCCTCTACAGGGCGAAATTTCGCCGGGAAAGCCATTGACAAAGGGGCTGAAGTTTGTTACAATAACCGATAACCTACGGCAAACTGAGGCTGGAAGATTCCAGTTTCGGCAAAAAAAGACGCATTACGAGGAGGATTTTCGCCCATGCTGCAAAAGGTTGTTCGGGAAGGTCTTACGTTCGATGATGTGCTGCTGGTTCCGGCCCGCAGTGAAGTGCTGCCCAAGGAAGTCGATCTTTCGATTCAGCTCACCCCTGTGATTAAGCTGAACATTCCGCTGATGTCTGCCGCAATGGACACGGTAACGGATTCCCGCATGGCCATTGCAATGGCGCGCGAAGGCGGTTTGGGCATCATCCACAAGAACATGTCCATTGCAGAACAGGCAGCGCAGGTTGATAAGGTGAAGCGCTCTGAGCACGGCGTTATCACCGACCCCTTCTTCCTCTCTCCCGATCACCTGATTCAGGACGCGGAAAACCTGATGGCGCGCTATCGCATCAGCGGCGTGCCGATTACCCGCGACGGCAAACTTGTCGGCATCCTGACCAACCGCGACCTTCGCTTTGAAACGGATTACAGCCGCAAAATCAGCGAAGTCATGACCAGCGAAAACCTCATCACCGCGCCCGTCGGCACGTCGCTTGAGCAGGCGAAGCAGATTCTGGCGAAGCACCGCATCGAGAAGCTGCCGATTGTGGATGAAAACGGTATGCTGCGCGGTCTGATTACCATCAAGGACATTGAGAAGTCCACGAAGTACCCGAATTCCGCCAAGGACGCCAAGGGTCGTCTGCTCTGCGGCGCGGCGGTCGGCGTGACGCACGATGTGTTCGATCGCATCGAAGCGTTGCTGGACGCGAAGGTGGACGTGATTTCCATCGATACGGCGCATGGCCATTCCGTCGGCGTGCTGCGTCAGGTGGAAGCCATCCGCAAGCGCTTCCCGGATATTCAGCTGTTCGCAGGCAATGTGGCGACGGCGGCGGCAACCCATGACCTGATTTCTGCGGGCGTTGACTGCGTGAAGGTCGGCATTGGGCCGGGCTCTATCTGCACGACCCGTGTTGTGGCAGGCATCGGCGTGCCGCAGGTGACGGCGGTGGCGGACTGCGCGGAAGAGGCTGATAAGCACGGCATCCGCGTCATTGCTGACGGCGGCATCAAGTATTCCGGCGACATCGTGAAGGCGCTGGCTGCGGGCGGCTCCTGCGTCATGCTCGGCAGTATGCTCGCGGGCACGGACGAGGCCCCCGGCGCGACCGAAATCTATCAGGGCCGTTCCTACAAGGTGTACCGCGGCATGGGTTCTCTGGGCGCGATGGAGCACGGCTCGAAAGACCGCTACTTCCAGGAGGACGCGAAGAAGCTCGTGCCCGAAGGTGTTGAAGGCCGCGTGCCGTATAAGGGAATTCTGGCGGACACCATCTTCCAGATGGTTGGCGGCATCCGCTCCGGCATGGGCTACTGCGGTGCGAAGAACATCGACGACCTGCGCAAGAACAGCGAGTTCATCAAGATTACCGGCGCGGGTCTGGCGGAAAGCCATCCGCACGACATCTCCATCACCAAGGAAGCCCCGAACTACTCCCGCAATTCTTAAGTCTCAGTATAACAAGCGCGGCATGGAGCAATTACGTTCCATGCCGCGTGTTTTTGTGGGGGTGATTAGCCGTTTTCCGCCGGGAACGCGTCGAACACAACATCCTGAATGCGCAGGATTTCCGCCGTGCCGTCCAGCGCTTCGTAGATGTACACCAGTGTGTAGGACACAGGCGCATCTGGCGTGACAACCGTGGTCTTGCAGAGCAGGCAGTAATTCGCGCCCGCGACAACCTGCGTACCGAGGATCGCAATCGGTTCATAGGTGCAGCCGACCAGACCTTCCATTGCCTTGTCGAACGCCGCCTTCACGTCGTCGGGGATTTCCAGCGGGTTGCCTGTCCAGCTTTCCCATGCGCCGGGGAGAATCTCACCGTTCGCGTCGGTGGATTCCGCGACTTTCGGCGATGTTGCATCCGGCGCAAACACAATGTCTTGCTCATTCAGCAATTCCACGTCATCGTTCAGGCTGTAAAAAACATACACAAGCGTATAGCCAATCGTTTCGCCCGTCTCGTAGGAAATCTTTCGGCAGAGGAAGCAGTAGTTTGTTCCAGCGACAACCTGCGTGCCAAGGATGGCGATTGCTTCATAATTATAGGGTTCGCCGATGAGTTCATCCGTTGCGCGGTCGAAGATGTACTTCACGTCGTCGGGGATTTCCAGCGGATTGCCTGTCCAGCTTTCCCATGCGCCGACGAGAAAGTCGGGGTCGATGTTGGGGTCAACCGCCGTATCGGAGTCTTGGGCGTCCTCCGCCAGCGCGGGGATTGCAAGGATTGCCAGCATCAGGGCGAGGATAAGGGAAATCAGCTTCTTCATGGAGATGTACCTGCCTTTCAAAAGTCGTTCAGGAATTTATGCCTTCGCAATTGCGTTTTGTGTCGGGGGGTTTTTCCTCCCTGCATGATGAGAAACGATGAGGGGTGGGGTGTTGTTCCCATCGGGGGAAATTTTTTTGCAAGGGATTGCATCCATGCAGGGGATTTCGTGCCTGCGGGCGCGACAAGGGGGCAATGGAAACGAACGAAGTTCGCGGTCGCCCCCTTGACCCCTTCGCGCTTCGCACCACCATGCTGCTTGGCTTGTATTGCTGCTTTATTGCAAGCAAAATTGCGCTATCTTACAGAAATGTCACACAGAGCGGGCAAAATGTCACCCGATTCGATGGCGGTGCGGTCGGGCGCGTGGTAGAATAGACGTGTCAAAAGGAAATTCACCCGCGGAAATAGCGCGGCTTTTGAGGAGGAAGAATCATGGCATTGCTGGAAGCAAAGAATATTCGCAAGGTGTATGCGACGCGGTTCGGGGGCAATCAGGTGCAGGCGCTGACGGATGTGTCCTTCACGGTGGATGAGGGCGAGTATGTCGCCATTATGGGCGAATCGGGGTCGGGCAAAACGACGCTGCTGAACATACTGGCGGCGCTTGACCGCCCGACGAGCGGCACGGTGCTGCTGGATGGCAAGGACATCAGCGCGATTCGTGAAAATCAGCTGGCGGCATTCCGACGCGATCAGCTGGGGTTCGTGTTTCAGGACTTCAACCTGCTGGACACCTTTTCGCTCAAGGACAATATTCTCCTGCCGCTGGTGCTGCAAGGCATGAACTGGCGCGAGATGGAGGCGAATCTGCTGCCGATTGCCAATCAGCTGCGGATTGCGAACCTGCTGGAAAAGTACCCCTATGAAGTCTCCGGCGGGCAGAAGCAGCGCGCCGCCGTGTGCCGGGCGCTGATTACGCATCCACGCCTGATTCTGGCGGACGAACCAACCGGCGCGCTGGATTCCCGCGCAACGGACGCGCTGCTGGACGTCTTCCAGCAAATCAACCAGACTGGGCAGACGCTGCTGATGGTGACGCACTCGCTCAAGGCGGCAAGCCGCGCGGGGCGCATCCTCTTCATCCGTGACGGGCAGGTGTATCACCAGCTTTACCGCGGCGAAATGACGAACGAACAGTTCTACGAGAAAATCAGCGACGCGCTGACCGTGATGACGCGCAAGGACGCAATGGACGGTGAAATGGCATGAAGAAACCGCTGCTTTATCCCAAGCTGGCGTGGCAGGGCATCCGCAAAAACGCGGAAACATATCTGCCATATCTGCTGATGGGCATCCTGATGGTGGGCGTGTCCTATATCATGAACTACCTGACACGGCCGGCGCTGATGGGCGCGCTCAGCATGGGCGGCACGACGCTGATGGTGCTGCAAATGGGCAAAATCGTCATCAGCGTGTTCTCGGTGATTTTCCTCTACTACTGCAATTCATTCCTGATTCGGCGGCGCATGAAGGAGTTCGGGCTGTACAATATCCTCGGCATGGGCAAAGGAAATATCGCCCGCGTGATGCTGTGGGAAACGCTGCTGACGGCGCTGCTGGTATTCGCTGGCGGTTTGCTGCTGGGGCTGAGCCTCTCTCGGCTGGTCGAAATGGCGCTGATTAACCTGCTGCACGCGGATTACACCGTGCCGATGGAGCTGTTCTATCCGGATGGCGTGACGTGGGTGCTGCTGCTGTTCGGCGGCATCTATGTGCTGATTCTGCTGGCGAACCTGTTGCGGATGCGCCTGAGCAACCCTGTGGCGCTGCTCAAGAGCGAAAACACAGGGGAAAAGCCGCCGAAAGCGAACTGGTTCTTTGGGCTGATTGGGCTGCTGATTCTCCTAAGCGCGTATTATGTGGCGGCAGTCAGCCAATCGCCTCTCGAAGCGCTGATATTCTTTTTCATCGCGGTGCTGATGGTGATTGTGGCGACATACCTGCTGCTTGTGTCCGGGTCGGTAACGCTGTGCCGAATGCTGCGCAGGAACAAGCGCTACTATTATCAGACGCGCCACTTCATCAGCGTATCCGCCATGGCGTACCGCATGAAGCGCAACGGCGCGGGCATGGCGACCATCTGCATTCTCTGCACGATGGTGCTGGTCATTTTGACTTCGACGGTTTGCCTGTATGGTGGAACGGACAACATGGTGGACGCCATCTGCCCGCAGGACATCAACCTGACGATAGGGTTGGAGGCGCGCGACGGCGAGGAGAACTGGAAACGACTGGACGCTATGCAGCAGATGGCGCTGGACGTGACAGAGGAAATGGGCTTGACGCCGGAAAACATCACATCCCAGCGCGCATTGGTAGCAACGGGAAAGGTGCAAAACGGCGATTATGGCATTATCACGGATGCAGATTCGCTCAAGGCGAATGTTTTGGAATTGACCGTATATCCGCTGTCTGTTTATGAGCAGGCGACGGGCGAAACGGTGACGCTGGCGGACAGGGAATTGCTGTACGCGTCGTTCAAGACCAACGAAACGTTTTCCAGCATGTCCTTTTACGGCTCTGCGCCGTACCGCATGATTCGTGCGGAAAAGGAGCTGCCGAAGCGGCTGCTCAGCGCGGATTACCGAAGCGCATGGGGCTGCCTGGTTGTTTTCACCAACGATGCGGAAGCGTTCCGCAGCGAAATAACGGCGCTGGTCGGAGAGAAGAGCGGCGAAGCAATGATGATGGATCGTCTGGCGCTGCATTTCGACTTGGCTTCGGAGGCGGACACGGACACGCAGGAGAAATTGGTCAAGACGCTCCGCAGCCGAAGCTGGGAGGCAATAAAGTCGACGGGAAAAGAATTTTACGGCATGTCTTCCCTGAATGTGGATACGCGTGCGCTTTGCCGCAGGGACTACCTTTCTCTCTTCGGCGGTCTCTTCTTCCTTGGCATGGTTCTGGGCCCGCTGTTCTCCATTGCGGCAGTGCTGATTATGTACTACAAGCAGATCTGCGAGGGCTATGAGGATGCGGAGCGCTTTGCCGTGATGCGGAAAGTGGGGTTGACGGATGCGGAAATCCGCCGGAGCGTCAATTCGCAGGTGCTGACGGTGTTCTTTGCGCCGCTGCTGATGGCGGGGCTGCATATGATGTTTGCGATGCCGATGATTCGGCTGATTTTAGGGGCATTTGGATTGCATAATGACTCGCTGTTTTATGGAATCGGGATTGGATGCTATGTGGTGTTTGCGGTGATTTATGCACTGATGTATTTGCTGACATCGAGGCGGTATTATCGAATCGTGCGGTAAGGGAGAAAGTCGCAGCGCCAAAAGGATAAACACGCGGGCACTGTATGCAGTCGTCACCAACTCAATCGCGCGAAAGGGTCAAGGGAGGAACTCCCTTGCGGGGTCAAGGGGCAGCGCCCCTTGTGGGGTTTGGGGCAACGCCCCAACTGTTCCTCGTCCGACCAATCCCAAGGAAGCCAGCAACAAAGGCGCAGGCAGCGAAGCGTCCCTGCCAGTAACTTTGCGCTCCCGCAGGAGCGCCCCCAAGCTGCTCTGCCCACTACTTGCACATTGTCGCGCCAGATGGGCGCGACCACATAGCCGCTCCACCACACCCTGCCCTTGCTTCCCCCCTCCAAACGGATACCCAACCCCAAAAGATACAAGAAAACCAGCGGCACAAAACCGCTGGTTTTTTTCAATCTCCAGAAATATTCACTTCTTCAGCTCCGCCAGATGAATCCGCAGGAACATCAGCACGTTCGCCACAAACTCGCACGTCGTGGGGCGCGGTTCATGCGGCGCGGGATTCCGCCCCGACAGGGCGCAGTAAAGCGGAATGTTCTGCTCCTGCCACGATTGGTTGATGGCCGTGCGAATCGCGCGTTCTACCGCCAGCGGCGACGTGCTGTATCGCCGCGCAACGGTCGGGTAGACTTCCATCGTCATGCAGCGCGTCTCAATGGGCTGACGCAGGAGATACAGAATCGCATCCACCAGATAGTAGAAGCCGGACAGACGCGCAGGCACGCCGAGAGACGACAGCAGACTGGAAATCTCCCACTGCGTCGGGATTTGCGATTTCGGCAGGGGCAGTTGAGGCGGCTTCGGGCGGGCGGATGCAGTGGACGACGACACGGAAGGCATGGGCTGTGCGGGCTGAACGGCTCGCGCTGTCTGTGCGCCCTGCACCGCTCCGCCAAGCGGGATGAGCGGAATTGCCTGCTGTATAGGGAAACCGTCCACCTCCGACGTCATCAGGCAGTACACCGGCGCGAAGTTCGGGCTTGCGGCGGGTACAGCGCGGACGCTCACAACTCGGCAGGTTGAGAAATTGACGGTTTCTGGCGCAGGGCGTTTCGCATCATCCACGGGAAAGGACCTCCTTCAAAGTCGACAGAAAAAAATGGAAGTAAAAACTCGACAAAACAAACACAAGGAAAAACGGAACTTTCAAATTGCTACTGCCTGACGTCCGACTGCACAATAAGAAGTATTCACACTTCTATTGTATCACGGATACGAGAAAAAGAAAAGTGATGAATGTAAAAAATAGGCTGTTTTCGGCTGGAAAATGCAAAAAAAACAGTTGAAGTACAGGTGTGTACAATTTGAATACAATTTGCGGAAGAGGTTACTTTGAACATTGCGGAACATGAAGAAAAGGTTACATGGCTGTGTTTAGGACAAACGAGGGTGTAATAGCGCGGCTTAGGGGGCGCGTCTGCGGACGTGCGAAATTCCCCTTTTGACCCCTCTGCGCGATGGAGACGGCTTCTTCTCCATCCTTTTTCCGCGTGTTTAGCCCCTTTGTGCCGCGCCTATTCTTTTTCTGTTCCTTCCCCTATCCAATACCACTGATACACCTGCAAGACCTTTGCGCCTTCCAAGTCCTTCGCGTACGGGCAGCGCATCACCCGCTGGCGATTCTGCGCAAACGACAATTCATACGTCCGCACCGTATCCCCCTGAAATCCGCGCGGCGACGGATCAACCGCCACAAACCGCTTCCGCTCCGCATTATACCCCACAATCAGCAGCGCATGGCCCACACCGTTCGTCCGCTTCATATATATATATAGCGGCGAATATCGCTCATCGTTGAGATACTGCGCCATCATTTCATCAAATGTCGCTTCGGTCAATCCACGCCGCGCCAAACCATCCACCAGCGCCGTGATTTCGTCGTACGGCTCATTCAGCGTGCGCCGCTGGGCAAGGACGCTCATATCCACCGGGGTCATATCCACGCCAAGGTAGGACAGCGCCATCGAGTACACCGCACGCGTGCACATGGTGCCGATGTAGTAGGCATAAGGCGCGCCGTAACGGTTTTCCTTCGCAGTCAGGTCAAATTCGCCTTTTTCCTCGCCCGAACGCCAGTAATCAGCGCAGAACATGTCGTCGCGCCGCGTCTGGACAATCAGGCGGACTTGCCCGCTCACGACATCCAAACGTTCGCCGGTATCAGACTGGATGAGCAGCGCGTTTGCCTCTTCAGCGGACTGCGCCTCGCGGATGGAGGCGGGCAGCATTTCCTCCGCCCATGCCGCGCCGATAAGCGCCCAAATCAGCGCCAGTATCAGCAGGCCGCGGATTCCATGTTTCTTCAAGCCGCTCACCCCTTTCCGGCAGATTAACTTGTTCCATTATATCGCGTTTTTCGATGAATTTCAACATATTTCCGGGAATGTTGCATTTTCGCGCAGCAGGAAGCGGGTGCGCTCCGCTGATGGCAGGCACACCCGCCTTGTCAATTTCTCAAATGGTGATTCGCTTCGGAATCGGATTCGCGCTGACGGCATCCGCATTGCGCGGCAGAAATCAGCGTTTCCCCAGCATCTTCTTGAGGAACTGCCCCGTGTACGACTTTTCGCACGCGGCGACTTCCTCCGGCGTGCCTTCGCAGACGATTTCGCCGCCTTTGTCGCCGCCTTCCGGGCCGAGGTCAATCAGGTAGTCCGCCACCTTGATGACATCCAGATTATGCTCGATCACCAGCACGCTGTTGCCCGTTTCGGTCAGGCGCTGCAAAACGCCGATGAGCTTGTCCACGTCTGCCATGTGCAGCCCGGTCGTCGGCTCGTCCAAGACATAAAGCGTCTTGCCCGTCGCGCGGCGGCTGAGTTCCGTCGCCAGCTTCACGCGCTGCGCTTCGCCGCCGGAAAGGGTCGTCGATGCCTGCCCCAGCTTCATGTAGCCCAAGCCGACGTCGTAGAGCGTTTCCAGCTTGCGGCGGATGCTCTCGTGGTTCTCGAAGAACGTAATGGCTTCCTCGATGTTCATGTCCAGCACGTCGGAGATATTCTTGCCCTTGTAGGTCACTTCCAGCGTCTCGCGGTTGTAGCGCTTGCCCTTGCACACGTCGCACGGCACGAAAATATCCGGCAGGAAGTGCATTTCGATTTTCAGCATCCCGTCGCCGCAGCAGTTTTCGCACCGCCCGCCCTTGACGTTGAAGGAGAAGCGGTTTTCCTTGTAGCCGCGCGCCTTCGCTTCGGGGGAGGCGGCAAAGATCTTGCGAATCTGGTCAAACAGCCCGGTGTACGTCGCCGGATTCGACCGGGGCGTGCGCCCGATGGGGCTTTGGTCAATGCAGATGATTTTGTCCAGCTGCTCCACGCCCTCCATGCTGCCAAACGCGCCGGGACGGGTTTTCGCGCGGTTCAGCACCTTCGCCAAGTGCTTGTAGAGGATTTCGTTCACCAAGCTGGATTTGCCCGACCCCGACACGCCCGTCACGCAGCAAAGACAGCCAAGCGGCACTTTCACGTCAATGTTCTTGAGATTATGCTCCTTCGCGCCGCGGATGGTCAGGAAGCCCTTCGGCTGACGGCGCACGTCGGGAATCTCGATGCGCTTCTTGCCCGACAGGTACTGCCCGGTGATGCTGTTCGGATTGCGCTTGATATCCTCCACCGTGCCTTCCGCGACGATGTTGCCGCCGTGGATGCCCGCGCCCGGCCCGACGTCCACAATCCAGTCCGCCGCGTACATCGTGTCCTCGTCGTGCTCGACGACAATCAGCGTGTTGCCCAAGTCGCGCATTTTTTTCAAGGTGTTAATGAGCTTCATGTTGTCGCGCTGATGCAGGCCAATCGACGGCTCATCCAGAATATACAGCACGCCCATGAGCGCCGAGCCAATCTGCGTCGCCAGCCGGATTCGCTGCGCCTCGCCGCCGGACAGCGACCCTGCCGCGCGCGCCAATGTCAGGTAGCCCAGCCCGACGTCCTCCAGAAAGCCCATGCGCGCGTTGATTTCCTTCAAAATCTGCGCGGCAATCATGCTTTCCTTCTCCGTCAGTTCCAGCGACTGAAAGAACGCCCGCGCGTCCGTGATGGACAGGCTGGACACCTCATACAAATTCTTGCCGCCGACCGTGACCGCCAGCGCTTCCGGCTTCAGGCGCTTGCCGTGGCAGACGGGGCAGGGTTCTTCCGCCATGTATTCCTCGTAGGCGGCTTTCATGGCTTCACTGCCTGTTTCCTCATAGCGGCGCTCCAAGGACGGAATCACGCCCTCGAACGTCGTGGAATACGTTCCCCTGCCGCTGGGCGTGTCATAGGTCATGGTCAGCTTCTCGCTGCCTGTGCCGTAGAGCAGGGCGTGGATGCCCGCTTCGGGAATCTCCTGAATCGGCGTATCCATCGTGAAGCCGTACTTGTCACATAATGCTTGGAAATACTGCGCCGTCACGCCGTCGCCATCCGCCGAACCGAAGCCCATCGCGTTCAGCCCGCCCTGCCGCAGAGACAGCGACTTATCCGGGAACAGAATATCTGTACTTACCACCATGCGGTAGCCCAGCCCGCTGCACGCCGGACACGCGCCATAGGGGCTGTTGAAGGAGAACATGCGCGGGCTGAGTTCCTCGATGGAGATGCCGCAGTCCGGGCAGGCGTAATTCATGGAGAAGAGCAGTTCGCCCTTGTCCATCATGTCCATGATGACCAAGCCGCCGGAGCGCTTCGTCGCCGTCTCGATGGAATCCGCCAGACGGCTCTGGAACTCCTTGCCGGGGCGGACAATCAGGCGGTCAACGACGATTTCAATCGAGTGCTTCTTCTTTTTGTCCAGCGCCGGCACTTCCTCCAGCCGGTACAGCTCGCCGTCCACCCGCACGCGCGCGAAACCGCTCTTGCGCGCCTCCTCGAACACTTTGACATGTTCGCCCTTTTTGCCGCGGATGACGGGCGACAGCACCATCAGCTTCGTGCCTTCGGGGTAGGCGACGATTGCGTCCACCATCTGGTCAACGGTCTGCTGGCGGATTTCCTTGCCGCACTTCGGGCAATGCGGATGCCCCACGCGCGCATAAAGCAGGCGCAGATAATCGTGGATTTCCGTCACCGTGCCGACGGTCGAGCGCGGATTGCGGCTGGTGGTTTTCTGGTCAATGGAGATAGCGGGGGACAGGCCGTCAATCTGGTCAACATCGGGCTTCTCCATCTGCCCCAGAAACTGCCGCGCATAGCTGGACAGGCTTTCCACATAGCGCCGCTGTCCCTCGGCATAAATGGTATCGAACGCCAGCGAGCTTTTGCCCGACCCGGACAGCCCCGTAAACACAACGAGCTTGTCGCGCGGGACGGTCAGGCTGACATTGCGCAGGTTATGTTCTCTTGCGCCGCGAATGATGATTTGGTCGTTCATCGTTGCAATCCTCCTTGGCTTAGGAACACAGTATAGCACATTTTGTCCGGCACATGCAAGGCGAACACGAACAAATATTTTCGTATCGTGGATATGCTGGGGGATTTTTATGGAATCGCATTGACAAATGAAGGCTTGTTGTGTATGATAACGGCATAAAGGAGGTTGTTCTAATGGGAAAGAAGTGGTTTGTGGCATTGCTGATGGTTGTTGTGATGGTGTGTGCCTGCTGGACGGGGGCAGTGGCGGACGAGGAACGGAAGACGTTCACGTCCGGTGACTACCAGTATGCGCTGCTGGATGATGGTACGATAGAAATTACAAAGTACAACGGGAGCGCAGACCACCTTGCCATTCCTGCTACGCTTGATGGAAAGACGGTTACCGCCATTGGCGACCGCGCGTTCGCCGGCTGCTCTTCCCTGACCTCCGTCTCCATCCCCGATTCCGTTACCTCCATCGGTGACAGCGCGTTCTCCGACTGCGATTCCCTGACGAGCATCACCATCCCCGATTTCGTGACACAAATTGGTGTGAATCCCTTTGTATTCTGCTCCTCCCTGAAAAGTATTTTCGTTTCCCCCGACCATCCGTATTTTGCCGTCATTGATGACGTTTTGTTCCGAAAAGCCGATAAAACCTTGATTTCCTACCCTGAGGGAAAGGCTTCTTCAACTTATACCATTCCGCAGGGAATTATCTCCATTGGGGACGGCGCGTTCTTCGACAACTCTTCCCTGAAGAGCATCACCATCCCCGATTCCGTTATCTCCATTGGGGACTACGCATTCTTCAGCTGCGAGTCCCTGACGAGCATTAGCATCCCCCATTCCGTTACTTCCATTGGGGACTACGCATTCTCATGGTGCAAATCCCTGACGAGCATCACCATCCCCGATTCCGTTACCTCCATTGGCGACGAGGCGTTCTCCTCCTGCTCTTCTCTGACCTCCGTCAACATCCCCGATTCCGTTACCTCCATTGGCGACAGCGCGTTCTACTCCTGCGACTCCCTGACCTCCGTCTCCATCCCCGATTCCGTTACCGCCATTGGCAACCGCGCGTTCTACTCCTGCGACTCCCTGACCTCCGTCTCCATCCCCGATTCCGTTACCGCCATTGGCAACCGCGCGTTCTACTACTGCGACTCCCTGACCTCCGTCTCCATCCCCAATTCCGTTACCTCCATTGGCGACTACGCGTTCGGTGACTGTTCCAACCTCACCCTCACCGTCCCCCGCAACTCCTACGCTGCCGAGTACGCCAAAACCAACAACATCCCCTACACCTACCCCGACGCCAACGACTGGCTGAACAACTAACCCGCGACAAAATTTCTTTCCGCCTTGCTCCGCGCACCCGCCGGGGCAAGGCGCTTTTTCTTTCCCCTTGCAGTCCTCCCGCGAAAGTGGTATGATAGAAGGCAGAACGCAAGGAGGCGGCGAAGATGGAGCGCATCCGCAAAATTCCTGACGACAGCGACCGCGTATCCCCCGATGAGGACGACGAGGACATGTCGCCCTATGAACCGACGTACCGCGACGGCAGCGCGAAAAACGAATGCTGGCGCGACGACGACGGCTGATTATCCCCCGAAAGGAGAAGACCCCCATGCTGACCATTGATTTTCTGACGGACTATGTGTGTCCGTTCTGCCTTGTCACGAAAGAAAACCTCCGCGCGGCGCTGAAAACGCTGCATCAAGAGGCGGAAATCATCGAGCATCCGTATGCGCTGACCCCCGAAGGCAGCGAACCGACCGACATCTGCGACGAGGAGCATCGGGCGTATTTCGCGCGGCTGAAAGAACCCGCGGAGACGGTCGGGCTGAACATGCAGCTTCCGCCGGAAATCCGCCCGCGCCCGATGACGTATCTCGCGTTTGAAGGGGCGGTGCTGGCGGAAAAATCGGGCAAGCACGAAGCGTGGAGCGACCGGGTTTACCGCGCGTATTGGGTCGAGGGGCGCGACATCGGGCAAATTGACGTGCTGTGCGTGCTGGCGGCGGACATCGGACTGAATGCGGACGAAATGCGTCAGGCGCTGGAAAACCGCGCCTGCGCGGACGACGTGAAAGCCGCCATCCAGCACACGCTGGACACCTATCATCCGCGCGGCGTGCCGATTCTCTTCGTCAACGGGCAGCGCATCCGCTTGCGGGCGTACACGCTGCCGGAAATGACGGACGTGCTGCGCGGCGTGATTCCGGCGGAAGAAAATCAGGAGGAAACGGGCTGCTCCGCGGACGGATGCCGCCTGAATTGGTAAGCAATGCAAGCATTAACACATCGGGTGCAGTATTATGAAACCGACCGCATGGGCGTGACGCACCACTCGAATTATATCCGCTTCATGGAGGAAGCGCGCGTGGCGTATCTGGAACAGCTCGGCTTCCCGTATGCGGAACTGGAGCGCCGCGGGGTGATTTCGCCCGTGACGGCGGTGAACTGCAAGTATCTGGCGACGACGACGTTCGACGACCGCATCACGGTGGATGTGCGCGTGGAGGCGTTCAACGGCGTCGTGCTGACGATTGGCTACGACATGACGAAGCAGGACGGCACGCGTGTGTTCACCGGCTCGTCCGAACACTGCTTCTTGAATCCCGAAGGGCATTTCATTCGGCTGCGGCGCGATCAGAAGGAGTTTTACGAGATGCTGATGCGCGAGCTGAACGTCCATCATCCAGCAGAAGGAGAAACATCGCATGAATAACCAGACGACAATTGGCATTCTTGGCTCCGGCACATGGGGCATTGCGCTGGCACGGCTGCTGCACCGCAACGGGCACGATGTGACCGTGTGGTCAAAATTCCCGAAGGAAATCGAAAATCTGTCTGCTACGCGCACGCATCCCGCGCTGCCGGGGCTGGTGATTCCGGAAACGGTGCATTTCACCTGCGATTTGCAGACGGTCGCCAGCGGCAAGGATATTCTGCTTTTCGCCGTGCCGTCTATCGCCATTCGGCAGACGGCGGAAAGCGCGCGCCCGTTCATCCCGGACGGACAGATTATCGTGGATGTTGCCAAGGGCATTGAGCCGGACACACTCATGACCATGACCGAGGTCATCCGCGACGAATTGAGCAAGGACGGGCAGCATGACCATGTGAAGCTCGTCGCGCTGTCCGGCCCGACCCATGCGGAGGAAGTCGCGCTCGATATGCCGACCTCCATCGTATCCGCCTGCACGGACATGCAGGTGGCGGAAACGGTGCAGGATGTGTTCATGAACACCTGTATGCGCACCTACACGAACACGGACGTGCTCGGCGTAGAGCTGTGCGGCGCGATGAAGAACATCGAGGCGCTCGCCGTCGGCATTTCCAGCGGGCTGGGCAACGGCGACAACGCCCGCGCCGCCCTCATCACGCGCGGCATTGCCGAAATCAGCCGTCTGGGGCTGAAAATGGGCTGCGCGGAGTACACGTTCGGCGGACTGGCGGGCATCGGCGACCTCATCGTGACCGCAACGTCCATGCACAGCCGCAACAACCGCTGCGGCATCCTCATCGGACAGGGTGTTCCGCCGCAGGAAGCCGTTCGGCAGGTCGGCACGGTGGAGGGCATCAACGCGCTGCCCGCCGCCATGCAGCTGATGGAGCGCTATCAGGTGGAAATGCCGATTGCCAAGGCGGTGAACGCAGTCGTGAAGGGCGAAATCAGCGCGAAGGACATGGCGCTGGCGCTCATGACGCGCGACAAGACGAGCGAAGTGCGTCAGAGCGAACTGGCGGTTCGCTTCGAGAGCGCCCTCATGCGCCACATTTCCGGCGGCATCATGCGCCGCGTGATGGTCATCGGGGAATTTGCGGACTTGTCGCACGAGGCGATTGCGTTCCTGACCCGCGCGAAGGACGAGGGCGGACACCTGACGGTCGCGCTGACCGGATGTGCGCAGGATGTGCGGAAAAGTTCGCTGCTGGCGCTGCGTTGCGTTGACCGCGTGTTGGAATTGGAGACGGAGAAGCTGACGCTGCCGGAGCTGATGCGCCTGTACCGCATTGAGGTGCTGGTGCTGGCGAAGGGGCAGGACGTGCCGGAGATGCTTCCGCCGACGGTGAAGGTCAAGTACCTCTAAGCCGCAGGTTCGTTCCCTCAATAAACACGCGGGCATTGTATGCAAATGCGCTCAACTGAATCGCGCGAAAGGGAGTCCAGAGGGTCGAAGACCCTTTGGCGGAGTCAAGGGGCAGCGCCCCCTTGCGTCCCCCCAATAAACACGCGGAACCAGTATGAGAGTGTCACCAACTCAATCGCGAAAAGGGTGTCGAGAGGGTCGAAGACCCTTCGCGGGTGCATGACAGAGCCCTGCCGGAGTCCAGAGGCAGAGCCTCTGGCGCCTCCCCACGTCCTCCCATAAGAAAGGAAAAAAACGGATGCAAGCACAGGAAACCCTGCGGAAGTACTTTGGGCATGAGGCGTTCCGACCGGGGCAGGAGGTCATGGTGAATGCGCTGACGCACCATCGGGACGCACTGGGCGTCATGCCAACGGGCGCAGGGAAATCCATGTGCTATCAGGTGCCGGCGCTGATGATGCCTGGGGTCGCGATTGTTATTTCGCCGCTGATTTCGCTGATGGCGGATCAGGTAGCGGCGCTCAAAAGCGCGGGCGTTCCAGCTGCGTACCTCAACAGTTCGCTCACCCCGCGCCAGATGGAGCTCGCCATGCAGCGCGCGCGGCAGGGCGCGTACAAAATCATCTACGTCGCCCCGGAGCGCCTCGAAACGCCCTCGTTTCAGACGATGGCGCAATCCATGCCGATTTCTCTGCTTGCCGTGGATGAGGCACACTGTGTCTCCCAGTGGGGGCAGGATTTCCGCCCGGTGTATCTGCGCATCGCGGATTTCGTCGATTCGCTGCCCACCCGCCCGGTCATGGGCGCATTCACCGCGACCGCAACCGAGCGCGTCCGGCAGGACATCATCCGCCTATTGCGCCTGCAAAACCCGGAAACGGTCACGACCGGCTTCGACCGCCCGAACCTCTACTTCGAGGTCATCCGCCCAAAGAACCGTGATGCTGCCCTCATGGATATTCTCCGCCGGAAACGCGGCGAAAGCGGCATCGTCTACTGCGCGACGCGCAAAGCGGTCGAGCAGGTCTGCGACAAGCTGATTCGCGCGGGCATCGACGCGACGCGCTATCACGCGGGGTTGAGCGACGAGGAGCGCAAGGAGAATCAGGAAAAATTTCAGTACGACACCTGCCCGGTGATGGTCGCGACGAACGCGTTCGGCATGGGCATCGACAAATCCAACGTGCGGTTTGTCATCCACTACCAAATGCCGCGCTCGATGGAGGCGTACTATCAGGAGGCAGGGCGCGCCGGACGCGACGGCGAGGCAGCGGAGTGCATCCTGCTGTACAACGGGTCGGACATTTTCACCGCGAAGTGGATGATTGAGCACACCGAGCCAAACGAGAACATGACGGCGGCGGAGCAGTCGGCAGTGCGCTATCAGGACATGAACCGCCTGAACCGAATGGTGGATTACTGCACGAAGCCCGGCTGCCTGCGGGCGTTTATCCTGCGGTACTTCGGGGAGAACGCGGCGCAGGACTGCGGGCATTGCAGCGCCTGCTGCGGCGCGCGCTACGGCGAGGCGGAGGAAATCGCCCGGCAGCGGCGGCGAGGAGCGGACGGCGCACATCTGGGGCAGCAGGCGACGGCGGAGAAGGTCGGCAGCATCGGGAAAATCGAAGCCACGGCAGGCGGCGATTTGTTCGAGCAGCTGCGGCAGGTGCGGATGGCGCTCTCGAAGCTCTATCACGTTGCGCCGTTCATCATTTGCAGCGACGCAACCCTAACGTCCATGGTGCGGCGCAAGCCGGAAACGCTCGAAGGAATGCGGAGCGTCAGCGGCATGGGCGAAATCAAAACCGCGCGCTACGGCGAAGCTTTCCTTCAGGTGATTCGCCCGTATGTGGCGCAGGAGCGGAAGATGAAGGCGAATGTGAAGCTGCTGGCGGAGCGTGCGCAGTCCGCCGCGTTCAGCAACCCGGTGCGCACCGCCCCCAAACCGATGCCGCCGAAGCCCGTCTACACGCCCCCGCCCGCGCCGGTCATCCCGGACATCGACTGGGACAACCTGAGCGACCCGGAGGTACTGTCTGACGCGTACCTATCGGGTTTAACGATTCGCGAAATGTCGCAGAAATCCGGCCTATCCGAAAGCTGGCTTCGCGAAAAACTGCGGAGCATGGACTTGATATTCTGATGAGGAACGCCAGAGGCTCTGCCTCTGGACTCCGCAAGGGGCTTTGCCCCTTGACCCCAGCAGGGGCGCTGCCCCTGCACCCTGCAAGGGAGTTCCTCCCTTGACCCTTCCGCGCGATTGGGTTGAGTGCACTCTCATACTGTGCCCGCGTGTTTATCCACAGGTTACAAACACAATGTGCATTTTCCCCGTCAGCTGCATAGAAAAAGCTCGTCGAAGAGTACAGCAGTTCTTCGACGAGCTTTTTTATTCACTTACGCATTCAGCACCGACCGCAAAAACGCCTTCGTGCGCTGATTCTGCGGGTCTTCAAACACTTGCGTCGGCGTGCCTTCCTCGATGATGTAGCCGTCCGCCATGAACAGCACGCGGTTGCATACTTCCTTCGCAAAGCCCATTTCGTGCGTCACGCACAGCATTGTCATGCCCTCGGACGCAAGGTCTTTCATAACGTTCAGCACCTCGCCGACCAGCTCCGGGTCAAGGGCGGAGGTCGGCTCGTCGAAGAGCATAATTTCCGGTTTCATCGCCAAGGCGCGCGCAATCGCCACGCGCTGCTGCTGTCCGCCGGAGAGGCGGTTCGGATATTCATCCGCTTTGCTCTTCAAGCCAACGCGGTCAAGCAGCGTCAGCGCCTCCTGCCGTACCTGCTCCTTGTCCTCGTGCTTGACGATAATCGGCGACATCATCACGTTGTCCAGCACCGTCTTGTGCGGGAAGAGGTTGAAGCGCTGAAAGCACATGCCCATTTCCAGCAGAAGCTGCTGCTGCGTCTTCTTGTCGATGCGCTCGACCGTGTGGTCATGCTCGCGGTGCAGCAGCAGATGCCCCTTGATGAAGATTTTGCCGCCCGTAATCGTCTCCAGCTGGTTCAACGAGCGCAGATAGGTGGATTTGCCCGCGCCGGACGGGCCAATCAGGCAAATGACTTCACCCTTTTTGACTTGCAGGTTGATGTCCTTCAAGACTTCCAGCTTGCCGTAATGTTTGGAAACATGCTGCGTTTCCAGCATGAACGCTTCCTGATTTTCCATCGGGACACCTCCTTATTCGTACACCGAGAATTTCTTCTCGATTTTGTTGAAGATGAACGTAAACAGCGCGGTGATAATCAGATAGAGAATCAGCGCAGGGATAAAGACGAGGTTCGAGCCTTCGCTGGTGCGGATGTTGTTGGCAATCGTCGTGATGTCCTGCAACGAAATCGCGAACACAATCGACGCATCTTTCAGAATCATGACGAACTCATTGCAGACAGGCGGAATCATCCGGCGAATCGACTGCGGGATAACGATGTGCGACATGGTCTGCCAGTAGGTCATGCCGAGGGCCTTCGCGGCTTCATGCTGTCCCTTGTCGATGGACTGAATCGCCGCGCGGACGATTTCCGCGCAGTACGCGCCGGAGTTCAGGCTGAACGTGATGCACGAGGCAAGGAACGAACCCATGTAGGTTGCGTCTGTGCCATAGGCGCTGAACAGCCCCGTCCACGAGAAGTCGAAGAGCTTGGGCAGCGTGAAGTAGACGACGAAGAGCTGAATCAGCAGCGGCGTGCCGCGGAAGAAGAAGATATAACCGCTGCAAATCTTGCTGAGCGGCTTGAATTTGCTGATCTTGCCCAGCGACAGCAGGGTGCCCAGAATCAAGCCGAAGAACACGGTGATGGTCGTCAGCAGGATGGTCAGCTTTGCGCCGTACATCAGGTTACGGCCGCCGCCGAGCATCCGGTAGGTGTAGTTAATCATCTGCCCGACGACCTGCATTGCACCATCGTTCGCCGGAATAATCTGGTTGCAGAAGCCAACGTAGCTTTCCGACACAACGTCGCGCCCGCTGGACGAGACGGACAGGTAGCTGACGCAGAACAGCGGGTTATAGGAAATGGTCAAGCGCTTGCGGGTGTTCTGCGCATCCTCCGCCAAGCGCTGCTGCATGGCTTCCGAGGTGTTCGCCAGCATTTCCTCGCGCGTGGGCATCATGGTCGAGAGAATCCCAACGACGATGAGGACGAGCAGCACAATGCTGACGACGATTTTTGTTTTCCGCTGCCACCGATCGACCCGGAACAGCTTTGCGGGCATTTTTCCCTTCATATCCGATTCCTTTCCCGCCGCATGGTCAGCGGATTCCCTTCTCACACAAAAAACCGCGCCCTGTCGGATGGGATGTTTCCACCCGGCAGGTGCGGATTGTTTGCGGCTGTTGGCTGATTACTCCGCAGTTTCCTCGGAGTCCGCGCCGAACCAGTACTCGTAGATTTCCTTCAGCGTGCCGTCTTCTTCCAGTTCCTGCATCGCCTGATTGATGGCGGCCTGCATGTCGGTGTCGTTCAGACCCATCGCGATGGCGAACTGCTCACCTTCGGTCATGTCCTGATAGACAATCTTGTACAGTTCCGGATTCTTCGCAACATAGCTTTCCGCAACGCCGCTGTCCACCACAACCGCCTGAATTTCGCCGTTGGTCAGCTGGGTGAAGCAGTTGCTCAGCTTGTCGTTCGCCACCACGGTCACGTTGATGGTCTGGGTGGATTCATAGTCGCCCATCAGGATGTCCGCGGTCGTGCCCTTCTGCACACCGATGACATAGCCGTCCAAATCCATGAAGGAATTGATTTCCACGTCCTTGTCCGCCGGCACAACCACCGCCTGATAGTTGGTAATGTAGGGCAGGGAGAACAGCATGTTCTGCATACGGTCAGGCGTGATGGTCACGGCGGAGCAGACCACGTCGTAGTTCACACCAATGCCGTCGAAGATGCCGTCAAAGGAGGTCGTCACAACCTGCATCTGCAAGCCCAGCTTTTCCGCCACAGCCGCCATGATGTCCATGTCCAGACCGACAACGGATTCGCCGTCGTCCGCAACCATCTCGAAAGGCGGATAACCGGCTTCGCAGCCAACCGTCAGCACACCGGCGTACAGGGTCTTGACTTCCGCGGGCGCGGCTTCTTCCGCGAACACGAATGTCACCATCATCATCAGAGCAATAACCACACTCAGCAGCTTCTTCATTGTTACCATCCTCCTGAAAACAGGTTTTTCACGATTTTATTGTCCGCCGGAGCGCTTCCGGGGAACAGTGCATAGTATAGCGCAGAATCATCCGCTTGTCAATGCATATTCATACATTTTCCGTGAATTTTTTTTGATGATGCCGTCGTTTCGCTCAGCACCACCGCCGCGAAAATCACCAGAAAGCCCAGTCCCATTCGGATGGTCAGCTTTTCGCCCAGAAAAATCACGCCGGACAGCGCCCCGAACACGGATTCGAGGCTCATCAGCAGCGCCGCATGAGACGTCGGTGCGAGCTTCTGCGCGATATTTTGGCAGGACGATGCCAGCATGGTTGAGAACACCGCGACATATAAAATGCCGCCGATCGACTGCATGTTCCACTGTATCGGCATCCCCCGCTCCGTCGCCAGCGACCAGCACAGCCCCGTCAGCGCCGCGAACGCAAACTCCAGCACAATCAGCGCATAAGTATCCATGCGTTCATTGCAGCGTCCGACGGAGATAATCTGCGCCGCATACAGCACGCCGCACACCAGCGTCAGCACGTCGCCGCGATTCAGTCCGCCGCTTTCGCCGTCCAGCGAGAGGATGCCGATGCCCAGCAGCATCAGCACCGCCGCGACATATCGCCGCGCGCCGAGCTTCTCATGGAACAGCACCGCACTGCCGAACGGCACCAGCAGGACGTAAATCGTCGTCAGAAACGCATTTTTCCCGGCGGTCGTGTCCTGCAATCCAATGGTCTGCACAATGTACGCCAGCCCGGTCAGTACGCCGACGAGCAGCCCCATCAGCACCTGTCCGCGCGTCAGCCCCCGCAGGTGCTTGCGGAGAATCACACCGCTGATGAGCGCCGCAATGCCGAAGCGCAGCGCAATCATCAGCGACGGCGGCACGCTGTCCAGCGTATTTTTCACCACTGCGAACGCTGACCCCCAGATAATTGCCGCTGCCAGCAGCAATCCATCCGCAATCCATTGATTCTTCGTCATTCTGCATCCTCTTTTCGTTTTTTTCGCGCCGCAAGCGCTTGCAAGTGGTCGCCCTGCGTGTTATACTGACAGTATCAAATTGGGAGGAGGGGTTTCCCCATGAAAAAGTTCATCGAAGAGTTTAAGAAGTTCGCCCTGCGCGGCAACGTGATGGACATGGCGGTCGGCGTCATCATCGGCGGCGCGTTCACCGGCATTGTCACGGCGCTGACGACGAATTTCATCAATCCGCTGCTGTCGCTGATTTTCACCGGCGGCCCCGGCGACATTTCCGACGGTGTGGCATGGACGTTCGGCGCGGCGTTTGCGTCGTTCCTGACGACGGTGGTGAATTTCTTCATCACGGCGCTGGTGCTGTTTGTGCTGCTGAAGGGGATTAACGCGCTGATGAGCATCGGGAAGAAGCCCGCTGCGCCTGCCGCGCCGACGACGAAAAAGTGCCCCTATTGCCTGAGCGAGATTCCGATTAAGGCGACGCGCTGCCCGCACTGCACGTCTGAACTGGATAAAAAGTAAAAGAAAAGCCGCTGAAAAGTTCAATCAAGGAAGCGCGACCAAGCCGGGTCGCCAAAAAAGGGTCAAGGGGGAATCCCCCTTGCGGGGGCAAGGGGCGGAGCTCCCTTGTGGGGTTTGGGGCAACGCCCCAACTGTTCCTCGGGTGACCATTTCGCCAAACGCGCCCAACAAAGGTGCAGGCAGCGAAGCGTCCCTGCCAGTAACTTTGCGCATCCGCAGATGCGCCCCCAACTTGCTTTACCTACCACTCGCACATTGTCGCGCCAAATGGGCGCGACCGACCAGCATCGAGAGAAATGGTTCTCTTGCTGCTGGTCTTTTTTGTTGCATGGGTTTCGCCTCTGCGGAGGCGACCAGAGGGCTTTGCGGTCGCCCTCTGGACTGCTTCGCATCCACATCTAAGCGGCTTGATTTTTCTTGTTGCAGGGATTTCGCGCCTGCGAGCGCGACAAGGGGGCTTTGCGGTCGCCCCCTTGACCCCTTCGCCCTTCGCCAACTATGTTACTGGAATTTATCGCGGTAAAACCGACCCCGTAATCCCAAAAGAGCGGCGCTCCCAGCCACCTTGCTGGAAACGCCGCTTTTGCTTGTTAAACCTGCTCCTGATGCTTGATCGCCGCACCGACGAAATCGCGGAACAGCGGATGCGGACGGTTCGGACGGCTCTTCAATTCCGGATGGAACTGCACCGCCACATACCACGGATGGTCGGGAATCTCAACAATCTCCACCAGATTGCGGTCAGGGTTCTTGCCCGCAATGGTCATTCCGCCCTCTTCAAAGCGGGTCAGATAATCATTGTTAAATTCATAGCGATGGCGATGGCGCTCCCAGATTTCCTCCTGCGCATACGCCTTGTAGCTGTTCGTGTCATGCTTGAGCGCACAGCGGTACTTGCCCAGACGCATCGTGTGGCCCAGCATGTCGAGGTTCTGATCAGCCATCAGGTCAATCACCGGATAGAGCGTGTTGGGGTCAAGCTCGGTGGAGCTTGCGCCGCGCAGGTTCAGCACGTTGCGGGCGTATTCGATAACCGCCATCTGCATCCCCAGGCAAATGCCAAGGAACGGAATCTTGTGCTCGCGGGCGTACTGGATGGCAATCATCTTGCCCTCCAAGCCGCGCTGACCAAATCCGCCCGGCACGAGGATGCCGTGGCAGCCTTCCAGCGCCTCCGCCACATTCTCCTGCGTCAAATCCGCCGACTGCACCCACTTGATGTGTACCTTCGCCTGATGCGCAATGCCGCCGTGCGTCAGCGCCTCGACAATGGACAGATAGGCATCCGGCAGCTCGACGTACTTGCCGACAAGGGCAATCGTCGTCTCGCGGATGGGGTTCAGCTGGCGCTCAACCATGGTCTCCCACTCGGTCAAGTCACAGCTCAAACCCGTCAGTCCCAGCAGCTGGCAGACTTTCTCGTCCAGCCCTTCCTTGTGCAGCATCAGCGGCACTTCATAGATGGAGCGGGCATTCAGGTTCTGGAACACGCGGTCAGCCGGCAAGTTGCAGAACAGGCCAATCTTCGCGCGCACTTCAGCGGGCACTTCGTGCTCACAGCGGCAAACAAGAATGTCCGGGCTGATGCCGATGCCGCCGAGTTCCTTGACGGAGTGCTGCGTGGGCTTCGTTTTCAGCTCACCCGCCGCCTTCAGGAAGGGGATGAGGGTAACGTGAATATACAGGCTGTTTTCAAAGCCAACTTCCGCGCGCATCTGGCGGATAGCCTCAAGGAACGGCTGGCTCTCAATGTCGCCAACCGTGCCGCCGATTTCGGTAATCACCACGTCCGGCGCGTTTTCCTGCTTGGAGACAAGGAGGATGTTGCGCTTGATTTCGTCGGTGATGTGCGGGATGACCTGAATCGTCGCACCGAGGTAGCCGCCCTGCCGCTCACGGTCGATAACAGTCTTGTAGACGCGGCCGGAGGTCACGTTTGCCGCCTGCGTCAGGGATTCGTCAATAAAGCGCTCGTAGTGACCAAGGTCGAGGTCAGTTTCCGCGCCGTCGTCCGTCACGAACACTTCGCCGTGCTGATACGGACTCATCGTACCGGGGTCAACGTTGATATACGGATCAAATTTTTGGATGGAAACGCGCAGACCGCGGCATTTCAGCAGACGCCCCAGTGACGCCGCCGTGATGCCCTTGCCCAGCGAGGAAACAACGCCGCCAGTGACAAAAATAAACTTCGTGCTCATGTCCCTAACCCCTTTCGCTCCGTCAGAACACATTAAGACACTTTATTGTAGCTGTTTCGTGCGTTTTCGTCAAGAGACGTTTCGGGAAAATTTCAGAACAAAAATGCAAACCGCGCGCATAAAGCCTTGACATCCGCCCTTTTCGCCTTTACAATCTGCTGTAAGGAGGTCGCTTTCCGATGATGATTTCGCTTACTGCCCCGTTTCTGCTCTTCCCGACACGCCGCGATGCGCCTCTCTGCAAGCTGCATTTCTTGCTTTCCGGGCGGAAAGTTCAGGAGGCGGATGTTCGCCTCTGCGCGCCGGATGACGCTGATTTCGTCGGCTGCATGGATGCGTCCGCGTGGTTCCGCCAGACGCTGGAAGTTCTCTCCAGTGATGCGGATGATGCCCTGCTGTCCGGCATTTCCGCCGCCGACGAACCCCCGGTGTACGCGCCGGATAACCGCCCGCTGCTGCACTTCACGCCCCCGTTCGGCTGGCACAACGACCCGAACGGTCTGATTCGCGTCGGCGAGGCATACCACCTGTTCTACCAGTGGAATCCGTTCGGGCTGAATTGGGGAAATATGCACTGGGGGCACGCCGTCAGCCGCGATTTGCTGCACTGGACGCACCGCCCCGTCGCTGCCGCGCCCGATGATACCGGCACGGTCTATTCGGGCAGCGCGTTCTGCGACGCGGAAAATGCGTCCGGGTTGGGAAAAAACACGCTGCTGTTCTACTACACCGCGGCGGGCGGGTCGAACGAATGGTCAAAGCAGGCAGGGAATCTGCACACGCAGCGCCTGATGATTTCCCGCGACGGCGGCGAAACGCTCACCCGCTCCGATGCGTTCCTTCTGCCGCACATCGCCGGGGGAAACCGCGACCCCAAGGTTTTCTATCATCCCGAATCCGCCGCGTACATCATGGTGCTGTACCTCGACGGCAGCGAATTTGCAATTTTCCGCTCCCCTGACCTGCTCCACTGGACGGAAGCCAGCCGTTTGAACGCCGACGGCATGTGGGAGTGCCCCGACCTGTTCCGCCTGCCCATCGACGGCGCTGACAAGTGGGTGTTCTGGTCTGCGGATGGTTACTACATGCTCGGTGCGTTTGACGGATTCCGCTTCACGCCCGAAACGCCTGTGCTGATGGCCTATGCGACCCGCCTCCCCTACGCCGCGCAGACCTACGCGAACGTGCCTGAGCGCGTCATCAGCGTCGCATGGCTGCGGATGAAGGATGACACGCGTGGTTTCCACAGCATGATGGCGATTCCGGCGGAGCTTTTCCTGCGCCGCACGCCGGATGGCATCCGCCTTGCCTTCCAGCCCGTGCGGGAACTGGATGCTGTGCGCGGCGAGCCGCTCTTCCTGCCGCGCAGGAGCGATTCGGCAGAATTCCCGCTGGCGGACACGCCGTGTGAGCTGCTTTTCCGCTGCAAGCCGAATCAGCCGCTGACGCTGACCATCGGCGGTACGGTGCTGACGGCGGAGAATTCGCGTCTGCACATTCAGCCTGTGCTGGGGCAGGATGCGGCAGACGCTCATCTGGACGTCAATGAGCCGATTCGCGTGATTCTCGACCGCGGTGTCATCGAGGTGTTCGCGAACGGCGGCACATTCTGGGCGGCGCTGGAAGCGGAAGGGGATTTGCTGACGAAAACGATCAGCATCGCTGGCGCGGAGGGGCTGAAGGTGTATCCGCTACACTGATTTTAGGTAACACCGCACAAATGAGGTGGTCGGCTGGCGAATGGATTTTTCGTCAGATGCAAATGCAAATTTCGAAGGTTTACTGGCGGTAAATCGAGAAATTTGCATGATGCAGATGGCGGAAAAGACATCGCCAGACGCGCCGCCGAATTGTGCGGTGGTGTCTTTATACTCTTTCTGTATGGATTGGCAGCATTGCGCAGGAATTTCGCCTCTGCGGAGGCGACGAGGGGACAATGAAAACAGACGAATGTCTGCGGTCGCCCCCTTGACCCCTTCGCAGCACACGCCCATGTTTCTTGAACTTTATCGAAACGCCGTATAGTTATACTATTTCCAGATAAAAATGCACCAAGATGCGCCGCGAATTTTTCATTCTGGCTAACGTGAATGAAACGCAGCGTAGCAGCGCTACGCTAAGTGGAATGAGCGGACGCCAGAAAGGAAAAGGCGCAAGCAGATGGTGCAGTTGAATCTGGAAATAGTATTATAGCACTTCTCACAAAAGCGGTCACCCCTTTACAGCAGGTGTATAATAGGCATAGGAGATGATAGAAATGCTGCACAATGAAGCACGGGAACTGTTGGTAGAGGGTTACGAAGCGACGCACAACGCGGAAGCAATCGCGAAGATTTTCCACGTCAACAAGTACACCGTTTACCATTTGGAAGAGCGGAAGCGGAAAACAGGCAGCGTAGACCTGCAAACGTGGCGGCGAGGTCGGAAAGCTCTGCTGAGCAGCACAGACAAAACACGGATAGCTGAGTGCATTACGAAAAATCCCACGATTAACTTGGAAGAACTCCGCACACAGTTAGGGCTAAAAGTCAGCATTTCAACAATGAGCCGAGTGGTTCGAGCATTGGGGTTTCGCGTGAAAAAAGTCGGGCTTTCGGCGACAGAACGGGAGCGTCCCCGATGTGCAGGCAAAACGTATCAAGTGGAAAGAGTTAAAATTGGCGATTGAACATTGGAGGCTTGTGTTTCTGGACGAAAGTGGCGTGAACACCGGGATGACACGCAGGTACGGACGAGCCATCGGGAAAGCGCGCGTGCATGGCAGCGCACCGCTGAAT